>Ga0247733_1000255_pt1 | contig 46013 bp, 49 predicted proteins | sample UWRJL043104R2_FD_180932 | JGI IMG/M metagenome (GOLD analysis project Ga0247733, IMG submission 180932) | Plant litter microbial communities from Arlington Agricultural Research Station in Wisconsin, United States - UWRJ-L043-104R-2 | ecosystem: Environmental > Terrestrial > Plant litter >...
GTCGTGTTTCTTGGGAGTGCCGCGGACGGAGTTGGGGAGGCGTGTGGGGGGGAGGCGTGTGGGGGGGAGGGAGAGGATGTAGGTTTCTAGGCGTTTGTCGAAGAAGATGATTTCGAGTTTGCGGGAGCTTGGAATAGTGCTGGATGAGGAGCTTCGTGTCTGGTTTTGGATCGATCGGGAGATTTTGGTTGGATCGGTCTCGAAGCCGTACTTTGCTTGCCTCCCATCCCGTAGTTCTCCATCCGTCCGTATAGCATTGAACCCATGTTCCATCATGACATCCTCTTCAAACTTATCCCTCGCAAACTCATCCACAAGCACCAATCTTGCCCCACTCGTCCTAACACAGTGCACCAACCCCTCCCCCTTCAAACTGGTGTTCAAAAACGCCGGCGTGGCCCCTAAGCTCCAAAGCGCAAACCAGCACCATATGAACACCTCGCTATTGTAAAAATCGATCGCAACTACCTCCCCGCTCGTCACACCCTTACTCGTCAACCATGTTCCGTATTTCAGTACGGTATCGTAGGCCTCGGCATAAGACCATGTTTCGCCGTGATGAATAATGAAGGGACGGTGGCGGTTGGGCGAGCGGGCGTGCGCTTCGAGCGTGTAGAAAAGGGATATGGTAGAGGTGCGTTCCCTAGTGTTGCCGGCGAGTGTGGAACCGACGATGGAGGTGACGACGGGGATGTCGGAGGAGAGGCCGTGGCGACCGTCGAGGTAGGCGAGACCTGCTGCGGCTACGGCGGCCGGGAGGAGATAGGGGAAACCTGGGATGGTGAGCTTAGAGTTGCGCAAGGGCGTAGGAAATGGGGGAGTTTACCTTCCATGGCTACGGATCGAGTGTTGGCTCAATTGGAACTGAGGTTGAAGGGAATGGGAGGTGTCATCCGGAAGAAGCTGGGAGAAGAGGGATAAGCACGATGTGGAACGACAACAACGGTTTGGGCAATAGGTACAGAACGCGACATGACAAGCTGTCTGACAGCGTGAACCGAGGCATCTGACTTCACATTGGTCTGTGCTTTCCTGGGGTAGCGTCCGTCTGCACGCCCCGCAGTCTAGGCTTCTTACAGCCCGTCTTAGTCGAAGCCTTCAGTTAATAGAACTCTTGAAGAAGGGCCGCGACTTGCATGGAGCTCTAATGGTTCCCTAGACTGTATTCTACACATATATTCCTACATACTAATATCCTACATCCCATCCCTTTGGTACAGATAAATGCGTTCGCTGGGTTGTATAGTACAAGTGGAAAGCCCAGGGCAGAAATGACCCAAGCAATGCCGTCGAAGTCGTGAATCAGTCCTTCAACTTCAGATGATACGTACCCAACTGTTCCTCCGTCAATCGATTCGGTGACTTCACCATCGCATCCTCCCCACTTCCGGTCTTGGGAAACGCAATAACATCCCTCACGCTATCCGTCCCCTGTAGCACCGCCACAAGTCTATCCCAGCCCAGCGCAAGACCAGCGTGCGGCGGACACCCCGAGCGCAGCGCATCGAGCAGATGTCTAAAGTCCTCGATGCGCTCTGGCTTCATCTTCAGCACGTCGCGGAAGATGAACTCTTGTACTTCTGCGTTGTGGATACGTCGGCTGCCACCACCGAGCTCGACGCCGTTGACCACAATGTCGTAGTGTGCTGCAACGACTTTCGATGGATCCGTTAGGAGTAGATCGACGTCAGCTGCCGTCTTGGGTGCTGTGAAGGGGTGGTGCGTTGAGGACAAGCCGGCGGAACCGCCTTGTCCAGGCTCCGCCTCGGTACTTGGCGTGAATAGTGGGAAATCCGTGATCCATACAAACTTGTATCTGACCATGCTCTCGGGTGTTATCAAGCCCTGAGAAATAGCCTCTTTGTATAGCGCCAGGCGCAAATTCCCCAGCATGGTAGACCCGACACCATTGAAAGGTCCGTCTTTACGCGCTTGTACGACGAGTACATCGCCGTGTTCGACTTGCACTTCTGTCGGACTCTCCATGAGGAATTGGTAGCCCATCGGTCCGAGACCACCCATGGGTTGCGAGGCGTCTCCAAAAAAGATAGCGGGTTGACCATCCGGATTGTTGAGGTAGGGTTTTCCTGCTGGACTGTCTAGGAAAGCGGAGATGATTTTTCGATTCTGTGCGGCGTCGGGGGACAGCGTTAGCTTGAAGGCATCGATGGCTGGATCTTGTAGGGGCGTGATTTTGCTCTTGAGATCCGTGGAGACGAATTCGGTAATAGAGTGTATCTGTCCGAACTTAGCATAAACGGTCTGAACAGTTGCAGATTCTTACCGTAGCAGGATAGCGTAGATCTGGCTTATCTGAGCCATATGAAGCCATCGCTTGCTGGTATGTGAGGCGCGTAAAGTCACCCAGCTTTATGTCCGTCATTTTGAGCCAGATTCTCTTGAGCAGCTGCTCGGTCTCCTCCATGACCTCTTTCTCGCCCGCCCATGACATTTCCATATCGAGCTGGTGGAGGTCAGCAATGCACATGGCCATCATCGGTGTCTCTTACTTGGGTGAACTCGGGTTGGCGATCAGCTCGCAGGTCCTCGTCACGGAAGCATCTCGCAAACTGGAAGTACTTGTCGATGCCCGAAGCCATGAGTATCTGCTTGTACTGCTGCGGACTCTGGGGCAACGCATACGCGAACCCTCTGGCGCGCGACGGGACCAAAAACTCCCTGGCGCCTTCCGGCGTCGATTTGAACAAAAGGGGTGTCTCGATTTCGGTCCATCCTGATGCGTTAAGGGAATTTCTCGCCATATTCGTAGCACGTTGCCTTTCCATCAGGTTCCGTAGCAACTCAGGCGTCGTCCGGAGTTGGAGGTAGCGCTGCTCCGGTCCATACACCGCTTCTTCCTTGACGATGATGTCTTTGTCGATTTCGTTCAGCGGCAATATTGACGTGAGTGCAATTTCTCGTATATTGCTCGTTACCATTAGGCCGTCATTGTTATCCGTCTTGCCTGGCTTGACTGAATTTCGTTTTTGAAAGGTGCCTTTAATCATGACCGGCGTCCATTCTCGCAACGTTCTCAACCGAGCATGTGCTGCAGCTTCCTCGCTTCCTTCGACGTTTGCGGATGAGACCAGCTGGATGGCGAAGCTCTGGCGCGGGTTGCGGAACATGGTGAATGAGAGCTTCTTGTTTACATCGCGGCGTGACATAAGATAGCCAATTGTAACCACTTGTTTGCCAATGGCTTCATCACCTGCATTTGATCTGAGGGGCGCTGCGTCATCCCATATCGATGGATGTACTACAGGGAAGTTAGTCGATACCCAATGCATGCCAATGCGGATCATTTACAAGTGTGCTTGAAGTTTTCCAACGCTTCAGAAAGCTTCTCATTCGGCTCGATTGTGCTTTTGAGAGATCTTGAGCTGGCAAGATAGCGCGTCGAACATGCTGTGATCCCGTGATGGCGTGTTCGGATGAAGCGCGATATCTCGACGTAAGAGCACCGCAAGCCAGGATTGCGACCCGCAATCTGCTTCGAGACATGCCGCAAACTCATTTCGTCTAGTTTCGGCCCGTGAATGACAAAAATCCAATAAAGGTGAAGCTGCAATTGTGTCTTTGTTCATCGAAAAGGTTCGGACGCATCACGCTAGCCTGCTGACTAAGCAGTCCAAGCGCCGGCTCGCACCATAAAAATCTCGCCCGCCGGCCGAACGTCTGCTCTTCATCCTTCCAGTTTAACCCAAGTAAGCACCCACGCTGCCCTCTCCGCAATGTACACCTCACTAACAGACTTCTCCGCAGATGATGAAAGCTTAGCGTGTACCAGATGAGCCGGCCCCCTCTTCCGCCCTCGAACTCTCCCTTTACCGGGCTCAAGCGGTTTTTGATGTGGTCGAGGGGGACGGCATGAAATCTGCGTCCGGCACACAACTCCTTGTTACTTAGCGGACGCTCAGACGCCATCTCTGATTATCAAACTGGCAAGGTGTACACGACCACTCGATGCTGTTCCTCAATACGGTTTCTCGAGTTCGGTCACTCGAAAACGAAAACGTCACGGTTTCGGTCGCGCGGTACCATGCGCATCGGTGGAATCCCATGAAGAAGGGAGGCGCCGCTCGCGCAACGTACATACTGCGAGTTGATCGATACAATACAAGACGTTTATCCGGGTTGCATGCACGTGTACGCATAGGTTGTGGTTTCTCTAAGTCGTGATGTGTTGAGGGGCAAGAACATATGTGACGGGAACTGTTAGCGGTCGTTGAAACGCTCCAGATCCAAGATGTACGTGGTGGCTATCCACACCATGATACTCGCTGCGAAAATATCATGAGAATGAGCAAGCAATCATACTTCTCTTTCTCAATCAGTCGGCGAAAGAATGAAGACAGCATTTTCAATCAGCCCTCCTTTCCACTCATAAAGGCAGGGACGTATAAACTATGCTACACTCAACAATCAAGGTCACCTATCACACGGCGCGACGACGACGGAGAACTGTCAGGAAAATCCAACACGGCGTTGTCCAAACAAGCTTCATTACACGCATGCGTTGCGCGAGTGGACCGACTCTTCTTAGCCTCCTTGACCCAATGAAACTATGTTGTCGATCGATCCAGGTTCATGGCCCTATTGTTCTTCTTCGGATGAACACACCGAAGACTTCGTGCATCAGTGTATACCAATCCCCTTCACCCCTTCAAACAGATCATCCTCCCTCACCAACAGACTCCTATTAAGATCCGCCTTCATCACGCTCGGAACCCCACTCAGATGCAGCGTCATCTCCAACTCCCCAATCAAGCTTTTAAGCACATGCGCAACACCCTTCTCCCCGCCCAAAGCCAACCCGTACACATACGGCCTCCCTACCAGTACGCAATCCGCCCCTAGGGCCAGCGCTTTCACAATGTCTGCGCCGGACTGTATCCCGCTATCGAAGAAGATAGCAAGTTTGTCACCCACCGCATCAACAATGTGCGGAAGCATGCCGAGCGACGAGTTACCTCCATCTTGTTGGCGGCCGCCGTGGTTGGAAACGACGATGCCTTGGACACCGGCTGCGACGGCAGATTGGGCGTCGGAAATAGTTTGGATGCCTTTCAAAACAATTGGGCCGTCCCAATGTTCTTGCAGGAACTTGATGTCGTCCCACCCTTTACTCGTCCCTGGAAAAACGGTGCGCATCCATTCGGTCGCCGCTACATCCAAATGATCGTCCACCTCCACGCCATGTCGGCCTTTGAACTGCTGCCGAAACACAGGATCTGTCATGCCGAGTTCGACGCCGATGCGGTCAGCTCGCATGAAAGGGTTGTAACCGTTGTCCATGTCAGAAGGGCGCCAGCCGACGGTGTACGTATCCAGGGTTACGAAGAGAGCGGTATACCCTGCCGTTTTTGCACGGCGGAGAAGCGAAATGGTAATGTCGTCGTGTTTACGAGATGGCCAGTAGAGTTGGTACCAGCGCTGTCCGCCTTCCCCGTTTGCTTTGGCGACATTCTCGATGGATGTAGAAGACGCGGTACTAAGGATGTAGGGTATACCTTCTTGAGCTGCTGCTTTTGTAGCAGCAATTTCTCCATCTGGATCTGCCAACTATTAGTGCACAACTTTCATTAAAACTCCCCTCATCACCACCTAAAACATACTGAATATCTTCAACACCCCCACAGGCGCCATCGCCACCGGAAACCTCAGCGCCTCTCCCAAGACCTCCGTCTTCAGATCCGGAAACCCCTCTGTCTTGACAAGTCTTCTGGGCACAATGCTCCATTTCCTAAACGCAGCGCGGTTTTTATCCGTAGTCTCGCGCACACCGGCTGAGCCATAGACGTAGCCCTTCGATTCGGAGGAGAGTCGATTGCAAGCTAGTTCTTCCCACTTCGCGGCCTCGAAGGTGAGGGGGGGACGCTCGAAGTCGAGACCACGGGTGTATGTTTGCCATTCGTAGTCGATGGCATCTTCGGAAGGGAGTTGCCCATTTGCGGACTTGGGAAGATGGTGGAGGGATGGTTGGGAAGACATGGTGAGGGTGTTTGTGTGAAAGTTGATGTATTGAAGGATTGACTTGGGGAGCGATGAGGTCTTATATGCAGGTAGCGAGAGAATGCCTGTGAATGACCGCATTATGACGAGCATTACTGAGCACCGGGAAGCAGCAGCAACCATGATGATAGTAGTAGTCGCACGATACCGGAATATGAGGGAAGCTTACATTTCATGCCCTTTCATCAATTTACATGTTGGTGTTATGCATTGTGATGTTATCGAATGACCCTGAAAGCTTACACATCGCGATTAGCCACTCCTGTAACTCCAGTCACCTTCCGAACGTACCGACCTCGATGTACAACCTGCGAAGCATTTGTGGGAGCAAGCGACATGCACTTTGAGACAGAATGTGCTGAGATCCATTTCAATAGCCTTGCAGACTTTGTTCTCCGTTCCAATGAACAACTACGCAACACACTGCTACACTACATCAAGCAACGACGCAATCCCGCCTCGAAGGAATAAGAAGAGTGACATCCATCCGGTGCCCTCAGGAAACAAACTTCACATCGGAGAGTCTGCTTCGTCACTTGCGCGCCCGCTTCTCCTTCCTCTCCTGCTGCCGCCTCGTCTTCCGATTTGGCTGCTCTTCATGCCCGATTCCCATCGGCAGAGCTTCCGGTATGGTGATGTGGGTATGAGACACTCGTCTCCTGGGTGCGAACTTCTCCACAACCCACAATACCAAACCAGGGATATAGCAAGGTGAGCCAGGCCACGTCAGAGCTCCGATGAAAGCAACAACCGCCATGCCGATACATATGTGAATAAGCAAACCTTGGTCGGATGCAGGAGCATCTCGCCACTGGTCTCCGAGCCAAATGAAGGTTGTCAAACAAAAGCCGGTGAACATGCCCTGCGTAAAGATAAGGAAGACACCGGCCTTGGTGGATGATGCTCTGCCGTGCGAAGGACGGATCGATGGGAACAACATAGCGACTTGTGCCTTGCTGATCGTAGGTAAATACCAGGAGAACGTTGGATTGGGTGGCGATGCGCCGGGGGAAGCTCCGTCTCGTTGATGTAGCGTAGCGTGCGTGGTGAGATGATAGTGATGCGTCGCTGGTAACTGGCATGTCGAGAGGGATAGTGGCATGATCTGTAGAATTCTGGTAGCGATATGAACGATGTTGACGATGTTGTGGGGGATGACTAGAAAGACAATGGTGGGTATTGGTGTTTTAGATCTCTCCCTTTTCGCGCCTTCTGATCTACAATATAGTACATGCACTTGCACATTTTATACATAAAAAGACACACGGTAGCTTCTACTCCTGTTGGGTAGCCTCGGCCCTGTGCGCTTTGAGCTCTTCCCATCCGGGGCAGGTGAGACCATCAGCTTCGAATTGCTCCTCTGTAACAACACGGCAGATCTGTATCTTCGACTTGCCTGAGCGAAGCACTAGTGCCTCCCAGTCGATGAGATAGTGATTCGGGTCGGCGGTATTGATGGACTCAGGTATTGGCTCCCACTTCAAGCCATGGGGATTCTCCACGGATCCAGAGTTGGGAAGGACGACGTAAGCGCCTTTCTTCATTATCAAACGACGGCCTTCGCTCCTGGAGCTGGAGAGGCCGGCGGCATGCAGAATCCGAGGGAAGGAGCCAGCTTGCAGAAGGGTGAGTGGCAAGGTGACGACGTTGGAGGCATCCGTCTTGACAGGCTCAGTGGAAGTGCCTGGAATGGATTGCGCTGTAGAGGAAGCAGCATATGCCTGTTTGTATTTGAAAAGCTGCTGCTCCCTTTCATTTCTTTGGACGACCACATCGTCAGGACGAGCTTCTTTGCTGGAGATATCGGCCAGGGTTCTGCGAAGAGCGCCAAGGGAGAAGATACTCGTGCCGTCACTGAAGGCCTCTTTGTGAGCCACTTCGGCCTTGCTCGCATCTGCTGCACCGTGAGCTAAGGACACGACCTCTTTGGCAAGTAGATGCTGAGCAATGCGCTTCGATTCGTTCTGGGCGTGGTGCACCATGACGGTTTCGATGTGATCCATCGGCAAGAAGGTGAATAGCTTCAAGTAGCGTGCCACATCGTCGTCTGCGGTGCGTAGAAAGTACTATTGTGGATATGTTAGCTTGCCCATACGTAGCTATTGTGAGGCACATACCTGGTACAGATCGAAGGAATTCAGCATCTCCTTGTCGAGCCACACGGCGTTCCCGGCACTCTTGCCGAACTTCTCGCCAGAAGCGGTCGTCAACAACGGTGTAGCAAGGCCAAAAGTCGCGGTCAAGGGGTCGTGTTCAGCATCCTCGTGACCGGTGTCCATCCGTCTGATCTTGCGCATGTGGCTCACGGCGTCCATACCAGCACATAGATTGCCGTACTGGTCCGAGCCACCCAGTTGGAGCTGAACGCCGTGTTTGGAGTACATGCTCCACCAGTCATAGGCCTGGAAGAGGGGATATGAGAACTCGGAGATGGCCATGCCTTCGCCGTTTTCCATACGCACTTTGACGCTACAAAAACGTTAGCCACGATCCTGGATTTCCAGTTCTGCAGACTGACGAGTCACGGGCAAGCATGCTGCCCAGCCGCATGCCTGATCCCAGGTCCCGCATCAGCTCGACAGCGCTGAGCTTCTCCAACCACGCCTTATTGTTCAGAAGGTCTTGCTTCCGGTTGATGTGCTCTGGGAACTTGTGCTTGATGCCCAGGCACTTCACGTGGACCCAGAGCCTGAGCAGCTGATTGTGCATGCTCGCAATGTTCATCGATTGCACGTCCGCTCCTTGCCGCGAGCGAGCAGACGTCCTTCCTGACGGATCCCCAATCTGCACAGTGCCCCCTCCTAACTGTCCTTATATCAACGTCATGCCGGTCGGTTTCGGTTCGGGGCTCTCACCAGCGTGATCGCGTGATAGCCGTGAAGGTACATCCAGTATAGCGCCATCAACGGGAGGAGATGTCCCACATGCAGTGAGGGCGCGGTGGGGTCCACGCCGACGTATGCGCCAATTCGTTTGCGCGTCATGAGCCAGTCGAGCGACTCGCGAGGCCTGGGTATCGTGAGCTTCCTCCTCGTATGTAGACCATTTGACCCACCCCGCGATATCTTTGACAAAGCCCCGCTCCTCGAGGACTTCTAGCACACTCCTCTGCGCGCCCGATCGTATCCGCGCGGCCTGCTCTTCCCATTGCGCGGCTCGCGCGTTCGGATCAGGATCCTGGGCGGCCCAGGTCGCCTTGGTGCGCAATCCGGAGCGGGGCAGGCGCTGGTGTTGAATACATTGTCGGCATATGTACGGCCGGGGGCGGGAAAGGCGATTGAGGGGCGGCATTGCTCGCATGGCGGCCAGATGAAGCTCTGCGAGAGATGCGCATTCGTCTCAAAAGTTGCGCGGGCGGATTGGTCGCTGATTGGCCAGAGCTCGGACCCGCCTTCCCCGACGCCTTCTCCGCACCACGTCACGATGCTTCTGCAGCTCGCTCCCCATCTCAAGTCACAAGACCTCAGACCGTCGCAAGGTTTCTATTCTCTACTACCCAGCCTCTTTGTTCACAAATCAATTGGCGTCTTAGTCTATACAACATAAACCTTTCACCTCCTACTCCTCTATTCGCGTCATCATCTACTTGCATTCGGGTCACCATGTATGCGAAACTCATAAGCAACCCTCCTCTGGGGCAGACTACGACTATTCCGTCCCGTCAAAAGTCCGTACGTGTCACCTCGGAACGTGTTGTGTAAAACCACTCCCAAGCCTCCCCTAATCCCACCAGGTTGAATTCACCGTTTTGCTCGAAAGCTCCACGGAGAAATCATGGGAGGTTGCGCTGTGGTCGAACTTTGAGACCCGTGAAAAGTGGACAAGCTTGAGTCTAACAACTACTGAAGAGCCTTCATCCCTAGTACGGATACCCCAAACCATCACCCCTCTGGCTGACGCTCGAAGGTTGTGGTAAACAAACGAGGCGACGACAAGTCGCATGTTCATCGCCAATGGTTCTCAATCAACCTGGAAGGGGTACCCATGCATGGCAGTCCGATTTCCTTTACTCTTGCCTTCAGAGGGGGTGCGGACGAACCGTGGAAGTGGGCGAATGAGCAATTCTCGATGTCGGATGGTCAGCTCATCTACCAATTATCCGAACCGCCCAAGGAGGATTTATCTCATTATATCGACGGCTTGCCTTCGTACCTACAAATAGAGAAAGAGACGAGCGACACTCCCGATACAGTCCTCTGGTCCGTTACCAGCCCCGTCAATGCGGCTTCTGGAAAAGCCTCGGGTCATTCGAACAATAAGCTCGGCAAGCCAAGAGACTTTTCTCGCTGGTTTGCCCTGGTCCGCCTATGGACACCCTGGCTGGCTCCACGGCAGGGCAAAGATATCTTTGGACCTGATAAGGAGGCTATACTCGCAACATTTCAACGAACAGACGGTTCTCATCTGGTGGTTCTTGCCGTGAGCGGAGTAGACGATGTCCTGACAACACTCCATCATGATGGCGCCGGCAACGTTACCATCGACTCACGGAATGACACCGAGAAGGATGGCATTGCTAGATTGGTCGTCGCGGTCAGTAAATCTCTCGAGCCTGCTATCGCCGCGACCATGTATTACGCCCGCAGGTTAGCTATGAAGTACGAGACGGCAAGTGGCGTTGCAGTGGCAGAAGAAGAGGCGTTGATGAAAGATTACAACCCCCAGTGGCTCGAGAATTGGTATGATGGTCTGTCGTACTGCACTTGGAACGGCTTAGGGCAGAAGCTTGAGGAAAAGAAACTTTTCGAGGCCCTCGAATCGTTGGAGAAGAACAACATCAACATCTCTAACCTGATCATCGATGACAACTGGCAATCACTGAACCATGAGGGTGGGGATCAATTCGAGAATGCCTGGGTAGAGTTCGAAGCTACAAAGGTCGGGTTTCCGCGGGGTTTGAAGGCTGCAGTAACAGACATTCGGAGCAAGCACAAGAACATCAAGCACATCGCCGTTTGGCACGCTTTGGTAAGTTCCGAACATATCTCAAGTCGACCTCTTGCTGATTTATGCGTAGTTCGGCTACTGGGGTGGCATCGCGCCCGAGGGTAAAATTGCAAAAGAATACAAGACCACGACCGTGCGCAAGAAGAATGGCGTCTCTGGGGGTACCATGGTAGTTGTGGCGGAGGAAGATGTCAACCGCTTCTATCGCGACTTCTATGAGTTCCTCAGCTCGGCCGGCATTGATTCAGTCAAGACGGACGCCCAATTCTTCGTTGACGAACTCGATGATGCGACTGATCGTCGACAGCTCACCCGTGCGTATCAGGATGCCTGGAGCATCAATCAGCTGCGATGTTTCTCCGGCAAGGCCATCTCTTGCATGTCGCAAACTCCACAGATAATCTTCCATTCGCAGCTGCCTTCCAACAAGCCCAGAATTCTTTTGCGAAACTCTGACGACTTCTTTCCCGAAGTGCCGGCGTCGCATCCTTGGCACATATTCTGCAATGCTCACAACGCCATCTTCAATCAGTACTTGAACACACTCCCTGACTGGGATATGTTTCAAACATCGCACGAATGGGCTTCGTTCCATGCTGCAGCTCGCTGTGTGTCCGGCGGTCCCATATATATCACGGACGTGCCAGGGAAGCACGATGTCGACTTGATCTTTCAGATGACTGGGAATACTCCGCGCGGAGATACTGTCATCCTTCGACCTCATACGATTGGTAAGAGCACGGCGGCCTACAACTCATACGACGATACCGTCCTACTTAAGATCGCTACATACGTTGGCATGGCACACACTGGAGTTAGCATACTCGGTGTCTTCAATTGCACTCAGCATTCCATTACGGAACTAATAGGGCTCAACCAATTCCCAGGAGCGGAAGAGGGCACTTATATCATCCGCAACCACACCACGGGGCAGGTCACGAAACCCACTAGCGCAAAGGATGGTAAGGCTTTTGTGCACCTTGAGCTTCCAACCGCGGGGTGGGAGATTTTATCAGCCTTCCCATTGCATTCCTTCAAGCTTGAGCGCCAAACTCATGCAGACGGCCCCACCGAGATATCTGTCTCCAGTCTTGGTTTGCTCGGCAAGATGAGCGGAGCGGCTGGCATCGTCAACACCGACAGCTATGTCGACCGCGAGACTGGAAGGCTTCGAGTCTGGACGTCGTTGAAGGTTTTAGGCACATATGGTGAGTTTTGACACCGTGCTCGCGCAAAGCAAGCTCAACTAAGTTGTACACAGGGTTATATGTTTCTGACCTCAAGACACGTTCCCTCGAAAACGACTTCATGGCAGTCATCTTTGGGCGACCCATTCCACTCGACTGTGTGAAGGTCAACGAAACTGATGAGAACATCTTAGAGATTGATACTGTGAAAGCTTGGAAAGCCACAGATTCTCATGCCGGCTGGAGCAATGAAGTTGCGGTGGAGGTGATTATTCGTTAGAGCTGCCCTTGCAGGTACTCATGTCCAGGGTATTCTTAGCAATAAATAAGGAGTCAAATGCGTTGATTCCCACCTTGACTATCGCTCTCCCTCTCTACTCAAGATGCGCTGGACCAGATTATCACTAATCACGTCAACGTCATAAACGGAGTTTGTGCTATTGCTAAGAAGCTTCGAAAAAAACCCAAGGACAACACCGTGATATAATTGAGGCGAAAGAGAACCAAGGTGTGTCGTTGTGAAGGAAGGTTGGAACGAATTGAGGATCAGAAGCGATTGCATGTGGGACTCGACAAGAAGTAAGCGCCGAAGGATGATATCAATAGGGTATAATATGGGAGTGATTGTGGAGCTTAAAGTCTCTGTGTGAGGTCTAATGTCCAAACGCTTTGGGGTAGGTATAATTTTAGATATATTTCGAGCTTTTGGTGGCAGGGCCCTCGTGGGAACTCCACCCTCTATGGATTTCGTGTTTCACCTTCGCGATCCGTTATAAGTACGCTTTAACTAGATCAACTGATGTAAACGTGCGTTTCCCCAGACCGTCAGTAAGCTCGGATAGGGTGATGTTGAGTGAGGAAGTAATCTTTGTCTTGCGGTCTGCAGCATGTTAGTTTTTTGTAACCTTTGGATGTCGCGGGCGCTCACCACTGCCTAAAAGTGCGCATAGTCCCTTGACCATGATGATGATATGTTTGCTAGTAGTATGGTACTTGAAATTAAGGGGACCAATGAAAATTTGTAGATATATGAGGTTTGTAGAATAAGCGTATGCGTTGTACATATATAAAAGCCCGGTAGACTAAACAGCAATTGGGATTCGTGTAGATATTGTTGGGTGTTTCGGCTATGAAGCAAGAGTTGAAGAGACGTTTGTCTGCTTGGAAGTTGCGGACTGCTATAGAAAGGCGGAGTGGGATGTATTACTTGAAGGGTTATCTTTGTGCAGATCAATGGCTGTGACTATACTGGACTCATAGACAATCAGTCAGATATGCGTGGCTATCGGAAAAGACCTACTTCAATACCAGTCCTGGTCCCGAAGTCCCCTCTGTTCAGCCGAGCTCTGATACGTTCCTCTCTTCGCCGTCTTCATCCCCATCCTACACAGTCCAACCAAATGATGTACACCTGCCACGACGCCATCGACAACCTGTACACCTTCACCTACTGCATCTTCAACCGAAACCTTCATGTTCGTCATGCCAGCGCAACCCAGCGTGAGCACATCTGCACCATCTTCAACGAGCTTCTTCGCCGCCTCGCACATTACCCCTAGCACTTCCTTCTCAGGCTTTGTTTCCAGCTCAAGAACGCCCAAGTTGCAGTCCCTAACACCTGCGCAGAAGGCGTCAAGGCCGTAGTGCTTCACCGAGTCCTCCAGTGTGAATTTTGATCGGCGCGACGTGGCGATGATGCCGAAGCGATTGCCGAGTGTGCGAGCAGCAAACAAAGAGGCTTCCATGATACCGATGACTGGCTGCTTGAGCTCCTCACGCAGCACTTTGACTAGTGCGTGGTCGCTGTAACAAGCCACTAGGAAGGCATCATACTCGTGCGCGGTTGGGATGATGGCACGCGCCGCAGCTGCTGCGGACATGATGCTGTCAAAGTGGCCTTCGATGGCGGAGGGTGCAGGCTTTGGGGCCGTGAAGCCGTAGACAGAGACATCTGCGGGGAGTGTCGATTTCAACATATCGAGACATGCGTTTGTCATGGATTCGGTAGCGTTGGGGTTACATAGTAGGATGCGAATTGTATTCGTCTTAGCGGTACCAGATACCGATTGAATTGATGTGGATCCCGAAGTTTGAGACACTTCCTTGGTGACTCCGTTTTCGTTCTTGGCTTTGGACAAAGGTGGTGGTTCCACCACCCCAGTCTGCGAGGTCAGGATAGAGTATTGCTCAACCCGTCGGTGTCTTCCAAAGTCAAATGTCCTCTTCTTTCCGGGAGAGCACAGATCCAAGTCGCAGTCTGCAACAATTACTTCATCCTCTTCACTCTTCGTTTCCGCAATTATCTTTCCGTCTGGTCCGATGATGGTCGAACCACCGACTAGATCGTACTTGCCGTCGTCCAAGCCACATCTCGCCGCGCTCACGGAGAAGCACGCATTCGTGTACGAATGCGCTTGCATGACGAGCTTGTGATGGAAGATGGCCTCCTCCCGCGCCTCCTTGGGATCCTGATCCACCGACGAGCCCCACATCTGAGGAGCGTATCCAGGTGTATTATCTGGAGATTGGGGTGCAAAGTCAGTAAAGTCCATCGACAGGTGTGCTAGTGGGTGTTGTCTTAGACTGGGGGCTGCGACGTCTTGGATTTACGACGCAGTTTGTACCCGGTATTACGTACATCCCACGAGAACCATCTCCACTCCTTGAAGCCCCAGACACCGCCATGACTCAGCCCACCGCCTGTCGTTGCATATCATCATACCGAATATAGGTTCTCCGTCATCGGTTGCCGGACCCACCAGATCAGGAACGCGGAAGGCCTTGAAGCCAAGATTGCCGGGTTTGAAGTAGCGCTTCTCGAGTTGATTGACAGCATCCGGGTCCGGGAACGGTTCGAAATCCCCAGGCAAATGTATTTTCCGGTATTTGGACAAGGTAGAGCCGGTCTTAGCATGGAAGTACACGCAGGCGTTGTAGTGATCTCCTTCATCCGTCGCTTCGGCAAACCCAATACTTATATCCACGCCCAGCTCTTTCGCTTTGTCGAAAACACTCCGAGTGTTTTCCGCTGTCGTGACATCGCCGTGTTCGAAGAACGACTCGAGCTCTGCTTCGTCGGTAATGAAGTGGCGCGGAAAGAAGGTGGTGAACGCGCACTCGGGAAAGAGGACAACCTGCGCTCCCTTCGAAGCCGCGTCTTGCAGTAGCCTGACTAGGCGGTTCAGAGTATCGGGACGAGCATCGGCGCGATTTACGGCACCAACTTGGGCGGCGGCGATGCGGACAATGCGCGGCATTGAGACTATGGGGGTTCTTGGGGCGTTGACGGGGGACAGTGACGGTTGATTGGAGTGTTGAGAACGAGGAACGCCATTCTGGCACTCTAGGAGGATTTGTAGGGTTTCCTGGGCTTTGCGAGGTGCCGATGTGCCGCGGAAGAGCTATCTGGTGAGGGGGTGGTGTTCGATATGTCGTCGGCGATAAGGCGATAAGCCCGCTTGGTCCGAGCTCCACCAGCACTTCAACACTCCGCTGACTTGGACACTCGCTCATAGAAGGGAAGGGCTTCGTTCTATCTAAGAATACATGCCTATTCAGACTCTTTCGATTTCTCCGATCCCATCTGTGTAGATGATATCAGCTCACTCGGTACACCAGATTTGCGCCTTGTTTTCCACTCGTATCGCGCTACCGGTGAAATCGCGCTCTCAGTCCACGGACATCTTGTCAAGCAAGGACGGCAGCCCCGCTCCACTCTCTACTCCCCCCATGTTTTCCTTCGTGTCCACCACTTCTTCAAAGAGCGGCTCCAACCCCGCTTGCTGGCAAACGAACTCCACGACTTCTGCCAAAGTCAGCCCGGCAACCTCCCTCAGCGAGGCACTCCCCTTCAGCTCGGCACTCTCCCAATCCCTCATAGCGACTGTGAAAACGACTGGCTTCATCTCCAACGTCAATTTCGTCTCCCTTCCAAATGCTCTGAGCCCCTGAGATCCCTGGGGCAAGTCCCGCTCCGTGATCACCGGAAGTCGGTTGTGCTTGCAGCGCTTCCACTTAGTCCACACCAAACCTTCCTCCGTGCCCGCAATCCGATGTTTCGCGACCGTACGTCCTGTGAGCGAAGGCCCTACCGAAGAGCGGAAGTACTGGTACCGGGGAATCTTGCCAATGTCAACTGTACGCGCTGTCGTAGGAGGTGCACAGCGGTAACCTAGCTCGCCTGTGAGCCACTTCCCAACGAAGTAGTCGACGTATTCATAGTACATGACCATCTCTAGGTGAGGTGACTCGATCAGCATATCCAGCATTGTCTCAATCTTCGCCGTGGGGACACTAGCCAGGTTCGTCGGTATCACGCAGCGCAGGTACGCGCGCTCTTTGATTTCGAACCATTTTCCGTCCTTGTCCTGTCCAATTTTGTGTTGATCAGGCTGCCCGTCAACCACCATGATGCCATAGTCGTGTAGGCGGAGGATACCTTCGTGGATCGATTCGTCTTCGAAGAGGCGGTAGATGGAGTAGGGAGTCGCGGTGCGCGCGCCTTCGATGAAGTCACGGTTGTAGTTGAGCAGATGCGACCAGTCCGATGCGCAGTCCCAGTCGGCGAGAATTTGGGAGCAGTTCCGGCAACGCATGGGCAGCTTGGCGTTAGGGTTGTCGTCGACATTACTACGGCACATATCGCAGCGAGGTCGCCATCCCGCTGCCCTGACGAGAGCTTCTATCGTCGACTTGACGTCCGATCGCACTGATATCACCGTGGAGTTTGATGGAGCTGCTGGTTCTGTGGGCTTCTTGGGGCCTGCTGGTTTTGACATGATCGTGAAAACTTGAGCGGAGAGATGATTTGCTAGTGTGCAGGTAAATGAGAGGGTGTAGGTAGCGTCGAATTTTACTGTATGGTGAGAGTGTGGGGTGAGTCGAGTGTGTGTCGAAAGACTTATGGCCAATTAGCTCGTGCAAATCAACAGCATCATTCACTCTCACTTGCCGGCTGTCGGTTGGCCTGGGAAGTTACAGTCTAATTACCCACTAGGTAAATTCAAGCTTCCCTCCGAAAGACGTATCGTTCACCTTTCGAAATATAGGAACGTAGTAATGCATGCTCTTTCCTCTGCCAGTAGCACGAATAATTTCTCTCAGACAGTAAATCGGCGTCTGATAATGCCAATATCTGCTTCAGTATCTTGTCGCTCTACGGGCCTACCATCCAGCTCAATCGGTGCATTAGAAGCTGCCTCTTTATTCTTGGTTTTCTCATCTGTTGGGGGGAAAAGGTCGATCGGGTTTTGTCATCAATCTGCGTGATGCTTCTCCAACCATTTTCTATGCAATTGCAGCCAATCGAACCGAGACTCCATAGCGTGGCGTCTTCTGCGCAAATCAGAAACAGAGCAGCACATGCTGAATGCGAATGGCAAAACAATCAAGTAGAAAGCGGCTATGTTAGACCTGGCTATGAGGGTACCACTAACTATTTCGAGGTACATATTCACTGTAAACCAAAAGGCTCGACATCTGCTCGAGTAGTATAATTTCCTGATGCGAAGCCTACGTCGCTCTTCGAGAGTGTAGCATAAGGAGGAGTATGCGATAAGGTGACGACGAAACGGACTGAGCTCTTCGATTCCTACTTGTTTCGAAAGTTCGTAGCTCATCGCTTGGTGCAGGTCGTTAGTTTCTTGCGAAGACTCGTGAAGTGCTGGAGATCGCTGTCGCTCCTCGTATTCCGATAGAGCAAGCTCCGGGCTTAAATACAGTCCATTCGTCGTGTCATTGAGATCTCCCACGCTATGGGGCTCCTCTAAGCCGGTGTTCACTTTCGTGGCCTCTGTCGATGTTAGAAGAGGCATATGACGGGTGTGAATACGGAAACGCTTACCATTGTGTATCTTAGCACCTGTCAATATTGGGATAGCAAGCATTGCAATCGCAACGACTTGACCAAAGCCCGTTCTCTGAGCGTCTTCTGTAGTCCTTGGGTTGTCCAACCAGGTTACACCGATAGTTTCAGCAACGCCAAAGGTGAAGTAGAACATAATAGCGGGAAGGGACGACTTGAAAGAGTTGCGATATCGATTGAAAAGGTACGGAAATCGTGTTACTTAGTAGAACCGATCAGTTCAGTGACGGTAGTGTGCTGTAAGACTGCATTTTGCTGCATGGCCACTAGAAGATGCCCGGAGAATTGGTTACACATGTCCTTCGGGATAAATGATGGTCTTAGGAAAAAATTTAGCTCCAAGTCCTGGCGATGGAGCCTTCCGTGGATCCTCGAAGAGAGGGAGAGTAGTCTGAATGTAAAGTAGTAGCAACCAAAGAAGCGTTCACCCCGAGTTTATGATCTCGAGAGCATAGAATTCAACACTGCCTGTTCCACTAGTGTCACCGCTGATGATGCACTGATGTGCTATAGTTCACTACGTGAGTGGTTTTAATGTCCCCAGCTAGGAATATGATCACTTGGAAGAAGCAGAACAGAACCGTGAAGGCGACAATTCCTAACACTCTCCAGTTTCGGACCACTGGATGGTCAAATAGGTACTCGCGGAGAACTCAAAGAGTTGCAATATGTGTCGTGGCAGAAAACCATGCGAGGGAGAAGACCACTCGGAGCTCGTAAAATGTGAGCCGAGAGCGATTGACAAGGGCGGCTCTCAAAATCGCCACGCCCGTGACAATTTTTTGGTCGCTGAAACCGAGCAAGAATCGCGTAATGACTTCCACACGTCGCTCTCGAGTCAATGCTGGCTGAAGGTGCGGAGGATCTCGGCGTGCGCAACGGTAAAAAAGCCCTTTGATGGATAGCCAGAAGCGGACAATTGCTGGAACACCTTTCCGAGCGATGAGGGTCTTCCGATACGCTCGAATTGCAGCGTCATCCATTATTGAGAGTAAGATTCTAAGCAGAGAGTCACCCAGATAGCCCAGGATAATTGATACAAATTTTGCCAGCGCTGCCAGGAAGAAGGCTACTAGCACCTTTACGAGTGAAGTCAATTTAGAACTATTAAGCAAGATCTCTAAGAACTCGCTCCAATTCCTGCGATGTCGGCATCAACTTCGATCTCTGTTAGGCAATGATCGGATACATTCGTCGAATAGCACTGTGTGCAGTTGAGGCCCATAGCTAGGACCCTAGCTTTGACAGCTGTACTTTGAGGATATTCAAGAATTCATTGTTGAGAGAAGTCAGCGAGGCAGTGACAACGCATCATCGTCATCTGAGAAGGCTATGTGAAAATGCATTCGGACACGTGCCTTAATTCACATGGCGGGGCGGACTTCAGCCTTCTTGAGGTTACACAAGATACGTCGAATCATGCTCCGACGGTTCCGCTGTAGCTGAGCTGTGCGCAGGGGAGCTCAAGATCTGGCGGTCGGGGGGCGATGTCGACAAAGCTCATCCAAAGGTGTTCAGTGTGCATCATCTCGTACTAGACATGCCAATATCTTACGTTTCCGACGCATGTTGCAATCACAGATCAGATTGAAGTGGATGCGAATACGAGCTCTATTGGGGTGTCACCTTCTTTCCCAATTTCGAATCTTCTTAGCACCAGGCTTAGCGTGCGTCTGCATCTAGAAACAGCGACAACTGCTATCTGCAGCCTGGGGTCACATGTTCAGACAGCTCTCCAACTACAGTTACTAAATATCTGGGCGGTGACAGCGTCGTATCAGACACCTAGCCAATAAAAGTAATTCACCTTTTTGAACCTGTTCAGTTGCACCGGCACCGTTAATGATTTGAAAGTGAGCTCAATGATCACCGTTTTTGCTCAAAGGTACATCCTCAGCGAGGTTATGTTATATCAGACTAGCATGAATTTCGCGCGGAGCTTCCAATCCTGTATATCTGAAGACACTGATCGGCAATCAATGCAGAACGTTTCCTTTTACGTGAAAGCTGTTCACGGCCTGAATGAGAATGACCTCATCACCCGCCCGCGGCGATTCGGCTGCGTTTCTTATCACCTGCGGTTTCGGGTGCGAAATCTTGGTATTCTTCTCGGAGAACTTCGGTCGATGGCTGGCCAAGCCGCCTTTGATTGTTGCCCTATCACGTCCCTCTCCTGCCTTCCGCACATCTCGGCCCGTGGTGAGGTCTGGTGATTCGTCCGGAACTGCCGAAGGTCACTGCTCAGTAAGGGCGACATATGTCTCACCCCACACTTCAATTCTCGCACAGCTACTACAAGGGTAGCAAGTGGACCAGGCCCCGCATCACAGGTAGGGTAAACTTAGGCAATACTCTTAGCGTAGCGCTAGAATACATCACGACTAATCATGGGCGGCCGCGTCTTTCCGACAGTCGGGCGAGCTGCACCCTCGACATGTGTCGGCTTTGAGCCAAGCATGCCCCCGCTCAGGTGTAAAGGTGCAGAACGTTTGCCAGTCTAGGGAGTGTGGATGGACATCATCGATATAAAGTGCAGTAACTCCTGCATCGTTGGATCCAAGCCTGTTATACGGACTGAGAAGCTTGTCCTTACAACGCTTTCCTCCTATTCCGCCAACAATGCCGAGGTATGAATCCTGCTCACTTCCCCATGTCTCCAATACAAACAGTTTGGCAGTCTCGACGAAGAGAACCGTCGGATGAGGGAGCTCGCCCAGTACGTCCTGAGGCTGGTGAATAACAACCAACCAACGTACTCGATCCACTTCGAAAACTTGGAAGCAGAACTCCCAGAGGTCATTGTCATGTCGATCTGTAATGGCGGCGCTTTCTGCTTTCACATCGCGATCCCCTATACCAATACGGACATCGAGAACGCAAAGGCAGTCTGTTCTCAGGAAGCCATATACAGGAGCACGGACAACGACCCCTTACTGAACTTCGCCGTTTACGACCCTTATACGCGAATTTTCTACTTTTGTCTACTGGACCCGAAACATCAGACAATCGAAGACGTGGCACAGTTTCAATTGCCACTTCAAGAATCGCAGGCAGCAGAAAGGTTGCAGGCCTGTGTGGCTTCCAATGCAGAAGTTTTGCGTTAGGGGTCTACTACACTGGTCACCCTCGCTCAACACCAAGCTCGAGGGTCTTTAGGGAAACCTAGACGCGCCGCTGCAAACTTTCAGCTATCGGACAGTGGAACTGCTACGACAACGCAACGGCCGCGTCGTCGTAGCTCACAATCGAGACCCAGAGGATAGCACGCATTCGGCTTATCTCCGACATATAATCACGGATTTGAAGGGCCCCACCAACATCATTACCATCAGTCTCAATCCTAATGATTGCTTTTCGGATTTTCGTTATTTCATATGTACTCCTCACAAACGGCCTACGATCCAGTTTCTCGCCGCGGCGCTTCCGTTTCCACACTCTTTGAAACAAAATCCTGTCGCAGGCGGTCTAAATGTCCGAATGAGGGTCCTGTGCAATATCTTTATCCGAAAAAAGGAAATACAATACAGTAGCGCGAGTACCAACGCACCATATGCACCGTTTTCTGCACCCGCGTGCTTTGCCTGACTATCTCAATTACGTCATTCACCCCTGCAGCCGCGTCTGCATTAATCTAATGGTGACCCGCGAGCGCTGCAAACCAATGAGAAACGCCCACGGCACGCCATCACCAATTGCGCTTTGCCAGCTGTACAATGCATCATTCTACATTATCTCTAACTTCAAGGTCCAACTTTAGTGGTGTGTTTTAATCCGCTCCGAAAGCGCTTTGAGGAGAGCGTGGGATTGGTGGTGTGACGGCTGAATGTTGCGCTTTTAAAGCATACGAAATCTGCTTATCTTCTGTAGGACCGATACTGATAGCAGCAGAATCCGGATTGTTTGAAGATGGGTGTAGCCGTAAGTTCTGGTGTTCCACAGCTTAATCTGAAGGTGGCTAACGGCCGTAGAATCCGATTGTGGACCCAGCCAATGTCGTACAAGCACTAGTCTACACGTTGCTTGACGTTTTCGATGCGTCTAGGGATCTTCATCAGACCCTGAGAGCCAAGGAGAAGAGGGACTACGAGCAAAATCTTCGATCGAGAGGCTACCCGAGTGGAAGAAAGTTCGACTATGTGGACGATGAGGATGCGAAAGGCGATGAGTCTCTCGTACTGGACAAGGCGGCCGTCACCCGGCAGTATGAAAACGGCCTCCAAGACGTTGGAGCACGCTTTTCCATAGGAGATGGTGTGTTGATTATGGCCCAGCGTGCGATCTACGCAAATCAACGAACGCAAAACTGACCACTTCAAGTGATTACGCAGACATCGCTCCAATCTCAAATCATTACACTACAATCCGTCATCATAACCATCTTCCTCTACGGACCCACCTCTCCAGAACCCTTATCCCACCATCTCTCCAGCCTCATCGCAGCTTCAAGGGCAGCAGGAGGCGCCGCGGTTGACGCGCTGGCAGCTCAGCAGCAACGCCAAATAGCGGCCTTGCCACCAACTCCTCGATCAGCACGAGCACCCAGCGTACGAAGCAGAGATGCGCATGATCTCCCCTATCCTGTCGCCGCGGTTCCGTCGAAGAGCTCAGTATCAACAGCGCTCGTGAGATCTCGCCATCAGTGGGAGGACGATAACGCTACTCCCTATCCTGCGAAAACAACTATTCTCGACAGGCCTACGATGAACAGGTCAGATACCGAGTCTACCTCCTTCTCTGGGCTTACCGCATACGGCACCGACCCTGCGCCTCACACTCTCTTCTGTCTCTACGCGCTAGACCTTCAGCGACACCGAGATCAACAGCTCTCGGCCAGCATAACGTCAGATCCTTCACCATACTGCCCGTACTGCAAACGAACCTTGTCCCTCTCGCCGGGCAAGTCGTGGGAGATTTGCATAGAAGACGACGGCATTGATCGCTGTTTTCGAGTTCAGAACCGCTTCGTGGTGAAATGCCACCGCAACAGCGTAGACGGAGGCTACTCCTGCGTGCTGTGTTCGCAAAGAGGAAGCATCGGTACAGTTTGTGGGGACGTCAAGGCCCTGATCCGCCATGTCTGGCAAGATCATAATATCGCTGAGCTGAAGAACGAAGAAGATGTGGTCGAGGTAATCGATAATGCCGTTGATCGAAGAAGAGATAGCGGATTCGGCTCCGGATACCGCTCTAGTAGCAGAAGAAGTGTGAGCCTCGGTCCTAGCAGAGGGAAAGGGCGGCGCAAGTATGATGGAGAGATGGAGACGCTGGCAATGAGAGCACATCGCCGAGAGGTATGATGTGTTGCGACTCGGTATTCCTTTCGTCACATCTCGTATCAATTGTACCATACCACCGACCATTTCCTTCGGGCATGTCTTAATGTACGAAGAGTTTCACAAATCGGCGATTCGGTACGGGTGTCTCCGCATTCACCGGAAGATACACCGTCTCGCGCGTACGAAGCCTTGGCCTCACCTCGCCCTGTTGCCGCAATCGTGCATGGGATGGTAAACAAGATCCTTCCCATTACTCCCAAAACAGCAAATGCTAGCAACAGCAATCAACAGTTTGCCTATGCCGCACCGCTTCTTACCGCAAGTGGAAAGTTGAATGTGTTCTCGCGGACACCTATACTGCATGTGGGTTGTTTTTCGGGCGAAATCTTATGCTGCCGATTAAACTTATGTGAGTCACTGGATGGGGTTAGCGGGTCGAGGCCGACCATTGCCCGAACATGGTTAGCGTTTCGTAGGCTGTGATGTCGTGCAGTGTGGTTGGGGCAGCGAGAGTTGAAAGAAAACTGAAACAAAATGATCCTGCTTTGAGTCCGTCTATCGTATTGAACCTTGTAGTGTTTTGAGTGTATGGTCTAGGATTTGTTCCGCTCACGAGAACTCTCGTACTGGCAGGCATTACCTCCGATCCAATCGCGCATAGCGCGCGCGGCTCAAGTGGGGGTTGGTCATCGGATGCGAATTCACGGCCGGCCGTATCAAAATGACTCTGTCGTACACATCGGGTCGGCATGATGATGCTGGTCGCGGGCCGAGTCCGACTATCGGACAAGTCGTGCGACTCCGGCGGAATAGGTTCGGACAAGGAAAATAAGGTGATTCCCCAACATTAACAGGTCATTTGACACTCAGGGCGCCATCCGATGCATCCAAGTCCCAAAGAGACAGGAGTGGGTCAGCGCGATTTTCGAAGACTGGGTATATGAACGTTGCACGATGCATTGGCAATTTACAAACTGATCCAGCTGCATCTTCCGTGGCACCTCCACCATGTCTCCATCCATGGTTTCTCCATCAGCTGTCTTGGTCGCAGACGCCAAGATTCATGTAAAAAGCGGAGATGCTACTGTCACATGGGCCTTGGATGCTGCGAAAGCACGCTTTGTAGCAAAGAATGCGACGAGCCTGAAGTTGCACGGCGAAGCGGCGAAGAGCTTGCCGGGAGGGAATACCAGGAGCTTGTTGCATACTGCGCCCTTTCCCGTATTCGTCAAGAGTGGCGAGGGATATCGAGTGACGTCTGAAGATGGGCACATGTAAGTAGTATATTTCTTATGTCTCCTTTTGGAAGGGGGTGGTCAACCTTTCTTCCTCGAACGCGGGTTCTCGTGCTACGTTGCATGGAATTCCCTGCGTCTTCCATTTTTGGAGTAAGACTTACAACGTTCCAGCTATACCGACTTCGTCGGCGAGATGACCGCCGGCCTGTTCGGACACTCACAGCCAATGATCCAAGAAGCCCTCATCAACACCATCCAGACGGTCGGCCTCAATCTCGGGGCTACCACCAAGCTCGAAGCACAACATGCCTCCCTCCTATGCTCACGCTTCAATCTCGATCTTATCCGCTTTACCAATTCCGGCACCGAAGCGAATCTGCACGCCATCCAGGGCGCCAAACGCTTCACCGGCAAGCGCAAGGTCGTGGTGTTCACGGGTGGTTACCATGGTGGCTGCTTTAGCTTTCCGGAAGCCAAGCCGGCCGAGAACTCTGTTGATAGAGAAGAGTGGATTGTTGCAGAGTACAATGACATCGAAGACACGAGGAGGAAGATTGAAGAAAGCGGCGACGTTGCGGCCGTGCTTGTGGAGGGCATGCAGGGCCACGGACCGTGCCTTGTTGGAAGTCATCAGTTCCTACATCAGATTCAGGAGTCAGCGCGCAAGGTCGGCGCGGTGTTTATCCTTGATGAAGTGATGACTAGCCGGCTTTCATCAGGGGGCCTACAAAAGCTGGAAGGCCTGCAACCTGATATGACAACCATGGGAAAGTATCTTGGCGGAGGCATCACATTTGGGTGCTTTGGCGGCCGCGAGGACATCATGCGTGTCTACGATCCTCGCGAGGGGAATGCTCTGGCGCACTCCGGTACCTTCAATAACAACACTCTCAGTATGGCGGCGGGATACACCGGCATGTCGCGAGTGTACACGCCCGAGGTAGCGCGCGACTTCAACGCTATGGGTGACAGGCTCCAGGAGCAGTTGCGAGAGCTTAGTCATGGCACCAAGATGACGGTGACTGGACGAGGCACCATATTGGGCATCCACTTCCTTGAAGATGGCAAGAAGGAGCTCAAGAGCTTTCGAGATAGGAAAGACTTGCCGGAACTGCGCGAGCTATTTTGGTTCGAGATGATGGAGAATGGCTTTTGGACTACGAAGCGTGGCAGTATTGCCTTGATTCTTGGTACGCCATGGGAGGAGCTGGAGAGGTTTGTGAAGTGTGTTGCGGAGTTTCTGCAGAGCTACGGCAGCCTGGTGCAGATCTGATGAGGAAGGATCTCACACCTGGGCCTCGAGCTTCATGATTGTGGTATCGACTCACTCGCTTCACGCTGCAAACACTCAATAAACACGCGCATCTGAGGTTCTTCGTAGTTTTGCCACGGTGACATACTGACTAGACACCGCGAGGCTGCCATGTGCGCAACTACGGTCGGCACCACTCTTCCACGGTATCCGCGTCCAGACCCACGTGATATATGGCCCATACGAAAGAGTCATACGCGACTCTAGGAATATTGTTGTCCAAGCCTGCGTAGCGTTCACATATTTCATCTACGCCGGGCTCGCGCAAGTACTTTTCGCAATATCCCGTCATTGTCTAGGAGCCCCCAAGATCTTCCCGAAGTACCAGAACGACCGCAATCCCGTCGCCTGTCGAGCGCACTCTCTCAAACCCAGATTACTTCTTTCACTACCCTTTCCCCGTACAACCAATACCCCATTGCACCATTCTTAGTGAAAGACAGCCTGAGGCAGCCGCACACTAGCACAGTCGCGAGTAGGAGCGCCCGTAGCAACAGTGAAAGAGCCTCCGCAGCGCTTGCCTTATAAACACTCACACAACCACTAGCTCTTACCCTCTACCTGACCCCAATAATCCACCCGCTTCTACATCAATTTCCAACCATGAATCCTCGTCAATGGCCACTCACCTCCGCCCAAGCCGCACGCCTAATCTTCGGTGACGAGCATTATAAAACATACGTGCAATGGCAATCAAACATTGAAGACCGGGAGCAAATCCATTATTACGGCAAAGAGTGGTCGCTCGTGCGAAACGCGGTCCTTGAATGTCCGCGCGGAGGGTTGCCGACACCAGTCGTATACAAAACGTTCATGAACTGGCTGCGGCAGCGAGGAGACCTATACCCACCGAACGCGGAGCCAGTCACTACTCTTGTCATTGCGACAAGCTGCCGGCACCCGATACACCCTGGTAACAATACACAAGTCATCGAAGCTTGTCCAGTATGCGTCATGCGACAGTGCATCGAAGCCATGACGAGGATATGGAAGGTGTGGGAGATACTCGGTGCGCCAGACAGGAATTTTAGCGTGCCGGAGGACGAGCCCATGTACTTCAAGGTCAAAGCCCTTTGGCGCGTTGAGAAACAGCGTTGGTCGAACTTGGTCGCTAAGTACGAGGAGATGGGTGAATGCGAGGTAAAGTGGGAGGATTTGGGGATGCAGGAAGGTGAGTATACATTTGAAGAGCTAAATAGCGCACAGTCATGCAGAGCCGCGCGGCAGTTTGCATGGAAAATGAATCCGGTGGATCTGGCCGGACATGACGCAGTGTTTGAACCACACAAGCCGTTGACGCGCAAAGCTGGGAGGCCTTTGGTACCTGATCCATCCATGTTGGCTTCGCCGCCCTTCTTCCCCAGCACGCCCTATGCATCACCTGGCTCGGACGCTGCACGTCTCGACGAGCCTTCCCCGATGCTACTATCTACAGAGCAGCCGGCAAGTCCTCCGTCATCGCCTCTCTTGTCACAGCAGATGTCGCCTCCATCTTCTCCAAGGTTCCCGATTTTGGAATTATCAGAGGGCGAGCACTCGTCTTCCCCCGAGTATGCGCCATCAGGGGCTCCGCGTTCTTCTTCGCTACCTGCGTCTTCGCCGGGGACTCCAGTACATCGAAAGAAGAAGGTTGGGTTCGCGGAAGACGTGGTAGATAACGAGAAGCGTCCTCTTGTGTGCTGGTACCGCGGTCACCAACTTTATCGTCGTGGTCGCCAGGCTTGTCCTTCCAGTGAAGGCTGGGCTGATTCAAGCTTCAAGAATGACGAAGACTTTTGGGAGTTCGGTCCTCACGATGATATTGAGCTTGACGGTACAGATATGAATGACTTCGGATTGCGTGCCGAGAGGACCGTCCTTGCTCTCGAACATGACACAGATTCAGATTCCGATGGCGACGATGATAGTGATGATTCGGACGCATCAGATACCGATCCGGTGACCATGATCAATAGCGAGGCAGAGAGCACGCCTCGTCGTTCTTCCTTATTACAACTTCCTTTTCTTCTACGAGCCGCTTTGAGAGAGTCCAAGCTCAACAATGACTCTGACTCCGAACCTGATATTCATTCCGACTCAGACGAGTACGAGGATGAAGGGGCCGATGAGGCAATGAGATTGCTGATGGGAGACAACGCGGCCGCGAAAGCGAGCCCTCATATCCCAGACAGCAAGATGCGTAGAGCGATATCGCAGGTAGAGCAGGAACCGGCAGCTGGAGACATAGGACTTCAGGTTCTGGGCCGCCGGGACCGTAGCGACTTCGAGAGCGATTCGCTTCCGCACCATGACCGCGGGGATGCGAAGCGACAACGTCGAGGGAGCATGTGAGTGGGTTTTTTCTGCTTTGGTATTATTTAGCGGAACAGTTTGATTAGATAGATTTCGTCTTCCATGCATTAATAAGAGGTAGGTGCATCCAACATGTTGAAATGCGTGTATCTGGTACCAGGCCGTGCTCGCTCGTGTTCATTGCCTGTATATGGAGTGCGTGCGTGCGTTCTGGCCAGGAAGCTCGCTCGCAATTACCAAACAGAAGTCGTGAGTTGGATCTAGTACCGTGGCCCTGCGGGCGCAGCAATGATAGATTGAGAAGCAGACATGAGGGCGTAATGTTGGGACTAGTGAACAGCCCGTATGCGCTAGCAACCCAGCTCCTTCCCAGCCTTGCACCCCATAGAGACCTATTGCAACACTCCAGTTCCTCATTACACATGTCTCCGCCTCGCCCACTTGGTCAAGTACTCTCTGCCTTCCAATCTCCACGTATCTTCCTCGACATAACTCCCATTGTAACCCCTCCCCACAGCCTGAAGCACCAGATTCAGTCCATTCGCGCCTTTATCATACGTCGGCCATGTCGGTAGACCATCCCCATTAGGATCACCACAATTGATAAAGTTGATCCACTGCGCACTCATGACGTCGCTGAGCGCCTTATATTCCGGCCACGGCCCTACAAATTGCGGATTCGCAAACGCGAACGCGACTTCGCTGAAGTGCTGGACGCCCTTGTACGCCGGTGCAAGTGATCCTACGTAGTCGGTGTACGTAGCATTTGTCGCGTTGAGGAAAGGGCGTGTGTTGAAACGGTATATGTATGTTGGGGCATGCTTTGAATAGTATCGTGCATCGTCAAGACGAGTAGCGTGGTAGAAGGCGTCACCGATGATAGCAGCCGCGCGTTTGAACTGGTAGCCTTGCGCTGCGAAGCGCTCGGAGCCGGTATTTAGGGGGATGCCTAATGCAGGGTCGTCGGGGTAAAGTTCCATTATTCTACGAACGACTGCGGGTGGGTAGTTGTAGCCCGAGCTGCCGAGTAGGTAATCGTAGAGATCTTGGTCTGTGTTGATGACCCCTGTTGGAGCGTTATCCGTGCCTTCGTCGGTGTTGGACCCATAAAGATGTGGAATGTGAGCGAAACGGCCGGAGTGGAGGAGTTCGGTGGGGTAATTGGGCATGATGTCGCCGTCTACCGTAGGATAGAATCCTGGTCCTCCTACCGCAGTACTGTCGAGGAAGGGGAGGATTGTCTCAAAGGGAATCGTGCGCAGGCATTCAAGCGTGTCCGGCCAGTCCGTACAGTTCGTCTGCGTTACTATCTTGTCGTAAATTGGTTGATACCAGTCGGAGCCGTTGTACCAGGCTGTAGCCGCAGATCCCGACTCTTGGATGCTACGATGAAATAGTCCATCTGTGCGGCCGCCATAGGACATGAGAAGTTGGCCCTACGCACTGTCAGTACATTTTCTTGTCTCCGTCCGTCCATTATTACTCACCACCGCGAAACTACCCGCGCTCTCACCCCATATCGTAACACTCTCCTTGTTCCCCCCAAAGGCTCCGACATTCTCCGACACCCACGCCAGTCCCTTCCTCATGTCTCTGAGTGCATTGTTTGTGTTCCCTGACCCTTGGATCTCCCTCGAATACATCATACCCCATCCTCCCTTCCTGTAATTAATACTAGTCGCAATGATCGGCCTCCCGATGTCCACACTTCTCTGCACGAGATAAGTAAGATTATAGTCGGGACGCGAGCTCGAGCCGACTTGATATGAGCCACCGTGTATCCATACAACAACCGGCAAGGACGTGTTTGCCGGGATGGAAGCCGGGCGCACGATGTTGATACTGAGGCAATTTTCGCTCATGCCGTACAAGGCCGGCGTAGTGGCCTGGTGATCGGGACACGCATGGCCGTATTGTTTGGCCGAGCGAGTGCCGTTCCAAGTCTCATTCAGGGACTGCGGAATCAGGAAGCGATTTTGACCTCCTGTGTCTTGTGCGTAGGGTATGCCGAGGAAGATGTCCTGATCGAAGCCGGAAAGATAATGGCCCTCATACGTCCCGTTGCGCACAGTAACCAGAGGTTCGGCCACAGTGACCTTCGCGAACATCCATGCTGCCCACAAGATGAAATTCCATGCTCTTCCTCGAAGCTCCATGATGGCGGTTGAGCACTGGGTATCGGTTAGATTAAGGGTCCAAACGCGGGCGTCCATGGGTATGCTCTTATATGCAATTGGTAGCAAGGCTCCGGTCCTCGGGAAACGCAAGTTGACCAACCATGTAACCGACCGTCTTGCAGTGGCTGGGGTCGAATCTCATGATCCGCAACTGCAGGTACTCTCAAGGCTAAGTCTGCTTAGGAAGGTGGTTTGATCAAAGTCCTCGCCCCGCTCTTTCGGATAATGTGAGAACTGACGTCATCTCCCCGACGATCTTTACATACGTAGAAACTTTATTCATTGATAAGAAGAAGGTAAAATGTTTGAGAATGCATCTGTATTAGACATAAAGTATTGGGTATAAACGTACGAACGATAGCCCTGTGTTCGCAGCCGACAACCGATCGCATCGTCCCATTTTTACCGACCAAAATAGCAACCGCTGCAAAAAGATTCCCAAGGTACATGGGGTATGAGGTATAACAGCAAAGGTCGTGTTCGCAAATGCGACGCTCAAAAATCACAATACAATAGCTAAATGGAACTGACGGACTGTCGCGATCAACTGAACATCTTAGAAAGGAACCTCTTCTTCTTCTGCGCGACTTGTCAGCATCCCGCAAGAATTACCAGAGCAACGGCACTTACAACTGAAGGCGCTGTTTGCACCGGCATTTGTGACGCTGGCGATGCAAGCATGCCTCCCATCAGCGGTCCTTGCGGTAGACTTCCCATCATCTCAACAGGTGCGAACTGGGTGATGGGCGTCTGATGGGCAAATATGGCCGGCGGCGCGTTCGGAGACATAGCTGGTGATAAGTTCGGAGACATGGCATGCGGGCTATTACCTGAGTAGGTAGACATGGGCGAGTTCGGTAGTAGTTGAGGGGACATGTATCCTGACTGTGGAGGTGGTTGCGCCGGTACCATATGCCATTGCTGGGGCTGGGGCTGGGGAGAATACGGCGTGACGCCCGGCGGTGCGAGCTGTTGCGCGATTTCGGCCTGCCATTGGGAGAAGACTTCCTGCATCTGCTGCATCCATTCCGGCGGCGCTCCTACGAAGTTGTACTTGATCGTCCGGTCGCGGAAGGCCACGAAATAGTGCTCCTTGTTGTACGGCGAGATGGCGAGGTACTGCTCTGGGATTAGCCTCATGGATATCATATATCCTGCGGTAGACTCACAGATACCGTTCGCGGTTCAGCGTCCGTCAAGATCTTATCCAACCCGCTGTAGTGGCCGTAGAACTTCCACGCATAATAACCGTCCGGCCACATGACAAACCACGAGTTATCCCTGCCCAGCGCTACGCAGCATGGAGTATCGTATGCCTTCTGGATCTTATCCATCAGCTCTGACGGTATGCCCGCCCATACTGAGCCGCGGCCCGGGGCGCTCGCGAAGTAGCTGAGGTTCGGTCCGAAGGTAACGTAACATGATCGCGGCGCGTTGGGTACCGATTTTGTGAAGCGACTAAGGTCAGGGTAGTTGACGTCGAAGTACGTCTGCGAGTAGACTACGACGAGACAGATTTAGCGTGGGTCATCTATTTGTTTCGTTTCGAGGTGGTTGCGACGAGGAAACGAGGGGGCGGTAGCGAGCGGGGAAACCCTTACAGATCTTGTCCTCCCCCGACAGCACCTTGCCAGCAATATACCACACCGGCTCTACGGATCCATTCTGCGGCGCGAGGGCGAGACAAAATGGTTGCGCAACGCGATAGGGCGGGCTCATAGACGAGTTAAAGAGTTGTCGCAGCGTCTGCGGGATGTTGTGGCTAGACTGCGTCAGCTCAACCACCCTTCCAACCCCCAGCACGTCCCGTCACTCACAACTTCCATGCCTTCGGACAGTCAAAGAAAAAGCTGTTATGTGGGCCAAATATGAACGTTATTTCGGGCATTTTCGCATAAATGGGGAGAGTTGTTCGGGGACAAGAGCTGAGCTGGGAAAGAGGGCGCGAAGGATCTGAAGATGCGCCCGCTCAGCCCCCAGCCAGCCCGCGAGGCGCCCAACGAACACGACCAGGCTGAACCCGATCCGGACGGCTTGTCGCGACCACAAACCCACTACCTGCACAGCCCATCCAGAGGCGCCTCAGAGCCAAGAGTGTTGACAGATGCGCCAGTCATGTCAAATCGCGATGCCATTTGTACCATAGAGCTGCGATTCAAATCATAGTCTATCCGCTACCCCAACGGCCCTCCAAGCGCACCACACTGTCCACCTTTCGCGTACAAGACATCACACTAGGAAAGAGCTTTCCAGTGCTTTCCTCCACGAATTCCTTTGTCCGAATCTTGGCAGTCGAGCCGAGACGCAACTCGGGATACGTCTTCCTGCCACCGCAAAGGCAAAGCTGAGATATGAAGTGGCACTCCGCAAAACTCTTCCGGAGGCTTCTCAGTGCCTTGAGTATTGAAAACACAAGTTGGTCTTATCATATCGTGACGTATCTTGTACCATTGAACTACAATTACACTGCTGCGCTATGGGCTGCCCTGACGATCCTCCAGATAGTTACAGTAACCGCACCTTGAAATGGTCGGAGGCCCCAATGAAGGCGGTGGTCTGAGTGTCGACGTCTTCGCCAACTTCTGCCCTGGGATACAAAGAGACACATCGAGTGCTGCCTACTTCGCAAGCCTCTCCTCGGCCAATCTCCTCAGGAAAGGCTTCTCGGTACAGCTGAATCTTGTCACCCGAGCCTACATGAGATACGTTAGCAAAGCTCGCCTCGGGACGGAAGCCATTTGCCACCGCAAAATCTTGAATCAAGGTACAAAACAACAATCTGGACAGCTTGTCCAGACGGGTCTCAGGACGTAATGTCTCGTATTAGACTCCTCCCGCTGTTATGCTTCCACGACGCGCATATTTGCACAAACGTAAGGAGCAAGCTCAAAGTAACATACCTTCCAGTTCCTCGTTCAGGCCATCAAGACCTTCTTTAGAGAATTCCCAAGCCGACCTAATATCATCCGAATGGTCTAGCGTAAGCGAAAGCATTTTCAATGGAGCAGAAATGCTCCGCAGAATCGGGAGTACCTCCCTGCGCTAAACGTTGGGATATGAAGTCAGTAAAGTTCAGCCAAGGGGGTTTCAGTACCGGGCGTCTTTGACGAGGCTCTCACTGCCCTATAATCGCGACGCATTTTGTATCGTGGAGGTACGTACCAACATTTTGAGAGGCATAGATCCGATGTGCACTACGTCAGCATGCGGGGGAAGTCTCGTTGTGGTCAAGTGTTGCTTGATCTTGTTCAAGTTGACCCAGTCTTCTTCTTCGAATTCCGTAGGCCAAGTATAATAGAACTGCAGATCAAGCAGGACCCTCGAGTCGATGCGCAGTATGCGAACTTGCTCCAGCTTCTCGAAGGACATCGGATTGCCCCTGGTTGGCGAGGGCCATTCATTAAAGTATGTACATTGGAGCTCTTCCAGCATAGGCAGGTGTAATGCCATGGCATCTACCAGGCGCTCGAAGTCATGCCACTCCAACTCAACGTCATGCATGACAATCAGAGCGAGCTTTCCTAACGCCCCGGTACGAATAATGGCCTCGAGGTTAGAAGTTTCTACACGTATATCATATAAACTCAGGTGTCGTAAGTTGTGTGGCGCACTTGAAGGTTCAGGATGTAGTTGCAAATGCCGCACATGCCTGACATGGCCATGGATGGTCAGAGCTTCGATAGTCGGCAGACACGGCACAGTGACAACGCCGTCGCCGTGGATCGCCGGTAGCATCGGGAGACGAACCGGAGGGTTGAGGTAGATGTATTCAGACGGACGGATTGTAATCCCGAGGAGCTTGTGAAGAGCGGACTTGTTGTTGTCTTCTTTGAAGAGCCGTTCGATGAGATCAATGTAACAGAAAGTATTGTTGATCAGGTCCATATGCCGGGAGTTTGCTACTTCAATGCGCTCGATGTAAGGGGACAGGTGGACCACAAGTGCTGAGACACCTGCGAAACCCGCAAGTCGGCATATGCCGAGGGCTTGGTCTATCCATACCCGTTGTTGTTGTGCTCCCGAGTTTGTTGCGCCTGGATTGCCGTAGAGCTCCAGCAACTTGGCACGAATTTCGGGGATAAGGGAAGCGATCTCTCCATATATGGCGTTCGTTGCCTTCCAGCTGGAATCTTTGTAGTAAGTGTCGGGATGCGCACGTTTCTGAAGAGGATCCGAGTCCTTCACCGCGTAGCTCCGTATGTAGGTCGCAAGCTTTGGGCGGGCTACAATGGACGAAAGCAGTTGTCTGGCTCGAGCCCTCCCGGAAATGGAGCGTTCATCGAAGACAACGCTATGGTAGAGAAATCTCTCGGTAGGACATTTGTAGCGCAAGTACCTACAAGTCCGTGACAAGGCATCCAAGGTGACGGTGTCACCTACGAGAAACTCCGGTATCTTATCTTTGAGCTCGTTCGGGAGTCTTAGGAGATCGAACGACATGGTCGGCGATATTGAGGTAGCGTCCACGACTTCGGGGATAGAGTTTGCAGATCCTGGGAGAGTGGGAGACATATCCGTTGACTCGGAGGCAGAACTCGCGATTCCCGGGAGAGCGGGTGGCATAGTCGATAGGTCGCCAGTGGAGGTTGAATGAGCACGCTGAATTGAAGAGAGCGGCGCTGGTGCACGTTGAGAAGCCCTCCGCCCTGATATTGCATGACTAATACTAATTTCCGGAGTCTATCGGCGGTTCAGGGCGAAGGCGTGGTGAACCAAGCTATCTATGTGGGTGTTGCGGGGTCAACAGAACGATATTACACTCGCAAGGCCAGGCCACGAAGTTAATGAAGCTCGTTCGGCGGGGTCTCAAAACCTGTCGCCTTATGTTGCGCCCTACGGTGTGTGACGATCGTGACGCATGTTGTCGTTGAATGTTGGCATATAGAAAGCGCCACCTCGCCTGTATGATTAGTGTCCAGGCAGATACTACATCCTGGGATTGTAACTAAAAGGCTGAGGTGCAAGCTCACACTTTGGAAAGCTATTAAGAACGTAGTATTTCGTACTAGACCGCATTATGCCTTGCTTTTACGACGCTTTTTGTGCCCCAGCCTTGGGTGACTTCTAGATTAGATAGTCGAATTGGAGGTGGTCAGAAGAAAATAAAAAAGGAGCTGTGCTACGCGAGCGTTCGAGAGCAAGGCGTCCCTTTTTGCCGTATCATCACGTATCCGTACTGGTAGCCGTGGTCCCAAAGATTCGAATAGAAAAAGAACGGGCGGCAAGTGAAGTCTCCGGAGTAGCAATACCAAAGAAAGAGCCATTAGAAACTCTCAACCGGGGGTGTCGAACTCTTTAGCTATAAAGCAATTGACCAAAAAAAAGAGTCTTTTTCGTGGGCTTCCCATTCGGGGCATCCTGATTCGGGTATATGTCATTCTAGACTTCTCTGTTTACTTGTTACCATGGTCTAAAGACGAAGGGTTTCGTCGTTCTAAAACATATATACAACTGCCAAAAGCCCTGTAGGGGCGAGATGAAGCTGTTGCTGTGCTATTGTGAAGTAGGCGATCGTGCGTCGGACGCGCATGTAGTGACGGCACGTCGACGCCTTGAACTCTAGATAGAACTGAGAATGTGGTGCGCTTTATTAGAATGCCCTTGAGCATGAAGAGCATGTGCTAGACCTGTGTAAGAGTTTCTTGTGAGATACGAGGAGGGTTGAGCAGTTTTGTAGATGCACTGGTTTGCAGACAGAACAGGAGATATCATCTGCAATCAACTCATTGGAGAGCTGACACATGTGCTTGCAAGGCTCGGAAGCGATGCCACATTTAGCAAGCTCCCGCACATCCGCGGGGAATATCGGCGTCTTCGAACATCGACGCCGTGCCTCTCTACACCAACGTTCATGGCTTTGCATCAAATATTTCCACACTTGTGCGCCCTTGTGTCTCTTTGTAGGATAGTTCGGGAGCATCACGGGCTGATGATCACGAACATGACGGCGGCCTCATTGAGCAAACACGCCCATGCTCAGCGTCTTCAGCGTTTGGCCTGAAAGCGTGTAATAGCAGAGTCGTCACCGGCGGATGCTTCTTGTCTTTGGTGCATCGACTTCCTAGTATAGTCTGTCTCTGCGGCTTCGAATTCTTTTGTCCCACATTTTTGGAGCTGCAAGCGGTAAATGCATCTTAGGCATCACGGCTGCGGGCAGTACGATATGCGCCTTTGCAGTGTGTCTGTAGGTATAGCATATTGTTTTTTTGCGTCACTCTGAAGAGTTTCTCAGAGAGGGTGCGCTCGGGCTTTGTGGTTGCATTTTCACCTCCACACAACACCACCCTCCGACAAGAGCGACACTACCGCGCCGCCCATCTTCGCCATGCCGTCTCTCGAGGTAGGTACTGGAAGTTGCGGTATCTCGCTGCTCACGCTTGACGTGGCTCTTGTTCCGAGATTTGAATGTTTGGATGGTCGCCGCCGGTGGTTTCTACCCCTTCGTCTCTCCCCCGGCTGCGCCGTCGGTCGCCCGCCATACGGGCAGCAGCGATATGGGCAACAGCAAGAAGGACGCGCCAAAGATGATGACGAGGCGAGAGGGAGGTATATCGAATGCTCGCGACACTCCTTTCCTGATGTATGAGCGGGTATGCAATTTTGCTTGCTGACCAGCACGACCGCTCGACTAGGCACCACATCCACCTCTCGGTAGCGCGACAGCCGCAGAGCCTCCAATCGCCGGCCTCATAGGAAAGGTGAATGTTGCGGCATGTCTTGAGCGACTGCAATGCTCACGTATTGGAACAGAGATGATACAGCTCCCTTGTTTGCTGACCGGGACCGCCGCTCGACCAAACACCCAAACACCACATCGACTCGTACTTGCGAGCGCGACAGCAGGAGAATTTACACTCGCCGGCATCTTGTACACAAAGACATCGACAAAATGTCTTCAACGACCGCGATGCTTACTTTGGGAGGCTGCGTTGCTTGCAGATCGTATCAGCGCCGATGCAGTCCAATGGACAATTCGACCAACCCGTCAGCAACAGTATCTGGCACCTAGAACACCCCATGATAGGCACCCCTTTGTAACCTATACACTAGCCTTGGAGAGGAGCTCCTCCGTTGGACAGGATGGACGATACCGCGACCGCACCGCCTGCAACTCCAGCGGCGGCAGGTACAGCAGAGAACGGACATCCAAATAAGGTAGCAGTCACTCATGGGAGACGGCTGACCTATGACATCGGGATGCAGGTCATTGTCGTAGATGACTGCTGCACCGACTTCCCGTGCCAACTCAACACCGAGGCGACGGCGGCGGCGATGGGAGCAAACATGATGGAGACACTCATGATCGTAGCGGCGAGTATCGCATGTATATGCGAGCGACTTCGCTCATAATGCTCGCTGCTCCGGTAGATTCGGGTTCTAAGGACACCCGTGTGGCAGGCGCCCACACCCAGCTCTATGTTCGACCACAGGACCTGCAGAAATACAGACAATATCCCGTAACAGCAGGCCTGCAGGCGTCCAATCGCATGCAAGAAACCCACATCCCGGACTCTTTGTCTTATCTCGCCGGCGTTGACTGCGAACCAGATAGAAGGCGCAATCCCGTGTCTGCAGCTACTACAACCAATATGGCGGGATCTATGCAAATGATGCACACCTCTCTGGCATACAATGCCAGATGGGTATGATTGCAAGGTGTCAGACATGGGATACAAGTATGTCAGCTGCCGTTGAGACCCTTATGGTTAGGAACGATACGGCGGCTGCTCGGTCCCAACGACCTTGGCCTGGCGAGCTCGTGTCGAACACAATTCGTGTGGCCATGCCCGCTTCCGTCTCAGTTGACGAACCAAGATGTAGAAGGATTTGGAGCATACTGGCATCGAGCGAATTCGGACCGGAACGATGAGCTCACGAGGCGAGGCGCTACCAACAGGAGCTATATGGTGGACGTCGTCTCGCCATGACCCATTCCCACACGACCGACGTGACAGACAGGCTCCACCGGTCATGAAATACTGTACAGCGCCTGTGGTCGCTCTGGTGCTCCGAACGACACCGCGAAGGCCTACCTCTCTTGCGGTTTTGCTTGCCAGAACGGTCAGCGGCACTTTCGGTCCCGTGGCTTTAGATGCCCAAGGGATATTCCAATGATTGGCAATACCACTCAACTACGACAAACACACTTCCTATCCCGGATGGACTTCCCAAATGTGGCTATGACACATGGATCGCCAATCAAGATATCGGAACATACGCCTTCCGGACTGTTACTGGACTGCTTCGCGCCCCGTGATGCGCTTTGGAACACGGATACCTCGGGTGCTATAGTGATAGGCGTTCACTTTCGGCGAACAAAGAGACCCCCCATGGCGGATGGTTGCTAAGAGCTTGGAATTGCGGGGCCCATCGACCTACTTGCGGAAGTGTGCTCTCGTGGAGGGACGAGAGGTCGTGGTCTTTGCCCCGACACTTGTCCCAAATGCGATAGCAATTGCCGTCCATTTTACAGGACCAGGAAGTGGACCCGAAGACTTACGAACGCTTAGGGTTGTTACTAGCAATCCACCAACTAGGAAATCTCCCAAACTTTGTCAGAGACCAGGAACACACCGGTAGTTCAGAGCCATCTGATGCTTCGCCAATCTCAGAGGATGAAATGACGCAGCGGAGTGCAGTATTTCTGACCCTTTGTCGACATCGCATACCGAAACCGCTAGAAAGAGATGGATCTGTGTTTCTTCGGAGAACAGCAAGTATTTGAGCGCAATGCTTTGGCGGCGACGTTGTTGAGTGTTGCCCCGATGCTATTCCCAATGGTCGAAGAGCAACAAACAATTTTTCTGCCCAGAAGTCCGGGGCTAGGGGAGGCTGCGGCACCCTTCAAACGTATGGCCATTGCATTTCTGGTTTCCTCGTTGAGGAAGCCCAATCCTGATCATCCACGAGGCTGGTTGCGACGCACGCGTTTCGGGAGGAGTCTCACAATCTGTCGACTTTTGACACAAGCCATCAGCTGCGTTGCGCATCATAGCGGTATGGTGATTCCGGAACATTGGTCGCGACCCTCCACGGGCATGTGATGTGTTCCTGCATTACGATGGGTCTGCCTCTCAAGAAAGACGTCCTCGGAAAGAACGAGATTGATGGTTGCAACGCCTACCACTCGAAATCTCCATCAGTCGATGCGGGGAAAGAGGACATCCCTTCATAAATCCTGCAGCTTAGGCCCAGGTGGACGCCGATACCTGACAAGGGAGGTTTACGCGTTTTGATCCATCATCGCTCCTATAATGGCCATGTCGACTCCAGCGTCATGTTCCCTCGATTCCGGACGTACCCTGCGATCGGACAGGATATATGTGTACGACAACTCGTCCGGACCTTCTCATCCCCACCTCTCGTCGTCGCAACTCGCAGGGTCTTGTGTGGGTACTTTTCGAGGTGTTTGTTGTCCGGCCAGAACCTGATGAAAGTATGCTGCCACGGCCACGCTAGCCATGAGGCGTCACTGACTTCCAATTGCGGTGCTAAGCATACGGCCAAATCCTGCAACCGCATGTATGATCTGTACTCTTGCTGCCCCTTCTCCAAAACTATCTCTTGATCTCCGTATCTCAAAATGTGGCACCTCGACAATGTCGTTATTCGCTTCGTCGGTCGCTTCGTCGGTCGCTTCGTCGGTAGCTTTGTCGGTCGCTTCGTCGGTCCGTGAAAGGTTTCTGGCAGGGCCCGCGCCGCCTGCTGTGAGCGGTATGTCGGACTGCGCTATCTGGCTTCGACCATGCCAAAGGCCTCGTGTTTTGCGATGATCAAATTCCACGGTACCTGGTGAGATGATCAGTTTAGTTGTATCGACGAGTTTGCAGGTTTCGAGCCTGTCGCGCGGCGGGCCATGCTGAGACATCTGCTCATTGACTTCTGGATGTTGGAGGAGCAAGTCTGGAATCGAAACAAAGGAGGCTTGGTTCATCTACTATCTTCTTCCAAGGCGGATAGTATTCACAAGCCTGGCAAGCTCGCTCTCCCAGTTCGACGTGTTGAGTCCACCATGTTATTGCCGCTATCGATGTAGTCGATGCGCGCAGCGGCCTGCGTTGTGACCGAAGCTGGACGGACAATTATGGCCCTCTCCGTGATGCGATATCCCGAATTACTGGCGCTTCTAATTACGCTGTCCGCGTGTACACCTTGCGAAGATGCTGGGGGTGGTGCCTTGCTTCGTACACAATGCGGCAACAATGTTGCTTGAGCGCGAGAAAACTTGAAGAGAAGCTCAACATGATATTGTGGGTATGCACGAGTGTGTGCCGGCCGTCAGGATGGGATTGCCAACCGGGAGGTTCCAGGAGATCGAGGAGGCTGATGTCGCCAGCGAACGCCCGCCACTTGTTCAGGTCGTCTTCTCGATAGCAAGGTCACCCAGAGAAGTTATAGATACCGCCGTTTCCGTCCGCCAATATCGGTCGCCCTTGAGGTCGCCTTCTTAGTCGCCGGGGTATCCAGAGAAGCTCGAGGTGTCGCCGCCGCTGCAGTAAAGGTCGCTGCCCCAAGGAAGCTCGGGGTGCTGATGTCGCCGCGCGCAAGTGTATCCATTTGAAGAGGTCAGCTTCTTGACTTTTTGGGTTTCCGGAATGGCCCGGGGTTGTGTTGCCGCCGTTTGCGAGGGCGTGCGGCCTGCAGAGCTCGCACTTTCGGTCCTGGGAGAAGCTTAGAAACGCTGATGTCGGCTGCTCGCGGGTGTACCCTGCTTGTAATGGGCGCCATCTCACCCTCGTATCCCTAGAGCGCGTTATATTTGCCACCGTCGCCGTCCGTGAGTGTGTGCGCAGCCTGCAGAAGTCGCTTTCGCGCTGGCATATCCTAGAAGAAGCTCAGAGATGCCGACGCTGCTGTCCACCAGTCTCAGCTGCACGATAGGACCTTCATCTTACCCAGATGTCTTTTCGAGAGCTTAGCATCGCTTCTGTCGCCGTCGGCGAGTGTGTCTGCCGCCTGCTGAGGTTGCCCTCTCCGCCGATGCAGGAAGCGCCGCGCGTACTCCTCTCCGTACGCCGGCATGCCCGGCGCGAAACGTAGGGGAGAAGACCGGGAGTCTCGCAAGAAACTTGAGCTGCTTCTGCCCCATCTCGATTCGGTGTGCTGTTGCTTGTGCTGCGCTGGGTGCGGTGTTGTGTTGGTGCGGAGGTCTGCCGCAACACAGAAGTTCGAAGGCAGCCGCAGAGCTTCACCGACACCCCAAGTACGGGGAGCACATACCCCCTTCGAGGCCACTCTAGAGCGGAACTCAGATTGCAGTTGCGCAAAGACTGTACAACCTCCTCTGTTCAGCCAGATCGTGTCTCAATACGTGCAATGAGATAGCATGGCTCGAGGGTATAGAGGAGGTGGACTCGACCGCGTTCTGCGGCTTTGATGGCATTGTGCGAGCTTGAAGACCGTGAAACCCCGTCGTCTTTGTTCATCCTGCTTGCACAGCAGGGACCCCACTGCAATGCTGCTGTCTGCTACCTTGTGCTGTCAAGCTATGTCGCATCAGGATCTCGAAGCTTGTCATGAGTAGTGGCTACCGGTCCCTATAGCCTATGTGGAAGGACATGCATGATACGGAGTATCTTGTTCAATCCGGTCCGCCGGTCCGCCTGTCCTCAATTTCTGCTACTAGCAAAGGGGTGTTCAAGACTGTGCCGACTAGCCTGCGGCGCCGCCCATCCCCGATTTCCATGCTTCTGAGGAATACGAAACACGGCGAAATGGATGCCTGCTGGCGTTTCCTGGACCCATAGTACCTCAAAACGTCTATCACATGTGCACACACTCCCGTACCGTCGTCAAGCCGTTCGTGGTTACTAGGCACGTCGTCCCTTCACCGCTGTGGCCAATTAACCCCCGCTCTCCGCCCACAAACCCCGACTACCAATATTGCGTCTATATATCCAGAAGGGGTATATGTATTTAATTGCACCAGCAATATGCATCAATTACAAAAGCGCCCCAGAGGCAGCATGGTCTACACAAACTACCAAAGGTAGTTACAAAGCGTAAGTGCCTGCGAGTCGATTATCCGCGTTGCTTTCCATATAGTATATAGTGAAGTACTACTGGTCGAGTTAAGCAAACTAGGCCACCGGTTCGAAACCCGGCGTCAGATCTTTTTTGGTTTCTTTTTGCACTTTTTAACGCACCTGCATATATGGCAGAGATGACGGCAAACGCTAACCATAACGCAGAAGTTCTGCATATCAAATCCCCAGGACTCGAGATTCCAGCAGCCTGGATTTTTCGCGCCGGTCTAGAATAGGCAATTATGTCTTGTGCTTCATTGGCGGCATGCTGTGGTGCCGATTTAGATCTCCGACTACCGTGCTACGTGCGACGCGCAATTCGACGAGAATGAACATACACCATTCCAGCAGCAAGGCCTCGCCGGTTCAGTATCTGGCTGTTTTTCCATTTCCATCGCCGAGCTCGCCCCTGGGCTCTCCAATCGTGAGCGTGTACGGTCATTTCTGCTACGGCGGCTGCTTCTTTCCCCAGACGAGAATTGCCCAGACGTAGGTTCTCGCGGAGATAGGGCGATTTCACACTGCACGCCGTGTAGGAGCAGGTCAAGATCCGAAGCATGCGGTGGAACCCGCGATGAGCTCCCACATTTCACTATCGCGTCCTACCATGGCGGCTGCGTCTTCACTCGAGAGGCTCGTTCCTGAATGAAGTTACGTCAAGCTGGAAAGACTCCATACCGCAATCTAGCAAGGCAAGCTGGAAAGACTCCATACCGCAATCTTGCAAGGCAAGCATCCGGCGTGAGTGTCAAAGTCAGTAAATGTGCTAAGCATGCAACGAAGCATGCGATGAGCTCCAAGCTTGCCCAGATATCTTCCGCTCCGGGTACGAGTTCGCATTCTGCAAAATGTATTCAGAGAGGTCTCTGCATGTTGTCTCCCGCGGGTCAACGTTCACTGTCTTGCCACTGCGCCACAACGAATCCACCTCAGAGACGAGCGCCTCCATCGAGCAGTAGACCAGCCGCGATACGATTGCGACATATTGATGCAGGGTGAAAGCGCAGCCTCCTTCCGCATGCAGGGAAGAAATGGGTTCCTTACAGCGCATAGAAGTCTGTGCTCTTCCTGGAGATATTCCGAGCCCCATTAGGGTTGATGAATGGGAGAATGCCGTGAGGTCCAAGCTGCAGGAGGTACTCTACAAAGAGATTCTGACATCTTCCGAGCATGCTGAATCAATATTTGAAGGGGTTGCATAACCGTCAAGCTGCAGGGAAGCGATGGACGCCATCGCAAGTATTTACAAAGATGGTTAACGATGCATCAGATAAGCTCAAACGTGCGAGACCTTACGAGTTGGAGGTATCATCAGTACTATGGTACTGCCAGATGATATTGCGGCGAAGAGACGGATACCATTGCCGCTACCTACGACCTGCCCGAATGTACAACAGGGGTTGCTCGAGATCCCAATCCAGTACATCAGAAGTATCGCGGTCGCCTTACCATACCTCCAATACCGCCAATCGAACAGGCTGGTGAGCCTCGCCCCCGCACCGAACGCTTTTCCCCTCTCCTCGCTTTTAGTATCCGTGCCACACCGCCTTCACCACAGACCGCCAAATGTGTCCCCTGACCTTCAATGAGGGTATAACTAATAAAGACAGGAATCTTTATGCATCAATTCATCTCCTGCACATGGCGCCATGGCCCAGCGGTCGAGGACAAGCACATTCAATCAATTCTAGAGTAAGTCCCCCTTTTCTTTTTGTACTTTTTTACAACTGGTTGTAGTTCACCAGTTCGAGCCACAGTCATAGTGTATGCGAGCGTATGGATCTATTTGATCTTTTTACCGCCGGCCCTACTTACTTTTCGTATTTTTAGTGCCGGCCGCACTTGACTTGGGGGCTGGTACTAGGCGTCGCTTCAACCCGGCGAGCCGTGCTGCTATTGCTGCCATGCACTTCAGACTTCAGAGCTGGAACAACTTGCCCGTTGATTCTTAGCTGATAGCAGCAACTGACGGTGCTGCTAGATTTCAGACACTCCCAGAGGCCATTTCAGTCGGTGCACAATCCATCCATTGTACACTATACAAAGTCACTTTGCCTTCGACGAAGGTGTGGATAAGCCATTGGGAATGACAGAAGTACCCCAGACGGGAGTTGCTCTGCCGAGATTGGAGTCGCACGAACGTGCGACTCGGGGTGAAGCATAATTCTGGAAGAGACGATCATATTGATCGCAAGCGGTCGCCCCAAAAGTGCTTTGAGGCATGTGCACGAGGGCGGCAATAGTGTTGGGAAGTGCTTGCCATGCTCCATGGTGGTTTCACTCCCTTTGCCCATCATTTTCGAGGTTTCTAGGCGGTAGTGGGTGAACCACTATGCAGTCGCTCGAAGCGATGAGACAAGTTCCGGAAACCTAATCTTTCGCCTGTGAAGACTCCGCAATGAGTTCGATTACCGCGCCACGAGATGCTCTGGACGCGCGAGAGTCCGAGTTAGTGTAGTGTGCATATCTGCGCGTCACTCTTCGCATGCCGTAGGGCCGCGATTCATCCGAACAGGCCTTGGACATTGTCAAGCATGGGCAAATCTCTGAGGGACATCCCGTCCTTGGATTCTCCGTATATCATAACTACGGAACCTCGCCTACTGGAATCAGGGCTCTTTATCCTCGCGAGGTGCACCACCTGCGTCATTCATCAATACTGGAAGACTGCGGCGTGTTCTCATGCGCTTCAGCCATCAATACGCGCCTCAAATCGTCTTCTTTACCGACTCGTTCCTCGGACGTTTTCATAACTGCATACCATAAAGGTGTCGCTGCCTTGACTCTCATTTCGACTCCTGGCTTCAGTCATTCCGGTCACTTTTGCTCCGAGAACTTTCAGAGCTTCGCTACCGCGGGCATCCTCCTCACAGAATACGAATGTCGAAATAACCGAGACAAGCTTCCCGCAGCAAAAGTCAATGACTTCAGATCATGAGATCTAAGCAGAATACTTATAGCAGATCCTTCCAGAGTGCGAAAGGGCTGCGTCTAAGAAAGAGAAGTACGTTCCAACTAACACCGGGTCTGGAGCGATCATCGCGAAACGGCGCAGGTTCTTCCTTGCGACTCTATATATCAGCAACCCTTAGAAGAGCCTTTGCAACCCACCCCGAGCATAGTCTTTGTCGTTGATGCGGATGTCGTCGTCGGCCTCAACCTCTGGCGTGACTGCTTCGGTGATACGATGCTGAATCTATGACAGTACTAGCACCTTACGGTACGGCGACATCTCTCGCGTTTCGCAATCTCAGGACTATGAACGACACCCCTGTATCCGATGTCGCCAACGCATATATCCCCAACTCCTGGCAATTGGACAACGAGCGCGGCTCTGGCCCGACGCGGATGCTACTCTGCAACTCCGTCCTGCGGCATAGCTGGCACAGGAGAGCACGCGACGCTATAGGAGTAACAAAACGATTTCTCACCTTCGCTCACCTTTATGTGTTTTCACCGCACACCCAAAGCCCCGCACTGACGTCCCGGCAGGCACAAATTCAGCGCACATACGATACTTGCCCACGCTCAGCCCACCAGTATTAATATTCAATACGGCAGGAGGATATTATCAATTACAAACGCTACAATCGACAGCGTGGCCAACTGGCATAGAGATAGATCATCGACTTCTATCTCTAAATAAATCACATACCAAAGGTACAACACAACACCACCAC
>Ga0247733_1000256_pt1 | contig 45832 bp, 42 predicted proteins | sample UWRJL043104R2_FD_180932 | JGI IMG/M metagenome (GOLD analysis project Ga0247733, IMG submission 180932) | Plant litter microbial communities from Arlington Agricultural Research Station in Wisconsin, United States - UWRJ-L043-104R-2 | ecosystem: Environmental > Terrestrial > Plant litter >...
GGGAGCAGGTGGGGGAGCGGTAGTTCCAGCCGGAGGAGCAGGGGGGTAGGTCTCTGCAGGCGGCGCAGGGGGGTACGTCTCAGCAGGTGGCGCAGGGGGAGCACTTGGGCCTGGGACGTAGGTGGTCAACGTGTGAGGCGGGACCACGTAGGTCGTCGGGCAGGTAGTGACAACGACGGTAGTCGAGTACGTCTCGGTCGTGACGACGGTGGTGGTGCCATGCTCAGTCGTGGTGTAGGTCGTGGGGTACGGGACAGTCAAAGTCGTCTGCGAAGTGATGGTCGTGGTCAGAGTCGAGTATGACGTCGTGTTGGGGTAAGTTGGCGGCACCGAGGGGTAGGTTGGCGGAGCCGGGTGAGGTGCCGTGGGGTAGGTGACCGGGGGCGGTGCCGTTGGGTAAGTGGTCGGCTTAGGCGGCGCCGGGGGGTAGGTAGTCGGCTTGGGAGGCGCCGGGGGGTAGGTGGTCGGCTTGGGAGGCGCCGGGGGATAGGTGGTCGGCTTAGGAGGAGCCGGGGGATAAGTCGTAGGGTGAACCGGCGGGTAAGTCGTAGGATGGACCGGCGGGTAGGTCGTAGGGTGGACCGGCGGGTAAGTGGTCGTGTTGTACGATGGGGGCGGCTTTATGATCGTTAGTACTGCGTCCGCAAATCATCGCGAGTTCCCATCCTCTGTCAAGAAAAGAAAACAAAGAAAATACAACAATATCGTCCGCTAGGGATCATACCGGCGGGACCGTATAAATGGTGGAACACGGAGTAGTAGTGTTCGCACCGAGCCAATAGGAAGTAGAGAGAGGCTTCTTCTTCTTATGAGTAGAAGAATAAGGAGTAGTAGTAGGAGTAGTAGAGCAGGGAGTAGTGCTCTTCACCGGCGGCACCTAGGAGATATGAGAAAAAAAAAGGAAAGAGAAAAGGCTACCGTCAGACGGCGCAGGTCGGTAATGACACATACTTGATGGTGCTTCCAAGACGTCGTCGACCCCGGGCAAGGAGTGGTTGACTTCGTGGAAGAAGTGGAGGTCGTACATGGAGTAGTAGAAGTTGAAGATGTCGTGCACGGAGTAGTCGTCTTTGAAGACGTAGAACTCGTGCAAGGGGAAGTAGTCCCTTTAGCCTAGGAAATGATGAGGAAAACGAAAAGGAAAGAGATACAGGTAGGTCGTTTTTCAAGGAAACATACCGGCGGCCAATAAGTAGTATGAGCTGGGCCTGGATACTTGTCCGACTCCTTCCAAAGGGAAGAAGACGGAGGCTGAAGGAAAGATGAGAAATAGTTGAATGGAATCGCACTGTCACTTACGGGAGGGGGCGGGGAAGGGACGTATGGGTACGTCGTCGGCTATACAAATTAGTACACTGATCTCAGATCGAAACGTACGAGGCGACTTACCTTTGGCGGAGGAGGGGGAGACGAAGGCGCGTAAGTAGGGTACTTGTCTGATGCCGGCTGGAATCGTCAGTCTCGGGTTACTTATAAGAAGATGGTGAACATACAGGCGCCGGCGCGTAGCCATAGCCGTAGGGGTGATCGCCTGCCGAAGCAGCGCCCATGAGGGCGAGGAGCGAAAGTGTGACCTTCATTGTCTCGGATTCAATCGATCAGATGGTGGTCTTGACAGCGAAAGGTCTGGTCGACGAGCGAACGGTGTATATAAACGAAGGAAGAGCGGCAACCGTAGCGAGCGAGTTGCGGCGTTGGAAGCTGGGTACGTATTCCAAAGACTGGGAACGTTTCACAGGCACACTACGACAGGGTGAGGCTCAAGAGAATGCAAAGGTGGGCGGGGGGTCCCATATAAGGTGCGTTGGGGAGGCTACCAGCGCACGACCAGCCATCTGGGTTAGCTGGTCCTAGCACGACGCCTGATGTGGGTAACGGCACTGTTGCATAGGGCCAAGTGATGCTTGAGCACCCGTAGCGTCGACTGCCCGTATCAACGGAGACATATTTGCTTTGGGTTTCTCCAGGCCGGCCTCGCTTGAGTGGGCCGGCGTTAATGTTGCCCCAAGTGGGACGACGTCCAATATTGATCGCGCTCGGATGATAGGCCGAGTTGCTGCCCTGGCAACTGACCGAGAGCCGACAAAACCAGTTGAGAGCCGGTCGGTCTGGGGCTGCATGAGCTTGCTGGGATGTAAGCGGTTGACCGGGTTCGCGAAGTCAGCAAGCATGGGCAAGCAAACCCTGTTAAAAGAAAAAGAGAGGTTGGAGGAAGCATGACTGCAGAAGACTTGCAAAACTCTGGTTCGAAGAAAGAGATCGAAATTTTGACGATACAAGAGGGCACACTGGGTCTGGTGATCTTCGAAAAGTCTCCAACTCTGGTCGCGCGATGCCATGGAGACTATGATGCAAGAGGCACCCGAAAATGCTCGTGGTCCGGCACGTAGCGCATAGCTAGCGTTGCGAGTCGTGTGGGAACGGTACGGCGGAGCTTGGGTAACGCAAAAATAGCTCTTGCTATGGCGACGATCTGTATCTTCGCTCGATAACAGTTGACTCGCCGCAGATCTTCACGAGCGTTGCTGACCTGCCGCATGCAGTCTCGCGGACTCTAGAGGTACAGGCACACCATGTGCGTCCAAACATCTATCCGCGTCTTGCTTGCCCCCGTTTCAGCTGCTTCACGTTGCGCCGTAGCACGCTGTGCAAAGAGCTAAGACGCCGTGAAGGTATAGCTTGGCCTGCTATCGTGATGGCGGGGTACACATGTGCGGAGGTTTCCATTCCCGACCAGTGCTGCGCTGCCGGCTTACCACCGTGGCCGGCGCCGACGTGGACTAGGCGATTTCCACAAGGCTGTTTATCGAATTGCATGGATGCACCTGCAATTCCACAGCGATGCAGTTGGTGTCCTCGTGGGGACTAGGCGTCCGGCTGGTAACGCTCGCTTGCGCATGTGCTCCCGCCTTTTCTCGTGATCTCACCACTACCGAATCCTCGAGTCCATTGTCGATCGAGCAACGCAACAATGGCCGGCATACAGCGCGTCTCTGAATTACCAATATTGAACCTCTCGCCTGAGCTGCCTCGCGCGAACCATGGTTTTGCACCGTTCCCCCGTTCCTGCAGCCGCAGCGGCCGCCGTTAAGTGGAGAGCAGAGGACTAGCGGAAGCTCGCCGGCGCATGATAATACGCCCGCTGAGCATGCGCTTGTGCACAAGCTGCTCGAGTCTCGGTCCTCCTGCCCGCTATCGCAGGCCGTCCTGAAGCTGTCAGCATATTTGTGCATGGGTATGCCAGATCATGCTAGCCAGTCGTGTAAGGACCGATAAGGTTGACCTATTCCGAGCTTTGACGAAACTTTGAACTTTCTGTCAAAGACGTCACCAAACCAGAACCAAGGTCATGCAATTTCCAGCACACGCATGTGAAGCAACGGCGTCGGAGAAGTATGGGACATTGTCGCAAAATTGCGACTTCCTAGCTTCATCAACAGAATATTGGCCCTAGTCGCAAACATTGACCAATTGACTGTGCCTGCAGCCGTCACCTTCCGCACGCACTGACAGCTGAGGCCGTCGCTTCGGTGCAATGTCACCCGCTGTCAGAAACTCGTAGAATGCTGCGAGATACAAGCAGAGTATGCCCCAGCTGCGGTGAGCATCGCATCATGCTGCAGCCTGCATGTATCAGAAAGTATTGGAACGTCCCGAATTGGTACAACGGTCCCTATCGATAGGCGTTGTCGCGTGTAGCGTACAGGGATATCCCGGAAGCTGCAACCGTTTTGGCGATCAAACGCGCGAAATTCGAGAAGAAAACGCCATGATGCTGATTGATTGTGCCAGCGATGGGCGTATTTATTGATAGCGGCGTCGATATAGATTTGTCCTGGACGTAGATGACGGAGCAATGGCTGCGTCGAAGATTCAATGGAGAAGATGAATTGCCGGGAAACAACTCGAACGATCAATCATCCTCATCGCTGTCGCTCCCACTGTCCCACCCTTCATCGTACTCCTCCGCCATGGTCTGCAGCCCATTACAGAGGGCTTCGCGCTCGTCCAGGCTGACCATGTGCATGCGGCGCACAATCTGCTCGACTGCTCTCACCTGATCGGCCACGGCAGTACTGGTCGTGAGCGCCGCGTGCACGGCAAACTTGCTTGCATTGACAGAGCCCACGTCAAAAATCGATGCAGGGAAGCTATCAAGTAACGGGAAGAGGAGCGGTGCGGAGATCCTGTGTGTGTCAGGATTAGTCGGCCGTATTGACTTTCGATAGTTGCCAGCATTCAAGAATGCCGACCGACCTCGGTTAGCGGCCGACAGCAAGAAGGCTAGTGGACGTCGATACGTCAAGGTATGAGGTGAGAATAAGTGGGCTGGGGTTGCAACGTACCTTTGAATCGTTGGTGCCTCAGCGACTCTATCGCGCGGATCGCGGTCGTCGGCAAAATTCCATTCACCTCGTGACGTTTCTACTCTGCCGAAAACATGCTCGTTCCTCCGAGACCTGAAGTTAGCGACCCGATAGTCTTTGCTGAACATGTCGATATCGAACGCGGTCATTTGTTCCTCGTCTACGTCGCTTGCCGTCGGGGAGGCTGTGGAGCCGACCTTTTCTGCTTGCGCGATTTGCTGTGACGACTTTTCTGCTAGGACGTCTGGGTCAGCAACACTAAGCTCGAGCTTAGCAATGCGGCGTTTCCCTGTGCTGTTGAACGTTTCTTCCAGGTCTTGAAGTGTGCCTCGCCTAGCGTGCGATGACCTCAGTCGAGACGACATGGTAATGCTCTCGAGGGAAATGGCGTGGAGGGCGCCGACGTGCCATGGTGAGCTGGCATCCATCGACAAGTAAGGAGAACCCTTGGCTGGCTTGTTCGACATGGGTATGTAGACCGAGGAGTGCTCAGCGAGTACGTGCAGCGATCTCGCCGAGTTCTCAATCTGCTGTAATCTCTTCTCCTGATCGCCATTAGCACTGCACCGCCGATGAGGGCAATGACGTACCCTCGGGATAGACATGTTCCCGCCCTGGTCGCCCAGTCCCCATGTCCAGATGCTCAACTTTCCGTAGTCATCTCTCAGTCTCTCTAGCCATGCACTCGCCCATCCACCCCAAGCGTCGTCTATACCGGTCATGATCTGTATCCCTTGCAGACCATCACACTCCTCAACGAACGGCCGGAGATCCCGATCAACGAGATCGGCCTCCCTCTCGAGCTTCTCAAATAGATCCATGCCGACTTGCCATGTCTCAAAAGGCATGAGCGAATCGTTGACATCGAACTCGGAGAGCTGCACCAGTGACTTTGGGTGGTAGTAAACGCGAGAGTAGTCGGACCAGTAGCGGACGCTCGAGGTACTCAGTGGGGGCGGTTCTAAGCCAGCATCAAGATGCGTTTGGTAGGGCGATGGTGGTATGGGAGCGGCGCGCTGTATTACGGGTTTCGATGGCCACACGCCCGGTCGCTCTAAGCTGCCGTCGTCTTCGGGCTCATAGAGAGCATTGACCTTTCGCATGCTCCCGAAGGAGCCTTTGAGGTCGTAGATGAGCGTCCGTGGCGTGAATGTATCTGAGCCATCCGGCGCAAAGCCAGGTCGGAAGAGGATGTCATGGTTGACAGGTGACTCGGGCTCCGGCGGGTAGGTGAAATATGATTCCTTTGGGTGTTAGAGGGTAGATATGGGACAGGTGTACATATGCTGATGAGAAACGATGGCGTGGCGAACCGCGCGTCCTCGGTGGACCAGGCCGAAAGAGGGAACCACGGTGCATGAACATGTATACGGGGCCCCGCACCTCGACGCACAATCCGTCCCGTTGAGATGAAAAATTCTTGAAAGAAAGGGAAACAATGACTGTGAAGAACAGCAGTTGAGGAGTGGTTGAGAACGAGACGTGACGATACCTACTTGCGTGTTCCAGAAGTGCGTACCGAGATAGTTGCTCTGCTTGCCAAACTGCAAGGTGACGATTTCGTGCATTCTGGCTGCAGGTGCCTCCGAAATAGCTCGTTAGTGCAGGCTTAGCTCTCCGCGAGGGGCCGGAGTGCTTGTGTGGGAGTTTGCGGTGGTTGAACTCGAATGATGGCGATTGGGTGAGGTCACCTTCTGGTCGTGCAAGGTGGGTGTTGGGTACCCCGCACGTGAACGCGCGATGCTCTACGCGATAACGAAAACACTAAGAGATTCCAAGATAGCCAATGGACACGAACGACGTTCTCGAAGTGGCAAATACACGACAATTGACCTGTGTGCCAATCATAATCTCATTCCGGCGCCGATGGAGGGTATATACCATACACTACACACATCGCTCAGCCCATCAACTGCAGCTGATCCTCCGGCGGCCACCTCGTCTGTGCAAAACTCAAACAACGCTTAATACTCTGCAACCACTTCCTCGTACTCTCGTCGCTCATAATATGCGCCGCGTTCTTATCACTCTCATGCAGCTTCTCCCGCGCACTCCTCTCATGAATACCCACCATCGTGACTCCAATCGGCCACGCCGCTTTGCCAATACTCAACCGCAAATACCCATCGTTCGCGTCTACATACCTGCGTTCCTGCGCCGCGTGCACAATTTCGGTGACGGGCTCGAGTATGGCATCGACGACGTCGTGTTTGTCAAGTTTTTTGAACAAGGGACGCATGTTTTCGCGCGCTTGGACCATGGCGGCGTGGGCTTGCTTGCCTTGGTAGGAGGATTTGATTTCGGGGTCGCGCCGGGAGAGGGTGATGTCCCATTCTTTGAGGACCATAGTGAAGTAGCTTGCAAGTTGGCGGAAGAGGAAGGTGCGGCCGGCGGCGTCTTTGGGCACTTTGAGCGCGACTTTCATGTCCTTCTCCGGGACTAGTTGCAGTGTCGTGGGTATAGGGCCGTCCGTCATGATGGCTTTGAGATTGTCTGCTCCAACGCGCTTCTTGTACCGCTTGAGTCGTTGCTTATGCGTCTCGCCAAACAGCACCGCCGGCTCATCCAGTGCCCTCAGTTTCTCCACCAACTCCTCATCCACAATATCCTCGTCCTCAGGCACCGGTGTCCCCTCATCCTCCCCACCAATCTTCTTTGGCGGTAAGTCCGGCAGCCCCAACCTCTTCCTCCGCCGTCTCTCCTCCTCCTCTTCTTCCTCTTCTCGCCTTTGCCGCGACTCCTCCGCTAGCCGTCTCCGCTTCTCCTTCCGTTCCTCTTCTCTCGTCGCCTCGTCTTCTTCCGCCTTTCGCTTCAGCGATACCCGATCTATTTTGGCCTGTTCGGCTGCTTCTTGCTCGGCGCGATAGGCGGCTTGTCGTTGGGCTTCGACCTCGCTGCGTTTGAGGTACTTCTTTTCTGTGGTTTCGGGGGGTGGCGCGGATTGTTTGCCCTTTTTGATGTGCGAGGACATGAGCTTTGCGAAGTCCATGATGATGTCAAAGAGGGCGATAGTATGATTGTAAGAAAGCTGATGCGGTGGTGGATGTTGTAAGAGAGTCGCGACTTCACGATATGCGCCGGTACAACGTTTCGCCGCGCCGAGACGCTAACGAAGAGCTCCCTTGCGACCCTTCCGACATCAAAGCTTCCCCCATTTCCGCACGATCATACCTCTCGAAACTCAAAAGTCCACTACGCACCCCGTCGTTCACGCCTTCAATCACCTTCACGTCGACTCATGGCAACCCACTCCTAATATCTACCTACCAACCAAACCCTCTCCCACCACAAAACACCAACTGCACGGAAGGTAACCAACCATGACGGCCCCGCAAACAAACCGCCAAACGACAACCCCCTTCCTCCTCCGCCTCTTCTACAAACCCCAATCATTCCACGCCCTAACCGACTTCGACCCCAACGCGCGCCTCCCCCCACACCTCCAAATCTACACATGGCCCTCGTGCTCCCTGCGCGAAATCTCCTCCCTCCTCCTCACTGCCTTACCGAATCTCCTTCCGAAGCCATACGCCGGTACACGCATCGCCTTCCGCCTAATTTACGGGGATATGGCGGGTTCGAATCGCCCGGGCGCCCCGGGCCGCTTTATGTCGAGAGAATTGGGGAGTGTGGTCGTGGGTGCAAGAACTGGCGATGAGGCGGAGGATATGGATGTGGATGGTGAAGGTGAAGGAGGGGGATCAAGTGCGGGTGATGTAGCGGAGGCGTTGAAACAATTGGACGGGGACCCGGACAAGACGCTGGGGGATGCCAAATTCGTTATTGGCGATTATGTTGCATGCGCTATCCTCCCACCTCTTGCCGATGGAACGGTCCAAGCCGCACCTGCACCACTACCCACCGGCCCCCGTGGCCCTCCACATCGTGATAATTTCGGCGGCGGCCGGCGAGGCGACTACGCCAATGGTTCCGGCGGGCGCGGCGACTTTGGCGGTGGCTACGGACGGGGCGGGCCACGCGGCGGCGGCGGAGGAGGAGGTCGATACGACGACAGACGGGGAAGCGGAGGTGGCGGTGTACCGCAGGGAGAATGGCGTCGCGGCGAAGCACCGCCAGATCGCGAGCGCGAATGGGAGCGCGAGCGCGAACCCGCGGGATTCTGGCGCGGCGGCGGGGGTCCAGGTGGAGGAGGTGGAGGGGGACGAGGTCGCGGTCGTGGATGGTAGCCAGACTCGGAACTCTGAGACTGAGTGGCTTCCACGCTACTCGCCTCGACAGCCTGGCCTAGCTAACCATGGCTCAGCAGCCGTCCGAGCGCGAGTTCAGTCGTCGTCTCTCCGACTCCGCATGCACCAGCGCCGCCTTCGCTTCCACGTCCGCGCATAGCACCGCCCATGACCGTCTCCGATGCGCTGTCTTCGCTTCAGCAGGTCCAGGACTACACGTTGAGTCTTCTTCAAGGGCTAGGGAGCCAGGGCCAGCGCCGGGGCCAGCACTCGATCGCGAACTCAAAACACCGTCCCTCGACCCCTCCCAATGATGGCACAGAACGCCCTATACGCAACCCCACAACGCTCCCGAGCGTGCCCGCACCTGCAAGTCCCGCGCCATCGACGGCTTCAAGTTTGAGCTCTTCATCCTCAATTGAGATCATCACTGGTGACCAGGTACGTCGAGCTTGAGTGTCTGGAGCCCAGCTTGGGAGGTTGCGTCTGGTCGGGTGCGGGGACATGCTTGCAATTTACTGCTTGGAGGGTATCAGCGAGAGAACAGATAGAGGCGTCAAAGGGCAGAGTACTTTTTCACGAAGACTTCCATTACCAGGCGCTATGCCGTGTAATCATACCAATTCATACAATAATCTACCGATTGCTCGGTCTAATCCTACTTCTACCTTTACACCCATTTCTATCGATACCCTTACCATCTATCCCTTAACCTCATCTAACTTAGCTCTTTCCCCCTCTAACCTCTCGCTCTCTCTCCACCTCTCCACATTCACGCCCCTACCAACTCCACTCCTTCTCGCCCCAATAACAGCATTCAAACACTTCCCCACCGCCTCCAAATCCCCCAACAATGTAACGTGCCCCCTTTCACTCGGCACAACCCCACCCCTGACCACACTATACCCCTGCGGCACCATCGCGGCCCTAGCGAGCACAACACCATCTCCACTAGCAAACGCGAGATCGTCGTATGCGGCCGTGGTCCTGATGACGTCGCGGCTCTCAACCTTGACGCCGTAGATCGTGGGTGTGGATTTCCCATAGATGAGAGCGATCGGGGGATACACGTTGGTCTCGGTATGGTGAGGGAGGTGGTCGAGTTCGCTCTTGAAGGCTTTGACTTCGGCAAGGGTGCGGGTTAGGTATGCAACAGCTTTGTCATGCGGTAATGTGACGGTTGTGGAGGGGTTGGGTTGGGAGTGCATGGCTGGGTCGGATTGCATCTGCGGTTCGACGCTGGTAATTTGAGCGCCACCTTCCGCAATCTTATCTGCGGCGTTGCGGGCTGTGTCGCGTAGACCGCCGGCGTGGTCCGCGGTGGAGGTGGAGTTAGTCGAGCCCGCCGAGCTTTGGTGGTTTAGAGGGGGAGGACCAGTGCCTTTTGACATGCTTGCTTTGCGGTTGGATATGGACGGAAGAGCTTGTGACATTGCATTGAACAGACCACTCACACTTAGACTGGAGCTGTTTGGGTCTGGCTTGAGGTTTGTTGCTGGTAGCGGGGTTGCTAGCACTGGTGAAAGGCGATGTTCCTCCCAAGTCTTGATATCGAAAAAGTCGATGGGATATTCCTCTTTTGTGTACTTGTTGAAGAAGCACTTGCCGTCCAAGGGGAGGAGCGCGAATGACGTCCGTATAGTGAAGTTGACCTGGGCCGTCAGCACGCGGGAGGAGAGCAGGACGTCGTCGCCATTACGGAGGGGTCCTAGGATGTTGATGCAGTTTTGGGGAACACCAGCATAGACGACACCTGATACGAGATCCGGGCGTTTGTTGATGACGTGCCGTGTCAGAAGACCGCCGAGGGAGTGAGCAATGACTGTTGCGCCGCGCTTCTCGGGCGGAACACCAGGCTGATTGCAGGGGAGGTCTTCCAGGAACTTGATGAGACGTCGACTAAGAAGATGCGGCGATAATCGCCAGTCATAGCCGTAGTCATGTATTCGCAAGGTCCCGTATCTAGCGTTTTCGGAAGCTCGAAGTCGCTTGAAGAGACGTTTCGAGATATCGACGGGTCCAATGTTGGTCAGCATGCCGCCCGGGATGATGCGCTCTTCCATGGTCTCTTCGTCCTCGGGATCCAAACCGATCTCGAGGTCCACCTTGCGCAGATTCAAACCTACTTTGATTGGGACCCATAGCTGGCGGTTGGGGGGCTCTGCCGACCGCAATATAGACCCCCGGTAGCCGCCAAGAACAACAAGATCGCCCTCTAAGTCCTGAAGCGCGCGGGTGAAGTGAGGATGTGTTGTAGCACTACCCGAAGCAGGGGCCGCAGAATCGGGCTGTACTTTCTTGACTTTGATTGGTTTCACGGAGCTGCGTCTGCTTGCGTCCGAGTTGTTGGCGAGGAAAGTGACTCTCTGGCTGCCGCCGGCTCCGTTGTTGTCAGACGGTCGAGACGGTAAGGATCCACTCTTTGATCGGAAGAAGTCGTCCCTAGAGCCAAAGCTAAAGTTAGGCAACGAAGGCACAGAGAGCTTGAAGTTTGAGTCTTGCCAGCTGTCCTTGATGGCCTTCAGTCTGCTGTTCACCTGCTCCGACACATGCTCGAACCGCGAGTCGTCGCCAAGTGAGGACGCCGTGGATCGGGGGCGGTAGAGTAGGAGCGAGCCTTCTGAAGCCGACCGGCGAAGAGTGGGTACGGGACGTCTGTGCAGTTGCCGGGGCGGCTCTTCTGCGTCCGAGCTATCTTCGGTGTCGGTGTTGGAGGCAAATGCGCGTTGGGGGAGAGGCGCTGTGGCAGGTTGTCGCGGCTGGCTCCGGCTTCTCGGACGTGACGTACGGCGGATGGCGTCTACTCGGGACTGGGCGCTGCCGTCGTGCTGGACGATGCTGCGGTATTGCGTTGGGCTTTGCACGTGCTTCACCTGCTTGCGACGATCGACGGCAACTGGACGGCCGCGCACTTGGTCAAACGACGACACGGAGAGGGAGGGCAGCGAGAAGCTGAGCAGCCCAGAGGTCTTGGGCATGGACGGGAAACTGAAAGGAAGATATTTTTTGAGCGACTCGTTCATACTGCTGCCGGACATGGTGCGGCGGCGGGCCTTGAAGCTCTCGCCGAGCGTGGCCCTGTGGTTGTCCATCTTCTGGAACGTCTTGGGAGAAGCCCGCCACGGTGAGGGCAGGCGCGGGGGCGGCTCTCGTGGCAGAGGCTCCGCATCTCTCACCTCTTCCTCGGCATCATGGGAGTCGGACGCTTCGCTGTCCACGCTGCGTGGCTGTGGCCGCGGCGGGCTGGGCTCGTCCGAGTGTTCCGGCGAGCGGTCCCGCTCCCAGACGTCGAAGAGGGCTCCGCTGTCGAGGTCGTCGAGAGCAGCCGCCTTTTCCGCCGCCGGCGTCTTGGGCGAGGTCAACCGCGTCTGCTGCTGGCCGATGCTGACGCCAATGGCCGACTGCACCGTCTCCAGCTGCAGCGCCTTCTCTTCGGGCGTCTCGTCTTCGGAGGGCGTGAGGTCGGCGTCGAGGTCTGCGAATTGGATCTGGGCGAGGGCACGCTCGCGGTTGCGCGCAAAGTCGGCCATGGTGGGCATTCCACCGTCGAGTGTACGGGTACGGGTACGGTGGACGTGGCTCGAAGGCGCTATCAGTGGAGTCGCATGTCAACCCGCATTCGCTCTAAGTGGCAGTGGCTGATTCCGCCGGGAGCCGTCAGCGGAGGCGAAGGCGCAGAGGGCCAAAGGGCGCATCCGGAGCGTGCAGATGGACATGGCGGGCTGGATCATGGCGGAGCGGGAGGTACACAGTGTTCGGGGGCGGATGCTGCGCCTTCCGAAGTCCACGGCCATGTCGTCAGTGTTTTGGACCGTTGACGATGTTTGGCAACGGCGCCACACACGAGATCGCCGCACCGCCAAGGCCATGGTTCGGCACGCGTCCCAACCCCCGACACGTCTCGCCATTGCATCCGCCCTGATCGAGACAATGCTTCGCCCATCTCCATCTCTTCCTGCACGCAACCGCCATGCCTCCCTGCCAGTGATCCTCGTCTAAAAACCGCCTCGGCACATAGAGCCTCCCGTCTAATCTAATCTCCGTCGATCAGGCAGAGTCAGCTTCACCGCTATGTCAGTTAGATGTCATCAGCTTACCGCTACACCATACGCACTCTGGATGGATCTGTGAGCTTCATGTCGCAGGTCGATTCTTCTATTGAGTTTTGTGTGGCTATTGACTTGAAAGTAGTAATCTCTTAGCCCGATACGGAGCGGACTTGTACGCAGCTTCGTAGCTCGGTTGATATAAGCGACGCTGGACGATACAGCATTTCTGAATCAATTGTACGAGGAAGGACATTGGAATCAATTGAACGATCATCGAGCGCCAACGCGGACGACACAACTGACAGCTCTCATCCAGCACACATGCCCAGTACCGTGTCACAAGACCCCTCAAGCCTAAAATCCACTTGAAGGAATCCATTACGCAAATCCCCCATCCGGTTTCAAATATACACATTGTACAACCGAGCTGCCGTTTACCCGGTCATCGTTCGCCCAGCGCGGGAGGGACCGCGTCACCTTCCGTGCCCCCCGCGATTCGACCTGCTGAATGGCCTACGTCAAAGCAGCCAAGCCATCGCGTCTCCTCCCAACCTATCGTCTTTGGGAAACTAGATGCACATTTCGGGGTTTCTGAAGATAAACTCCACAGACTTCGTGGTCAAGCAGCCTTGACACAATTTTGATCCCTAGCTAACAGCAAGATCTAAATAGACGATCTAAACCCCGCATCTACATGCCTCCCTTCCGCACCCTGAGCTCAATGAAAGCCAGGCCAAACCAACCAAACCGGAACGATGGCCGCGCACCCATCACTCTCCCTCGCAGCCAACACTCCTACTTTGATGGCCAAGGAAAGAACGTATCCATAAACTCCCGCCCAACCAACATCCCTATTTTGGCGGCCAAGGATAAAACCGCTGGACAAACCGCACATCCCTCGCACTCGGCTTCCTCCTACTCACCATCGGCCCCCAAATATTCTGCCTCTCCGTATTATTGTAGCTCATCATCATAGTGCAATACGCAAGATCCAGCTTCGGCTTCCCGTCCTTGTCCTTTGCACCCGAATGCGCGCATCTCCACGTAGCCAGCGACGACGACTCCCCCATCATGATCGAGTCGAAGTCGGGTCCGAGTTTAGGCTCCGTGGTGATCCGATTGTCCCATTGGTGGAAGCCTGCGCCCTTGACGAAGTGCCTCATGCTGGTGTCGAAGCCGTATGCTTCTTGGTAGTTTTCGTCGTTGCAGAGCAGCCATTGGATGATGGCGGGTTTGACCTTTTTGTTCACGGGGTCGGCCGTGGCGCGGTCGAAGGCCGAGGGGAAGTCGTGGATGTTGTTGCAGTAGAAATCGATGAAGTCGTCGCCTGTATGTGTGAGTTAGTAGTTGGTGTATGGGGAGGGAGTTGGGGCGAGCCTTACGGTCAAAGCGTTGGTGCTCGTGGACCATGCCGAGTACTAGTCCGGTCAGCGAGAGAAAAGGTTCCAGCATAGGGAAAACTTACTGTGTCCAATCTGTTCTCCGTCAGTCTGCGTCAATGGACCCTCGAAGAGACGAGACGACTTACCTCGTGCGCCACAAGCCACGGCTGAGCCATAGCCGGCTTCGTCTCCGGATCAGGCCCAATGCGCATCCAGTGCCGCCCGATCACATCCAAATGAGAGTCCGGACCATCCGGTGTGAATCCCGACTGAGCCGAGACGATCCCCTCCTCGTCCTGAAGATGAATGGTAAGAGTCCAGCCGTAGACATCCGCAGAATTCCACACGCCAGTTCCAAAATCGCTGTAGTGGCTATCGTAGCAGTAGACCGGATTGTTGACATCGCCGCCGCGCAATATCTCTCGGAATTTCAGGTTGTGCTTCGATGCTTCGCCTGGGGGGCCCAGCGCCGTCTCCCAGAGGATAATGCCAGCTTCGAAGGGCGTCTTGAGGATGTTGCGAGTCTTTGCGTCGGCGTAGCAGAACCATACCTCGTTGTATTTTTGGGGCTTTGGCTAGAGAGTGGAGATGTTAGGTAAGACGGACTGTTGGTGTGAGGAAGGACAAGCGCACCACAATGGGCCACGGATGGCGGAACTTTGACGAGAGCAGTTCGGCGTAGCGAGGCTCGACTCGGCGGCGGGTTGCATTGATGATGTCGTCTTTCTCGTCGGGGTGCCCGAAGAGGAAGTGCGGATCTGGGCCTGTCTTGGTCAGATGCGCGGACTGAGTGGAGAATATGCGTGTTGGATGATTTACAGCAGGTCGTCAGCGGCAGCGCGGAAAGCGCAAAGACCAAGACGTGGGAGAGATACATTGTCGAGTCGCAAGGGTTGATGGAGGCCGAGCTGGTGAGGGTCAGAGGTATGCAGATGGGTGTTGTATATCCGCGCGGTCGATTGCTCTTGAAGTGAAAGAAATTATGCTTGAGAGCGTGGTCAGTCGGTCGAGACATATGTTCATGACGTCGATATGTAGATATTCATTGCAATCGTTGAAAGTCCGGCATTGACTAGACGACAATTGCTTCACTCGAGAAGTATAGTTAACCTTTCTTTGTCCACGCTACACTGTCCGCCTCTCCACATCTGTGCGAGTCGATGGTGTAACATGCTCACTTACGAGTAAACTGAACTGTCTGACCCTAACGTACACAGATCACCAGCCTCTGCCTAGCGCATGTCCAGTCCAACTCCCACCGTCGTCTTCGAGCCATTCGACCAAGCTTCTCCATCTCGCTTCGCAACTCATTTCCTTACTACTATCTCCGAGCACGTATCTCACCACGAGTGAAGCGGCCGTCACCGTCGCCAACATATCCGCCATGTCTCGCGTAGTCAAGTTGCCGTTTAGCTGATGAGGCTGATGGAGTTGCCTATTAGTCATGCAAGAAAGGGTTTGCTCTTGATCGGCAAATGCATACCGCATCGCCGTCCATTAGGGTCTATCTCTTCTAGAACCCAGTCAATTGATCCCAAGGATGGAGAATGCATGGTGAAGGAGTCTGAATATCGGTCGGGTTCGTCGAACTTGGTGAAATACACCGTCGACGACACATGACATGGTACGTAGATGAAGACCAGGTCCCTAGCCTATGCTGAATAAGCGGCAATATTTGGCCGTAGTGAAGTTTGCTGAACCCAGCTAGCGGCTCCTGTGCGTCATTGGGCCCATTATTCTTCGATCCACGTCGCTAAATTGCTACCACCTAGTTGCTATCCTTCCTTCTGAAGTTGTTGCAGCTGTGGAGCCAAGCTCTAGCAAAACGTGATTGAGTGATGTGACCTCATCACATCCTTCCAAACGAGTCAATTGGCAATCCTACAACTGGACATTGTGTTTCATTCGTGGATAGGTGATCTATGCAAAGGGGCAGTGCTACTTGGCGCTCGAGTACACCAAGATCGAATATTGCGAACTTTGCCCTGTTCTCCCTCACCACTGCACATGTACGCGCCTGACTCCCATTTAGTCAATTACAATCTTGCACGAGGCGATTTCCTCGTGCATTGTGGAATTAGTCTCGTGACTGGCAGAGCTTAGTCTGCGATCCAAAGAACCGATAGCCCGATCCAGAATGAGCCCTTGGTACTACGTGGGCAAGAACGTTGGAGTTTGCTTGGCTCCTTGGCACAGACTTGCTCGCGCCTCGGATAGACCCACCGGAATGCGGCAACTGTGTTTTCGCGCGATGGGAGAACCGTTCTTCCGAGAATTCGTTCCAGTTCTCGTTCTTTCGCCATAGCGAACCCACTCGTTACCGTTGCACTAGCCAATTGCCCGGGCCCAAGCACGCAGCTACCCGTCTTAGACAACCGCGGACAAGTTCCCATCGCCCCCTTCGCAATCTGTCCACTGTCGATTTCACACCTGGCTAGCACGCCGGAGGATGTGGACGTTTTGCTCTTCGAATGACAATGTGGTTGGTCTCGCTGGTGCCGCTATACTCTTCAACATCTTGGTACAGCATGGGAGTGCGAGATATGACGAACTGGGTGCCGCGACCCTCTGCTGGATGATACTTCCGCTTCTTTTCAAAGTATCGACTACCCCGAACTCGCCTCTACCTATTCGTGGGAAACAGTCCGCGGCGGAAGCCGTATCGTCCAGATCGCTATGGATCATGGCGGTGTCTTTTGCCAGCTTCGTCATCATGCACGCCGGAACTGGACTACTCGACTTCTATGTAAGTAATCCCTGAGCTCAAACTACCGCAGATAGGGCGCGTCCGATGGAACAGCTCCAGTCTCGAGGATCTGAACACATCACCACTCAAGGGCAACCAAGATTGGTAATTCAATGAATTGTTCGGACTTGGCTGTTCTGTCAGACGCAGCCGTAGCATGCCATTCCATATGCTGACTCAATAGCCGCTTTTAACACCATGGCTCCTCGCTACTCAGAAATATCTCGCGCGCGAGAGTGATAGTTTGACGAATCACGAATCGGTCTCCTCGCCAGCCGTCTGGGGGGCTACTTTAGTGGCTTGCTTCCTCACACTTACCTTATCCAAAGGTAGCATCCTAGCTTTCTCCCTCTCGGGCGCGACAGTCGCTCCGGCGTTCGTCTTCTACGTCGCCTTACTGCCAAAATCTTGCTCACGCCCGCGCTACCTTCCGCACGTTGACAACTTGGAAGACGCTGTACGTCGCCTTTCATGGAAAATAGTGACCCTTTTGGTCCTTGCGCTAGGTGGGAAAACGCTCGTGTACGGTGTAACGTTCGACACAGCGGTGCACACGTTGGGTCTCGGCTTGCTCCAGGCTTGCTCCTGGTACTTCGTGTCGAGAATGACACGTACGCGACAATGTCAGTGGGGAATCGATGATCATCGACCACAGAGCCGAATCGCTTCTTGGTGCATCGCCCCTGCCATGGCGACCTTTGGTCTCGTCGCCACCCGCATGACATCTACATCCACGAATGCCCAAGCCTTGTCCGTCATTCTAGCGTCGGCTCTTGCTATCGCACAAATCTTAGCGATTCTTCCCCAGTCCGCCAAAGGCAAATCTTGGCTCTGGGGTTTCCTCCTTTTCCCGCTTACAGCGTATCTGTTCAGTGCGTGGCAGGTCAGGAATGCCCAATCAACAACGCAATCGAGTTTCAGCCATGACTTACATCATCCTATTGAGGTACTCATGGACAACGCAAAAACAAAATTCGAAGAGCTGCTCAGCAGGCAGTCCCGGACTTACGCAGCTGCAGACGCTGAATACCAACGCAGATACGGCATTGAGCCGCCGCCAGGCTTCGAAGCCTGGTACGACTTCGCAGTGGCCAATCAGTCACCCTTGATTGATGAATTTGACACTATCTACCACTCGGTTTCGCCGTTCTGGAGATTGAGCTCGACTAAGATACTGGAAGCAATGAACGGAGTTCAAGCCACGCAAGGAAGTGAAACATGGCGTTGTCAGTTTTCTAGCGCGAACGCGAAGACAAGATGCTCTCATCGGAACAGAGTATACGACAGAAATGTCCAAACACTTTTCAACAAGTTATCGGTTATGCCCGGTGTCTCGATTCCAGAAGTTGAATTTCTTGTCAACCATTTCGACGAACCTAGAGTGATCTTTCCGGCACCTTCGGTAGAGCATGAAGGGCTAATCGCAATGAAAAATTTGAAACATCGGACGACGTGGGATATGCTCACGCAGCAATGTCCACTAGCACAAAGAGACCAGGAAGTTGCCTACCCCGAGGAATATTTCGGCCTACCCTTTCTTAAGAACATATCCTCCAGCCGAGATTTGTGCCGCCACCCAGAGTACGAGACAATGCATGGCATGCTGATTTCTCCCACATCGTTCCCTCTGATTGAGGGCTTTGCGCCGGTACTATCCACGGGTGCACTATCAACAATGGGCGATATCATGTTCCCCAGCCCCGCCTACACCGAACAAGAGTTCCTCTATGATGACTCCAAAGCCATCGAGTGGGAAGACAAGCGGAATGAGCTCTACTGGGCTGGCGCTACAACAGGCGGCTTTTCAAAGGCTATTGAATGGCACCACTTCCACCGCCAGCGCTTCGTGACATTTGTGCAAAACTTGGAACGACGTTCCTTCTTTTACCTAAAGGAGTCTGAAGGCAAAATTTCACGCACAACATCCTTTCTAACCAAACACCTCTTCAACGTCGCTTTCACTAAGATCAACCAATGCTCTGTTGCCGCCTGCATCGCCCAATTCGCCTCTTTCAAACCAGCGCCTCGAGCCGACGCACATCGCCCAATGGAATCCCGTCTCGTTTTCGACTTGGACGGAAATGGAATCAGTGGGCGATTTTACAGACTTCTGGCGTCGAAATCTCTCCCGTTGAAGCAGACGCTGCTCCGAGAATGGCATGACGATCGGATCGTACCGTGGGTGCATTACATCCCGGTTAGTCTGGGGATGGAAGAGTTGCCAGAAACGGTGAATTGGCTGACGGGGAATGCGAGGGGACAAGAGAAGGCAAAGGAGATTGCAGAGAAGGGACGGGAGTGGTTTGGCAGGGCGTTGAGGGAGGTGGATATGACGATATATATCTATCGTCTTCTGCTGGAGTTGGCGAGACTTCAGGACCCGGAAAGAGAGGCGAGGATCGACCAGATTTATCCAGCTCAAAAGATGTTCATTGCCGATGGGTGAATGGCGATGGAATCTTCTGTACCTACCTGGTACGGTAATATGCAGCAGCGAAGGACGGAGCCTATAAGAACGCCTCAGCTTTGGGTCTGGCTCCCCGCGACACACCACTAACGAAAAAGTACCAACTAGGACTTTTCCGAAGGTGCTTCAACTCCGTTCGTGAACTGGACGTCACCATCATATCTTCTCATCCACCAAATGATGATCTGCCAAGTTTCGCCCGTTAGTCACGTCGACCATCATCAATGCACCGTGACTCGACCACCGCGAAGCGCCTCGCCTAGTTGCACCACTCCCAGCAGAGCCTGAGCCTCCGCTGTTCAAAGAAAATTCGGCGAAACTGGAGCGCTTAGAGAGCGCTATCTTGGAACAGAAGATGGTGTGAAGGAGGTGAACAAGATGGGAGATGCGGGACTGGCGGATCCCGCGGAGAAGAGGCTGATTGAGTTGTAGGTGGAGGCTATGGAGATTAGTAGAGGGGTGTATTTCAGGTATAGGAAGGGAACGTGGTGAGGAGTGTTCGAGTGGGGAGGAGACGGGGATGCGCACGCTGATGTGTGTGTGGGTATGAGTGGGTCCTTGTCACGCCGTTCCCAGTCACTACGTTGGATACTCATAACTGCTCGTGGTGGTGTACATGTAAGCGGTTTGAATCACGGGCTTCAGTAGCGTTGACGTTCCTTCGAAGTCTTTGCTGGAAGCTGAGTCTAGGAACGACATTGTACGGATCGAGACAGTGGCAGCTTCTAACAAACGATAAAAATTCCTAGCAATGACTACCCCGCTTCTTTCGTTTCGATAGATGGAATACATCGTGTCGCTTGTTCCATAACACAAAGCTGTGTCTTCCAGAATGAAACGTGGGAAAACTAGACTTGTATTGACTCAACACATTTCTTCATTCACCACTTCTCTGCAAACTCCTCGATCCAATGAATACAGAACACACATTGTATGACCTTACTTCATGAACAATGTATGCCTTCCTACAACTATATAACCCCCCATCTGCTTGCGCCAAAGGTACAACTCCGTTTTTCTATCATGCACGACATAAGCACTTCTCTCGAATCCGCTACAATGTCCTTGACATCTTACTTGAGCTATTGGGCAATAAAAGGTATCGTCAGTGCTGCAGCCTTCTGCGCTACCTGGTCCCCGATCGTCAGCTTCCTCTGGATCTCCTTCCTGATCTACGACATCCGCAAGACACCCAACGCGCCAACGTTTGCCGCCTCGCTTCGGCTCTTCCTCCATTTGTGGCCAGCAACACTTTTCTACTTTGCTGCTAAGATCGCGCAGAATCATGAGGATCCTTTGTTGGTATGGTTCATTCTCATAGTCGTAATGCGCTACTATCGTACAGTGGTGAATCTCTACTACTGGTTCCAGTACGAGCCTGCGCTACCAAACGTAAATTCGAAACTGAGGTCGGAGGACTGCACTGTGATTAGTGCAACAGTCGGTCCCAAGGACAACGAAGTCTTCGACCAAATGGTAAGCAGCATCCTCTTCAACAAGCCCTCACGTCTGGTCTTCTCCACAAACACCTCGACAGCCACTATTCAGGTCGAAGAAGCCCTTCCAGCCATTGTCAGCGCCCTCGAGCTCGGTAAGTCGACATACCAGAGGGAAAACCGCCTCCACGCCACTGAAGTCTCCACCGAAATCCTCGTCCTCTGCGCAGACATTTCCAACAAGCGCCGGCAAGTTGTCCATGCGTTGAAAGCTGCTAAGACAGCTATTACTGTGATGGCGGATGATACGGCGATCTGGTCACCGCATTTTCTCAAAGCTTCGCTTCCCGCTTTCGCAGATGAGAAAGTCGGCTTCGTGGGAACAAAGAAGTGGGTCAAGCGCGAGCCACGTACATACGATCCGCGTAAGTCCTGGCTCGCCAACCTGTGGAGCAATTACTGGACCGGCTTCTGGAACACCATCGGCGCCCTCTACCTCATCCGTCACAACTTTGAGATTCGTGCCACTAATGCAGCTGACGGAGGTGTATTCTGCGTCTCCGGTCGTACAAGCCTGATTCGAACTTGTATCATCGACAATGATCGCTTCCAGCGCAATTTCTTGAATGAATTCGTGCTGCGATTGGGTGAGCGATTTTGCGGTTGGGGTCCCGTGGTTGCAGATGATGATAACTTCCTGACGCGGTATATCATTACAGAGGGCTGGGACGTCAAAATCCAATACTCTGACGACAGTACCATTACCACCTCGCTGGGTAAGTATCCCAAATTCCTCGGCCAATGTCTCCGCTGGAGCCGCACCACGTTCCGGCAAAACCCCATCGCGCTCTTCGTCGACCGCACTATCTGGTGGAAGTGGCCGATTACCGTGTGGACTACTTACTTCCCTTGGATGCTCAACTTTGCATTGTTCTGGGATCCACTTATGCTTCTCCTCTTTAGCCACACTCAACTCTATGCGGCGTCTGAGCACCCGAAACTGCTTCTAGCGGGCTTCGTGGGCTTCATTTGGACGACCAAGTTGGTGAAGACGGTGCCGTGGTTTTGGAAACATCCGATCGACTTTTGGCTGTACTTTTTCCCGATTCCCGCGTATCCGCTATTTGCGTATGGACATTCGGTGCTGAAGCTCTGGACGCTTTTGACGTTTTGGGATGTTAGTTGGGCGGGGCGTAAGTTGCCATAGAGGGTAGGATTGGGAGAGGTGGAGTTTGGGAGAGTGGTAGGGGAGAGGCGAGTTTGAAGATGTGTGGAAGGTTAATTTGATATCACGTGTAGAGTCATTTCATATGGTAAGTTTAGGTATATTGCGTTTCTATGCTTCTAATGTGTGTAGAGATAATTGCCTAGTATGCTAATATAATCCAACGTGCATCCACGCTCAACGGAACAAGTGTCGTGACGGAACAAAATACAAGTACTTTGACTTAAGTAATAGAACACCTCCCTACGTCCTGAATTCGACCAAAGTCAACTTAATACAGGGCTTAAGACTATTTCTCTATCGCCATAACACTACTTCGTTGAGTTTTACGCATGCGTTAAAATGCGACTACGTAATACGTAAAGAGCCGCCTACTAAACAACTAGCCTTCTGCGCTAGGCTATAACTACGCCTACATTACTCTCGTAACCCCTTAAGCGACTCTGTTGAATTTAGAGAAACCCACGGCACTACTGAGAAGCAATTATTAGCAATAGGTCTGTAAAGGGCAAATGATACTTGTGGGGCTGCCACCCTGGTCAATACCTCAAATCGGAAAACTAACCAATACGAGTAGCAAGCGAGCCAACCAAAGCTCTGCAGCCTTGCATCCACGTTGGCTACTCTCAGCCGCTCCGTTCAACCAGCTCACCTCGGTGTAGATTCGCCATCTTACAGTGCGAAAGGCGTTGAGATTATCTGAAACAAACAACGCCTGGAAGATCTAAGTAACCTATTAGGGCATAGGAAGGTGGGGCTTAACAACCAAACGTTCGACGCCCCTCGTACAAGATCCCGGACAGAGCGGGTTGGCCGCCCTCCTTGCTGGCGGTTGCGAGCCGAAACTACGTTGCATCCTACTTGCATGCCAATGCCGCTAATTAGGATGCCAAGTCTCTGGTTAAGCTGAGATGGGGTATACAGTCAGCTGACAAAACACAGCAGTACCCCGCTGTCTCACTACAATAACTTCAAATCACTACCCCCGACGCCACACTTCAGCTGGCTCGGACGCCTCTTGCTCTGTTACTATCACGATTTTGTTCTCGCGAAAATGACCGAACAGAGCTCTGAGCTCACACAGCTTTGGGAACAAGCCGTAGACGAATATCTTAGCAAGTCGAAGCGGGGTTCAGTCGCACAAAGATGGAAGCTGCCGATCACCACACAAGCTGATTTCGACAACCTCATCGCGCAACATGAATCCGACTTCGTGCGATTTAGAAGCTCGCGTAAGAAGTTCTGGGATGTATTGATGGCTACGATGGGACAGTTACAGAAACTCGGCAACGTCGCGCAAGCAGCCATCCAATTGTCCCCATTTGCGCCGGCAGCTGTTGTTCTTGAAGCAGGACTTTTTCTTATCAGTTCCGGCGCTGCTGTGGCTGATACCTATGACGCTCTCGAAACCTTGTTCAGGAGGGTCAGGGACATAACCGATCGATTGGATGAGTACCTCAAGGGTACTATCGATCAGAAGCTTCACAAAGTTGTGGTCCAGCTCCTCAGCTCACTTCTCGATGTCTTCGCTGAAGGTGAAGCCACTATCCATCGTGGACGAGGGAAGGAAATGATGCGCCGCGTTGTCGGCAAAGAGAACAAGATTCAGACTGCACTCGACCGGCTCGACGAGCGGGTACAAACGGAGATTGCTCTTATCACTGCAAAGACATTTGCAACGACACAACGTATAGAAGAGAAAGCCGATAATGAGAGAGACCGTGGCTTGCTTCGACGAGCGCTCTGTGCAGATGCTGCAGCAGATAACGAAGCATTCGGTAAAAACATCGAGACTTCCCGGCTTTCGCGATCCGGCGATTGGGTACTGAAAGAACAGCTCTACGACAAGTGGGTCCAGATGGAATTCCCCGTACTGTGGATTCTGGGGAAGCCTGGAACCGGGAAAACCTACCTTGCATCACGGATACTCTCACACATACGGCAAAACTCTGGACTTGCAAGCTTTTTCTACATACGGGAAGGCATGAACTCTCAGCATACGCCCGAAGTGATCTTGAAAGTTATTGCCTATCAGATCACCGGACTCCATGAAACATATCGCGAACGGGCTGTTGGGGTCTGTAAGGATGGGGATAGTATCCTAAATCCAGAAACGACATGGGAGAATCTGTTCGTCAAGCCGTTCAGCGACGAAGCTACCAAACCTGTCTTTGTTGTCATAGATGGACTTGATGAAGCCACCCCACACAACCAGGAGCTGGTTGTAAACCTGGCCAAAAAACTGTCAGATCTGCGATCCACTACCCGCAAATTCCCAGCTATACAATTGCTGTTGCTGGGTCGCCCTGACCTTGATTACAACGTTTCCAATGTGTGGCGAGGAGAAAAGCGACGTCCTAAGATATTGCACATACAGCCTTCCTTGTCAAAATCAGACGTGGAAAGATTCATCAAGAAAGGAGTCACGGAAGGTGTTCCGTTGCTTCAAAAGATGCGCCCGGGTCCCTCCAAACGTCTAAGAAGAGACATTGTCAAGACTCTCGGCGACAGCTCCGACGGCATGTTCATGCTTGCTAAGCTCATGCTCGCAGAAGTGAAGGACATGAACAAACCGGAGTTGATTCGAGAGTCCCTCGCGAAGCCCCCGCAGGGCCTCGATGATATGTTCAGACGTGTGATCGCCAGGCTCGATGTGATGGGTGGGTTCGATAAGCAAGACCTGAATGAGCTGATCATGTGGGTTGCTTGTGCTAAGCGTGATCTTCTCCTCGGCGAGCTTGATCTTGTTCTGAAGTTGAGAGACCTTCGTCAAAATGGCATTGTTGGGCTTGAGGATGAGTTAAAGACAAGATTTGGATCTTTCTTCAGCGTCATGTCTGCCGAGGCCGAGATGGAAGGCGAAGACGAGGAAGATGAAGATGCTGCCTCTGTGACAGAGAGTGAAACGACATTGGCCAATTCCGTTTCTGGTCAGAGCAGCGAATCAGAGGACGAGCTCGACGCAGACTCAGAGCACGATGCTGATTCGGACGGCATTGAAAGCGATCGCGATCGCGATGAAGATGACGATGACGATGTACCGCTGAATTATTTCATGGCAACGATAAAGTTTGGTCACGCAAGCGTCGGCCAACACTTCCGCACAGCTCCTTTGCACAGAGATATCGGGATGGACCTTAACTTTGCGCAAGCACATATTGCGTTGACCTGTTTACGATTCTTGACCGACAATATCCCCAAAAGGAAGCAAAGACCTTGGCGTGAACCGAGTCTCTTCGACTATTCGATAAACCATTTTCTGGACCACTTTGGAGAGGTCGATCTTGAAGAGCTGAAGTCTTCTCATCCCGACACCTTCACCAGTCTGTCGGAAGAAGTCTTGTTCCTCTTCAGAGACCGCGACTCGATTCGCCGATGGTTCCACACGCTGTCCGACGAGTACAAGTTCATGTGCCAGCTGTTCAGCCAGAGTACCTGTTCGCGTCTGCGGAGTTGTATCCTTGAATCTGACATTCATGGCAAAGAGACTAAGACATCACTGGGAGAAAAACCCCCAAAGAATAGACCACTCTTGGAGTTGCTGCTCGAACCTTTCGCTCACTACGTAGTTGAAGCATGGCTTACGCTAGAGTCCTGCGGAAAGATGTTTGCTGTACTTTTCCTTCAAGGGTTCCTGTCTTTGGTGAGTCCTACTTGCGAAATGCGGACAACATAGGTCGCACCTGGCTAACAGAAAATGCAGCGAGACGACCAGGCCAGTGAGCAATGGACTCTGCCCTCCAATCGTCCCTTTGAGCATATAGCAGAAAGTATATCACCGGAAGAGATCCGGGAAATGGCATCGCTTGGCGGGTTGGAGAGAGACGCGGCATTTCATCATTCTCTTGGCTCTACGTTCGCTAAGATCAGGACACGCCAGCACCTGCTTTCGGCCGTGAGCGAGTTCGAAAACGCCATTGAACTGACCGAGGATCCAGAACGTATTTGGCTCACGTATTGGAACAAAGCAGAGGTACATTCTGCACTAGGAGAGTTCCAAGATGTAATTGCAGCCGCCACCAGTGCTCTGGAAAACCTTCCTGAGCATCGCTCCTACAACAAACGACAGCTACTCCGGCTCATCCAAGACGCAAACCTGGATCTAGGAAATCGAGATGCTGCTCTTGAAGCGGCCGTGAAGGCATGGGATTCTGCCCCGAACGATCCAGCTGCAGCTTTCTACCTTATATTCACTGCCCACAAGACAGGAAACTACTCAGAAACGGCGAGGATTATAAGATCCGCACTCGATTCCGCAAATGGAGCTCAGTTTCTCGGCAATATCATAACGAGTTTCACTCCGCAAAGATACACGACTGAGTATATGTCCATCGCGTGCGCAGAGGTAGGAGATTTAGATCTAGCCAGGGATGCCTTTCAGGCCGTCAAGTCCGAATCTGCTGTAAGCGGTGACGAGGGAGAAATGGCTGCAGCAGATGCGGCTCTTGCCCAACTCTACTTTGGATTTTATCGAGACGACGATAAGGCAATTGCTCTTTGGGAAGACATTGTCCGCGACTATCCAAACAAAACGCCGGCTTTCGATGCTTCTTTTGCGTTAATGCCCTTGTACTTTTCCAAAGCACAAAATGCACACCCGACCGAAGCACGTACGTGGGTATCGAAGATGGAACAACTCGTCGACCTGATAGAGCCAATGTGTCCGGACTCAAGCATATTTCCAACTCAGTATGAGGCAGCGGCACTACTGGGACGTTGGTATGCAGACCAAGGTGAAATAGAGCAGGCACGTGCCAAAATCCATCCTTTTATCAAGGAAAGCATACGTGACCTCACGGATCGGGACGACAGCAACGATTACGATGCTTACAACAACCTCGCCCGGGCACTTCTTTGTTTTGGAGATCGAAAAAATGCTGCGATAGCGTGGGCGTTTACTAAACCGCTCCGGAGCGCTCAAGAACTAATAGAAGAGGAATTGCAATCCAATACCAATTCGGACACGGCTTCAGCAGCCGTCCAGGCGGATTCTGCGATGAGTGTACCATTCAGACTCCTCGGCCGGTGTGACGGTGGATGCGGTCGAATGGAAGCCACTTTCAAATCTTTCAGCTTGTGCGAGATCTGTGTCGATGTAGCCTTTTGCGATGAGTGTCACCAAAAACTCTTGGACGGGACTGCAACTTTCAGGATATGCAACCCCAAGCATCCGCTTTTTGAGATTTATCCGCCGAGAGGACTGGTCACCAAGGATGCGGAAGGCTACAAGGTCCACCTTGATGGGGAGAAGGTAGTCAGTGCAGAGGAATGGCTGGGTATGATCAGTCGGGATTGGGTAGGGTCGTGATAGCAAGAGGCTTTATCAATGTGTAGATTTACAGAGCGATACAACTAGCTCGTCACTCCTGCCTCCTAGCAAGTAGTTTGACCCTTATCTTCCAGGCTTAGTATAGTTTTTCTCATTTAGGTTCGACTCAGTCTTTCTTATTGTTCCCTACTTACATGAATGTATTTAATCTTGCTGGTGTACGTAGCTACATTGATCAACTGAGTTCCTCTTTACTGCATCACTTCTTATATCACATATGTTCCACCCTAAATTGCCGAAAAATATTGCCAAAGTTTTCCCATCGTGCATCGACCCTCAATTTACCACTTAATCCCCTCCAATGCCTTCGCATCACTCTCCTCCCACGGATACTCCTTCTCCGCCTCCTTGATCAAGTGCCTGTGCTTCTCCGATCGTGGCTTAATCGATGTGCGATACGGCAAAGGATGGCTGATCGCGCCGGGCTCAAATTTGACCTCCGGCTCTACCGTCTTTCCCTTTTCCACCGGCTTCTCAATATTGAACACAGCAAGCGACTGCGCAATGGTGATGAAGAGCGCATTGTCGGCAACGTAGCGACCGGGACAGATGCGACGGCCGTAGCCGAAGATGTAATCACGCGGATCGGGCTCGGCTGCGTGAGTTGGAGTTGCGATGTGACGCTCGGGGCGGAAGGTCATTGGGTCGGGGTAAACAGTGGGGTTGTGGGTGAACCACCTAGAGGGTCAGTGGGTATGCCGATGGGAACTTGATGACACTTACCAGTTATTCGGAAGCAGGATAGAGCCCTTGGGGATGCGATATCCATCGTAGACATCCTCCTCAGTGCTAGAATGTGGCAAGCACATGGGAAGAACCAGATGCCAACGGTGTGTCTCCTTCATAATCGCTTCAATGTACGGCAAGTTCGCGCGGTCGGCGCTTACAGGTAGTCGATCGCTACCAATCACGCGGTCGAGCTCCTCTTGGGCTTTCTTCTGTACTTCAGGGAAAACGGTCATGGCCAGGAAGAAGGTCATAATGGAAGAAACTGTGGTGTCGGCACCACCTAGATACAAGGAGAGCGCCGCCCATTTGTGGATGAACTCCATTTCAGCGTCCGAGCCGATGTCTTCGATGGCTTGGGATAGAAAGGATGTTTTGTGCTTCTTCTCGCGCATCTGCTGTTTGACGAACTCGTATGGCTGGTTTGTGCATTGGCTGAGTTGGGTGGCCATGCGCCGAGCAGTGTCCTTGAAACCGGTACCAGGGAACCAATCGGGGAGGTATCGTACTAGTAACGTCAAAAGTAGTCCATGTCTTTATGCGCATGTACTCACGGAAAGGAAGAATATCAACCATGAATTTTCCAGGCACAGTAGCCTCTGCGAACTCTTGCATAGTCTTGCCTGCTAGGTCGACAAAGGGATCCCTACCGCGTGCGATGGTGGTGTAGCCATAAGTAATCTTCAAGATGACGCTCCCGGCCTCCCTAGTAATGATGTTAGTCCGATCTCTACAAGAGTTACACGCGAGCTAACTTGCTTCCGGATGTGGTCAAAGAGGTCTTCTGGAGAGTCCAATAGGTTGAGAAGGAAGTGAGCAGCCTCAACCTCTTGAATACGGTCAAACGCAGAGACGGAGACATTACTGCTGGCAATCTTGGTAATATTCTTTCGGTGAATTTTCCAGCTGTCGGTGTACGGGCTCATGGCAGTTGCGTGTCTCCAACCGACCCTGTCGCTGGTCAGGCCATGGACTCGTCGGTCGTTACCAAAACGTACATTTGCCCGCTGAAAACTTGGCCCGGCCGTGAAGAATGAATGGCAGACCGATCCCGCAAGAGTTCAAAGGCAATCTTGGAGTCATTGATGATGATGAATGTCTGGCCTAGCACAGTGACAGAGCTTATTGGGCCTGCAGTCACGAGAGGTCATGTTAGTAGCATTGTCGTTGAGAGCGGAGAGTACGCACCGTAAAGATCTTTGTGCTGCAGCCAGTGATGGCACTCCAGCATACCGGGCTTCGGCATATCGTTGACGTTGCCAAGAATGGGCACGCCCTTGGGGCCCGGGGGCAGAGGCCGCGCATCGCCTTTCGGTCGCAAGAAAACAACATAGAAAGCTACGATACCGAAGATCACTGCTAACACAGTTGGCGATGCGACAGCCATATTGACGGACTGCGCAAAGCTCGGATGACAAGTAACGACCCAGATGTGTGGTACGCAGCCGAAAGAAAAGAAAGACCAGCAATGTGACGAAACAGAAGGACTCTACTTGCACCCAGCTGGAAGATGGGGAAATCGGCTCAAGGGATGGCCAAGACACCCCACCCCACGAGATGACGACCCAGGGACCACTCGGGGAAGGATCGACTTCGGCTGCAATCGTCCGATGTCAGCATTTGCATAATCTATGGCTTCCCACTTCGAGGTAGAAATGGGTGCAAGGAGCCGAGCGTATTGAGGGCCAAGTGTTTCAGTGTAGACTAGGACTTGGGCCCACGTCCCGATTCCCCACGGCTGGAGGCCTGGCCCGCCGTGGCTATTAACCAACCACAACGCGAGATTAAGCTGCGACTATAGCAAAACGAGGAAACTGGCCGATGACGGGAGACGCCAGTCCGTACTCAGTCAAATTGCTTTGCAATCACCAGTCGTTCATCGCCGTGAATCAAACGAGCTATTTGGATATTGAGTATCTAAAGACGTTCAATCGCTACTGATAAAAGAAAATGGAGATCGAATCGAGAAAGTTTTCGCTGTTGAAGGATTCCTTGCACTGGAAGCATGTGTGCAAGCTGATATGCAGCGGGGAATTTTAGCTTCCTGCCGTTGTCGCTACCAGCTGTCATGCCGGACCGCTCCCGAACCCGTTGTGGATGTTCCCGCCAGTAAGCGTTGGGTATCTGGCTGCCAAGCTTGCATGCTTTTTCTCGAAGGATCAAAATCGTATCAGCAGTCAATCTCTCGAGGGAAGATCTGCCCGCGCCTGTTTTTTCGAAGCAGTGAAGCTTGACTCGTGCAGTCGTGGGAAATCGCGGTCAATAGTTGTCGCGCGAAAGTCGCTGCTACTGTACTAGGCGAGAGGGCCGTCACTCCCTGTAAACCGTGTTAACGCTGTAGCGATTTGCACAAACCAGAACAACAAACGTGCATCTAAGGCTAAACCTGCGGGGACTAGCAAAGAAACCTCCTATCTGAGATCCTACGGTAGGTGCTGTCGTGACCCTGCTCGGGTCGCTTTATGTGCTAGTGCACGTCACGGGCAAAGCTGAAGCGAGCGGGCATGAATTACTCAAGGTTTTCATGAGCGCGCTTTCTCGAGGACCATCCATGAATATGTTATAGAGCTGGGCGCGTTTTAAAGCACCATACAAGCCTCCCAGTGCGTGATCGAATAAGACCAGCATCCGTTGCGAAAGAAGGAGCTGAACAATTGCCGCTATTCGTTCGGGAGCGGCTGCAAGGGTCGCTCGGTTGAAATGCCGGCACCCGTATCGAAGCGATTGCAAAGATGAGCGGTGGTTGGTCGAATGAACAGGGCACCGGCCGTCTATAGAACAGGCTTGGGTTTAGCCCCAACGCAGGAACACGGTCTTCCTTGTCTAGAATGAGTCTGCTCTCGAGATCAGGCCCGTTGATACGAAGAAAAAGCTTGCCATAAACCGAGGGGCTTGGTCACCGCGAATGATGCCATGCGCTTCCTCCTCTCGTAGACCAGCCTGAAACCAGAGCGGAGACGTTGGAAAAAGGAAAACCTGACGTCTGTTCTTCCGCGACATTCATCCCGTCTTCACGTCGACACATCCCCGAAGTAAGGCGTTGCAGGTGCTTCGTGGGGTACGCGGGCGATCACTGCACTCTCAAGCTGTTTTGTGACGCTCGCTCGGACATCTCCAGCGATCCGTGCGGGCAGCCTCCTTGATCCACAACCCACGGCTTGTATATAACCCTTGGACGGCAAACGCTGAGCGGTGACATGTGAGAGCCTTTTCTTGTCCACTGTCGAATTTATAGATACAATGAAGCTGCATACCTTCGTTCTATCAAGCATCGCCTTTTTGTGTGGAGTGGTTGCTCAAGACAATCCCTTGGATCGACTACCTGATTGCGCGGTATGCTCTCTTTGCCTTTTCGCAGTGTCTAGTCGCTAAACTTCCATTAAGGCGCAATGCTACCAAGCAGCATTGCCGGTGACGACCTGCAAGTCGGACGATATCAGCTGTCTGTGTGCCGACGTCGCATTCCAGACCGCTGCAGCAACCTGCAATGCCGGAAACTGTACTGTTGTCGAGGGTCTGAGTGCCACCAACTCGACCAGAGCGGCCTGCGGAATTCCCATAAAAGACGCGAGCGTTACAATGGTTGCAATGACTGCGTCATTTGGAGGCCTAGCCTTGATCATGGTCATCATGCGGTTGATTGATCGAGCCGTCTCTGCGCAGGCAAAGCTCGGTTGGGACGATGCGCTAATTGGTCTTGCTGGTGTACGGCCCAAACCTCTCGTGGCTCACACGGTATGCTGACTTGTGACGACTCAGTTCTCATCCGTCGTGCAAAATGTGCCCGTCTTTGTCGGTAGGTCGCAATATCTCAACATATCTCAACATAACCAAAGCAACACTGACCATGCCAGCTGCTCGTCTCGGATTCGGAAAAGATATATGGGCAGTTACGCCCTCTGGGCTTACTGCGAGCTTGAAGTGGCTATATGTCACCTACTTCATGTACCAAGTCGCCGAGGCCCTGTGCCAACTCTCCATATGCGCCTTCTACCTCCGCATCATGACCGATCCAAAGACTCGTGTAGCTGTTTGGGTTCTGATCGGCTTGGTTACTTGCTTCGGCATCGGGAACACATTCGCCATGATTTTCAACTGCACGCCCATTCCGTTCTTTTGGGACGGCTGGAGGGGCGAGTTGACCGGGACGTGTATCGATATTCGTCTGTTTGGGTTCATTCGCGGCGGTATCGAGATCGCCCTCGACCTGACGATCCTGACGCTCCCGCTACCCATGTTATACCATCTGCAGATGTCGATGAGAAAGAAGGTTCAGATCATGTCCATGTTCTGCGTCGGCTTTGTCATCACCGTAGTGAGCTGTCTTCGTATACATGGTTTGATCCAGTTCGGTCAGACTACAAACGCGACATGTATGTGTCCGGTCCTCTTTTCTTTCCGCACTCGCTAACCTAGTACTTCCAGATGACAACGTCCCGGGCGTCTACTGGTGCGTGACCGAGTGCAACCTCTTTATCGTCGTCGCCTGCATGCCCGCTATGCATGCAATCCTGCAGAGAACACTACCAACCATCTTCCCGCGCTCTCGTGACGCGAGCGGTTACGCGCAAGGCCAATACGGGAGCAGCGGTCCAGGAAAGGGCTCGTACTTTAGTCAGACGGATCGAAGACAAAAGTCTGGTGGCAGCTTTCCCTTCGGCGTGATTACCAAGTCCACTGACGTACAGGTTACCCGCGAGGACCGATCGGCATCAGATTCGGATGTTGAGCTGGTGGACCGCCCGCCGTACAAATGAGGGGTCGAGGAGCTTGCGTATGATGGTGGTATGGTGTATGCAAACGGGGAGCAATGGAAAACTTGACAGTGGCACCGACTTGCTTCGCTGTACCTAGCAATAACTTGACATCTATGTTTTTCGCATCTGATGCCGACCACGGTCGGCGGATGCTCGTGAGGTAGATGTCGTTGGCCTGATGAAAGGAGTGGTCCTTCGTATGTAGTAAGAGGTGCAGGTCTGCAACACACGATCTGAGCATGTCCGAGGTGAATGTCTAGGTGTGGTGTTAAGCAGGGAGCAGGACTGAGCAACCGTAGCACTCGCGCAACTTACATACTGAAAATAAGCTTGGTTGCTGTGAGATGTGATCTAGAATCAACACTCGATCGCCGAAGTCTGTGGGTTGTGATGCGAGCATGCCCGATGTGATTCTGTGGTAGGTGGCGCTGGTGATCACGTGATGAATCTGCTCCAGTCACAGTGCATGCGAAGTCCATCCATCCGTTGAGCCTGAGCAACGAGCTACCGAGATGTAATATAAGATTGTTTGGTTCAGGCTTTCTCCTTTCTTACGGATCTTGCATGGTCATGGCTCGACTTCACCCAATCCTTTGTACGGCAAGCTCAGCCTTCTCCCCGGCATAACAGCGCTCCATGGTGGTAAGCTCAGCTTTCATAGCGCCATTATTGTGCTCAAGTCTGGTGCCAAAGGAGGCTTAAAAATAGGGTTGCGAATTGAAGAAGGTTGTCAATTGTAGATGGCTGCTGTACAAATGGAACAATGAGCCGGAACATGAAAAACTCTCTCGCGACGATCACGCACGGTGTGAGATATCCAGCCCCCCCGTGTAATTCGTCACACAAGCCAAAACCTTGATGATATCTGCCAAATGATTAATCGTCGAACCAAGCGGGGCGTTGGAGGTTTGAGATACAATCTCGTTCTGAACTCGGAACATCCGCCGGAACGGCTGCAACCGCACTTCCGTGCCGCGATCAACCTAATTCCGCACTCCACGAAGTCACCTCACGATAATATTGATATCGTAAGCTCTGGTTCTAAGACATGTACCCTCCTTCTCGCCGGTTGCGGCTCTTTTTCATTGGCTCAATGATCTGCTGTGCGTACAGATGTGCAAGATCACCAATGAAGGTCGACCCCATGAGCACATTATAAATGACAAGGGCAGATGATGAGAACATTTTGCCTTGCAATTTGTCAGAAAGACTTCACCGCTCTCCAGGCAGACGTAGTAAATGCATCTATAAAGAAATCGTCAATATTCCCCATATCAAGATCTTAAACACACTACAGGGTCCAACTACAGAATCCGCTTTGTCTAAACTTAACTGAGAAAGATTCCGGCCTGCTTATCGCTAGTATTACTTGCAAAATGGTATTCATACTCCCCTATCTGACCCGTGTCATCGCGGGCGTCTCGGTGCCAGACACACCCATCATCAACGCCTCTATCGCCTTCGCTCGCGCCGAGCTCCCCGACTACGGCTACAACCATGTTATGCGCGCCTGGTTGAACGGCCAAGCACTGATCAATCATCTTCCGGAATCCAACCGCTCTGAAATCGACGCCGAAGCTTTCGGTGTGGCGACTATACTTCACGATCTTGGATGGTTGGTACAGTCATCTTTCACATCGTCCATTGACACTGACAACACATGGAGGAGTAATAACACGGCGATTGTATCCAACGACAAGACTTTCGAAGTCGACGGTGCGATTGCAGCGAGGAACTTTCTGCAGCAGAAGGGAGGAAGCACGTGGGACAAGCATCGCATACAGCTCGTCTGGGATGCGATCGCGCTGCACACAAACAACGAGATTTACCCTCACAAAGAACGAGAGGTCGCCTACACCGCTGCTGGGACCGCAACGGAGTTGTTTGGGCCCGAACTTGCAACAAGGATGCTGGTATGTATCGCCATTATCGGGTTGACGTTTTCGTGCCGGCCTACTACAAGCCATTTGCTGACCTTGCTATTCAGGGAGCTTTTGTAGACATTACTGTCACCGAGGTCGAAACAGATATGATCTTGGCCGAGTTTCCGAAACAGCCTGGACTAAAGAAGTACCTCACAGACCTGTTCATAGGCTTTTGCGTTACAAAGCCTCAGGTTACTTATGCCAATTTACAGGGCGACTTTGGCGAGAGATACGTGCCAGGATATACCAGGGTCGGGAAGCGTGCGATTGATCTTTTTGACGTGATCTTTCCCGACAACGCCACAACAACGTAAAGTTCGGCCGCCGTCTCTAGATCTTCTTGGGAGAGGAACGAATGGCGTGGGTTTGAAGTCAATAAGGAGAATCTTGAACGGCAAAATGAATAATCTCGTTCGAAACGATCAACAGTTGTTTCGTTTCGCTCTTTTGGCTCTCGCTCTCTAAATGAGCAAGAAAATGCATTTACACAACAGATGACGCAACATCCCGGGTCAATGTGCACGTGTTACATCTTCTGAGAGTCACGGCGACCATCGCATTCAAGTTTCCAGTCCATCCAGCGAGTAATATGATTGGGTCATCATTTGCATCCGATCTGAAACTGCACCTATGGCCCTTTCGCAATGTCATGACTCTACGTCTCAGTCTACACTTTCCGGATACCCAATCGACGCCATCCCGTTCTTCACTCATAGCATCATCTTGAAGTTCGGATCCCGATCATCGCCCTGCCCCTCCCAGGCCGCGTACTTCCCACTAGCCTTATCCTGATTAATCTTCTTCACCCAAAGAACATTCGCCGCAATTCTAGTCTCGTTAGCCAAAGCCCCCAACAAACGAAACGAGGTATAAACTTACAGCAACCAAGCCGCGCAAAGCAAACCCAACATAATCTGATGACTCTTATGGAAGTTCGGCCCCTCACTTTTCGGGTACACAAAGCTTGCCACAAACCCACCCGCATTCGCAATCGCAAGCTGCAACGCGCTGGTTGTCGCGCGCTTGTAATGGCCGGCGGAGTTGTTGCTGTTCCACGAGAGAATGCAGGGAACAGAGGAGTACATGCCGGTCGCCATTAGGAAGGTCATACCGTATTGCACTTTTGCGTTCGTGCTGGTAGAAATTACGCCGTAGCCGATGATCGCGATGGGGAGTGTGCAGAGCATGATCGGTCCACGCATTGCCAATTTATCGGAGAGAATGGCGACGAAGACGGTGCAGACTGCTGCGACGGCGTACGGAATAACCGTCCATAACTGAGCTTCGTTGGGGTCTTTGGCGAACTTCAGACTATTAATGATAGTGGGTAGGAACAAGCCGAAGGAGTAAAGTCCACAGAGAATGGCGAAGTAGGCAAGAGCTGAAAGCCACACCTGCACATTGAGAATCCCGCGTTTGACTTCGCCCCAGGAGAAGGCTTCGTGGACTTGGCTTTGTTCGCCTAGACGGTGGATCGCATGGGCTTGTTGCTCGGCTGTAAGAAATCCGGACGTTTCAATCGAGTTGGGAAGGACGAGGTAGCTGCATGTGCCAATGAAGACGGTTAGGAGACCTTCGACGATGAATATCCAGCGCCAGCCTTCGAGACCGCCAGCGGGGCCGATCACGTTGAGACCGCGGGCAAGTAGGCCGCCGAATGCTCCGGATAGAGATGCCGCAGTATAGAAAATCCCGATGCGCAGTGCAAGCTCCGTACGCTTGTAAAAGGCCGAGAGGTAGAGAACCTTCATTTCATTAGGTCTCATACGAGACGCGAACTCGGAGCGCTCACCATGCCAGGCAGAAGTCCGCCCTCGGCTACACCGAGTAACGCGCGCACGGTAACGAACGACCCGAAACTGCGAACAAAGCCCAAGCACATCGTCAGAACGCCCCAAATAGCTGTCAAGAAGGGAAGCCATATTTTGGGCGACATGCGTTTCAGCACGAGGTTGCTCGGAAGTTCACTTGACGATATTAGTGATTTCTAGGAATCAAGTTGAGTTCTAAAGCGCATACCTGGCGATATATGTGGCATAGAAAGCGCACAACCCGATGGCGTATTGATGGTCCGTCATGTGTGTATCTGCTTGCAGGCCGAGGATTTTAGCGTTGCCGACGTTGGTGCGGTCGATGAATGAACATAGGAAGAGCAGGGCGAGGATGGGTAGAATGCTGGTATTCGTCAGTCTTTCTGGCGAGAAACGGTTGCATTGAAAAGATACTCACCGAATGTCCATCTTCCAAAGCACCTGTCTCGTCAACGGCGAGTGCTCATCCGCGACCTCCCCAGCTAGCTCATCGTCCCTCCCATCACGCTCAATCTTCTCATCGCACATCTTATGTGACGGAGAACTCATCTGATGTACTTTGCGACAAAGAGTTCAGAGAAAAGTTCGAGCTGTGTGCAAGAAAGGAACAAAGTACGGCGAGACAAAGAGGAATCGCTGCATTTAAGCAGTTGGACAACCTGGACGCAGCTAGGCGCAGAAATCCGCCAGGTTGCAGCGCCAGCTTCCCCGTGGGGTGGGTACGCAAGGGCCCCGCCATCATCGGTCATGTTTGGCGCATTCGGTCAGCCAATAGAGGTGTGAGATCGTCCCGGGCTTGCCATCGGGGTTACTTCTGTATCCGATGATTACACTCAGCGGAGGGCTACGGCGTCCATCGTGATAATGGAGATTTAGCTGTATAATAAAAGGTCCCGTGGGTGTCGCAAAATCCCCACATTTGGGTTGGTCGAGCGAAGAAAAGCTTGGGAAGGACAAGCATGCCGAAGCTTCGTGGCCGAGCCGCTGCCGAGGCAGAATGTGCGCTAATTGCTGGGCGGGTCCGCGGTCATCCGAAACCGCAAACCATTATGGAGATAGAACTGCGCAGACATACGCAACCAGTGAGGTGTGTCTCGTCGATGAGACCGTAGAGACAAGTTCAGCAATTGGTGACAGGCGTGAGATGCGCTCACGCATCTACTTCACGCCAACCCACAGCTCGCATGACTAAGCGCTCGTGCTTCTCGAGAAGGCCTTGCTATGGTCGACACAAAAACCTTCGCATGTGTACCACTGGTGGTACAATCAACTAGAATTGTAACCTTGCGTTGGTAAGATGGAGAGTAAAATGTCTGAATACAAACGCCACAGTCCATGCGACGCGTACGATCCGGCCCGGAATTCTCTACTGCATCTGACAATCCTCTACTCCATATCCTTCAAGTCACTCGCAACCTCAAACTTCGCATCAGTCTTACTCCTCACATCATCAACACTAATGCCTGGAGCAACCTCGACAAGCGTCAATCCACCCCTCTTTCGATCCACATTGAACACACACATGTCCGTGATTATCATACTCACGCACTTCGCTCCAGTTAACGGCAACCCGCACTCCTGCACAATCTTGCTGCTCCCATCCTTGGCAACATGCTCGGTCGCCACGACAACCTTGGTAGCATCGGGGTTGCCGACAAGATCCATCGCTCCACCCATTCCCTTGAACACCTTTCCAGGGACCATGTAATTCGCCAGATCGCCGGTTGCGCTGACCTGCAGAGCGCCAAGGATCGATACGTCGACGTGTCCGCCGCGTATCATGCCAAAAGATTCGGCGCTGTCAAACGTGGAAGCGCCAGGAAGGAGTGTAACGGTCTCCTTACCGGCATTGACGATGTCGGCATCTACCTCATCCTCCGTCGGATGAGGTCCCATCCCCAGGATACCATTCTCGCTTTGGAGCCACACCTTTGTTCCTTCTGGGACAAAACCAGCCGCCATTGTCGGGATGCCAACGCCTAAGTTGCAGTAGTATCCATGTTTCAGCTCTTTGCCCGCTCGTCGTGCTATTCGGTTCCGTCGAACTGCTGCCTCGTTAGGTTCGGATACCTTTCCGTCCTGTGCTGGATCGCGCAGCTTCTTAATCTCAATGTGCTTCGGTGCAGTGGCAGGTACAACGCGATTGACGAAGATGCCGGGGAGATCGATTTCATTTGGGTCTAGGGATCCGATCGGGACGATTTCCTCGGCTTCAACGATGGTGAGGCGCGCTGCTTTGGCCATGATGGACCCGAAGGCTTTTGTAGTGTATCTAGTAATATCAGCGCTGAAAAACAATGTCGCACAAGGACTTCCACATACCTGAAGACGCAGTTGCCTTCTTCGTCAACTTTCCAGGCTCTTAATATGGCGACATCTCCAGTCAATGCCGTCTCCATAAGATACTTTCGTCCGTCAAATTCTCGTACTTCTCTGGGTGTCCCATAGCCTATCGCGTTGCCTTCCTTGTCGAATTGTGCCGGTATTTTACCCTCCTGCACGAGCGTGTTGACCGCGGTCGGCGTGTAGAAAGCCGGGATGCCCGCACCCCCAGCTCGTATTCTCTCCGCCAGCGTCCCTTGAGGGCAAAGCTCGATTGTGATACCGCCCGAGAGATACTGCTTCTCCAGAGCCTTGTTGCCGCCCAGGAAGCTGATGATGAGCTTGCTGACCTGGCCGGACTTGGTGATCAAAGCTAGCCCTCCGACTTCTTCGATTCCGGCATTGTTCGACACCGCCGTGAGCGAATGCAGCGATCGTGCACCCCGGTTTTTGATCGCCTGTATCAGAGTCTCTGCCACGCCGCATAGGCCGAAGCCTGCGCTGAGCACAGTTGAGCCGGATTGAATGTCTGCCACGGCTTCATCGGCAGAATTGAAGAGCTTCGATCGCGAGCGGTCGATGACGGGCTCGCGGGACACCTGCGCGCTGATGTTTCTTTTCTGAGCTATAATTCTCCATCTTCTATCCAGATTTCGCGCGGCGCGAAATTGCGCGGGTATGGGTCGCGCCGTGCATATCCGTGAAGGAAGAGTAAGTAGCAGTCGAGACGCAGACGGGAGGACATCCATGGTGGGCGAAGCAAGGAACAGAACGTAGAAAATCTAATTAAGCCGATGAATCGGATGTGTGATGAGATGCGCGCGCGATAGAAGGGCTGTGAGCTCGGGTCTTGTCTGTAGCTATGACGCATGGACGCCAGCCGCGGTCGGAGACAGAAGTAGCTCCGAAGTGGGGAGACGAATCGGGGATCGGCACGGCACGAGCGGGATTTCGGCTGCAGACTGCAACCTAGGATACCACCGTGGTAAAACACCGCTGGCGTCGAACTTGGTCGTTGCGACACTGCACTAATAGTACCAGTCGAAATCGGGTGAGGTCATGTGAGGTCAAAGACTCGGCCTACCGGACTCTTCGGCAGCACTTTTGACCCCGGGTTCAAGGCGCCCCATATGCGACGATACTATGGCTGCTACGAGGTAGCGTAGTAGTTGCGTTAGCAGAGAGACGCTGTATCTCTGCTATCCAGATGATTGCGGACAAGAACGACCGCTCATCTGGACTTTCTCATAGTTGAAGTCCCGATTCGAGTGGATTGATCCAGTCCATCCACATGAAGGAATTCGCGTCGTGAATTGGAAGGTCAAACAGCGAAAAGTCGAATTCACCAACATTCATTACTGTCTCGATGACCTCGTTTCCGGACATGGTAGAGAACTGGAATGGGTCCTCCCACGAGGTTGGTACCGCATACTCTTGAGGTGCTGGAGATCGCAAAAGATCGGTGGCTGATGCGAAGAGTGAGCTGGGAGGTAAGACCTGAGAAGAATGGTGGGTCGATGTGGTATTTTGTGGTGCAGAAAGGTCTGGAGCCTGCTTGACAAGTTCACGCAGATAGTTGCCGTAAATGACCGATGCACCATTTCGATGGCTTGGAGTACTTCCAACTCGCCCGAGCACGGTTGCAGTCTCTTCGATCAGGTTGCGAACACTTGGTGCCAGACTGTGATTTCCGCCGGAGGATGGTGCACCCAACGTCAGTGCAATGCAGGCGGCGAAACAGATCATCGTGACGGTGTTGTTGGGCATCGACTTCAGACGAGCTTCGCCTTGGATGGCCGCCCGCATGACATTAAGGGCCGACGATAATGCTGAAGCACGGAAGAGACGCTTTACCTCGAGCGGGGCGGTCGGGTGGTTGATGACGCCGCTGTAGGTGGAAAGCCGGGTATGCGTGACGAGAATCTCCACATATGGTGGGAGCGTCCTCTGTTCTCCTTCGCCGATGGCAGAAGTCCACATCATCAACCAATTGCTGAAAAAACTGTCAATGGTTGTTTCAATGTCGCGCGCAACTTTAGACCCCACGTCAATCGTCCGGCAGGTATCACACTTCCTCCGAACGGTGCTGAAGAGATTGTCGAGGTCTCTGCGAAGCACGGCCATTGAAATGAGGGGTCCATCTTGATTGTCGGAAGCGGCTCCAACATGCCATTCGTCGCAGTACGTGACCAGAGGAGTGATCGGAACACAGTAGCTGCGGCCCCTAGCCAAACAAACTCCTCTCTCAAGAACAAATAGCGCGACCCAAACACGCTCTCTACTTCGAAGCAATCGTTCGCTCCATTCGGAGTGGACGTCTAAATCTTCAAAGCCGTCCATGGCTAGGGCCTTTCTTGCGTCCAAGCACTCGGCTTTAGGTACACGACTCAAGATGTCGCGGTTAATGGAGCGCGAAGGTACAATGATCTTGTTTAGCGACAGATCCAGAGCAATGCTCAAGGCGGTTGAAATGTACAGCCCAGTGTCGTCATCCCCAGCGTGTGACCCGGGGTGCATCCATGGGATGCTCACGATAAACGCTAGGACAATCTCTACAGAGCGGTACCTTCTAGCGATAATTTGATCCGCCAAGAACTTTCGGTGGGCCAGCAACCGCCTGCATAGTGCTACCGTAGAAGGTAGGAAGAGGGAAGATGCCGCTAGGAGTGACGTGAAGAGAAATGCGGATCGGCTCCGCACGAAGGACAGGGTGTGGATAACCGGGTCAAGACCCCAACGAGTGTGGGCTAGCTGATCATGAAAACTACGTTTTGGTCAGTAGTTGGGATCGATGAATCGTGGGAAAGGATCATAGCGAGCTTTGCTCTTCCACAATATGTGTTTGTGTGTACAGTACCTGCACACGGGTCTGGACTACTTTTCGTGAAAGTGTCAAGATTACTCGTTGTGATGAATGAAATCACGAGAACTTCTGATCTACTTACTAATTCATGAGAAGCTCAGCCTCCTCCGTGGTGATCAAGCCAAGGTCGACGGGATCGAGATGTGGGCCTAGATCGGGATTGGCCTTCATCGGAAGGAAGAACCTATGTACGTCCGCTCTGTCGCTTCCAAGGTGGGTACTAAAGGGAGATTGGTTAGGGGTCTGCGGATGTCCCAATCGTAGATCAGACGCTCGTGCTAGCAGCTGAAGGGGATTCTCCGCATCATCCAGCGCCAGCTGGTCGTCAGACTGCACGTCCCCACTTCCCTCGGAAGATAAGGGGATGTGATCCACACGACTACCATTGTTCATAGGGCGAGTTCCACCTTGCGCTTCGTGGAGTAGTTGCTGTAGTCGCTCAATGATTTCCGTGTTTGCGCTCGCAGAGGGATCTGCTTTCGACTTCCTTATCGCGTCTTCGATATGATGGAAAGATTTGTGTAGCCCGACTCGCTTGCTGGAACCTTCGTAAGTAGAATCGACGAGCGGGAAATAAGACACACTTCTTCACTCCCTTCTGCCTCCCTATGTGGAATTCCCCTGGAACGATGCACTCGACGCCTGCAAGCAAGCATCTGTCGCATAACGCAGCCTCGTCTTGCCTTTTGCATCTGATCTTACTCTTTCGGCAGTTCAGGCAAGCGGCCTGCTTTGTCGCCATACTGGCGTCTCTTTGCAATCAGATGCAGAGGCGGAGAATAGAGATGTCAGATAATTTGTTGCTGACATAGGTTCGTCAATTCACCCGACAGAAGCGACGTCGCGCATCGCCAAGGTGATACATTCAAGGTCCAAATCTCGTAGACCAATGTATTGGAAATGACGTCGGCAGTCGAAGTTGCGAAAGGTGTTGGAGGAGTAGTTGTCACCCGACGAAGGTCGCACACGGGCCGAGAGCGGCTAGTACACGCTAGGCTTGCAGGAGCTTAGCGCGTGGGATCCCTGCCAACGACGCGGTCGCCGATGCATCCATGCCACATAAACCACCCCGTCACTACCTATCTCTGGTCGCCACAGATAATGTCCAAGCGTATCGCCAAACTTGTTACCTCGCGGGCGTAGTGCGATTCGCTTTAGCTACTCTTGAAGGAAGAAGCCTGTATACGCTGAGCCCCACTCACTACCTCGTAGTATGTTAGAGAGGTAATCAAAGCCCTTTTTTTTTTCACCATGTGGTGGCTGTCTTCAGTCGCAGAGTATACATTTACTTCTTTTTCATGCGATTCGTGCGTCAGACACCTTGCTTGATGTGGCAGCCGGCTTCACAAGTATGTGTGAAGCACATAACTAATACATTCATCTACGTGATGGAATAAGAAACATGAGTACGATAGACAAAGAGAAACGGAAAGTGAATGAAGAAGTTTTGCCTTGAAGAGAGATGACGCATTGTCTGCATGTTCTCGGCAAACTTGCGAGGGCTTTCAAGATTTTAGTCTAACTCCGATAGTCTTTGTTTGATGCATAATTTTGTGCGACGCCTTTCTCGACTGCCTTGTTCAATAATTCTTTTTTCCTCTGTGCCTCGATACTACGCCTTGCCACACCAAATAATCTATCTGCCTTCCTCTCTCCCCTACTCGCCTCCATCAGCTTCATTGATTAATCAACATCACACACCCGCATCATACAGCCACGTCAGCGCAAAATCATGTCCAACATTAGACGCTACAACGCAAGCTTCGTCATTACGGGAAACCGCATCTATATATACGAGCAATCCGTGAACGCCGAAGGCACAGTGTATAAACACACCACCGATAGCAAAGCAAAGCACTTCACCGATGACCTGCTCTGGTCCGACTTTCATTACGCATGCGAAGATACCTGTAAGTGTACCAATGAGCGCAAGCTTGGACGGACACCGCGGAACGCTGTTTTGGCGACAATCCATCGCTTCAAGGGGGCGGTTAGGAGAAAGCTGAAGCAGAGCATCAAAGCCCTGTTCATCGGAAAGTTGAAGCAGACAGATGCAACAACGCCGGTGCCGGAATGTGATATGATGCGAAATCACAACACGATGTATATTGCGAGTAAGTCCCCAACCCAAAGCGAACACTTCAGATCTAGAAAACAACGTATTAATCACCAAAAAGCACACATGCTCTACCACACAATCCCCAGTCCCCTCAGGGAGTCTTACGAGCTTTACACAGAGCAGCACAACATCTGCACTGAAGCCTGTCTAGACCTACAAGCCTGTTGTTGCGAGAAGGTGGAGGAATTGACATACACAGCTACCTTGCGCTGGCCTGACGGCTCGCTCACAGTATCGACTCCAAAGGAGAGCCATGAAAAAGCTCTCGGAGAATTAATGGCCCGTTTTGCTGTTACTTGTGGATTGTGTTCGGGTATGAGTTTCGGCAAGCATCGTCCACGAAGGCGTTTGCGTAGTTACGGAGAGCTGGCTGCAACGTACATATCAGAGAAATGTTTCCACACTGCATTGTACTAGCTTCATGTACGATAGTTTGCGATATAGTTGCACAAACTTGACTATCCCTGTCCATGTACCGCGCACGCAGAAAGCTTCAGGTTAGTGCGACAGCACGCACACCGCCTCAACCAGCGCCAATGACCACAAATTCTTTCCACCTTCCAATCTCCCCTCAGCGGCCAAATAACGCTCGCCATCCCTTCCTCAAAGAAGATATCTCCCGTGCCGGCGCATGCGGACCCTCAATACCACGACGAGACCCCGGAGGCGCCTTATCACCACCAGTCCCAAGATACGGGAACCAGCAGCGAAAATTACGCACCCGCCCTCCATTGGGATCAACGACAGGATTTCCCTTCTCCCCCACAATGTAGTTTGATTGCCACTTCTCCCAGCCATCGCAGTGCATCTTATACGCTGAGTACCCGGAACACTCGTTAACGCCTGCACTGATCTTCCCGTCTGTAGTACCCGTCCACCACCCCGGCTTGCACGCCAAAGGCATGGACCAGTCAGCATAGAACGAGAATTTCGACTCGTCTTTGCTCTTTGGGTTCGTAACATCCATAACCACGTTGAACGGGAGCCGATCTTGTAGGGGTCGATTGTTGCAATTGATGATGTACTTTCTGCTGTGATCGTCCCCACTGGATTTGTCACTCCGGCTGGCTTCATTGCCGTTGCTGTCGATTAGCGTCCAGTTTATTTGGTACCCAGACTCTACTACGATGTGGTGAATCGCTATCTGCCAGTCACCACCGTTGTGGATCGGCTTTCCAGGGGATCCTATGAGCGACGCAGAGGCAGATGAACTCTTGGAGGATGACTGCGACGAAGGTTTGGAAGAAGACCTCGAAGATTTGGAGGAAGATGTTGAGGGTTTCAACGGAATTGTCGGAATACCAAAGGTCGCAGTGGAGTTGACCCGGTCCGCAGGCTCTGGGTGTATGCCCTCGTCGTCACCTTCATCATCATCAAGGCTCAACGGTGCCCGTGTACACGCTGGACCTCCGGATTTAGTACTAGTCCTACTCGTGGTCGTGGTTCCCACAATACCACAACCTGTCAGTGTGGCTCTATACAGCTCGGTGCAAGTAGACGAGGTCGCCGAGGCTGAAGTTGAGTTGCCTAGGAAGTCAGTACAGGTGCTGAAGACCTCCGTGACCGTGGTCTTCTGGTTTTCATCGCAGCTCTTGCGCTTCGAAGGTTCGCCAGTCTTGGGTCCGCAACCTTCGGACAGTGTGCACTTCGGACCTTTGCAGAGCTAAAAGTGACGTCAATATAGCTATAACAGTAGCTAAAGGATGACCTACCTCGTCTGGGCAAATCTTGCAACCACCATCCACGTTGCACTGCCCACCACAGCCAAGAATACCGCAACCATCTGTGACGTATTAGTGAGGTGAGAGAAGCGATCTGTGAGAGTCTTACCACCACAGCCCCAAATGGCACATACGTCACAGCCGAAGATACTGCAATCTATCTCCCAATCGATAGTATGACCAGGACAAGGCCACGGAAGCCCCATCCAGCCACAACCGCAGCCGAACATTTGGGGCGCAGAACCGTCAGGACACTGGTCTTTGCCCCCTGGACCTGGGGTAGCTGATGGCTCGTTTGTAGACCCACCTTTAGTCGACGAGCCACCTTTAGTCGACGAGCCGCCTTCAGTCGACGAGCCACCTTTAGTCGACGAGCCGCCTTCAGTCGACGAGCCACCTC
>Ga0247733_1000257_pt1 | contig 45537 bp, 59 predicted proteins | sample UWRJL043104R2_FD_180932 | JGI IMG/M metagenome (GOLD analysis project Ga0247733, IMG submission 180932) | Plant litter microbial communities from Arlington Agricultural Research Station in Wisconsin, United States - UWRJ-L043-104R-2 | ecosystem: Environmental > Terrestrial > Plant litter >...
GGGGCCGGGTGGCGGGGGGGCGGGGGGGGGGGGGTGTGGGGACTTGGTCTTGTTTTTGCCGATTTCATACTTAGAGGCTTCTTGTATATATCATAGAGCCTACAATCTGCATACGTATTGAGGGATGTCGCGGTACGCGCGGCATGCGCTGGTCGCCGCAGAGGCTGTGGAGTCCAGTTGTGGAGCGGCATACATCGCGCGCGCCACGAATAATACCAAGGGTTCAAGGACAGCTCATATGCTGAAAGGCCATACTGCAATCGCAGGATGTGAAGTATTTGGAACAACATGATCTTCGATCTAGACATTTGCCCAGCTGCAGACAGCCCTCCACTTCCGGCCTCTTGTGAACCTCGTATTCCATTCCTGCAGCGACCGGACGTCCTTTGTTCTCCAGTGACCTCTTTACCAGCTTCTTATTCCAATATGTGTATGTGTGTATGATCGGGGGATATTGCGAGTGGTGTCGCCGACGAAAGTGCGATCGCAGCGGAGAGCGGCACGATTGCGTAGGCGTCCATGGGGAGAAAGTCAACGCTGGCATTGAGTAATGCGGTGGTGAGCTACTTAAATCATTAGAAGTCCATGTAGGAATGCGTTATCGAAATTGTTTTGGTGTCTGATGGCCGATGGAGGGACAATGTCACAGTAGCGAAGTCATCTTGCTGCCTTCCTACAGACAACCCAGGCCGGGGCAAAGAGTTTCTGCAAAGCGTGCAGGGAAATCAAGAGATGAATCAGAAGCTCTAGATACATCGTTTGTATTGTAAGAAAAATCAGGATGTTATGGTGCTTTCGCCGCCGTTTTGATTTTTCAAACGGGCGCGCCGCTTCACCGAGCTGAACGACAGCCTCATCCAAACGCACCCACTCACCATGGCTCAACCAAAACACCATCTCGAAACACTATACTACTCAACACTTCCTGCTCAGAAACTCGGGTAGGTGAGAGCAATACCTCACTTTATCTTTGCCACTGACCTCAGCACCGCCGGTCGCTCCGGCCGGCGACCTGCATTGCGTTGTGCGCGCACAACCGCAACAGAACACAGCAGACAGTTGTTTGCACCCTCTCAAAGAGTCTCCAAGTGCCTTGAGAGAAATGCGAGGCCACTGACATTGTTTACAGACTCGAGCATTTCGATGGCCCCGTCGAGAGCGATCCGTCGCATGGGCGCTGAGAAGCAGGAGGGCGATATCTCCCTACTCACTCCCTAGCCCTTACTTCTTCACCTGATGCCGACTTGAGATACAGAGAATCATAACAAAGAAGTATTGCAGGTAAGTGCGGCGGTCGGCAGAAGTCCGACGCACTCCAACGATAGGCGCCCGCGCTGGTGGCATCCGCCGAGTCCTTGACAGCCTGCTTGCTTGATGCACGTAGCGGACAACAAAACAACCGCCGGGTCTTTCTGGTTGGATCTGAGCAGAACAGCGCCCCGGGTGAATCCAACAACGCTTTGATAGCCCCCACGGCTGGCGCGCAGCAACGACGCAGAATTGCGGTTCGCGTACGCCTTCGTCTGGAGTCAGACACCGCCAGTATCGAGAGCAGTCGGTACTGTGTTAGGGTCAACACAACCCAACATTTGGAGGAATTGCAAAAGGACATAAAGCGCGTAGGTATCAGCCATCCCGCAAGTCGCCTCTCCATGGTCTCTTTTGCGATACCACTGACCGGCTGCAGATATTTACCAGGGTACGGACACTGAATTAAAGGACTTCTTGCGGTTTGCGTGAGTGCGCATCTACGACTGGCGCCACAAGACCGTCGGTGAGTATTACTCTGATTCCAACTCTTCGGCCTCGTGCACTGGAGTCCCGTAGATGTTGAACACGACTGACTGTGTGCCGAAGAGGCAATCTCATAGATCACCGGTGAGAAGATTGACAATCTATTTCCGCAAACCCGCCTCGTCCGATAGTAGTGTCACAAGTCCATCGCGTCGAACTCATTACGATGCTACCGTTCCCGTCCCTTTCAGCTTCATCAATGTCGAACGCTCTTGGTCTCTTTCTCACCTTGGCGATCATTGACCGATCGATTCGCTTCTTCTCTCTGGACCAGTACAGCGAGACCGGCCGAAAAGATATAGTCCAGGTGTGGCTAGAATCTCATAGAGAGGTTGGCATTAACGGGAAAGCAAGGTCATATCTCCCTCATTGGCGCAAGCAGACAAAGTCGATACGAATACTCTTCATGGGTGACACGAGAAGCCTTTCAACCAGATCGACAACGAACGTCATTATCATTTGCTCCAGCACAGCATCGAGTGCCGCCGTTCATTTGAACGCAACTGGCGACCGGATCGTGAAAACCGCCAGAGCTCTCGAGGGTGAAATGAAGCTCAAAGACAGCATCACTCACCAACGTCCCAGCCTTCCGACGCGGTACTGCGCAAGGTCAGTCATGCTCTATCAAGAACTATATATGATTTCAAGACTGCGAATACCCTCGTCTTCGGACAGGGCTAACGGTGTATAGGCGAAAGCGAGCGACTTCAGATTTGAAATACTTTTTTTTGCAGTTTCCCTGAACGAAAGGGACATGGTTCGATCCCACTCGCAGGCGCTTCGCTTGTGCTACGGACGTTGCTCAACAATGAGAACAGCATGGTATGCAATGTTTATTTAGATGCGCGTACGTCCTTGTAATCAGCGTCGAAACGCTTCGCCGATTCACCCGAAACTCACACCCGAATGCACTCATCATTGTCTGATACGCAATGGACGGAGAGGACATCACAGCCATGCGAATGACGCAATTGATTGAGAAGCGGTACAGACCAAGAATTAGGCTGGGAAGAACGGCGTGGTGTGGAGCTTGTGGAGAGGCGAGACAAACATGACAACATGTATAGGAACCAGCTCACCATCGAAGCGTTGTCCGACCACGAATATGATCCTCCTCAATCCTCGTCTCGTACGACGACCGCACCGAATACTCGTTCGTTCATCAGCGAACAATACCGAATAACACTCATGTCCTGTAGAGGCTTGAAGTGCGTGGTGGAATAGCATAACGCTTCGGGGCCTAACGAGGCTTGAAGTGCGTGGTGGAATGGCATAACGCTTCAGGGCCTAGAGAGGCATGTTGTGCGTGGTGGGATGACGCGACGGTGTAGTAATATCGTTAGGGGAGGAGTTCATATCAAGAGCCCGTGAGGAAAGGGCAATGCAGATCTCCAGATTACAGAGTGGCATTGACTGCGGAGAAAGGATTTCGGAAACCAAAGCTCGCGTCCCCGCACTTCTAAAGCGCCTTTTTTCCTGCAGTCTCGTAGTAGTTGTCGAGATATGTCAGCTTTCGAGGACGTCAAGAACGTCCACGAGACATATATGGAGGCAGCGGCAAAGAAGAAGCGCTTCTGCAGTCCGTTTCTCGACTGCGGACCTTGGCTGGTTGTTTCCATCCCTCTTCAGTCCAACTGAGCATCCTCCGCGACTCTCGAGGTGTCAGCCCAAGCTGATAATACCGAATTGTTTTCCATCGAGTCGAGTCCCTGTGATGCTGCGAGGTTGATAAAAGCACCAAACAGCAAAGACTACCGGTAGCTCTCCTTACCGCAGCTGTCGATTCGATTCGTAGAGCCAACCGTGGTATGCGATCGCATTTCAACCATAGCAGCCATGATTCTCAAAGCCGTGCCGTTCGTTGCTCGTCTGATGTGCGTGGCGGATGACTTCGCCCTTCCTCTGTCTTCGAAATCTGGCGACGCAATGCTTTGGGACGAAGGGCGCACTTGGGCGGCACGCTGAGAAGGAACAACATCATGAAGGAGATGGAAATTCTGCGCATACCGAGTTGGCGTACGCAAGTTTTCGCAAGAAAGGTTTGTGGCTTGGACAGGCATCTCAAGTTGGGACGGGGAGGTACCGAAGGGTGGAGCCGCGCGCAGCCGCCTTTCGTCCATCATGATCAACAAACGAATCACGGCTCTCGAGAGGCGCGATAAGGCGTCGAAGTCTACCAACAGTACTTCCCTCTATCATCGACGTACTAAGCTCACACCTTTCCAAACGGTGATAACGGCCGACACTCCGCTTGGAGCCGGAGTATAAGTCAGCAACGTGGAGACCCCTGCATCCACGACGAATCAGCGGATCAGATGCTATTCCTTCTATGCAGGTACTATACGAATGCCTAATACGTAGGAACTATACGAATGCCCAGCAAATGTGCACTAATTGATACTTTCATAAGCAAGGCTGCTTTGTCACTGCGCAATGGCGTCGAGTCCGAGCTCGAGGACTCGTTACCTTGGCGAGAAGGGATGGGAATGGATCGTCAATTAGTAGATAGAGGTCGAGGTACAAAAGGTCTGTGGAGGAGAGAGGATATAAGGACAATTGGACTTTCGAAAGGCTCATGATAACTTCAGCGCCATCTATCCGGTAGCGTTACGCCCACCCACATCAAACCACAAGTCAATCTTTGCCTATCAAGATGGAAGACAACTTCAGTCCCGAGGCATACACACTACCCTTTCAGCTCACCAAGAGCATGCACCGCGACGTCTATCCCGCCATCGATCCGCAGAAGCTATCTCATCTAGCGGCTGGCAAAGTCATTATAGTTACTGGCGCAGCTGGCGGTCTCGGCTTCGTAAGTATCACATTCAACTACAATCTCCTTGAAGTTGAACTGACGAACGTATCAGGAAATCGCAAAGCTGTGGGCTGCATCTGGCGCAAAAGGAGTCGTCCTCGTAGGTCGCTCTGCCAACAGTCTCGAAGAAGCCGCATCGGAGATGAAAGGAGAGTTTCTCATCGCAACAGCCGACATCAGCAACGAGGAAGATGTAAGGAGCGTTTTCGAGAAGACGATCAATAAATACGGTGCCGTAGACGTCGTTGTCAACACGGCAGGACACTCAAACGTGGACGCTTTCATTGGCAAGGTATCGCCGTCTCAATGGTGGGTTGACCTTGTGAGTTCCAGTCCCAAGCATGCGGTACCCTTCGAAAAGAACACCGAGGTTGGGGTCCTGACATGCCGAACAGGAGATCAACGTAAAAGGCCCATACAACCTAGCGCACCACTTCATCAACGCCAACAATGGCACGGGGACATTCATCAACCTCGTCAGTATAGCAGCCTCTGTGATCATCCCGGGCATGTCATCAAATAGCATCGCGAAAATAGCCGCCGTCCGTCTATTCGAGACACTCGATCAAGGTAGATCTTTCCTACTGTTTCCTTCTCTCCCCTCTCCTACTCCACCACCCAACCCAACCCGACAAGACTAACAGCACCCCTCAACAGAACAACCCAACCTCCGCACCTTTGCCATGCACCCCGGCCTCGTCGCAGCCTCCCCCTCCGGCCGCGGCATGGTCGTCGACGCCTTCACACACTTTGCAAAGGATACACAGGCTTTGACGGCCGCTATGACGCTTTATTTGCAGAAGACTGAGGCGGACTTTTTGAAGGGTGGGTTTCTTAGTGTCAATTGGGATGTGGAGGAGATGGAAGCGCATAGGGAGGAGATTTTGGAGGGCAAGTTGTTGAAGTTGGGGTTTATTGGGGGGAAGTTGGGACCGGAGGGGCATCCTTGGGTACAGTGAGGGAGTGGTCGTTGGAGCTTGGTCGTTGTGCGAGTACTTGGTGTGGCGTCTGAGGAGGTAGGTGGTGTGATGAAACCTGAGTTCAACCCGCGAAAAGCCCATGCATCGCAGTCTCGAAACCTCGTTACTCGCCAATTAAACGCCCTTCTGATCCTTTCCAAGCTCCTTGACCTTGCCATCAATCTGCTCAGGGCTAGCTGGCAACGGCGGCAAAGCAGTTATCTCCACCTCAGAATCACCATCCTCCTCAGTCTCGCCACGGTGTGATTCACCCTCCGCCTGAACACTAGCAGGCGGCATCACACCCCCACATCCCTCCTTTCCATGCGAAGCCGGATCCTCTGTCCCCTCTACTTCCTTCTCCTCCGTAACCTTCGCGACGCGTTCTTTCCTCGGCGATAGCAGCAGCACTTTCATCTTCTTGATCGCCTTCGTCGGACTAGATTCCTTCTTCGGGCTCATTTCAGGTCCCGGCGACAGCGGCTTCTCGGTATCCGGTGATGGCGAAACCGGCGGAGGAGTGGCAACTGGACCCAGGCCCTGCTGTTTCCGCCACTCGCTGATATACTTGAACTCCGCGAGGGCGACGGCGCGGTCATCTTTGCGCTTTTGCTCTTTATCGCTGATGATTGGAGGGAAAACCATTGTGCAGTTATCGCGCGGATTGGCGTTCGTTTCGGTGGTACGATCGGACTTGATGTTGGTGTTGAAGCGGAAGCCGTTCGGTGGTTTGGAATTGCTCGAGTGGGATTTTCGTTGACGTAGAGGATATGCAAGGTAGGGCGAAGATTACTGTCAGTGATGTACATTTACAGTGGTTTCGTGCGCACGACGGCGGTACCATGGAGTCAAAAGACCCTGCGCCGGGCAAAAGACTGTGAAAGGCGTGCCGAAATCTCTTGTGAATGAATTTGTCTTGTTAAGTTCGCAACTTCGACTCAACTCGTACTTCCTGAATCTGCTTTCGCTCCCGCATACTTCGTAAGTATCTAACGTCTCAATGTCTAACGAGTTTACTCACTCCTACCTTCTTCCTACGATGTCTGGCATTACGACTGGCGACAAACCCTGTATGGACAATGCCAGCGGCATCGGGTGCACCATACGTTAAGTCGTGCGTTCCTACTCAATCACGACTGGGTAGTGCACGGGTCCGCAGGTCCGACGTACGCAGAGCAGAGGGCTAAGACGTCCCCGACGTACGCAGAGCAGAGGCCGAAGACTTCCCCGACGCCCTGCTGATGTTTGTGAGCACCGTTTACGAGGAAAAACCTTCAGTGCCACCAGTATGTGGACTTATCCCATGTGATCTCAAAAGAGATCCTGTAACATCATCCTAACCAACAGTCTACCGCTTACCCCGTGGCCAAGACGCAGTTCTTCTGCTGTAATCACTGAAGCGGTTAATGAGATCGACCAGGAACGACACCACGTAAATCAACAGAGAGATAGCGAAGGTTTGGCAGCATCGCTAAGAGTGCTCCTGCAACATTCTTGCTCGTATGAAGGCTTTCTGGACGACACTGAGAGCTGCACACGGGTGTTTGACGGCACGGCGAGTGTGAGGTACAACATCACTCCGGCTTGATGCGGCTCCATCGAGGCGCTTGCAAGCTACTGCAAGATACGTCCGGCTTGGAGTAGTATTCCGACGATGTGGAGCGAAGGAGATGTCAAAGGCGGTGAAATCCGAGATGAAGAGTCTTCAGGAGCACACCTTCAAAATCCGTCATCGAAGCGTGTGCCGCTGATGTCGAACTGGGAGAAGCTCACATCACTCTCGGGGTATGAAAAGCGGGGATTGGGAGGGGACTGGGAGGTAATATCGAGTTCGAGAGTACCAAGTGCTGCCACTCCTCGAAATAGACGGCACTTTTGCGCTCCGCTCATCAGGTGCTTACGCTATAGCGCGGCTACGCAACGACGACCCGCACTCCGGAAGCGTAGTCCAGAATAACCTCCGAAGCAAAGCGTAGCGACTACGGAAGGGAAGCACCTGAATCGGAGCTCGCAATCGCGAACGACAAACCATGAAATGACGCCTCCACTGCGCACGTCCAGACCCGACGCAGGCCGCGCCCACGGCGAACCACCAGAAAAACCCTGGCCAGACTTCGCGCTCTCGCCCCGGCCGACATCGGCACCTGCAACACCAACGTGACCTAAAGTGGACCTGAGGCAGTTTCCCGCTGTCAAGTAAACGAAAATTTGATTTACGAGTGTCGTTGGAATAAGAGGCGTGGCGGGTGGGTACGCTCTTCGTTGCTCGGAAAGCCGAGGGCGCTGTGATTGGAAGACGAGGCTGTGCTGGAGAAGCTAGCTGCATTGGGTAATTCGCTTAATGGTTGCTGCAGTGTACATTTGCTCGATGGGCTGCATTGAGAAGTGTCGAGATTAGAGGCGTGGGATGATTGTGAGGCCGGTTGTAGCTCTGGAGTCGTTGATAATGCAGAGATGTGAGTATCTGAAGGATGAGGGGCAAGAGGCAATTAGGAAAGAAGACCCCGCCTTGGCAGATTACTTCACTATGATCCAGCCCCTCACTGCAAACGCGATAGCACGATGGAACACAAGACCAGGTACCGCGCCATGTCAGAAACGCCGTTAGCCCAGCCGTCCAATCAGCGGCGCCAATTGGAGGCCCGATAAGGCCATTGTCCAATGTCTGGAGCATCGTCATGCATGCCGACGGAAGCCGAGCACACGTCGCGCGCCCACTATCAAAGCCATGGTTGACCTCACGATGCGTCGCTCCATATATCTGCCCGAGGGGTATATCTCGTGCTCAGTCTACCCGCTCTGTCGTGTATCTTGTGACTGGATTTCTGTGCGTCAGTGTACGGTGGCGACTTGGACTCACCACACGCCTACTTCCAACACTGCCGCATACTTCCGCCATATAAAGCACGACTGCACTCAAATTCCCTGAAACTCAAGTACTATCTCTCCGCACACTATCACCACGATGTTGCCACGGATACAAAATCTCCAGCGCCTCGAGGCATTCGCCACCACACAATTCACCCGCACCCTCACCAGATCGCCACGCTTCGTGCACTCCAGCGCTCGACACAATGTATCCCTCCAATCGACATCAGCGTCATCGCCATTGTTTCCAGCATCCTCTCAACCGGCGCCCCCTCCATCCGCAGGTGCAACGCTCGCCCGCCTTCCCATAGCCACAGTCCTCCGCTCCTACCTCATCGGCCGCATATCCTCCTCACCCGCTCTCCTTAACATGTGCTTTGTTGTACTTCAGCGGATGCTCGTCACCAAGTCATACCTTCTGAGCGCGGAGCGGAACCCCTTGCTCGCTAAGATCTTGAAATCGACGTTTTATGTGCAGTACTGCATTGGCGAGAACAAGCAAGAGGTTTCAAGGAACACGGTGCCGATTCGGAAGGAATTGGGATACGATGGTATCATGTTGGAGTATGCTCTCGAGTCGCTTGGAGAGGGCGGCGTTCCAACGGCGGAGGAGACGGCCAAGGAGGTTGAGCTATGGCGGAACGGTATGCTTGACACTGTTGAGATGGCCAAGGAGGGCGACTTCGTCGGCCTAAAGTGAGTATCCATATCAACCACCCCTCATCCCCAATCTCTAACATCCCACCCCAGATGGTCCGGTCTAGGTCGCCACGCCCTAAGCCTCCTGAAAGCGCAACAAGACCCCACGCCAGAAATGTGGTCCGCCATGACCGCCGCCTGCGACGCCGCAGCCGCCAAAAACGTCGCCTTCCTCCCCGGCGCCGAAGAAGAAGTCACTAACATCGGTCTCGAAAAATGGAACCTCGCGCTCCAGAAGAAGTACAACACCCCCGAAGCCGGCCGAGCAATCATGTACACCACATACCAATGCTATCTAAAAGCCATCCCAGACCGCATAGCGCAGCATCTCGAGACAGCGTCCAACGAGGGATTCATCGCCGGCGTGAAGCTCGTCCGAGGCGCATACATGCGGTCAGAGCCGAAGGGCCTGATCTTCGAGACGAAAGAAGGAACAGACGATTGCTACGACGCCTGCGCCGAAGCCGTGCTCAAGCGGCAATGGACATCGCGCATCGCCCCCTCCACAACCAATCCCGCGCCCCCCTTCCCGGAGACCAACATCGTCCTCGCAACGCACAACCTCCCCACCATCACGAAAGCGCAGCAGATCCGCTCGCAGCAACTCCTCGCCGGCCCCCCGGAGTCGCTGCCCCGCCTCTCCTACATCCAGCTCCTCGGCATGGCCGACGAGATCTCGCAGGCGCTGGTGCAGAATCCGGGCATGAAGGCGGATACGCAGGGTAGGGTGATCAAGTGCATGACGTGGGGGACTACGACGCAGTGTTTGAATTTCTTGCTGCGGAGGGCGAGCGAGAATAAGGAGGCGGCGTTGAGGGTCGATGATACGAGGAAGGCTATGGGGAAGGAGATCTTCAGGAGGGTGAGGGGTGTTTTTGGGTTGGCTTAGGGGATGGTTGTGAGCGGCATTTTGGAGCGAGCATGGGTTATGGCGATTGGTGTTTTGGTGTTCATGGCGCTGTTACGATTGTATGGGATGGGGATGGGTGCTTTCCCTCTTGGACCACTGCGTTCGGTCTTACATAGCTTTGCGGCTCTCATAGCATGTTCATGATTCACGATTAGCGTTATTCCGCAGTACAATCCAAGAGTATGTACGTTATTCCATCAGAGTCTATGCAACGACGTCTAAATCTACCACCAACGAAGTCTATACAGCACCGCCAGCCGCGCTCTCAACCTTCGCCCCCTTCTCACCCGTCTGAGCATCAACTTGCTGACTCTCCACTCCATTCTTCCCGTCCCGCCCCAGCTCCTCAAACGCCTTCAAAAGGTCATCCTTCAAGTCCTCCCAGTTCTCCACGCCCACACTAACCCGCAACAAACTCTCATCAACCTCCGTATCGCTCATCCGCCGCCACTCAATCAGACTCTCCACGCCGCCCAAACTAGTCGCATGATGGAACAAGTGCAAGAAAGAAGGTAGGCTGCGCGCTTGCGCATTGGTGTGCGTGTAGATTGAGAAGACGGGCCCGTAGCCGTTGGGCATTTGTTCCGGGAGCCAGGAGGAGGCGGCGGCGGTCGTGGCTTGTAAGCTGGCGTGTGTGATCTTGGAGATGACCTTTTTGACGATGGTGGATTCGGCCGAGGGGGACGAGGAGTGTAGGGCCGAGTCCAGCCATGCAACAAGCCTTGTCGCACTCTCCGACTGGCGTTGCACACGCAACTCAAGCGTGCGTAGACTTCGCACGCCTAGCCAGCTCTCCAAGCTCCCTAAAACAGAGCCCAAGAATAACCGCTCAAGTCGCAGCGTTTTCGCCCTCTTCAGTCCCTCCACGGTCGGCACCACTGCCAGAATGCCGCACAGCATATCACTATGCCCTCCTATATACTTGGTCCCACTATGCATAACGATATCTGCGCCCCACTTGAACGGATCTTGAAGCCCTGGAGGACCGAATGTCGAATCGACAGAGAGTAGAGCGCCGCGGGCGTGGGCACGGGCGGCGTAGTGTGCGATGGAAAAAGCTTCGCCCGTGGGGTTGAGCGGTGTTTCGAGGTGGACTATGTCGCCTTTTCCTAGGCCGGCGGCGTCCCAATCGGCGTCCGGGGCGTGGAGGTCTACGGTCTTCAATCCGTGCATCTTCTTGTGCAGACCAATGACACCATGGCATCCATGATAGCCCTCGGAGATAGCCACGACCTTGGGCACAACATTGACGAGCAGGGCATGGAAAGCGCTCAAGCCACTACTATAGCTGACGATGCAGTTCGCTACCTCCTCCTTTGACACTTCTTCCTTCTTTCCATCTGTCAGGCCATGATTCGGAAATATCAACGGTGCGAGTATCGTCTCTAGGCGGTTGATGTTTGACGAAGCGAGGCGCGAGTAGATGAGTGGAGTCTGCAGGTCGACAAACTCGCCTTCGGTGGGGACAGGAGTGAGATCAGCGGCATTGCGCGGGTAGCGGAAGGTAGTTGAGGTGTGGATCGCAGGGGCGACGTCCGTAAGGATGTTTATGCCGTTGTCGGCATGGACGGCGGATGTGGCTGCGGCGAGGGGCATGGTGGGCAAATGCGATTGGGGCGTGGTTGTGGGTCGGACTGTAGAGGGAGGCAGTATTTAAAGGGTGGAACTGCAAGGAAACGGGTGTGTAGCAGCTGCCGTGACAGCAAAAACGGTCAATGGGCGTTGTTGGTTGTTGTTGGTGATTACTATACTCAATGTTGATACACGCGCCCTACGGTCCTACAAGCTTGCACGCTAACTACTGACGCCATCCGGAGCTACATGGACGAATCCCTGTGAGGGTGGCGGAACGGTCAGGAATGACGAATGCTGCAAGTGCTGCTTTGGGATAGTGCGGGGCTGTTGTTGAGCTGAGGTGGGGTGAAGCTGTTGCCCCTCCCTGGACGTGAAAATTTGCGCATGTCGTCAGGGCGGAGTGCAGCTTTCAGGCGGTAATCAAAGAACATGTGAAGCATGGGGGTCTTATGGTGGTATCCGTGATTCAGGTGTCATTGAACTACTGATTCCGTGGCAGCTCTGGTGGCAGTCAGCGGCCCATAGGAGCTACCGACTGCACACTGCAGAACCATTCCTCCCGCTACATCCCCGTCTGTACCGCATATCTACTGCTGTCCAGCGCTGGTGATGGTGGGTGCCTGCTGGTACTTGATGGAGCCTGAGTTGCTGCCGGTGGCCTCGATCGACTTAACGATGCGGATCGACTCCTGGTCAGCGACCTCGCCGAAGACGACGTGCTTGTTGTCGAGCCAAGAGGTCACGACGGTGGTGATGAAGAACTGGGAGCCGTTGCTAAGGGGCGCGTTAGAGTGTTGCGAGGCGGAAATGATGGCTGGTAGCTTACGTGTTGGGTCCGGCGTTGGCCATGGACAGGAGGAAGGGCTTCTTGTGCTTCTCGGTGAAGTTCTCGTCGGCAAACTTCTCGCCGTAGATGGACTTGCCACCGGTGCCCTGCTCGGCGTCAGCTGTGGCTCTCATCATGGTACCGCACATTTGGAGGCGTGGTTGTACTCACGTTGCCGCGGGTGAAGTCACCACCCTGGAGCATGAACTGGGGGATGACACGGTGGAACTTGGAGCCCGAGTAGCCGAAGCCCTTCTCGCCCGTGCAGAGAGCGCGGAAGTTCTCGGCGGTGCGGGGGACCTTGTCATCGTAGAGGTTGAAGTTGATGCGGCCGGATTGCTCTGGAGAAGCAGGTGTCAGCAATTGATCTCGACGTGCATCGAGGACGGCAGAGATGGCGTTGCTCGAGGACGAAGATGGAATGGGCAGAGCAAAGGGATGGCTTACCCTTCACGGCGCCTGTGGAGGTGACATTGCCGCTGCCGTCGACCTGGATCTCCGGGCCGGTCCAGGACACGTCGAAATACGTCTGGATGGTCATGTTTGCTAGTGAGGGTGTGAAGAAGCGTTTGTTAAGAGGAGCTCGAAGTGTGGTGTATTGGGGTGAGCGTATGGCGGCGAAGAGGGAAGGAGAAGTTCGGAGGTGGGGCATGGCGGGGTATCTTTTGTATGCAGTCAGTGAGTGGCTGTGAGAGCTTAGCGCCGGGCCACACAGCGACAGCCATGCCGTCAGACGCGACACCCTTGGCGTGAAGGCGACTTGCGCGCTGCCCGGTATATTGTTGCATCGCGATGCGCCCTCATGCACGCGCCGTCCCGAGGCTGGCTGCTGCTGCGGGGGCCACACGGGGCCACACGGGTGAAGCTCTTACCGGTTGGGGATCCTGGAAAGATGGGCTGCTATGGTACAGGCCGGCGTGGGCGCGCGAGAGAGCTCCGAGAGGTGGAAAGGAGGGGCAATTGGGCAGCTATGCAATACAATATGTGAAGAGACGACTAGAATACAGTATACGACGCACGGGAACCGGGTCTGCAGCAGGTGTTGATGAAATGGATGCAGGTGGTAAGAGGGCAAAAGTTTCGAGGGCACAGAGCTCGTCTCCTTTTCGGGTTGCCCAGGTAGCGCCGCTTTAGACGCTCCGAGCACGATGATGCAACCATGTACGAACACGGCGAGATGAGACTTCCATGTTGTGCACGGGAATAAGTAGACGCTGGAATATGCATGTCGTCTCAGCAACGTCCCGTCATCCCCAGGACGGTGTTCCGACCGCGGCATTCGGCGCAGCTGCAGGCAGGCGTCAAGCAGGCGCGTCGGGATGCTCGAACGAGTGGGTCCGAGCTCTGTACATCACGTGCCTGCACCACCCGGGCCCACATCCTCCTTCTCTTCCTCCACTTGATTAATCGTTTGAGACGAATAGCTTCCAGAAGGCCTGTGGTGGGAGAGTTGACGTGCGAGGCTATTATTTGACCAGCCCTTGCTGAACGCCTTCCACGTGCGACATCCCTGGCGAGTTGAACCCTGGGACGCCGCTCCATAATAAGCTGCCACTTCGACGACGCCGCAACAGCACACTCCGACCATCACAACCGCCACCATGGATTTCAACAGCCTGAAAGACAAAGTGAGCAATCTGTCGCTCTACGACCTCAAAGCCAGCGTGCGGCAGGTCCAGAATGGTATGCGCCCCTCCTCCGGCGGCCACGTTGATGCTAACAGTGGCAGCGGTCATGAACTACACCGAGATGGAGTCCAAGGTGCGCGAGGCGACCAACAATGAGCCATGGGGTGCGTCTGAGTAACATTGATACAGGCAAGCCTGCTAACTGTCCAGGTGCCTCTTCGACGCTGCAACAGGAAATCGCCAATGCCACCTTCAACTAGTACGTTTTCCATGTCGGCCTGTCCAGACTACGCTGACTTGAGCAGCCAGCTCCTGAACGAGATCATGCCCATGATCTACAAGCGCTTCACAGAAAAGGCGGCCGAAGAATGGAGGCAGATCTACAAGGCACGCGCTCCGCCGGGATTCGGGGAGCACCGCTGACCAGTGCAGGCCCTCCAATTGCTCGAGTTCCTCATCAAGAACGGCTCAGAACGCGTCATTGACGATGCGCGCTCGCACGTCTCGCTCCTCAAGATGCTCCGCCAGTTCCACTTCATTGACGCCAACGGCAAGGATCAAGGCATAAACGTGCGGAACCGTGCCAAGGAGCTCGCGGAGCTTCTCGCTGACGTCGACCGAATCCGATCTGAACGAAAAAAGGCACGCGCGAACAGGAACAAATTTGGGGGTGTCGAGGGCGGTATGGGCATGGGCGGCTTTTCTTCGGGAGGCGGCAGCGGCGGTGGCAGCAGCAGATACGGCGGCTATGGGAGCGAAGAAGCCAGCTACGGGGGCTACAACGGGGGCGTATATGGCGATGGTGGTGGCTTTGGCGGCAACGAGTCAGGCTTCTCAGACACGCAGGCCCGCCGCGACCGCTTCGACGAGTACGACGAGTACGACGAGGGGGACGCTGCGCCAGCTCAGCGGCAGACTCAGCCCGCTTCGGCATCGACAGGCCATGTGCGGAGAGGAGAGCCCAAGAAGGAGGCGCTTAAAGTAAAAGCGCCGGAGCCTGTCGAAGACCTGCTTGCCTGGGACGACGAGCCCGCACCCGCGTCGGTATCCGCGGGAAAGCAGCCTGTGTCTTCCGCAAGTAACGATTTTGGGGACGACGATGACTTTGACGACTTCCAGTCCGCTGCTCCTGTACCCACCATCGCTCCAGCAGCGAAGCCAGCAGCAGCACCATTCATTGCACCCCCGAACTCCACCTCCACCATAAGCTCGTCGACGCAATTCGCACAGCCCCAGCCACAGCAAGCGGCGCAGAACAGCAATCTCAACGATCTGTTTTCGACTGTGTCTCCTCCACCTGCCCGCGGCCAGTTCACTTCTCCACCCGCCGCGGCCGCTGCTTCAGCCACTTCGAGCATTAACCAGCCATACCGACCTTCGGGTTACCAGGCAGCGGCTCCGAATTATTTCACTTCTGTCAAAATCGGCTCTACCCCGTCTGCAGGAACCACACCATCCGGAATTTCGCCCAGTATTGGTGGCAGCAAAATTGGGGGCGGAGCTCCCAAGAAGGCTGGCGGAGACGCTTTCGCGGCCCTGCTGGCAGGTTCCGCTCCGAAGAAGTCTTCCACCCCCACGCAGAAGGTCACCATGGCGGATATGGCGAAGCAGAAGACAAGTCAGGGTCTGTGGGGTGCCCCTGCTTCGAGCTCCAGCACACCGGCTGCTCAACCACAGTCAGGATCGAAGCCAGGAGGAGCATTGGGGGATCTACTTGGTTAGATCACGAGGATGAGAGTGTTCGGTCCCTTTGAGTGGTTTGAAATGATTTACAAGGGTTACGGACAAAAGATTGGTGTTTAAGTTAGCGTACATGTGTATTTGAGGCGAATGGTTAGACTGAGAATTTGACGGGTCAAAATGACGACGGAAATCACTGCCTATGCACTTGGACCTTGAACTAAGTTCATACGACCTCTGTAGCCCCATGAATAAGTCGAGTCTATCGTCAATTCCACATCGAATCCGAGCTCGTCCTTTCCTCATTCATTTTAATAGTTTGGGCTCGAAATCTTGGAAACTTATGTTGTATTTGAAGTACAGTTTAGTCTGTCCAGTGGTCAGTGGTAACACATTCCAGATGGTCAAGAAGTTCTCGAAGCGATGGACCAGGCTTCGACTATAGTAAATGCATTTGTTCATATGACAGTGATCGTTGCGGGCTGGGCGGGGCACTTCCAGTCCATGTGAGCGAAGTGACGAGGAGAAATTGGCTGACGTTGCGGAGACCGCTTGCGCCTACGTGACATTTGACTCGGAGGACTCAAATGAGAAATACTAGTATATCAACGCTACCTCTTAGCTTTCTTCTGCACAGCACGCCGTGACTCCTTCTCCTTCCGAGGCCTCGATGCTGGTGTCGGAATCCTGTCCTTTTGCTTTGCCCCCGTATTAACTCCCAGACCATCACTCATCCCCTCAACAAACCTCGCAACGACCATCCCGAAAACAGCCACAACCAGAATCAGATCAGTAACATACACCCCCCACCACCAATACTGAGTCCCCATCCCACAGGTACTGAATTCCATCTTCCACTCGCCCTTTTCGCCGAGCGAGGGATCGAACCACGCAGATAGGAAGCCAGCATATCCTGCGAATTCGCCCATCATGCTGCGGAGAGTGATTTCGCGAATGCGTGGTACGGAGTCGAGCGCGACGCATGAGTTGTCTTGGGTGGTCTTGTAGGGGAGGTGCGGGTACCGGAGGACTTCCCATTTGGGCGGCTCGGGATCGGCATCTGGGGTTGCGGAGGAGTCGGTTTCGTCTGGTGTGTTGGCCGTGATGTCTGAGGAATCATTTTCGTCGGTCGTGTTGGCCGCGATGTCTGAGGATTCCGTTTCGTCGGTTGTGTTGGCCATGATGCCTGAAGAATCCTTTTCGTCGGTCGTGTCGGCGACGGCGTCGGAATTGCTGGTTTCATCTGTCGTGTTGGCTGTAAAGGCTAGATCTGAGGCAGTGTCTTCGAAGCTTGGAACGAGCATTTCGTTGATGTCGATTTCTGCGGGACACTGGCTCTCGACTCCAGGTTGCGTGATGTAATGCAGGACGTCACATCCCTCATGGTCATGTCCATTGAGAACGATGCCTCTTCTCCCAAATCCTTGGCCTTCTCCTTCATGGTTGCTGCTCAGGCCGAAAATGCCTTCGAGCATGATCTTAGAGGCATATTCAGACAGCATGTTCTGCTCCTTGACGCCAGACCCGCCCTCGAAGAACCGGAAAAGCGGCGAGTCAACACAGGTACCGGCTTCTTTGTGGAATGGAATGTGCGTAAGGAGGATCGTAGCGTGCGTTTTATCGTTTACGGAGCGGGACGTAGTGATGACGTGGTTCATGAAGTCGTAGCTTTCCCGCTGGAGGGAGTCGACGTAGGCGGGCGTGTCGAGGTTCATTGAGTTTAGGATAACGAGGCGAAGCACTGGCGGGTCGTCCAAATCTGACAGAGGTCCTTCTCCATCGCTGGCGTCTGCTTCGGGTTGGCTCTCGTTGCGGGATTCCTTCGGAAGCGTAAATGTAATGTCCCAATTCACCTTCCCAAACGTTCTTTCGAAACGCTCAACCCTCTTCTCGTCAATGTCTCCCGCATATCCAATATCGTGGTTACCGGCAATGTTGATCACTCTGTTCTCCCAACCTTTATCAGACCCTAGAACCTCGAGCGTACCACCCCATCTCTTCTCATCCTCAGCACCGTCCCCCACCATAACGCTCTCTGGGACCTTCTCCATGCCACGCATAACAATATCCCAATATCGTCTCGATCTCCTCTCAAACTCTTCGTCCTTGACCCACTGGCTGCCCAGCAAGTCGCCGAGAACCGCGACATGACTCGGCTGTGTCCACCACCGCAGCGTCCGCACAATATGGCCAAGGTAGTAATCGTTGCCCCATATGTCCACCCTCTTCCTGTGTCCCTCCATCCATTTTAACAAGTCCTTCGGCACCTTCCTCCCTGCCTCCTGGACAAAGTACCACCGCCGGGGCCATGATCCCGCATGGCGTGTATCATTGACCAAGTGCTGCAACGAAGGGAATATAGGGGCGCCAGGCTTCGGTAGCGACGAGTCGCCTTCTAGCTGCGGATCGCCGAGCGCGAGAAGTCTGAACGGCGCGACCCCGTGAGGCGGTTCGGGAAAGTTGCAGGCGCTGTTGAAGAGCGGGTAGAGGAAGAGCCATGTTGTGCCGACGAGTGCTAACGGGGTGGCGAGGACTGCCGTGATAAAGAAAAGGCGAGAGAGCTGCATCGAAGCATCCTCGGAGCGTTAGAAAGATAGGCGTGGGACGGGGATTTTGTTATGGACGGGGAATGCGGCGAGGCGAGATTGTCAGCCCAGGTGTCCATGTTTCGGAGATGCACTGATCCCTGGGTTTAGGGGGAGCCAATCGCAGCGCTGCATTTGCGGAGGAGATGGATTAGTCATTCCGGCTATCAAAATAGTCAACATCCAATACCATCCACACCACGATGGACTGGATCGTAGTTCCTGCCTTTATCGCTAGACCGACGGTCTGTTGTTTTCAGGTTCCCACAATCCCTTGTCGCTTGGTACGATGCTGCATGCTCAAGAGCTTGTTAAGGCATTTCGGCGCCGCTGCCTGCCCACGTCCCGCTTTCACGATGAGATGCCACTGGAGGACAGGCGCTTCAACTGACTTCATATGCACAGCTACCCTACCAGAGCCTTCCATTTTCTGATCACGTATTTTCTGCGAGGCGCAAACGCCCTGCACGTCGTGGCCTCGTGCTCAGCCACAATGAGCTGGCTGATTCAACATAAACAGCAGCCTGATCTCCCCAACAACATTCACCATGCCCGATAGTTACCAACCGACTCGAAATCTATACGTCGCGGTTTGAAACATGCTTGAGACCGACGACGTGAGCGAAGGCGAGGTCAGTCCCCTCAGCGCCCGCGAGCGGGGTCAGTCACTCTGTTACCGATGCAGACGTATCTCCCCGGAAACGATATTCGCCAGCGGCGGCTTGTCCCACTGCGATAACCTTGATGAACTCATCGGGTTTGCAGAATCCTGTGATTTGTGCAGATTGTTCAAAGATGGGCTGCTTAAAGATGCTTCTGAAAACTTCGGGCACGATCCTCTGGCAGTCCACGAGTGGATCAATATCCGCCCAGAACTGTGGCAGGTCTCTGAGCGTGGAGGACCTCTACAATCCGGATTATGTGTACGCGCCTGTTCAACCGGCATTAGCTGCAAGTTGAACTGGTACTTGGCTCACAATGGTCTCAAGAACTCTACTCCCCACCTGTACTTTATCTAACTGAGTTCAGAACAACTTTCGTCACCTGTACGTCCAGAAGGCATCCAGAAACTATACCTTGCAAAAGCATGGCTGAATCAAAGCATTCAAAGCTCGGAACGCCACGATAAGAGCCATTCTTTCCGGTGCAATGACCAGATAACCCCCTCCGACTTTGCGCCCACAAGACTATTGGATCTAGGCATCGGCCCTTACGACCGACCTGATGGCATATGTTTACTCTCCTACTGCGACAAACTTCCCTATATTGCGTTAAGCCATCGATGGGGTGGCTCGCAGCACTTAACAACTACGCGGTCCAATTACCGGCGTCATGTGCTTGGAATCCAATTTGCGACATTACCAAAGACTTTTCAAGATGCCATTCAAGTCGCCAGATTTCTCGGCGTACGGTACATGTGGATAGATGCCTTATGTATCGTTCAGGACGACTCCGTTGATTGGCATCGCGAAGCTATCCTGATGGGGAATATATATCAGGAAGCGTTGTGTACTTTTGCCATTCATGGAGCCCACAACGATAGCACTGGATTCCTGAAACGTTGTCTGTCACCCCCAGCCACAGTGCAATTGGGATCTGCTCAGACAGGGAAACCTTCTCGTGTAGCAGCCCGCAGCAACTTCAGAGCTGATGTAGACAAAAGCGAGTTGAGCAGGAGAGGTTGGGTACTCCAGGAGAGGTTTCTCTCCACCAGAACCCTCCATTTTGCCGAGAACTCACTGTTCTGCGAGGATGCACGTGGCGTATTCACAGAAGAAAATGCATCTGACATCCTCAGCGGAAGGTTTCTACCTCTCTCGATAGCTGCCACCAATACGCAAGACGCGGCGGTGTTGCTACACACAAGGAACTCCCTACTACCTCTATCAATAACCGAGACCGGTCCCCACGACGCCACGCTTTCGGTACATCGAACAGGTTTGTCGGTTTCAGACGGCCTTCATCAGCCCACTTTACCAATTGCCATTGGTAATGGAAAGCTATGGAACAAACAACCATGTAACCTAAAGAGTGGAGAACAGCTACAGGAAGAGGACTGGCCTGTTTCACACAATTGGGTTCCCAGAAGACAGCCGATAATACCATTCAGTCTGTCGGCCCGATACCGTACCGGACTGGAGTATGGCGGTCTAGAATATCTATGGTTCGAGCTTCTCGAAAGGTACTCCAACACAAAACTCACCTACGATTCCGACAAACTTCCCGCTATTGCTGGCCTAGTGAAAGTTTTTCAGAGGCACACTTTCGATGGCTACCTCAGCGGCATTTGGCGCAAGACTTTACACACTGGTCTGTTGTGGACAGCATGCGGGATCCCGCTTAAACGTCCTCAAGTCAAGCGGGCAGCTTCGTGGTCGTGGGCGTCCATGGATGGACCTATACAGCACCCAGACGCCTCACACATATCCAGACTCAGTCTCGTGTCATATATGCCAGGTCAAATCTTGGAAACCTTCGATATCAACTGCTCGCTTAAAATTTGGACCCGGATCAAACGTCTCGACTCTTTAGAGGCAGCACCCAAAGACGACTCCTTGAGTAAGTGCCGAGAAAGCCGCGCAGACAATTTTTTCTCCAGGCCCGTCAATCTGCATCGGCTGTTCGCGGCAAGGAAGCGTCTGCCGATGATATGGTTCACGCCCGACAACATAGAGCAAGAGCGACTGAATCGTGCAGTTCTGCTTCCTGGTCCAGCCGGCTTCGCTGTGCTGGACGAACAACCTGCTTACCCAGGTCAGCTCCCGGAGATATGGTGTGTCGACATCGCGAAAGACAGCCGTACTTTCGTACACGCGCACTGGGTGCTTCTCGTCAAGCAGAGCCTTTCACGGCCAGGTTCCTGGTGTAGAGTCGGCGTGGGTGTTGTCTTGGGAGAGTACGAATCCCTTACCATGAGCCCAGGTGTCGACTGGTTTGAGGATGTGGAGCCGACAACGATTACACTGGTGTGATTTACAGGCCATGGCGTACAGACAACGCCGCATTCGATGGTCTCTCATGCAACAGCTTGAGTTGTTTAGGTCTCGGAAGATCGAAAAGTCACCACATCATGCGGATATGACTGTAACTCTATCATTCCGCGCGCACCGTTGGGTCTCCGAGTATCCTGTTGGGAACGGGCGCTGCCTCGTGTTGTCGCTGAAACCCCCCCCTGCTGATCCATTGTTTGCTCAAAGTCGACGGTCGTTGAGGAACGAGACAAAGTGACAATCCACAAATAGCTTCGGGGATACAATCAGGAGCTCTTCAACGTGAGCTCCCGGTCTAGGATTGACGTACTTTGGGCTCCTGCTGGAAAATGGGATGGTCAAGAGATGCGTGAGGAGCGACCCCACGCCGATAGAGTGAAGCTGCACGTCTGTCTCGTCGAATGTGGAAGCTCCATGTGCGCCAAAACTGAATCGTGCGGGCATCGTCCAGGATTCATGGCACACGAAGCTCGAGCTATGATTTGCGTATGCGCACTTGTTTAGTCCTGGTGGAAGCGGTGTGGGTAGGCAGGCACATGTTTTATGCCAACAGCAGCTCTGAACCACACTCCACTGCTAATCGAGGGGAAATTTTGAAAGGGAACACCTAGTGAGGACGTCTGTTTGATTGTGGGTGAATTTTCGTGCGTGTATAGATAGTCCACGATTAAGACTGCAAACGGCGAAGGGACGAAGGACGGAAAAACTTGCTTGTGAATAGATCTAGGTTACTATGGTAGAGGAAATCAGAACAGGGGTGATGACGGTGTCAATGTCTATGAGGTGCAAGACACTCGCACGCTTTCCGAACATACATAATGACTAGTGACTAGACTACTTTGTGCAAAGACACACGATGCCGTTTTGCCAGTGCCAGCTTGAAATCTACATGCTGCCTCATAATCCACCCCACACTTCAAATCCACACTCCAAACGTCTGTGCAGACATACTGTTTCCCAATCTCATGCGTCTATAAACTATCACAACGCCAGCAATACGGTCATACCCTCTAACGCCTGAAGCTTTCTCAAAAGCCCACCGTTTTCACAAAGCTCAAGCCAATCACCCATTACAAGTCACTAACCGAGTACATTGTACAGATAGCAGTCAATTTGAAGCTAGGTTGATGCCATTATTCGAGTATTAAGCACGAGATACCAACGCGTTCGCCCACACCATAGAAGCACTGACCACGAGATACCGCCCTAGAACGCTGCTACGAACAAAGCACTATTCGCGATAGCACCTATCTATACAAGTCATGCCGCGGAATCCACAGTGAAAATCCCGTTACATGAGACGTCCACCTACCACTTCGGACGCGGCCCATTCGCCACCAACCAACCATTAACATCATGCACGAACCTACACGGAACCTGGTTGCAAGAGCCCGAGACATGCCTCAACGCACACCTCCAGCGGGAGCACTGCTCATCCCCCTGAATGCAATTGTGACACCTCGACTGTGCGTCACAGTCAATGTTCTTGAGGAAGCACTCCATGCAAGGGAAGACCAGCTTAGGCAAGCGTGTAGTCGGGAGGGGAATGATCAAGTGGGCGGCTCCCTTTAGTGATTTGGATTCGTCCTGCACCTTGGTCAAGTGCTTCTGAGTGCGCGCATAGAGCTGATTCAGGGTCTTGTTCTCGTTTCGCTGTCGGTCTAGGTCGCTCGTCTTGCATCGTAGTTCTTCTTGCATCTTGTCGAGCTTGTTCTGCGAGGGTAGACTCTCTCGAAGGACCTCGATCTCGTCGCGCAGCGTGTTGTTGGTGTCCATCTCTTCGAGAAGCTTTTCTTGCAGTTGCTTGATCTTTTTCTCTCGCTGGGCCTGGGTATCCACGAGATTCTGCGCCCTGGTAGCGTGGTCAGAGACGACCGATTGGCTTCGAGTGGCGGCAGTCTTCAGCTCCTCCAATTCAGACTCTTGGTGGGAAATCGTCTTATCCTTCGTAGTTGCGATACGGGCAATCTCCTTGTCCATGGAAACGGTGATACGGGCAATCTCCTTGTCCTTAATAGCTGTGACACGAGCAATCTCTTCTTCGGCAGCAATAAGTCGCGTGAGACTCGTCTCTTCAGTAGTCTTAGATATCCGAAGGTAGTCAACCTCTGCAGTGAGTCTCTCCAGCTTCTTCTGCATTGCGTCCATATCCGCCACCTTGGCCTTGAGCGAGTCGATCTGTAAATCTGCCTTATAAAGCTGAATGTCCCTTTGACGAATATCGCGACCCATAGCGGCCTTGTAGTCCTTATTAGCTTCGAGCTGATAGTGAAGCTTTCCGACCGTGCCACTGACATCTCTCACACCCTCGGTACGTTCGTGCAGCTCTCGCTGAAGAACGCCAATTCTCTTCAAAGCTTCGGCCTTCTCCTTCTGTAGCGTTGATATCTGCGCCATGATACTTGCATATACTGCCTGAGTCAGCCGAACAATGGGTCCATCATCTTCGATCGGGCGGCTAAGGCGGTACGTGGGTGGGGTTGGTGTGCGGTTGTGATCTTGGACTGGCGACGGAACGTAATTGACTTCAATGCGAGGCTTTGCTGAATAACTTGCGATTTCGTTTAGGCCTTTCCCGTAATCTGTTGGGTCGTTGACCCGAGCGCTGCACTCTTTCTCGAAGCCTGGGAAGCCTCCAACTGCGTTGGAATCAATTCCGTAATCTGGCGTCTGAGCGGCTGGAAGGGAAGTTGCGTATAGCGCAGGATCATGACTGTCTTCTAGATCGAGAGTATTGAATTGTGCCATCATCGTCTCTAGCCGTCGCATATTTCCCTCATCGTACTCAGAGTCGGCTAAAGTAGAAGAGACAGTGACCGGCGAGCTAATGTTGTTCGGCTGCGGAGTCTTGGCTGTGTGGGTCGGTGTAGGAAGCTGGGTTGTCATTGGCGAGCCAAACGCGGTCTCCCCTAGAAAGGAAGCGAGCGTTTGATACCTGTAGGCGGTGGTGTTGTCTTGGATGTTGCTGATAGCGAGCGTATTGACCTGACCATCGCCGGTCAAAGGCGCATTCAACCCTGTAACACCGTCAATCATCCAGTAAAAATCGACCCCGCAACGTCAAGCGTCATACCATAAACAACTTGCTTTGTCGCCGGCGTCGGTGTCGGTCTGATCAGTGGCGCGGCTTGACTCGGTGTCCAGGCGCGGGTGCGAGCCATGTTCGTCAGGTCGGCGAAGATGTCGCCCGAAGGCGGCTTCGGCTTGCTCTCAGCCATCTTTTGGGCTGGCGCTGTCTTGAACTCTGGCTGTACTGTCTTGGATTCTGGCTGCGCTGTTGCTGGTGGACCGTCACTGGCAAAGCTAATGAGGTCGTCCTCGCCGGCTAAAAGATCAGCTGGTGTTTACTAAGAGAGTCTCAAGTACTTGCATCCAGTCATGGTACGTGGAGGTGCTACCTGCGACGGTGGTGTGCCGCAGGTCGAGGAAGTCGTTACGAGAAGGTGCAGCCGCAGGTCAAAGAAGTCGTCCCGAGAAGGCAGAGCCGTGCGTCGCACGATTGTGCATTGCTCGTGTTGCTCCCTCCCGATCGACGGCGGTGGTATGGCCGTAGATTGAGAAATGTGTTCTGAGAAGGCGGCTCTAAGCAGTGCCAAGACTTGTTGTGGACTATGGAGGAAGGAGCAAGGCGAAGTGAGCGCGAAAGAGCCGAAGTGAGTCCAAGTGAAGGTGGAATTGACCAAGTTCCACGGATGCTAGAGTAAAGGGTCATAGTCTTTTGGCTAGGCAATGTTATGTCTATGGGGTGAATGGAGGAATTGAGTTTGTTCGATAGCAGTGGGTTGTCGTATGGGGGTAGGAAATATGCCATATGTGGGCACCCCATACGCTTCGATCTGGGCACTCACCTTCGAGCTATCGCTAAACTACTAGTACGACGTCGAAACACAGACACGGCATTCGAGCAAAGAGGCAATGGCAAGTGGAGAGTATTGACGATGCATGAAACGACTGTGTGGATTCAAAAGAAAGTGATGTGTCTATCGTCTTGGGTTCTCGAGCAGAACAGAGAATTGGGAGAACGGGAGGCGTCGCAGTCTTTCCGAATGTTGCAAAATATCCGAGCCAGGAGATAGACGTGCCTAGTACGTGCTTTAAGCACGTCGCTGCGCTGCTGCGCGTGATGGGGTCTGGTGCGAACAGCGTTCATCACCTCCCGTACTTCTTCAGTTCCCAAACGCGGATCGGGGGATACACAATTGCCGCCCAAGCGAAGCCAATGTAGTTACCCATCTATTTATCGTTAGCATGCATCTTACACCTCTACCAGCCATACTCACATCAGCTCCATAATCACCCACAAGATGCGCGATAGGTCCAATATACCACACCTGCGCCATACCCAAAATCGCGCCCACCCACCCGACAACAAAGGCAATGAAAGCCGCAACGCCTATCGGTAGCTTATTCGGCTGATCCCACACTGCCCAATTGAAACCTGTCGTTCTCCTGAAGATGAGCGCTTCTTCCAGTACAATAGCCATCCAGATGGAGACCCAATATCCCATCAGCGCCAGGAAGTTGGTGAAGATCTCGGCGAGATGACCACGTCCAGCGAGAGCGCAGACAGTGTAGATGATGACACCGATCGTGTTCCAGATCACACGGGGAATTGCGGAGGCCCAGCGACCGAGGATTTGCGCGTCAATGCCGGAGGAATAGGTGGGCACGATGAGGTTGGCTACCAGTCCGAGGGCTACGACGACGCTGCAGAAGCTACCAAAGGTGCCGAGTGGGCGATACCCTTCGACTATGAGAGCACCTTGTGAAACGCCATAAGATGCCTCCCAAGCGGTGTTCGTCAGCATCCCGCAAGCAAGGCCGATACCAAGGAGAAATGCGAACGTGAAGCTGGTCGATAGACCAATCATCGTGACGGAGAAAACCTTCCATCGTGAGGTGTGCTCGGGGTAGTAGACAAGGTAGTCTGCAGCTCCACCTCCGTACGTGATAGCCGCCGCAAGGTTCAGGCCGAAGAAAGACAGCCGGTTTGCGATGAGAGTTCTCCCGGTTAGGACTGATGTTGCCGATGTGTTGAAGTGCGGACCTGCAACTCCAGCTAAGACGCTGAGGACGACCAACTGCGGCATCCAGGCGTAGCGCTCATAGTAATGGAACACTTGGTAGCCGAAAGTCGTAATTCCCCAGGTAATGACGGCGACCACAATGATGCCGACGATAACCGACATATTGTTCGGCGATACAGCGGAGAGGATTTGGCCCGCAATAACGCAGTCAATCAAACAGTACCCCAGGAACACGATGATGTTGAGGATCACCACGATCTTCGACGGCCACCATCCCATGATGTAGCGCGAGAAAATCATGGTTCTATTCCCGCTCTTGGGTCCGAATGTAGCATTGTAGGCCACGGCGAGGCATCCAACGAGCATGCCGAAGACTGCACATAGACAAGAATCGAGGAAGCCCAGCTCAAACACGGCAGGTCCGAGCATGCCGAGCGTGATGTTGTTTGCCGCCAGATTGATGGAGAACCACATCATGGCCACCTGCGCATACCCTAACGAGCGAAGATCGTGTCGCTCGTCGGTTTCTACGCGCTGTATGCCTCTTGCCTCCAGGTTGTATACCACAAGCTGCCTCTCAAAGCTCTTCCACACTGATTGCAATCTGCTCGCAAAACCCTTGGCATTCTCTTGCGCGTTCACCTCGTGGGTTGGTAGACCATCATCCGGAGCCAAGACCATGCGCGAGGTCTTCTCATCGTTCTCGTTCGCGACGGAAGGTTGGCGATCGGATTCCATGAGGACCTAGACTGATCAGCAGCGTTTGCGGGGAGGGCAGCAATGCATGATGTCCTTTCGCAGGATTTAACCTGATCAAGTTCAGACCGTATTTTCTCAGATCCCAGCGCAAATAGTGCGCTGGCGACCACCGGTCTCATGCAATTGCCTTGTCAATACCTTGATCGGGGAATCTGCTACTCAGCTGCATGTTAGATGTCGTCGTACTTGCAATGCGATCTGGATGCCAGAAACGCGTAGAGTAGATGACGGAGCTTAGTGGTATGCGGAAGTATCGAGCAACTAAGGAGCTTCGTGTAGGACTACGAAAGTTTGGTGAGGGGGGTCGCGTATTCTTATAGAGGCCTTGCGGGCGTGACGGGCGCAAAATTTTGGGCGATGATCGGATCGACCCCGCTTTTCCGCGGCATACTGAATGCAGCACGCTGACGAAGCGATTGTTGGCTTCTTAAGAAGTGGCTGATATACATGAGACAAATTTGCGCACAATGGCTGCTGTTCACAACCGTTGTGCGCTGCAATGGTCATCTTGGATGATGACTGATGTTGTGACACCAAAGCACGTGTGGTCGCGTCATGACAATCAATGGGACATCACCACACCCCAACGCGCTCCGTTCACCAACCATCGCAACGTTGCTCACAAGAATTGCTTTCGTGTGAGGCCAGCGATGCGACGTCGTTAACGAGATGGCCTCGCGCAGGAGTCGTCTCAATGTCGCGAGATGAGCCGACATATGCGTCTCGTGGCCACTATTGCGACGCACTGATGGGTGCACAGCAACCCGTTTTGCGAAGGTACCGCTCAAAACATCTATCTTATCTCGTCCCATCTCTTTCTGTTCTATCTCACTTCGTCCCCAAACGTCCTTATTCGCGAGAAATCCAACATCACTTGCCGTCGTCCACTTCGATCGGTACCGGACACCGCGCGACCACGGAACAAGCAAGTCCATGCGAAACTGCGCTCACATATCACCTGTACGGCACGGGTACACACCCGCGCGTACTTGTACAAGCTCATCACCATCACCTGCAGGTCGCTCACTGTGAGCTTCCCAACCTTGCCTAGCTCGTAGGATCTCCTCGCCTTATCGAGATGAGCCACAAACGGGAACGCGCGCCTTGGTCGTACCTGCGGGGACACAGTTGACCCGCATAGTATTTAGATTGCAGCATATGCGCCGTGCATCTTTAATTTGACGTGAAGCTTTCTCGACAACTTTCGACTGTTGCTATGTTGAAGTATTGCAGTCTTGTCTTGGTGGCTGGGGTCTTACCCTGGGCTATCGGAGCGGCGCCCACTTTCCAGTCTAGAGATAACAGCACGTGCCGGAGGACGAAGGTCGCAATTCTGTGAGTGCGTTCGAGATTGCAGAGATGGGAGCAATGGATTAACAAGCTGTGAAGAGGTGCTGGTGTTGCTGGAATCACAGCTGCGGTAGGCAATTGAATCATCTCGTTCAACCTCGTCAACATGCTTACATGCGATAGCAAGCATTGGCCAACCAATCCGTCACCGATTTCTTGATCGTCGAGTACAATGGCGAGATCGGGGGTAGGATGGTGCACACAACCTTTGGCCAAGATCCAGACGGCAATCCGTACACCATAGAGCTCGGTGCAAATTGGGTAACGGTTTACTTCGCTCGTGTGACAGTATCGAGATCGACTGACAGCAGCAGGTACAAGGCCTCGGTACCGAAGGTGGTCCGGAGAACCCCATCTGGACTTTCGCAAAGCAATACAACGTTACAAATACCTACTCGGATTACTCGTCAATCCTCACCTACAACGAAACGGGGTTCGTAAACTATACTTCTCTACTCTCCGATTTTGAAGACGAAACATGGCCCATCTTCGAGCAAAATGCCGGCACCATCCTCACTGAGAACCTACAAGATCGTAGCATGCGCGCCGGCTTGTCACAAGCAGGCTGGAAGCCGAAGAAGTTGGATATGGCAGCGCAGGCGGTCGAGTGGTGGCAGTGGGATTGGGAAACGTCCTACCCTCCCGACGAATCGTCCTTTGTCTTCGGCATCACGGGATACAACCTAACGTTTTACCAATACTCCGAAGAGAACAATCTTGTTACCGACCCGCGTGGCTTCAACACCTGGCTGAAAGGTGTAGCGGGCACCTTCCTGAAACCAAATGACACACGCCTCCTGCTCAACACTATCGTGTCCGCCATCGATTATTCAAGCTCCGGTGTAAAAGTTACCATGGAAGATGGCAGCTGCATCGAAGCCGACTACGCCCTCTGCACCTTCTCCCTCGGCGTCCTCCAAAACGATGCCGTGTCTATTACCCCAGCCCTCCCCGACTGGAAAGACACCGCCATAGCAACATTCCAAATGGGCACCTACACGAAACTCTACCTCCAATTCAACGAAACTTTTTGGGACCCAGACACCCAGTTCTTCCTCTACGCCTCCCCCACACGCCGCGGATACTACCCAGTCTGGCAATCGCTCTCCACCGAAGGGTTTCTCCCCGATTCCAACATCATCTTTGCCACAGTCGTCGGCCGCGAATCCTACCGCGTCGAAGCGCAAGACGACGAAACCACTAAAGCGGAACTCATGGCCGTGCTGCGCGAAATGTTCCCGGACGTCGACGTCCCAGAGCCCATTGCGTTTATGTATCCGCGATGGACCACCGAACCCTGGGCCTATGGCAGCTACTCCAATTGGCCCGTCGGCACGACTCTAGAAAACCATCAAAATCTCAGGGCGAATATTGAGAGACTGTATTTTGCGGGCGAGCATACGTCGGCGGAGTACTTTGGATTTTTGCATGGAGCGTGGTTTGAAGGGCAGGAGGCGGGGATGCGGATTGCCGGGATGGTGACGAAGGAGTGTGTGAATGTTGAGAGTGGGTGTGGGGATTATTATCGGTACGAGGTTTTGCATGGGACTACGGAGTTCGCTGAGTTTAATGCATTTAATGGGATAGGAGTGAGTCCTTTTTTTGTTGCTGAGAGTGACGACGTGGAGGCGTAGGATTTATACAGATCCGAGAGAGAGTTGGGGGTAGATATGGTGTGATCAGGTACGGTTCACATCATGTTCAGACGCTTCGACCATTCTGCGCCTTTTCTTTCCACACCAACAGTCGACTAAATTTCACGAACAAATTTGTCGGACCAGATAGCCGCGTGATTCGCCATTACCAAATATTTTGATTGTGAGGTTACTGAGATAACAATAGCAAAGAAAGAAGGGGTGTGGACTCGCACAGGAGCTCGTCGCACGCGGAATTTCGAACGATTTCAGAGCACTGCCCTGTAATGATATCTGAGAATAGGACCCATGAAATACCAGATACTGCACTTTAGCTGCTTTCCAGTGCGCGGAATGCGTTAGTAGTTCGAAAACGAAAAAGAAACCCGAAAAGCAATCTTCCAGTCGACATATCAATGTCCACCTTAATCATGGTGTCAGTATTCAAGTGCCACGACGCGAAAAAAGGAATACGAGAAGTTTGGGAAAATGCCTGCGCTTTCAGAGTCTTGTCTCCCACCTCTTGACCCTTGCACCACTCATGTCACTAATCCACTATCCCAGTCCAAACCCGTGTATGCCCTTTCCCAACCATCGATACCGAAACAAAACTTGCGGAGCGCTGGGGCTGCGAATGCGCAGAGACCGGGGCGCAATGGGGCAGTGCGTATCGATCCTGAAGTGGGGGTACACGAAAGCGGGGGAGTGGAACATTGCTGTACGACCGAAGATTCCTCTGGGCGCCGCCTGCTTCGATGTCGTGTTCGTCTAAGCCCCAAGTCAGGCTACGGGGAGTCTAGGCACAACATGACTCAAGTAAAAAGAGCTGCGGATACGGCGGACACGGAAGAGATGGGACACAAGGCAGACTTACCTCGATGCTCGCAATGCCTCCTTCGAGACTCCCACCAGGTGAGAGTAGCAACGATGAGGGAGAGGCCGCCGATGACGAGCGTGGTTATGACTTCGTTGGAAAGGATCGTCATGCTTGGTGCATGATCGAGGGTCGAACAGAGGCTATCGTGTTGATACTATGTTGGCTTGAAGAGTTGAAAGGAGTGAGATGATGATGTTCAGTATGCTGGAGACATGGATCAGTTTATATTTCTCACCACACACATCATCCGTCATTGTCCCAGAGCCAAGGACTTATATTTCGGGTTGCCGCTCGTCACACAATCTGGTCTGCCCCGGAGCCACGACTGACCCATTACAGTACCCTCCCTGTTCGGCATGATACCGCGTCGCCAATTGTGTCTTGTCAGACAGCAAACTTAAGTGAGTGCCAGCGGCGCACGCTAGCATGCCGAGCACATTGGAGCATGTCCCCCACGGTGGGACAGTATCTGTTGGGTCCAATTGGTTGTTCGGAAGGGGATGTTCGTGCCCCGCTGCGCCACAGCGTCTTCTTGCGGCAGAATCCCGGATACAGTGTCACGTCCAATGCATTTCGCCAGTTACACGTCGTTTCCCAATGCGGCTCTTGTGCCGAGTCCCCAGAGTGTCTTCATAACATGCCCAATGAATTTTATCTGCTCTGTACCTCTAGTATCAATGTTGAATCGTCGTGGGTACGAAGCGCCGCGTTTGATCCTTGCAATGACGTGCTGAGACGTGAGCTGGTTGTGGGCCAAAGCCCAACAGGGCGTCCATATTTCGCTTGAAGGACAAAGACTGTGGCAAAAGAAGTCAGTTCCAGCCCCTGCTTCTACTCTCTAATATCCTTCACTCACTCCCCAAAGATGTTGGAACGGTGTGGCATGAGATCTTCCGTATGTTGTTCAACTCCGATGAGCCGTCATTGGGGGATTGGTGTTAGGCAGCGGGATTTACTGAGCCATGCGTTACGAGATTGTTCCTGGTGGTTACACACTGTCGTGTCTCTTGCCTTCCTGACCTGGGGAACTATGCATAATTGTGAGGCTAGAGGGCCAGCGTTGACAGGATATTCACTGTGTAAAACAACCCTACCGGCCTGCGCAGACGGAAACCTACATATCTGGAATGACTATGCTATCGCAGTAGTGCAAAACCGCTCGCAAAGTACTGACTTATAGGCTGAACGTCGGAAGCTGCAGTCAGCCGGATAGAGATCTACAAGGTAGAAAAGGGAAAATACGCCGTTGCGGATATGTGGATACCCCGACGTGGACAGCGACGCTTTGGTAGGGTCATCGTCAATTGTACCATGGCTACTTGTGACTGGGGTGCTTTCGCTCCGGCCCAATTAGTAAACATCGTATGCTGCTAGAGAAGCGGACATTTTGGCCGAACCCAGTCGTGTCACATCGCACCGAGGCGGGTCAATGGGGGATAAGTTGGGCTTTTCCCGCCGAATCTTCGAAACTCGTGAGCTTTTACCGGCCACTCTGCAGCTTAAGTCTCTCCCAAAAGTTTTGATGAAGGACAACTCATCGACTAGGGAGGTTCGAAAGCGTATGCGAGCACAAGGATAATGTCACCGTGCCGAACCTCGGTAGTAAACGTGTTGCCGAAACAAAGGTTTGCATTCCTACACATGTTTAATCTTCGCTGACCGTCGGATCCCAGGCACAAGGTTCATATACCCCAGTGTCCAGACTCTTCATGTCCTCCTCTGAGAGCTCGAAGTCATACAGCTGCGCATTCTCCTCGATCCGCGATTTGGTCACAGATTTCGGAAGTGGTACAAAGCCCTGCAACACATGTCAGCATGATGCCTAGTGATGAGGGACTCAACTCACCATCTGCAGACTCCATCTCAGCAGAATCTGTGATGTCGTCTTCCCGTACTTCTTTGCCAATGGCACCAGCAACGGGTCATCCGCCTTTTGCGCCCTCACAATCGGACAGTAGGCTTCCAAAATCACGCCCCTCTTCTTACACCAGTCCACGATATCCTTCCGCGCAAGCCATGGGTGCAGTTCAACCTGGTTGACACTCAGAACACCACCTTTCCCATCCGCGCTCTTGATATACGCCTCCAGCTCATCCAGATGATGCACGCCATAATTGCTCACGCCGATACTCCGAATCTTCCCCGCCTCGACACCCTCAACAAGCGCCTTCCACGCACCAATCCGATTCTCCTTGCCGCCGTACGGCGAATGCAGAAGATATAGATCAACATAGTCGAATCCAGTCTCCTTGAGCGAATTCGCGATGTGTTCCTTGGCGGTCTCGTAGCTCATGGTTTTGGGAGGGATCTTGGTGGTAAAGAAGAGCTGATCGCGTGGAATGCCAGCTTTTTTCATTCCCTCTGCAGAAGGTGCTTCATTGCGGTATCCGACTGCGGAGTCCACATGGCGGTAGCCTGTTTGCAGCGCATGCTTGACCACATCCGACGCGACGTCGGCAGGGGTCTGATAAACGCCATATCCTAGGACTGGTATATCGTAGCCCGAGGGCATGCGGTATTTGGATTCGAGGGTGAGTTTCGCCATAATGGGTGATGACGTGTGGAAGAGACGTCGCGACAAGGATGTTTGTGGAAGGTGGTTTCGCAGGCGTGAGAGTCTTGAAAGGGCGATGTTCATGCTATATGGGTGCTGATATAGAGGCATTCAACGAACACTAAATAGCTGCAAAGAGTTGTGGACATTGAGCGTAAATACGAGTTGTGCTCACAAAGTACGATGAGGTGAGGTCGCACGTCGGGGTTAGGATAAGTCCGACGTCTTACCTGATTGATACGCTAGCGGCTCTTTCCGGTTCCACTCGTTCCACCTCAACACCGCAATGTTATCCCGATGATTAGTTTCTCTCTCCGCTCTGCTGGACTCTATTATCCTCTCAGATCGGCCTGTCCCGACTCATCGATACTGCACCTCTTTCATTTCGCTCCCCAATACAGAATAGCAAAGCAGACGCGCGTACACGCACCGCTCCACTTTGATCATCCGGACGTTTGGACCCCAGTACTCACGACTGAGAGTCTAGTCGAGAGCACATTTCTTGACTCAAGCGATGCCGCAACGCCAGCTGTCGATATTCCTTCATCGATCTAGTATTCGGCGACTTGTCCCTTTGAACGGCGACCACGCATTGTCGTCAAGCGGCTCCTGCAACTTTCCAGAAATAGCAAGCAATGCGATTAATGCCTATAACAGGGCGCTCATTACATCTGGCATGCGAGACCGATCGTTCAGGCTCAAGACCGGCCCCACGAGCGGCCGGTATCCGGCTTCAACATGCCTGTCTTCTACATGCTTGTGGGGAACAAGGTAGACTAGTCTGTCGTACGGGTCGCGCATCCGTTCTTCATGTACTGCGCTGTGTACGGTTAACGCCCGACGTCCCTGTCAACTCGAAACATTATAATCCGCGGTACCGGGACTTAAGTTTTGTACGATGCGCAATGGATGCATCTGAAACATGTCGATCCGGCCCGTACAGACTAGGCGTTCAGGCCTATTGGCTGTGAGGTCCGAGATGTGCGGTCGTTGAGGCGGTCTTAGGTGTGGGTCTAGGCCTACTATGTGGCGAGGGGAATGAACTGGAAAGTATGACCGCAGTGCTTTACATGCTTTTGCAGGGATCTCGTTCGATGACGGTCTACCACCTACGCTGACTAGTAGACTACGCTCGAATCACGCAAGGCTCCATCAACATTCCCGGCAAGGACTACACATTTTCCACACCACATGCGATGTATGTTCTCGAGAGGACAATATGGCTAGACACAGCCCCAAACATCAGTCTGCCATGCTTCTTCACAGCCTTATTACAGACTTTCGGATGGATTCCGCATGAAACAAAGATCCAGGGTCCAGTGTAAGCCTATCCAATTTTATCCAGAGGAATGGTAGTCAATAGCTGCACCGATATGGAGGCATATCTCCAAAGCGCACGGCATGTGATCGCGACAGTTACCTTCCTTTCTCTCCAGGTGTTCACCATCCGGGAACTACGGCGAACGACTCCCCGTGAGCAGACGCAGCCCAGACGAACATACACCCAAGCGCGCCGACTCGTAAAAGCCGCAACATCATGCACACGCTAAAGCTTACAAGTCAACCCAGCCCCCATCATTACGCTGACATACCTACCTTAGTCCCACACGACAATTAGAACGGCTGCATGTATACCATCGTCCTGCATCTGCTCCATATAATAATTGCCCGTTTCCGACGTCGTTTCGTTCCAAGTCCGAGCCGGAAATTGCAGATTAAAGCATGCGTCTCTACCCAGCAGCATCGGCTGCATGCTCCCACGAGCAAAAGCTAGACGCATGCAGAACCAGGTATACACAGGTAGAAATTAGTAAACATCGTTACCACACGATATGCAATCGATCTACGAAGCTGGCCGGACGCCATCAACCCACACATCCTCGCACCGATCACCGCCAGGATCGCCCATCCCATGCGCTGTGGCACAGCACCATCTTCATCAATCGTCCGACCCAACCCACGCACACACGCAAGGCTCACTCCCCCCACCTCCCCATCCACAACGCGGCCACCCGCAGAATCTGAAGCGTCAAAAAAACGGTCTCTGCACGTCGCGACGAATAGGCAGCGCGGGCTACGTCCAAGGCCCAACACGCGCAGATGACTGTGCTGCGCCGTTCGAGCCAATGAGCGGCTGCGCGGCCGGGCTGGGAAGGACGGCGGCTCGTGTGTGGGTCTGTCGAGGACGTACCTCCAGAGCTTGAGGGGAAGGAGGGCAGATTTGGAATGGCAGCAGTGGGGATGGCGGGCGCGCGCAGAACAGGGACAGTGCTGCTATGCTGGTCTCCGCATGGCACCACATGGCATACATGTCTGGTCGGCGAAGGACCCGCCTTATCCACTCTGCCCATTCCCCCATCTCTTCACTTGGAATCCCACCACTCACCACCCGCCCATTCAGCCGACCATCTCCCATTCGCACGAACGCAGCCAAAAGTCGTCAAATGGGGTGCTGGGTAAAAACGGCCATCGTCGTAGCCTGCACGCCTACCTACGCAATTGTACGCCCTAATCTGCATTCTACCTCCAGCGGCTACATTCCAGCGTGGTGAACAGGTATTCACCCTTGCACGCGATCCTTCGCCGTCCCGATGGGGAATTGTGGTTACGGGATGGCTTGCGGTACATATCGTTGCAGGATTGCTTCCTTCCTCTTGTCAGCAGCTTGGACCATGTGTGGTGTGGTCCAGCATCCACGTGGCGGCCTTAGCTTGCTTGTGTTTGTAGTGGCTTCGTCTACTTAGGGGTTGGGCATGAATGGTGGAGCTTGAATGGATCTTGTGTACGACCATGATAGTGCGGGCGTGTATCTTGAGCTTTGGAGTGAGTGCCGGATGGAGAATATATCTGAGCTTGCTTGCAAGCGAATATACTTCGAGATCCCTTACCGACGCCCACTACACGAAGCTACTCCAATAAAATCATCCCACAGATGTGGCACTTCGTTCGGCAAGGCTGCTTAGCAAGTCTTCCGCGGACTTCACTACGCGCCAGCTAAAAGTAGCCCCAGCTTTCCATCCGCAAAGTCCAGTTCGCGTTATGTCTTTCCCAGAACACTTTACGTGCAATATAGCGTTGCGTAACAGCACTAGGACTTCAGAAGCCCGGTCGTTTCGCAGTCACGTAGATCCAATGAAGATAGCTCACGCGGTGGCAAGTCCCCGTAGTGTGAGAGGAGCATTGCATAAACCACCGAGCTGCAGACTAGGCTTCAGAAGCCCGGTCGCTTCAACGTCGCGTACATCGACCGAGGAGCTTCCAAGGTGGCGTCCGGGATCGTGATTGCGAGTCCGAATTCGTTTGCCGGGCAGAGAGATAGGCAGGCATCGGTGTGCCAGGGCTAACGCTGTGTACTGCTCGACTGGTGTGGCCCCACCGTAGAGCTCAGACAGATCGGGTGCTCGGGACGGCGGCACTGAGTCAACACAGATTAGGCGCACACTGTCGTGATGTTCAAGCTTCATGATCAGATCAGTCGCAAGGCGTACGTTCTCCTAGAGAGCTGTCATGTGCTGAAATCTGTAAAGTCGAATGTGTAGTGTTGATGTCGACCCCTCCCACTGTATCATGAGCCCCAAGCCCCAGGCACCATCGTACAAACGGGCACATGCGCCCAGAGAACTCTGTGCCCCCGCCGCAAACACGTAGATTTCTCTCTACGGCGGAGCAGTTTCGTCAGTCTCGTTGACACAGCAGTGCCGTGCAGTGAAGAGCACTATCTGTCTTCTTCCGCTTCATCGCCACCACACAGCGCTTCGGCGGTAGAATAGGCACTGGGAGCGAGTCATCCCATGGCGGCGTCGTGCCGCGCCGCTCCACTGCAGTAGCAGAGCGGCTGGAAAAAGGGAGAGCACCACCCGACCCGCTCAGCCATGCTCCGATCCATCTGTCCAGCCAGACGTAGCCATATGTCAGTATCTAGTCAGCTTTGCGTATGTAAGTCTGCCTTGCGCGCCGTACGCCCTGCCAGCTGCAAAAGGGTGGAAGAGTGCCACGGCAAGGGAAAAGTGCAGAGCACACTGCTATCACTATCACGAGAGCGCTTTAATATACAGCCCGCGGTGCCCTGCAGAAAAGTAGCGGTGAGGACAGCTTCCGCAAAGCAAACAGGTCGAGAAACTGAAACATGAGCAATAGGGACGAGGATGATGTTCTCCCATACATTCGTGATATTGGGTGCGTTTGCACTGTGCAGAGTCTTTCCCGGGCTCTGCCCCAACCAACCAGTCCAAGAGGCCTCTTTTTGAACGCCTGCTGACCAACCAACATAAAAGCCCCCGGAAAAGTTGAAGTAGAGAAGGTTGTCAAATATATACATGAGCGCATGAAGAAAGTAGTCTATGGCTGGCCAAGATAAAACGATCGGACAAATATAGAACAGCGAAGGTAATGGGTATGAAGAAATATAAAGGTTCAAAGACGCCGCCATGCCCGTCGACGCAGGAAATGCATAGTGAGACGCCGTAACTCCAAGAGGCTGTGCTCTTCCAGTGTTCATGAACAGGTCGTACAAAGTAGGCAAAAGACAAAACAGCGCGGAAAGTCGTCTATTGTATGTGCACATAGGGCATAAAGTGGTGCGGCTCGACGGGGCTCATGGCGTAGGGGGTGTAGACATGGTGCTCGTAGGTGGTGTAGGGTGTTGGTCCAGGGTCGATCTCAGCCCATTTGCGGGCGCATTGGCGGGCAGTCCACTTTTCAGCAGCACCATATTCAAGCATCTACGGAGGTTAGCTTGGGTTCGACGTGGATAGACTGAGTGGAGCTCACCTTCTGGGAAATGATATCGAACTTGCTTTGGACCCAGTACTCGTGCGCCATGCGAAGGGCTTTGACATCGACTTCGGTCCACACGCGCATGCGTTCTCGAAGACGCTTGAGGCGCATCTGGAGAGCGGGAATCTGGTAGGTCTTGCCGAGATCTGATTGGAAGCGTGCGGCGATGTCCTTCCAGGGCATACTCTCGTCGTCCTTGAGCTGGATGAGCAGTCGGTCTTCCTCGCCCAGCTCCATGGTCGACGAAGTGTTGGAGTCGGACCGCTTGCGTCGCTTCGCTTGCTCGGATTGCTCGTCGTCGTCGTCACGGGAGCGTTTGGGTGCGCTCGTCCTGGCACCGGACGGGTGAGGGGCGATGGGAGCGTAGAATCGGCGTGCCTGCGGGGCGCTGAGGTCCATGGCCGGCTCGCTCATGCAGGGACTGTGGTCCCGGCCTTGAGGGAAGGTCGGGCTCGGATAGAAGTGTTGCGGCATGTTGGGATTGGAGACGCCCAGGGAATTCATGGGCCAGTGGTAGTCGGTAGGGCTGCTGTGCGGCCGATTCGGCGTCGCCTCCAATGCGAGGTGGCTCGCGGCTGCCGTGTCGGGAGAAGATGGCTGGGGCTGGTGGGGATACTTGATTTCGGGCTGGTGGGCTTCCGAGGCTCTGGAAGCATTTGACACTGGAGAGTAGTTGGCTGCCGGGTGCTCGATGTTGACGGGTGCGTTCACTGAGACGTCGGGCGGGCCTGACATGTGCGGGTGTGGTGAGTACGGGCCCGCGGACGAAGGCACGTAGGACTGGTTGTAGCTGTAGGCAGAGTAGGCGGCCTGGGCGGGATTAGGATGGACGGACAAGAGAGAAGCGAATTGGGACATACTTGGTGCGGTGATTCTGCGGGCAGCGAGGTCGCGTACCAGGCAGAAGTGGGCACAGGGCCAGCGTCTTGTTGAGGCAGCGGGCTGTCGTGCAGGCGGGGCACGAAGGAGCTCATGGAGTCGGGTGTCATTGGGGCGGGCGACGAGGTCGAGGGATAGCAGTGGGTGTTGTAGGGCGGCCAGGGCTGGGAGGTGGCCAGTTGGAGGTGAGGTGGGGGCGCGGCAGCCTCAAGTAGAGTCGGCATTGTGAGGGTTGACTGTGCCGGAATGATGTGGTGTGGTACAGCTACAGCTACAGCGGACAGGCGACAGGCCGTGCGTCGAACAGCGAACGGGTAACGGCTGGTCAGTGGGCGTGGAGGCGTCTTACGATGGACTTGGGGGTGGGCTTGCAGAAACGAGGGCCCGGAGCGAATATATCACGTCCATGGCGATGCTCGCAGCGGGCGCCGTCAGAGCAGGTCGAGCACCGTGAGCTCTGCGACAGGCCTAGTGCGTCAACTCTATCGAGCCCCCGGCGCGCGGATTTCTCGAAGGATGAGCATGAGGACGGGCGAGGGTCACCTTAGCGCCAGCAAGAGACCCCCTGCCGTCGGCCCCCCTGCTGCGGTGGGTTCCCTGCTCCCTGCTCCCTGCTCTATGCTCCCTGCCCCCAGACGATCCATAGCTCCATGGCTCCATGGCCTCGCACGCTTGAGCCGCGCCACGGGCGGCCGGTCCTCGATGGCCTGCGGTGGGCCTGCGGTGGGCCTGCTGGAGCCTGCTCAGGCCTGCTGAACGGCTGCGCCCGGGCTGCCAGGAACGCCGTGCTGGGTCGGCAAGCCGGTGCAGACAGCCTCGCAGCCCGTACACTATAACCAGTCTGGATCCTCTCTCTCCAACCCGCGGGACATGGCGATCACCAACGGCGCGAGAGGCGGCGTCGCTCGCCCGCGCCTATCGAGCGAGGCGTGCGGGCGACGGCGATGGTGGACCTGGTGGAGCAGCCATGTCTCTGCTCCTCAACGGCGTGCGCAGGCCGTCTGTGCTGGGCCCCGTCTGCTCTGCTCTGCTGTGCGCTGCGCTGCGCTGCCCGTCTCTGCTCTGCACGCATGTCGCCGCGGCACAGGGTGTGCATGTGCATCGTGCATCCTTCGCGCCACTCTTGCGCTGCCCTCTGCCATTTGCTCTTCAGGCCGGCCGCCTGCGGTCGTCGGCGCGCGGCGCGTAAAGACAGCAAACGCCCGAAAGCGGCATAGCGCGTGAAACGGCGGGCGCGTAAAGCCCCGCTTGTGGCTCTAGCGTCACCGCCAAAGGCCGCTAATTCGCCCGCGCGGGCCCCGTCTCGTCTGCGCCATCTGTGCCTCACCACCTCACCACCTCAGACCCCTCGCCCTCTCCCATCGTCCCCTCTTCTCACGTACAATCTCACGCCAGACTACCGGCTGCGGACTCCCTCTATGCCTTGCCGTCCACCGTGGGGCACATGGCAGCGTTTCGCAACCCAGCGGCCAAAGGCGAGCCGCTGCGCTGCGTCGCTGCGTCGCTGCGTCGCCGTGACCATTGATCATTGACCCACCGCTGCCGTCTTTGCTCTGCCTGCAGCATGCACACGGCTAAACTAGCACCGTCCCGGGTCGTCAAGTGGCCGTGTGCTGCAGCATCAACCTCCCCATCCATCTCACCTCCTCCATCGGGCGAGGCAGCGTCTGCGGAGCTATCTTGTCTATGTCGCACATGCCTTTTACATGGACGCCCTCGTGGCCGTTCTCCGCCTTTCATCTCCCGCCGACTGTCACAAGCAGCCACCCCTCTTCGCCCTTTAGTCTGTGTCATCGTGGATCCACCTCTGACGAAGGCTTGCACTGCCCACTCCCAGCGACACGGCTTGGCAGTCTGCCCACGCGAGTCTTAGTACATGTACCCTGTCAGCCGCCCTGCTACCGGACTCCGACCACGTTGTCTGAGCATGGCGTCAATCACCGTCCTCGTCAACCTCCTAATCGAGCTCTGAGTCTACTGTCCTACAGTATGACGCCTGTTGGCGGCCTTGCCGTGCCTGCCACTCGCAGAGCCGCTCCCGCTTCGTCATTGTGAGATGGCCGCGATCACCGCGCAAGGACCTCGAGCCATTTGTCAATCCTCCGGCAAGCCGCTCCCGCTTCAGGAGGAGCGCCATCGTTTTGCGCCCACGCCGATCGTTCCACATTTCGTGAGCTCCAGCTCTTAGCACTCAACGACGGCAGCAGTCCATCGCGCCCGTCAGGCATCACCTTGTCGTTAGGATTCCATGAACAGATGCAGTGTCTGTTTACTTTTCTCGTCATCGACTTCGTTCGCCTGGAGAGCGGCTAAGGTGAATACCTAGGTCTGGTTGGCTACGCTTTGATCCTACTCGATATCTTCCGGCGGCATCCAATGAAGTTGACCATGCTATGTGCATATTGCAGTCTAACAAGAAGAATACCAGCTATTTTCCCAACCTCCTTCTATACGTAGAGGACCCGTTGCAAGAATGTCACCCGTCTGAAATGGGAGTCCTCTGGATCCACCATGCCCTTCCCCTCCCTCAACAAAGACCACTTGGACCGCGTCACGATCCCTGCGTTTGCGGTTCAGATTTAAAAGGATTCACTAAGGCTACCCACTATCCCATCGGTTCGGGAAGACCATGGCACAGTGCGGTGGCTAGTGTCTTGAACACCAGACAAGACCAGGCGTGATACTTGGTTGATTCTGGAAGGCTTTACGAGCCCAGGTCTCAGGTGAGCCATCGCATTGGTATCCGTTGTACCTGCATTTGGTCGCCACGAGATTTGTAAGGTACCATCATCTTTTACGCGCGAGTCACGGACGCTGTCGCGTACGCGAGAGCGCACCTTGCTGGAAGACCGGGTCAATGCTTCCGAAGTGACAAATGGGTTTTGTTCAGCATATCGGAAACAATCGGTCCCCGTCCTGACAGTCGCTTCGAACTTAACCATCACACCCGCCTTCTTCTGGTGCGTCGATTATTACTACCGAGTCTATAGGTCTTACTGCATTCACACGCACTACTATACGGTCTCTGGAGTAGGTTACGGAATACGTCCTAATCGCACAAGATCACGCACGATGCGACGACAATCCTCTGGGAGATCTTTGTCGACTTCACCCCCCAATCTCCCGACCACAAGTCGAGATATCTTAAGCTCATGATCGCCATACATCATACAACAAGCCAACAAACCAACTCGCTACCAGTCTTCATGTGCAATGGCAATGTGGAAAGGCATACTTTCCGTGTCTAGAACTACTATACGTATTGCGTTCGCTAGATAAGAACAAATGAAGCGCAGAACAAAGGTTGTAGTTAATTGGTACACGTGAGTGAACATGAGTAAGCCAGCAGCTCTTTGTTGTGAGGCATGTGAATGCTCTGCCTAACTGGGAAAGTTGAAGCGTGCACGTCTTTTCTATTGCTACACCAGGTACACAGATAAAACGCAGAGATTTGCGCCGCATCGCAGCCCAATTATTTGTGCTCTTGAACACTGGTGAATTCTTACTATTAATACGGGGAGCCTGACACTACCCGTTGTGCATCTTAAGGTGGTAGGAAGCTGGCAAGCCAGTCTAGTCCCAATCTAGAGCTAGCGTGCGTCATGCGCCGCTGCACGTCGTGTCCACATCGCGACAGCATCAAGTTAACCATATCTCTCGCAAGCCACACCACCCATCAGCTAGCCATACGCGCAACCTCCACCTCCCCATACACCGTTCCGACCCGTTGACGCCATCCTGGCGGCCGTCCGAGGCCTCCGCCACGTGTACGGTACCACCATCACTACGAAACACGATCGCGATCCAGGCTGCCGGCTGCCTGTGTAGCTATCACTATACAACATGGCCTTCAACGTCTTCCACATCCTCGGAGATGTGTCGCATACCATCTCGAAGCTGGTGTTGATATGGGCTATTCATAGCAATAGCAGTGCTGAAGGTGAGCTTCTGGTGTCAGGCAGTCTCACAGCGTACCCAAGCTAACCCTAACTGCAGGTGTCTCGCTCATCACCCAAGTCCTCTACACGGCCGTCTTCTGCGCACGATACCTCGATATATTCATTACCTCGGCGACAAAGGATACGGGGCACGTATGGAACTTCTCGCTGAAGATCTTCTACACGCTCTCCTCGCTGTACATCATCTTTCTTATGACAAGCGTGTATGCGCGGACAAGAGAACGCGAAAAGGCGTGGAAGTTTGGCACGCTCTGCCTTCTGGGCAGCATTGTCATCACGCCCTTTTGGTACCTGTTGTTCAAGAAATGGGTCCTTGGCTATAGCCTCTTCATCAAGGTATGTCGAGCCCGTAACAACGCAACGCCCGTACAAGCGGTCGAATGGCGGTGCTAACGCGTCATGTACAGGTCATGTGGGTCTTCTCCGAGATCCTCGAATCCGTCTGCGTTGTACCGCAACTACTCCTGCTTCGCCAGACAACCGTGCCCACCGTCCTGGATTCGTTCTACCTCGTCGCTCTCGGAACCTACCGCGCTTTGTACATTCTCAACTGGATCACTCGCTACGCGCAAGAGGGCCATATAGACCCCACATCCTGGACTTGGGGCATCATTCAAACCGCCCTTATCGTCGACTTCGCATGGGTATACTACACTCGACAACGCGTAAAGCTACGGCACGGCGGAGTAGTAGATTCAGAAGATCTCGGACGAGGGTGGCTCGTGGGACGATTCGCGGGAAGGAAGAGCGTCGATTTCGATTTCGAGGCTGAGGAAGGTGCGCATAGAGTTGCTCGGGATGAGACGCCTAAGAATGGGTGGGGAAGACGCGGTATCTCTGTTTCGGCGGACGAGGGGGTGGAGGGTGCGCCTCGTCGTAAGAGCCCTGGAAATGCGAATGTGGATCCTGAGTCGCAGCCTTTGACGGATCCGGCGGCTTTCGAAGATGACGATAGCGACGATGGTCTGGATGCGCCACCTGCAGCTGCGTCTTCGTCACATGACAGCGGTGTGAGTGGAGGTGATGAGTGGAACGATGATGTGGATGCGGATGCGCTAGAGCATAACGGGCTGCCCAAGTGAGCGGATCCACGCATTCGAGCTCTTGTTATTGTTTGCGTTTGAATTTTCGCGTTGCATTTCCACGCCTTGTATGTTTTCAAGCGAGGCTGGGCATGGTCTTGATCATTATCCAATTGGTATCTGGGACAATAATCCTAAACACCTGTCATTTTTTCTCCATTGAGGACTAAGGATCGGTATGGAAGCTTATACGATGTCACTGTAAGACCTGCATACAGCTTCCCACGTGCACGTCTTGCAAATCCATAGGTAACATTTTGCTCGCCGTCGGGGGAGATGGGCTTCTAGTATCCCACGCTGCGCTATCATCCCGCGAGGGTTGCTTCTGTCGTATCAACGGTGCCCCTGAGCCTTGCTGCCGGGAATTATCGCCGCGCCCATATATGCACCGTACCTGGTGAACTACTTCTTTCAGCGATCCAACATCACGGGTAGGTACTAGTGTTCGAGTACTAACCGTGGCACTAGGGATGTCCGTAGTACGCTTGTGGGGAGCCTCCAAACCCGCACTAACCACGCCAGCCTTAGCGTTCGGACTTCGTTTCCGCGAGTCAGCCTTGGCACAGATAATAGCTCGTTAAGGGGCATTATCTAGCATTTCCTGAAAGCATACATTAACGGCCTTTCCATCTCATTCAGGAAGTAGGCAGCTAGCCTTCTGCGTGGCGTCACGGCCGGTGGTTTCTAGCGTCCTTCTAGAAGGACGCTCGGGCGTCAGTCGCTAGGGTGCCGGCATCTGCACCGACACACCCTTCGGCCCCCGTCCACCGCGTGGTCGCCCGCCCGTCGACCAATATGGTGTGGACGGGGCAATATATCGAACACGCGAATGCTGCTCGATGGCGTCGATAGTACATGCATGCTGACAACATCGTCTCCCCTCCCCTTGTAGGGCAACACTATACACTGTGCTATGGTCAGGGAGGGCGGTCTAAACGAGGAGGGGTGGTGGGCCCGTCACCGGTAGTTTGGATCACTGGGTGGTGAATGGATGGTCTTGGAAGACGGCATTCTGCGGTACGAGGGAGTATCCGCAGAGTATCGTTTGGGATAGGACTGCGAGCGAGTGTGGGAGGTGACGCACACGCATCAACCATCAGCATCAGGATGGCATGCCTCCCCGCTCAAGTCATCAACACCAGCCCAAACCTCAGACTCAAGGCGACCAAGGCCTCCAAGGTTCCTCCCGCGCCCTCGCACGCGATAGCCTCGCGTTGCACATCCACAAGCGACTCTCGCGCTCTCCACGAGCCTCATATCTGACCTGCATATGCCGAATCCAGCGCGCCCCTCCCTCCCACCCCAGTACCG
>Ga0247733_1000258_pt1 | contig 45399 bp, 39 predicted proteins | sample UWRJL043104R2_FD_180932 | JGI IMG/M metagenome (GOLD analysis project Ga0247733, IMG submission 180932) | Plant litter microbial communities from Arlington Agricultural Research Station in Wisconsin, United States - UWRJ-L043-104R-2 | ecosystem: Environmental > Terrestrial > Plant litter >...
TCGCCTCCAGATGAAGCCGCCTGGAGTGCGTTGCGGAAGTATCCACCCTGCGCGTTGACGTCGGCGCTCGCGTCGAGCAGCAGCTTCACTACCTGCTCGTGGCCTCCAGATGAAGCCGCCTGGAGTGCGTTGCCGTAGTCTCCACCCTGCGCGTTGACGTCGGCGCTCGCGTCGAGCAGCAGCTTCACTACCTTCCCAAATCCCAACAGCCCTGCGTAGTATAGTGGTTCCGGTATTCTCTCCGAACGCCTTGAAAAATCAGGCTCTTCGAAAGGTGTATCAGGATTATATAATCGAATCCAGTTGAGGTACGCAGGAGTGCCCTTAGAGAGCAAGCGAACCGCAACACAGCTTGTATCCATACTTTGATCCTCTGTCTTCTGGAGGTGGCTGATCCATGCCTCCGCTGAGTAACGTGCAAGCTTGAACTCTTTGAGAAAACTGTCTGGAGCTAACTCTGGTTGTTGGAATTGAAGCAGATAATGAAGACAAGCAGTTGATATAGCTTCATGGCAGATAGTACCCTGCATGGAATACTTTGCTGCTTTGCCCGTCCATATCCTTTTCGAAACCAGGTACTCCTTGACCGAGTAATGAGCCAGTGCCGCGATCTGTCTCGGTGGCCCTCGCGTTCGATATTCCTTGTTAACAGTGATAAGGCTGGAGCATATATTCAACGCTTCCAACGGATCTTCCAAAACCTCATCACGGTCAAACGCTGGCTCACGCTCTATGTCAATGGCGACAACTTCTGCGACTTCGTCTAACAAGAGTGGCCGAGCGGAGAACGTCAGCCATCGTAAGATTCGGATGGCGTATTGAGAATATTCTTCATTGATAGAAGAGAGAATCCGGTCGTATGTCTCGTCCAGACTCGGAGGTAGTGTTGCGAGGGCCTTCTGTAGCATTTTTCGGTTTACACACTTCCCTAGTTCATCTAGCTGACAAACAGCCCACCGAAACCTGTTTTTATCGTTAGCACGGCATATTAGGATTCCGTTGTCAGGGAAACCTACATTCCTTTAGCTCCGTCCATCAGGGCAGCCTCGATGTCTCCCATAATGGTAGCGTCTCTCTTCCACTTTGTTAAGCGCTTGTCGTCAGACAGCCTTTGGCGGACATATTGTTGTATGTCTTTGTCCACCACTGTACTTTGGAGGCAGATTCTATGCTGGTTATCTACAAACGTTTCTAAGGAGTCCTCGATGTCCCCTTCTCTTCGGCTTGTTACCAGCAGGTGCAGATTCTGCAATCGCCATCCAGCCATTGTTTCGAGCATGTCCATCAGGTCTGCGCGTAGAAGGCATTCATCCAGAGCATCGAGCAGGACATAAGCCTGCGGGAGGTCGAGTATCATTTGCCGCAACGTCTCTAGAAGCCCATGCGTTGACGGTTGCCGCTGTCCGCTCTCGCACGAAGAGAACAGAGTCTCGAGACTTGGAGGGATTTTAATGCACTGCTGTGAGAGCTGACAGAGCAACGAACGTAACATTTTCTCCGGGTCCTGCTTCTGCTTGTCATTGAAGTCGAAAAAGAAATACACAGCTACCTTTCCAGGATCATCTTGACAGTGTTGGAGCATATTTTGGAGAACAGTAGAGCTCAGGATGGTCTTGCCACACCCTGGTATTCCATACAGCCAAAAAGCCGACGTAGCGTTATTCTTCCATCTGGTGTATTCGTTACTCTCGAGAAACCAAAGCCCAGTTTCGGCTTGCCGCAGCTTGAGTGCTTTTTGGTAGTTCGTCGATGGGTCTGGGGCAGATAGCCATTGGCGGATCTTGCACAGTTTCGCATCTACAGAGAAATTAGCGTTAAGTTCATGTAAACCATTGCTCGAAACCTGCCTGTGAGGGGCTGCAATGTCGACGACACAGCAGCGCAGTAGAATGTCAGGCTCCCAATATGGTGTCGTAAGATCTTCGTAATGCTCTCGATTTTAGCGTCTTGATGCAGGCTCACCATTGCCTTTGTGCTCTTCTTTCGCCAACCGTCGTTCGATTCTGGCAATGTCTTCGTAAGGATGGCGTCTAGCTGCGCGATTTGCTTGTGGCATCCGACTATGACGGGCAAAAGGGCCGTTTTCGATCCGTCTGGTACCAAGTCTGCGTCTACAGCTCCTTTCATCTGTTGAAGCGTAGTTCCTAATAGAGGCAGCTCGGTTTTGAGTTGACGAAAAGACTTCGGGATTTCTCCCGCGACGGAGTGGAACTCATCGAGGCGACACACAACTTTGCTGCTGAAGTCAACGAGTTGAACGATGTTGGCGACAACGCCAACAACAGCTAGAGCTTCGGCCATCGATACCACGCTACTCTGAGCTCTATTATCTTGTGAAAAGGCTGCGAAGATTCGGTGAAGTTGTGAGGTGAAGGGCTGCACAGCGCAAGGCAGAAGCATGGCGGGGTAGCGAAGCGGCGTGGCAGTGCAACGCTGGAGTCACACAAGAATCCCGAAGCTGTCTAGAGACCAACTAGCCATACGGCATGAGTACACTAAAGCATAACCCAAAGTCTTATATTAAATTACCTCCCCCTTGTGTGGCGGAGATCCCTGCATCCTGGAAGGAAATAGTTCCGATTAGTGTACTCCCTGCGAATGATCATTCTCTCAGTCAATTCAAGAGTAACTCGAAATAATACTGAACTCGGTGCTAGAATTTAGCTTTTGTGTAGAACTTGCCTCGACTTCGGTGTTGGATTACGTGACTTGCTCTCCCCATGGTGTGTCGCCATGGCACCGTTTCTTAGACAACAATGCCTTCCATATTTTCACGCGCTCAAAGTGAAGGAACGATTTATTGAACACATAAGAAGCATCTAACCACATAAGACAATTTTGATTTGCAGGCGTCGCGCGACAAAAACTTTTCAGCAGTAGAGTGCAGTACTTCTAGCCCTGATACCGTTTGGCGCTTCGCTGCACCGCAAGGCCTGTCTCATGCAGCTTGCTTAAAGCTACAGGATGATGCTAGCCGTGGCACTAAGTGGATCTATGTAGGGAAGAAGCCAACATATATAGTAGATGTGTCTGAAAGAGCAGTGGAGGAAATAATGGCGACACGGTGTAAAAGAGAAGCTGAAGGGAGAGCGTCAGGCTGAGGGGTTGCATCTGCAGCAAGGCTGAACAGCTAAATGCGGTCCAAAATCTCCGCATAGTCCCTTGTCGATGAAAGGTTAAGATTGACCTTACATAACGTTATCAATCAAGTGGCACTCAGATAGCTGCTTCTAGAACTACATACGCATTCAAAAATCGCCGCTCTGCTCCCGTTGCGCTGACACACTCCTAAGTGAGATAACTTAACCGAGTGCCAGTTGCTAGACTTTGTACAGCCACACGCTTCTCCAGATTACCTTACGATTAGTGATTAGTTTATCATTCATTTGAGCGCTACTAGCAGCCCTACAGCTAGTTATTACTTCTTAATAGAACTATTAGATTCTTCAGATTTGATAGAGACGCCTAAGGGGTTGCAACAGCGATGTAAGCGTAATGGCGGCCCTCTGGTGTACAAGGCTCGTTTTTGTTTTGAATGACACTCTTCGCGAACTATGTAGCTAAGCGTCTGCGCAAGTGTAATCTTTGTTTAAGTAGAATTTTAGCGCTTTAGAAATAGTCTGAGCATGTAATCTACGGTTGACATAGTACAATTCAGGACGCGTGGAGAAGTTCTGTGGTTTCAAATTCGAAGTACCGTAATTTTGTTTCGTTACGGCGGTTGTTCCGTTACGCGTGGATGGACGTTATAATGAGTGCTACAACGGAAGGAAGTGCCATATAATGAGTGCTACAACGGAAGGAGATGCCATATAATGAGTGCTACAACGGAAGGAAGTGCCAAATAATGGGAATGCCACAACGATATATATGCAAAGTTTCTATGCCGCTGAAAGATACAGGCAACGAAGCAGAACGCTTGACAGGCAGCGCGCCATCTATTACTCTCCGCCATCGTGTGGCACCAGAACAATGACCAAAGCTAATAAACAAGAAGACAAAAAAAGAAAAGCCCCCTCTCCAAACCCTCATAGTATCTATCCAATACCATCTCGTCACCACTCAGACCACCTTAATATCCAAAAAGCCCCTCATCCAACAAACTCTGACTAGCCACAAAGCTAAACCCGCCAAATGGATCCTGGTCCTTCGGCATGACATACTCCTCTTCTCCCCACGCCGGCCCCATCGGTGCAGCCTCCACGAGATTACTCAACGCCTGGCTCGTGAACTCCTCGCTGAAGTTCTCCGCCAATTCGGGATCCGTAATAAGCGGTTGAATCGGGGGCGTCAGCTCCCTCGCCTCGAGCTTTTTCCAGTCAATCTTGCGGAAGAAGCGATGCGCGCGGATGGTGGCCATGTCCTTTGGCATGTGGAAGCCGAGGCGCTTGCGGGGCTCTTTGCGCAGGAAACGCGTGAGGAGGTCCTTGGCGTCCTGAGAGAGGTAGTACGGCATAGGAACTTTCTTGTAGAGAATGTTTTGCTCAATTTTCTTGTGATTGTTGCCTTCAAAAGGTGGCGAGCCGGTTAGGAGGTCGAAGCCGAGCGCACCCAGAGACCACCAGTCGACGCTCATACCATACTCGTTTCCGAGGAGCACCTCGGGCGCCATGAAGTCGATGGTGCCGGCAAGGGAACGGCACTTTTGGTCATCGACGGAGACTTTACTGAGGCCGAAGTCGGTGAGAAGGAGGTGGCCTTCGGAGTCGAGCATGCAGTTTTCTGGCTTGAGGTCGCGGTAGATGACGCCAACAGTGCGGTGGAGATAGTCGAGCGCCAGGACCATTTCGGCCATGTAGAAGGCGGCCGTGTCTTCGTTGAACATGCGCTCGGTCGCCAGGTGGTGAAAGAGTTCGCCGCCCTGGGCGTACTCGAGAATCAGGTAGAGCTTCTCGTGGTCCTGGAAGGCGTAGTACAAGTTCACGATGAAGGGGTGACGGTTGACGCTCTCCAAGATAGCGCGCTCGGTCTTGGTCTGCTCGATGAGCTTCTTGCGGACGGTAAGAGAGGCCTTCTTGAACTGCTTTTGCGCGTAGAGGCGACCGGTGCTCTTTTGCTTGACCAACAAGACCGTTCCAAAGCTTCCGGTGCCAAGACACGTCAGAGTATCAAAGTCGCCGGCTGTCATCTTGCGCGTGGCACTGCTCGTCAACATGGTCGAGGGCTTCGAGTGGAGATCGGGACTGATAAAGTCCTCGTCAAAATCGACTTCGTAGCTCTCCATCTCAGTGCGATCGCTGTCACTGAGTCCAGAAATGCTCGCATTGCTGGAGAACCCAGATCGCAGCTGGGCACGACCGAATCCTCTGAGCGGAGAATCCACCCTGGGGCCAAGGTTCAGCGATTCCAGCTGCTGCTTAAGGCCACTGATGCCACTAGCGGCAGACGTAGGTCGCAGAGCTGGGCTGCTTGTGACGCTCGGGAGTCCAGAGAGAGCAGGGCCTAAGCGAGGCGTCGTCGCGAGAGAGTAGTCCGATTCTTCTCCACCAGAGGTGATGGGCGTGTCGAAGCCTCGTACCGTGTTCATGGCGGGGGAACTCTTCATGGCCTTCTTCTTCTTCTTCCTGTTCTTCTGCGCCTTCTTCATGACAGCTTCAAAGTCGAGCTTCTCCGGAGGGCCAGGTTGCTTCGTCGCCGCGTTCGGCTGCACCAGGCGCTTCGGGAGTGGAGATGCGATAGCAATAGGTGGGGTGCCAATCTTGATCGAAGGGTGCGGCGCATCCAAGTCCATACGCTCAGCCTGGCTCACCAGAACATCCACATCGTTCTTCATGACGACGGGCGCAACCGGAACGCTCTTCTCCTCGAGATGCGCATCGTCGTGGTCAAAGGCAAACAGCGCCATGAGGTCGAATGTGCCGTCGGCGCGTAAAAATGGGGTATACCGGGTTTACAATCAAGCCTCAGCTTGTCTCTGCCCACGCGTCAGCAAGCGCGCAAACCCAGGCAGTCTCCAAGAACCACGCACAATCAAAAGTCACTCTTTTCAGATTACCGTCCGCCGAGTGATCAAGGCGGACCTCGCACCAGTAGTCCCCAAATCAGCGCGACAAATCTCGCGTCAGTCTTGGAGAGGCCGAAAGCCAACGTGTTGTTCGGGATCGGGGAGTCGGCGGTGGCCAGGTTGCAGCAGCGGGCGGAGAGGGCGGTCGCGTTGTTGATGGCAGAGCCCATGAATGGTAGTAGTCGGGTTTGGTGGAGGATTCGTCGGGAGCGCCAGGTGTGTGTCCTGGCTGGCGGTCGTAGGAGTCGTGGTTGTGTCGTGGGAGGGGGGTCGCGGCTGTGGAGTGTGAGCAAGGAAAGTTCAGGCCAGAGCGCTTGAGCCGCTCATCGTACCCCCAGAGAATTAAATTTAGCGCCTTGGCGGGCTTGTGAAAGGAGTCTTTGCCTGTTGGGGCAATTTGGCTCGGATCCCCCCACAGTCCGCAAGTCTGGGGATCGCCTATCGCGGCAGCCATGTTAGCACCACGTCGATTGCGCGATCTGCAATTGGACCAATTTCATGGAACATTCAATACTCTACGACGGAGGTGTGAGTTCTGACCTCGTGTTTCGACATGTGGATCGATTCTTGGACACTAGCGCACAGCAGCGTACAAAACAAGTCAGGGGGCCGCAATCTCAGTAATCATGCGCGCATCATAAAAACAAATTCACCCTATTTTCAAGTTGCGATGCGCCGTGCGAACTGCTCATTGCAACCGTTCAATTTTGCCCACATATTCCCCGTCGCATACAATTCTGTCGTCTCAGTTGGTGATATCAAACAGCCCTCCTCCCACGAAGACCCCGCACCATGCGACAACGGCAACGCAACCTCGACATGCAAAAAGAAATGCCCACTATTAGGATTAAACTGATAACCTTGTCATGACAAGTGACACGCTCTACCACTAAGCTAAACGGGTATGGAGGTAGTTGGATATCGCATCTGTATGAAATTGGCGCTTTTCAACCAGCGAATAGTTATGTACTGTTTGTCGGATCTCAGAATACAGAAGTGCGAGAAGAAGGCGTATTTCCCTCCTCGTAGGGAAGCAAAGTAGTGTGGTGGTAAAGGCGGTAAACGAGTGTCGACGCTCGTTTATGATGGAGATGGGTAAGGGGAAAGGTGCCGCGTAGAAGCACAGAAGAGAAAGAGCTGTACGTAAAACACCCAAGCCTTGAAATATCTTCACGCAAGTGAGAATAATAAGCAATTATTAACCTCGTACATTTATTTTAACATCCCACCATGCCCATTATATACACCCACACACCTCTCCAACTCTTCATTAGCAGGAAACCCGCTCAAGCTACGTGCAAGTACCAAACGCATTATTACACCCAGTACCGCAGTGCCCATTAGTGCTACCGCACCACCCATATTGACTGCAGCAGTCACCAAAAGCAGACTCCTTGCAAGTGAACGTCAAAGTACCCGCGCAAGTACCATCAGTCGACACCTTAGCGGTGCTAGTAGATGCAGGAGCAGTGGTAATTCCGGTGCCAGCGCTGCAAGTTCCAAAAGCAGAATTACAGCCGGCTCCGCAGTACGCGGTGGTGGACCCGCACCATCCAGCGCCGGAGCAGCAATTTCCAAATGTGCTCGCCTGGCAGGTGAATCCGTTGGTTCCGCCGCATGTACCATCGGTGGAAACCTTCTTCGTGTTCGTAGCCGTGGAGGTGGGAGCCGTATTCTTTAGAGGGGAGGACCCGTTAGACGTCGTTCAAGCTCGTCAATCCTAACATCCCTTCATCGGACTGTACAGTTGTCAAACGCTGATCCACTTGGGGTCTCGGCGCGCAGAGAAAAAAGAATGGAGACACAATAGGGGAGACTTACAGTGGTGGTAGGAGTAGATCCTCCAGTGGAGCTACGGTACCAGTTTACAGTCGGGTCACCGAGACACTCGCCAACGGGAACGGCCTTGTATCCGAGCGACGTGAGCGTCTCCAGCATGTACTCGACGAGCGTGTACGCAGTCAGCTCGTGGATGTCGTGAGCGATGCCGAGCCAGTCGCTGCTGGCGGGCTGAGCGCCACCGGCTGTGATATTGCCCTTGAACCATCTCTTGGAGTTTTCGATCTTTTCGACAGTGAGCTGGTTGTAGTCGTCCGTGTCGACATCGAAGTAAGTAACATGGTAGCCGAGATCGGCCATAGTCTGCTCGCAGCCCGAGACAGCGGAGCAGCTAGAATAAGGCGGGCGCATGTAGGTGGGGAAGAAGCCGAGAATGTTACGCATGGCCATTTCGAGCTTGTACATTTGGTTCTTGCGCTCTGCCTCATCGATGGCACTTAGGTCCAGATGCGTCCATGTGTGGCTCGCGATTTGGTGGCCCTCGGCGTGCATGCGCTTGATGGTGGCTACGTGGGCTGGGGTAGTGTCGATTGGACCCTTGTTGATATTGGCGCCAGTGATAAAGAAAGTGGCCTTTCCACCGTATTTCTTGAAGAGGTCCAGGACATGGTCGGTGTAGCCCTGGTAGGGGCCATCGTCGAATGTGAGGGCGATGGTGCCGGCCTTCTGGCACGAGTAGATACCGGTACCTCCATAAGGTACGGAGCCGACCTTGGTACGGGCTACAGTGGAGGTGGAGGCTCCAGCTGGGGTTATGTTCTCAGAGCAGGCAGGGCCAAATTTGTACTGGCAACCGGGAGAGTAGCAGTAATCGGCCGTGTTGCCGCACCCTGCATGCTGTTAGTATCTATCATACGAAGCACTAGAGAGGAACACACATCCAGCCCCGCTGCAGCAGTATCCCGTATCGCATGACCCGAAAGATCCGCCACATTGTCCATTAGTACCGCCCTGGCGAAGCTCCAAGTGCTTCTCGTGAGCTGCATGTTGATTGACCGCAGCAGCACGAGCCTTCAAGTTGTCCAACACACCGCGGGCCTTCAAGTCGCGAATGTTCAAGCCTGCGATCTTGGGGAGCCCTGGGGCATCGTGGGCGTTGACGAGCGGGGCAATAGCCGCAATGGCGGCAAGAACAGACGAGAAAAGCATACTGAATATCTGATTCGACAACCGGTCTTTCGTGAATTAATATTAAGGAGATAATAATGCTTCGGAAGGGAGGATTCGGAAGAAGCGAATGACTGGTGGTGAGTCGTGTGAGACTACAACACTGAACGATCTCTTTCCAAAGATATTAAGAAAAGAGCGAGGGTGGGCGCTACACTCAACAGTCCGTGGAACCAAGACGTAGGTAAAGAGAAAAGGGAAGCACGCCACAATGCGGCAATGCCAGAACTTTAAAAACGATCGGCCGCACAAAAAGATCTACGACAGTGGTAGTCGGAGTGTTTCTAATCTTGACTTGCCGCTGCAGCAGAAGAGGTAATGGCGCGTTGCCAGCTCTACCGAGCCAAGGCTCGCGGTGCCTTGCCAGTATTCCAAGATACGCTTTAGGCTATCGGTGTTTCTGGCCTTGCTGCTTCTGAAGATCTGCCCCGGCGGGAGAGCTCGCTTCAAGAGCCGTCAGGGATTGCGATTGGCGTGTCGGTGCGGAGCGATCGTTTTGCGTGTAGGGGCACGGGCGCAAGGACATGCAGGAACCTTGGACCTCAAACAGCTGTCCCCCTCGGGGGACGGCGCAGAGGAATCCATTATCGCCCGCGAGCACACAATCGCTACAAACTGGATGTCTCGCGTTTTGTTTAGTCCTTTCTCCAATAATTACCCGTGAACGATCCTCAATGATGGAGTAGCGGCCGCGGTGAGGGCAAAGTTGAAGGTTGGCTTGTTGACCCAACGAAACAACGGTGGATTCAATGACCGCCCATCAACCATCCCAGCTGTTGCTAGGCGTCGTCATGGCCCCCTCGTGTTGCTTGCGGGCGTACGACAACCTCGACCTCTAGCCTGCTGTACTCGGCTCTCGCGTTCTCGCCGCGCCGCATGGCATGTGTAACGATGGAAGGTTGTGCCCGGACGGGTTCTTTGGGTACGGATTGCCGGGATCGTAGCTGCGTGTGGCCGCGCGCTAGGTGCCGCGTAGACGGCGTTGGGCTCGTTTGCCTGTGCAACTATTGAATTTCGTGGGGACAAGACGCTACTGCTGCAAGCTTCCTTAAAATAGAGAAACACATGGATGCGTTGTTTGACAGCGCAACACTTCATGGAGAGTGGCGGATGTTGCTGTCCCGAAGCAATCACATTCCGATTCAATAACTACCACTACACCGCTTCCCTTTCATGCAAATAAGCGAGGAAACATGTCGGATGCAGGCCGTACTCGGTGCCCAACGTCTTGTACCACGCGCTATCCAGAATTCCGTCCGAAGTATCGCAAGAACGGTGTTACAATGTGCGATCTATCCAATGCACGCGCTATCACTGCATGCATGTTGCTCACCCATACAAATCACCACCTCCCTTCAGGGAAGTAGATTGTGGAGCAGCTTTTGCAATCCTCCTCCACCTACTATCCACACCATGCAGCCTCGTATACCGCTGCTCATACATTGTAGCATACCCCACCAAAGCGCACCATCATTCGTGCTAACACCCACACTCTGCGTACCCAAATCCGGCAGAACGTTTACACTTCTAGTGTTTCACTGCTTCGCAAGACCAAGACTCTCATCTCCTCTCCTCATCAAACAATTCCCGTCAATATCAATTCTAGAGGGCGCGCTGCAAATCGGCACACGACGTCTTGTTCCGCGCAGATCACAGCCACCTCAGCGGGCAGATGCGAGATAACGCATACTCCTCCTGCCACTGAACATCATCGAGAAGGGCTATGTGAGTCGCCGATCTGTGCGTTTTGTGGCGTTATTCTTTACCCCTGCCAATTTTCGGTGTTGTTAGGCGCGAAGCTATCAGATGGGACGAGATGTTAGCTGGTTGGATGAGTCGTGGCCGAGGTGGATACTTAACGACCTGAGGTTCCACAACATCACGAGCATCGGAAGCAAGTGCAGGTGGAGATGTGTTGCACAGGAAAGGTGACGTCGCTTTTTAATTGCCAGGAAAAGGTCGGTGAATGGGGTCTTGAATAGCAAAATTTCCGTGGACAAGGGAAGCTCCACATGCACTATCGACCGAATGTCTCAGAAGATGCAAACGCGCGTTTTCACAGCACCGATGTGTTCCGATAGAAGTCCACAGTGTAACGGTGTTTTGCAACTCATTCAGTGAGTAGAGTGCGAACGTTGCATCATCCAGATCGGGAAGTCTTTCTTTGAAAGCAAATATTACCAGGTATCAATTCTCACGCTCACTATTTAGTTATCGCTCCACCCACCTCACCGCCCCCTAATCCACTCATTCCTTCCTGCTTTTGCGTTGTTAATCGCAATAGCCAAAGACGCTATATCGTAATTCCTTCCCACCGTCTTGACTTTGTCATACGGAAAGACAACACTCTTGTCGCGTATTCCCACAGCGTCGATGTATAGTACGTTAGGAAAGGTCTCGGGCGTAAACGCATTGAAAGCTTCAACAAACAGGTTGTCATACACCGAGACGGCCAAATTCATGATAGCTTTGTCGAAGTTGATGACATCTTCCACCTGCTGCGTCAGCGTCCAAGATAAGACATGGAACTTGTCTTTTCGCTGCGAGGCATCGGGCACGAGCTTTCGCTCGGATTTCAACTTGGCGAGTTGATCGGATTGCATGGATGATGCGGAGTTGGTGTTGGAGTAGCTGTCGTAGAAGGGGAAGTTGTCTTGGTTGTAGAATCCTTGCGTTGCGTAGCTGCCGAGTGATATTCCTCCGGGGAGTTGCGCGAGCACGAAGACAGAGGCTGAAGAGCCGATGAAGTCAGTTAGCACATTGTTGCTGAAATCGGTGTTACCGGGGTTGGTTGTTGTGAAGCGGTTATTGAGACCCTTGAGTGTGTCGAAGAGGTTGTTCCATTGCGCTTGGGTGAGGTCCTTGTAGTCGTTGTCGGTGTCCAGCGTGTGACTGAGGTTGATGATGACCAGCTCCTTATACTTTGCTGTGAAGTCGTTGACTTGCTTCACGATCTCCGATATCGACTGTCCGTTACCCCCGAGCCAGCCTATGCCCTCGACTTCGGAGTAGTGTCCCGCAACCCACTGTCCCGCCGAGATCACAGGCCGCAGATCAAAGTACCGGCTTCCTGCTATAAGCTGGTCGTAGAAATTGAGATACTGCGTCTGACTGTTCGCAAAGTGTGCGCCCACCGTTCCAGGCTTGAAGTTCGAGATGCCGGCATCGTGCGATCCGGGCATACAGATCATCTTCAACGTACGATTCCCAATCGACCCAAGACTCTGCTGCATCCAATCCACGCCCAATCCTGCACTACTCCACCAGTCTCCCGCCTCATCCGTGCTCATGATCCAATCCACCGCAGCATCATGCCGAAACCCCAAATCAACATTACTCCCTTGAGCGCTTTGCTTAGTCGCGAGACCATCGAGCGTAATGGTGAGAGCGAAATCTGAGGGTTTCCGAGCCTTGATTGAGAACTTGTTCGATGTACCATCGACGTTGTAGTACGCTTCACCCGCATCGTCTTTCTGGGATCCCCTGGTGCCAAACTCGACGTAGACGCGAGACGCGGTGCCGGCGCTGATGGTGGGCCAGGACCAGGCGTCCATTTGGTAGGCATGTTGACTGCTTAGAGTCCAGTCATTGGGGGACCCATTGAGTAGGGTGAGGTAGCCGCCTTCACAAAGTGTCATCGTTAATGGGGTTCTTGTTTAGGGGTGGGTGGGTGGAATGCAGCATACCGTAGCCCATGTTTGCGATGTATGTTTTCTTGCAAGTATATCCAATCGCTTTGCCAACGCAGTATCTCGAGGACAAACGCCCGTCCACGAGTTCATCACTCTGCCGACGGGATCTTCAGCTCTTAAGCAGTCGAGCAATCGCCTACAAGGGTACCAACCGATCTCGCCAACGACAACCATGCCCAGCAGCCACACCCGCAATAACCCCTACTCCAATCCCACACTCTTGCCCCCAAGCCCATCAGGATCCCTCTCTCAACCCTCTAATTCAATAGTAGCGCTCCCACGCGGTACGCCAATTGGCCCAAATCAACGCGGCTACAGGATGTCTATCCCTTGCACATGCCTGATTGGGCAAAGTCGTGTTTCAAAGCAATACCAGGCCGTCCACTCCGGACTCCGGACAGGCAGGTGGCCATTAGAGTCTCGGTAAAAAGCGATGTGGTTATCCAATAGCCGGTCGCAATACTGGAGGGTTTATCTTCGTATAGGGAGAGTGAATGCCCAGCGAGGCGCAGGTGTTTCGCGAAATCGCTGATGCTCGGGGCCGTTGCGGGTGAGGCGACCTTCGAGTCGACGGCTTGCCTGTTACTGATTTGAAGAGTGGAAATCGGCATCAACGGGTGCGTTTTATGGGGCGGGAATGCCGCGTGCTAAGGTAGGACGGTTGCGTTCTTGAAGGAGGAAGGTGCCAGAGGTCGGCATAACGCGGGGTATGCTAAGATTGTCGATCTTCCAGCATCCAACGATGCTACATTAAGCAGATGCAGAGGTACCATAAGCGATCATGAAGGCTTAGTCGAACAACGGAGATTGTATCTTCTACATGGTCGCCACCTTCTATGTAACCCTCCGCTAAACCGCCCCCGTAACGCCCGCCGCCCTCGGCTTTCGCGCATACAGCCCCACCACAGCATCAAACAAGTCCTTCACTGCTGGCAGCGCATGTGACGCTCCACTCTCAAAGATTTCGCGCAATTGCTCTGGTCGCACGACTGGCTTATCGTTCTCCGAATCTAGTAATAGCTCCTCGCCTGCCTCCAGTTGCAGAGCAGGCTTTGTATTCTCGTTACTCTTCTCGTCGGTGTCCATGCTGTCGGTGATGAGATGCGGCGTGGCCTCGGGCGGAGGCGTGGGAAGCTGTCGAGCAGTAGCCTTGGGGCTGATGGTACGGATACTTGACGATGCGTCTAGCGCAATATAGCCTCTTCCACCCTTTGCGGATACTAGAGCTAAGACGATTTCCGGTATGCTGCGCGTCCAAATGGCTTTAGGCTGGCTTGGGTCGAAAACATAGACTTTGGTAGTCGCATTCTGGAGTTTCCTAGTGTTGTTCGACGGCAAAGCGTCGTTCTTATCGAATCCTGGAGCAGAAACAGCGAACGTCCCGTCTTCATGGTTGATTGCAAGTCGGACGAGTTGCGATTGGAAGGCACCATCGACTCCGGGAGTAGCAATGGATATGGTGTGAACGAGCTGATCAAGTATCATATCCCACACAGCAACAGACGTACTGACAGCCACCAGATAGCGGCCAACGATGCCTAGGCCTGAAAGGGCTGTGACATCGATCTCGGTGATAGAGCGTCGAACAACGCCCTCATCGATGTCGATCATATGGACAACTCCAGGATCTTGCCCTGAAGCCCACGAGACGCCAGCCGCAAGTACAGAGCCGTCCTCCGCAAAAGCCAAGTGACCACTTCGCAGCATCGCAAGATCTTGCGGCTTCTGTTCAAACTCGGTAAAGTCAAGCTTGCTGGCGATTTCAATGGAACGATTCAGCGACCAGGTGACGAGACCTTGCTTTTTGTCCCCACCACGGATGACTATGCCATCCCGGGTCCTTGTTTTGGGTCTCCAGATGCGCACAACGAGGTCTTCTCCGATGGTTGCAAATCCCGTACTTGAAGGATCGGCAACAAGATCGAAGACGCGGGCATGAGCTGACACGCCCTTGTGGAAGTGCGGTGCATCAATACGGGCATCCAACACCCACTGCGCGTCCTTGTCATCCCATCGCCAGATTTTGAGATACACTTCACGGCGGAAGAAACGCTCTTCGTCGTTGGATGCGGGCTCGCCTTCTTCGATATAGCTCATCGCCGAGGAAGGCGGAATCCATTCGTCCACAGTAGCGAGCCATGCACCGTCATGACTAGTTTGTATAAACTGTACATTGGGCTCAAGAATTCGCCTGCCTTCGGGGTCCATGTTTGGATCGGTGGCGTTGTTCCGGGTTAGAGCCTGTCGCGCAATGGGTCTGTGAGTAGCTATGTCGAAGGTTTGGGCGTAAGGCTCGGGAAGGAAGCCTGTACCTTGGTAACGGGGTTGTGATGAGGGTGTTGCAAAGATGACCTGGCTTTCGTTCTTCGAGTTCACGGCCATCGGAACTGGGCGTAGTAGCGCAATCGATTGGTTGTCATGGTTTGACACGCGCGAGTGCAGTTGGTCTAAATCGACCCTTCGCGTCTGCAGACCGATGATGTTTGTCTTTGGGTGGAGCTCAGAGGTTGACAGGACGATTACAGAATTGTTCGCCAGCGAGACGCCATAGGAGGCACCAGAAGGTGACACCACCACACTTTCGATGGCTGCGGTCAAATGAGGTAAGTGCTGTTGCTTTCCAGTGGAGAGTTGCCATATTGTGAGTACGGTTTCATTGCCTCCAGAGATCAGATAATTGCCTGAGTCCGTTAGTCGAGTCTCATATTAGGGAAGTCACACTACACACCATCCAGCGACCACTTGATTGCTCCAACCGCCTCTCTGTGCCAGTGTAGGCGTTTCGGACGAAGGCTCTCCGGGCCAAGGATCTTGCTTGCTTTTGTCTTCTGGCTCTTCTCAATTGCAGCGAAGGACGATAGTATATCTTCAAAGAGATGAATTACGCCATCACTGTCCCCTATTGCGAGGTCCAAGCGATCCCTCGGATCCGGCTGTGACTTCTTGCTTTTGTCAGTGTCCGGCAGGCGGACGTGGGAGTTGAAAGTAGTAATACGGCTGGAAGTCTCAAACTCGCGCCAAATGTACTCGAAGTCTTGCACCGCTGTCTTGTGGAGCTTCGTGCGCTTGCCAATCAAGATGGACTTGGCCGAGCTCGCCACTACAATCTTGCCTTGGAGCAGGACCTGGATCCCAGTGATTGGGTTGTTCGTCTTGGTTATGCGCTTGAGTTCCGTCTTTGAGGCTTGGGCGCCAGTCCGGAGAGCATGCACGTTGATGACATGGTTCTTGCCGCCTGTCTCATGGGCGTAAAGGAGATCTTGATCCGCATCTGGCTGCTTCACCACATCCAGATGACGGACAGTCGCTCCAATGTGCCAGCGACCGACCTTTGAGCCGTTCGTCCAGTTCCAGAGTGTGATAATGCCGGCCGTGTCGGCGATATAGACTTGGTCCGGCTGGACTGCCGATATGCAGTAGGATAGAATGACAGCAGATCCTCCCACGGGGAGCTCCTGGACCAGCAGCGATGTCTCGGTCGCAAATACCTCGAGGGTTTTGGGCTTGGCGAGAAGCAGATACTTTTCGTCGGAGGAAAAGACGGGATCTTGCGGCAAAAACCAGCCGCCCTGGATCCCAGAGATGGCCCATTCATCAGCTAGCTTATCCTTGGGCTTCTTCTGCTTCTTTTCCTTCTTCGATGGCCGGTCGAGATTTTCGCCGTTCACTGCCACTGCGGTGGAGTTGACTTGGGCCACAGCAGACTCGATTTCTGCATGCGTTTGCAGCTCAGCCCTCGTGTCTCTCTTCTTGTCTTTGCGCTTTTTCGAGGGTGTGCTAGCCGTAGGGTCCGTACCGTTGGACTGCGATTTTTGCGGGGTCGGTGTCGCGTCTTTCTTGGATGTAGGCGTCGGCGTGGGTTCCTTGTCGGCTTTCGAAGGAGACGGAGTCGCAGTCGGCACTGCAAGCGGAGCGCTGGTCTCGACGCCCGCAGCTTTCTTTCCCTGCTTCCCAGGTGATGTAGCGACTGTCTTGGACCCTTCGGGTTCCGTCTTGACCTTCTTCCGCTGTGGCTCCGCACCGTTCCTCTTCCTCTTCAATTTGGGCATACCATTGAGCTCAGCCATTGCGACGACGAGTACGCTGCAAAGACTGGAGTATTGCGAAGCGAGTTGGAGCGGCGGGTGCTGTTCTGCGCAAGTCCAAGCTCCGCCGCCAAAAGTTCGAGATAATTTTGACGGCTGGGTCCGAGCTCCCGCTCACCGCCGGCGAAACCTCGGGCCTTGACACTCCCGGCGGGCATCGAATTTCTTTGAACGCTCGCGACGACCTGACAGCAAGCTCGCGCCTCTACCCACCACCACACCCTCCGCACTCCTGCGCGCGTACATCTCGGTCGCGCACTCTACACATCAAGCCAGAGCTCTCGATCTCACAAAATGATCATCCCCATCCGCTGCTTTTCGTGCGGAAAGGTACTTCTCCTGCAACCTGGAACTCCAAAGCGCGTACTAACTCTACCTAGGTTGTCGGCGACCTCTGGGAGAAGTACCTCCAGGCCATCGACAACGACAAGAGCGATGCGTAAGCCTTAGATGCATCCCCCAATTCTCCCAGGACCGACTAACCACCTCTCCAAATCACAGCGACGCCATCGACGAGCTCAACCTCCAGCGCTACTGCTGCCGCCGCATGATCCTTACCCACGTTGACCTGATCGAGAAACTACTCAAGTACGTTCCCACCGCCGAGAAGGCCGAGCAGCGCAACGAGATGGGGCGGGGGCTACATTCTACGTCCCGGACAGGGGCTAACCGCAACTAGATACAACGCGGCTGAACGAGAAGCGTCGAGGGCAATGAGGAGATGAAAAACTGGTCAAGCGGGGGAAGGGAATTGGAGCAAAGAGATGCGTGAATATCTCTCGACAGAGGGTTGGAGTTTTGAGGGCATTTTCAAGGGCGTTCTGTTCGGAAATAGTGCAGGCAGGCTTTGTCCTCGCAATCGGATACCTGAACAACCATTTACAAACCACTTGCACACGCACACCACATCACTTGACGAAAACTAGCAACTGCCTGATCGAAGCGAAGATTGGTGGTATACTCATTAACTGGACGCAGAAACATGCGGATTTAGCAGTCGATTTAGCCCTGCTAGGCATCATCAGAGCTCAAGTGGTGATCTATACCATGACTTGCGTCAACTCTGACGGGCGATCAGGGCCGCTCTTTTACTTATACGAGCTACGAGCTCGGGATGAGGACTATTGTTTCCTGGCCTGCAGACGTGTGGTTCCATCTCACAATGTGGACATCTCTCCCTGGTCTACTGCATTTTTGGGGCACCATTGTGTTACGGCAGGACGTTACGAGAACATCACCGCCGTCTCGATCTCCAAAAGCTCGTTTCCGTGAACGGTTGGGTGTTTGGGCGAAGGATGAATTCACACCCTGCGCGCGAACCAGAGCACGTGGACGTGTTTGGTGTACAGGGCGGATATTTTGTGGTTCTTCTTCTCGTCGTGGTGGCTTGCGTTGAGAACACTTGCTCACTACATTTATGGGACCAGGCATGTGATTTTCGTGCTTTTGTTGTGCTATGTGGAGCTGATACTTGGATCAGTGTCTTTGCAAGTTTGCTCTTCATCTTGGTGCCAGACGCACTGAAGATATTGGTGAGGTATCTCGCGTCTGCTATGTGTTGTCGCATTATTGTCATGTATGAGCTTGCGGGGATGCGGTACGTATTTGAGAGTAGTTTACGAGCGATTGCGGTAGAGATAGAAGAGGAGGGATCGTCCTAGGCGGGATGTGTAATAGTGTTTGGCAGGTTGTCGAGAAAGAGCTTTATAGCAGAGTTATGAGATGCTTTCAGTGGTTTGTTCACAGACGAAAGCATCGAAGGAAGGTTCTGGTGTGCTAGATTGGTTCCGATCGGAGTGAGAGGCGTTACTATCACAAGTCGATGGCGCAGTATCTGTACCGCTTACGGCAGTACAAAATCCCATATCTAGACTCATCGGGCTCAAGGGGGGACGGGGTTGGATGGGGGACTACATAAATCATAAACGTATGCTCGTTTCAATCCCAAGCCGTATCTCACTCCGCTGGTCGTGTTCCTGGTCAAGTACGCTAGAAGTATTCGCAGTGTGTGGCGGAAAGGATCCCACAGGATTCGGGATGAGTGCCTTTTGAACAGGCATCTTCTAAAGAATAAAAGATGAGATGGTGGTAAGAGGTCTTGTTAAGTAGGGTGGACATAGCTGGTGAGAGATAGGTATGGTTGAAGCAGTGCAAAAATTGCTTGAAAAGTACGATGTTGCACCCAAGCCCTTCGAGCAAGTTTATGCGTTGACTCTGTTTTGCGCGATTGGGCGCGCGTTCCAATTGAAGCATTGATATCAACAGATTGTCCGCCAATATTTTCAGTTCTTTTTGGAATCGCAACTTACACAGACAGGATTCCAGTCGGGTATAGGGCCTTCCCCACAACCATTACAATACCAAACAAACTCAGCGACTGAACCTCCACTTCCACCTCCTTGATTGTATCTCCAAAATCCCCAAAATCCCCAAAGTCCTTTACTGCTCCTTGGCTTTGCGCTCGGTAAGAGGTCTACGCAACGAAACGAAGAGATTTCGTCTGGACCATCTAGAGCTAGAGTGGCTGACCTGGTATCTGCTTCGAGCCCATCGAAGCTGATCACGACTTTTGTACGACAGTACAGCATGAAACATCTAGGACTACACAATTCAGCTATGTGCATACACATTGAAGGGAGCTAGTGTTACCATTTTGCTTGTTCTCCGTCTTGTAATCGCCGTGGCTCGAAAAATGCACAACCAGGGCACTGGTCTTGTTTAGACTCATCGTCAGTAAACCACATGCTCATCTCGACGTGCTGACCGGACTGCGCGTGTCAGAGTACTGTCTTACAGTAGTAGTTGAGGGTCTTACAAAGAAGACACTTTCCCATGGCTTAGCAGTGTCAATTGCCGTTCGTCGCGTCAGATCTCGTAAGCCGTATTCGTTACTGACAACCTTTCTCAGTCCCACGTTTTGGAACCGAACTTCAAGGATGGATTTGAGTGCGGCCGCGGAAGTAACGAACTCCAGGTGAAATGGATAAATGCGTCCAAGAGCGTCGTGTAGAATGACAGGTTGCTGAAAGGGCACTTGGGGTGGCACGTTCCTTTGCATCTGGATACTTGCCTTTACTTCGATGATGTGGCGTTCCAAGCACTGGTTTTGGCCCTTGATTTCGTCAAATCGCTGCTCGAGCCTTTCGTTCTTCTTCAGCGTTTCCTGTAGCATGCCGAACATCTTCTGACAGTCTTCAGAGGACAAGCCACTATTGCTCGTAAGTTCATGGGACAACTAGATCCATAGAACCAGACTCCACCTGTCGAGCCGGAGCACTTACCTTTTGAGCCTTTGTTGTATGTCTACAAGGATATTATCGTTGTTTCCGATAGCTGGCGTTCTAGCTGCGGCCTCTTCTTCTAGGAGGGTGATTCGCTTGGTCTATTGACCTTGCGTATGGCTAATAGTTTGCCAATCCTTCGTGTGGCTATCGATGCTGATCATCGTCTTGTTGGTGTTTTCAACATTGGCGTTTAATCGCATCAACGACTCACTATGGCATTCAGTACTCTCAACCAGTGAAAAATACGAAATGTTGTCGATTAGTAGACTTACACCTGAGAAGTAAGGAGAAGCATATTAAGAGCTCCCACATGCATCTCAATCTGCGACCTGAATTTCATCACATCCTCCCTCTTGCACACCGCCCACTGTATTTTGCGCAAGCGATCGGCGACCTTCCTCTTAGACGCGTTCTGATTCCCCAAGACGTCGAATCTCTCGATGTCGATCAGAAAGCTTGTGATGCATTTCCAGCAGTCCTCTCCAGTCTGCTTGAGTGCATCGCGTCGCGCGTCGGTGTCTAAGACCACTGCCGACGCTGTCGTCAAGGCACGCTCCAAAGAACTTAAAGACCTCGATAGTTCCGCATAGTCCGCTTGCGCTCCACGGGTCTCGGAGAAGGCTTCGATAGACGTTTTCAATAGCTTGATGCCGGAGAGGAAGTCGGATACGGACACACCGAACGGGAAGACCATGTTGCGCGCCTCAGTTTCACTTCATCAGTCGTTTCTCGAGAAAAGCGCGAGGCCAGCAGATGAACTCGAGCTCATCGCAGCTCCGTGAGGTTCTTCGGCATAAAAAGGGAAAATGCGAAATGGGTAGAATAAAGAAGAAAAGACTGTTGAGGTGTGAGGTAGCACGGCTGAGGAGCATATGTCAGTGCTGGCTCACCGGTCGGGCAATGCCCCAGTGGCTGAAGCTGTTTGTTCTTGTGTTTTCGGGGCCATCCGAACGAATGATATCGCGCGATTGACATAATTAGCCAGCGCACAACAAAAAACATCGTTTTATTGGACTAAGGCAATAATTTGTATGACTAGGGTTTGGAAGCGGGGCACATATTTGCGTGAAGCTAGAGTTTTCGTGGTACATCACTCCCACTAGAATTATGCAGAAGCAAAGCGCCGACGATCGATCAATCATTCATTCTTACGTATCGTAAACCTTTGTTCCCGCGGAAACGTGTTCGTTATTAGCGATGGTTGAGACCACCCAAGTCAACCTTCGCTGGCGTTTTAGGCAACAGGACATGATTAAACATATATTGACAAGGATATACCTACCACGCCCGTTTTAATGGAGCAAAACGGAATCAGGGAGCATACGTTGATCGGTGTTGATTGTCTTGCAAGTCCGCAATATGTGGGGCAGGTGTTAATTTTCAAGTCCAGCAATCGATGCGTCCTTGAGTATTGGATTTGTGGAAGGTAACACACCAAAGATAACTCTTCATGGATCTTTAGTGTTTGCAGAGCCCTCATAGTGTGACCCAGAGCGCCAACATATGGTCGGTTTTGTACTCCTTTCCGTTCCAGATCTCAATTAAGATGTGGTGGGTATTTGGTGAAAGAGAACATGAATACTCGTAAGTAAGGTGCGTAATCTATCGAGAGAAAGACACAAAGTCGGATTGTCCGCGCTTTAGAGATGGGGATCGCTCGGTAGGTGGAGGAAGGAGCAACTTTAATCGACAAAATTGAAGTAGGGAAGAGCGCCCGTGCCATGGAAATGGTGGGTTCGCGGTTTTCACATACGGGAGCTCATCTAGTTTCTGCAGCACATCCTGATCTGAACTAATCGATCAGGTTTGAATTCATTGGCATGCACAGATGCTGTCATTGTTTTGTCGATGGGCCGGTGGTCTGACGTCGAGACTTAAACTTCTACTGTCTTTTAACGATTCTGGCTTCAACCTCAGAATTTTGCGGTCATTATTCCGGCAACACGGCGACATGACAAGACGTTATTTACCTTTCGGATAGTGATCGACTGCGGAATAGTGTAGTAGGATATGACCCTTGCCGTGAGGCACTGGGTAACGTTCCTTGTTGATGTCATGGCGCTATCTTTACAAAGCATTTAGGAGAGTCAACCAGGCTATCCCAGGGGAGACGAGCGCCGTTAGCGATTGAGTCTTGGCTCTGGGCAACTAGAGTCACCAACCAACCCTTATCCGCACCTTTGTTTCCTCCAACCACCTCCGTCTTCCATGTCAGCGTGGCTGTTAATCCGCTCCTCTGTCTAATTAGGCCAAGCGCTTCAGTATGAGGTTATTATCTACGGATTCCACACTTTAACCAATGGCCTGACTTTGTTACGTTCTGTAGCTGTCGCTGTCTATGTACAGGTAGTCAGTTAGCTATCTGCAGAATGGTTATCTGCAGCTGTAATCTAATTTGTCTAATTTAACTACTTGTTTGAACATTTCCGTTACGGTGACGTTCGCCCGCGAAGAGGGGGCACTAATTGGGATGGTCACGCTGGTTCTCGATAAACGGATGTGCTGCCATCGGGTTCAATCAATACGTAGGATTCGCGGCTAAAGCAGCTCCTGCCATAAGGTTCTACGTAAAAGCTCATCGCCTGATATTCAATCTACTTTGAGTGCGCATACTAATCCCGGTCCAAATTTCGTCTGCAGCAGGTCCTGGAGAGGGGGTGTTCGGCATTTGAGAGATATGGAAGATATAAGAGCTGGGCTCAGATACGCAAGACAAGAGATAAGCTCGATTTTAAGTTGCCTGTTCCAAACTCATCATGGTCTTCATTGCTAGGGTTGCTGCAACTGTAGCAACTGTTATTACTGTAGTTCAAGGTCACTGTAAGCTGTTTTCACTCTCCTTAGCTTTGAAGATCCTAATGTCAACCTTAAGTCACGTTCGTCCGTCTCGCTCACAACGGGGTCTGGCAAGAGCCTACCCGCTACATCCGCAATAAAACTGCCCCCTTTGAGGACACCTACTTTGGTTATCCGAATGGCATGATAATTTGGCACCACTACGGCGATCCTACCAACTACATAAATCTACCCGAGTCCGTCCGCTGCGGCCGCGACAACATGGCGCACGCCCCTGCCACAGACGTTCTTCACGTCAATGCTGGAGATGAGATTGAGTTCGCTCACAGTAGGCATAATCCGGAGGATTGGACGGATGACCTGTGGTATAATTGTCCCGAGGGAAGAGGTACATGCCGCCTAGGGGTTGATATGCCACATCCTGGGCCAGTATTGGCGCATTTGGGAAAGGTTCCAGACGGAGTGGACGTCAGAGAGTATGACGGGTCAGGGGAGTGGACAAAAATCTATACCTTAGGTTTTGAGTATCGTAAAGACCAAAGAGACCCAATTCACTGGTTGGCGTACAACAATAACACGGTACCAGTACCGCGGGTATGTTACATTGTTTACACCTTGCACTTTATGGCAAACCTCGTACTAATGCACGCAGTTCACCTTTAAGATCCCACCACAGACGCCTTCGGGTCAGTACCTTCTACGCATAGATTTAGTTTATGCATATGAGCATCCAGGCTCCGCGCAAAGTATGTGATTGCGCTGTGCAAACTTGGACCTAATAACTTGCTAATATGGTACCTTCTCCGTTAGTGTACCCTAGCTGCGCTCATCTATCAGTGTCCGGGACTTCAACCAGCGAGTTTCCGACAGGTGTTAAAATACCTGAGATTTTCTCTCCAGAGTCTCCAGGTAGGTGACGCTATGACCATTGCCTACCTACCTCCCAATAACTGACGAGAGACTATAGGAATGATAATCCTGAACGACGAGGATGGCTGGCCGACTATGAGTCCCAACTATACATTCCCAGGCGGCCCGCTTTGGGATGGGGGAAAGCTTGTTATTGATAAGCCGGTCTACAAGGAGTAGGATTGAGCTCGTACGGCGAATCGTTCAATCTTAGTTCCCTAAACATGCGTGGGTATGAAGCTACAGAGAATTTCCATCACAGTTTCATTAACTCGTGGTCGAGCTACAAAGGCGTTGCCTGGATAGTTTTTCCGAAAGGGCGGCAGGGCGTAATGATCCTTTCCTAAGCTCGGCGCGTTTCGTACCGTTGATTTAAGTAGCAAACTCCGGACTATACTTTCCAGTACACTTCGTTTGGGCGACACTTTTTGCGGATCGCCGGGCACTTCTCTAAAGCGGACAAGCCATCAGGCCAACATTTCCTTTTCCAGTTCGCCAGATTTCCACACTCCAGCACATATCAACACTGTCCCAAAATTAGGTCTTCTAGTAACTTCCCCATGACCGACAAGTAAGTATTTCTTGACGTAGCTTTCCACAGTCCCCAGACCTCTCCACTTCAGCACATATCAAAGCTGTCACAAACTTTCAGTCGTCTCGTGACTTCCCCACGGCCGACAAGCCATGTGTTCCTAGATGTAGCTTTTCAAAGTCCCCAGACCTCTTCACTCCGGCACATTGCCCAGGCTCTCTGCGCGCTTCAATCTCCTGGTGAAACCTCCAGAAGCGAACCGCCACCATCCATCTCGTGATCTTTATGATGGCTCTAGACCACTCTTCCCACACATGCCTCTTCAAGGCCTCAATTTTGAGTTCCTAGCGACTTCTCCCCAAAGAAATGCCCATTCGTCAGGTCCATTGTGGTTTGTAGTACCGAATCTCGACAACTCCAGGACGTAGTCTCTCAACCTTGACGTTTGTTTCCCCAGTGGAAGCGTCTCCGACAGCGACAAGCGACATAATCGATCGTCTCTGATTGTCGTCCAGGACCCACCCGCCCAGCACACGCCTCAGATGATTAGACGTTCAGTGCGGTCGAGAAGCTCCCCCCATGGAACAAACGGTTTGAAACTTCGACTCCCATAGAAGACTCCAGAGCAGATCTCTCCAGGCCGCCGTAGTACACGTCTTTGAGACTCCCATTCACCAGAGAGAGGGGAGGAAGAGAGAGGAGTAGCGCCACATGGGATCCCGTGGAAGTTGTTTTAGCCCCGCGGCATTCATTTCTTCTATGCCGTTCTTTAGAGACTGTCGCCCATGCGCAACGATGTTTAAAGTTTTAGATAGAGGGCCAAAAATATTCTTGGCAGGTTGCAGTTTTAGTGAGGCACTGCCCCAGACGTGAGATTGTGAAGAAAGAAAGTATTGTTCGAGTACCCAAGAATGGACTGATGGCGGATGGATGAACGCACATATACCATCGTCAACACCAGGCGAATGCAACACCGTAGCAATAATGAATACATCGAAGAATCGGATCTCAACATCGATGTCATTCCTACAACCTGTAGTGTACTCCATATGTCCCCTAAAAGGGATGTCTATCATGTGAAGCTCATGTGCCCAGCGTTATCTAACAACAACGCCATCACAACAACTACTACTCCGTAAATGCCAAAACCATGCTCCCAGGTATCCCGAAGGAAGGTACAATATATCCCACCCCGACCGGTACCCACAGCGCCTTGTAAAGATGATAGAAAATAAAAGTATGTGCACAGAAAGGCAGCGTGTCGAACACTGACCGTCATCACCTCTGCTCTCGCTCTTCCGCCGGTCTCGCAGGCTCATTCGACGACGCAGACCCAGATCCAGACCCAGGCTCGTCCTCCCTCGTCGCTGCGGGTGTTGCCGAACTACTTCCCCCCTCTGCGTCGGTCTCCGCATGCGCTGGCGGACTATCCTCCCGCCCTCTTCTTCGCCCACCAAACACCCCACTCAACCTAACACTCATCCTCTTACTTCTCCTCTGCCCTGCAGCGGCCTCCTCCGCAACATCTACGCCTTCTTCACTCCTGTTCCTCCTCTGCTCTCTTAGCCTTCTCAGTGCCGAGATACGCTCATCAGCCGACGCATCCGGTCGTGAGCGGAAGGAAAGAATATCGCGCATGACGGAGCGCCGGCGTCGGGAGAGGTCGGCGTCGGATTGGAGGGGTGGCGCGAGGTGGTCGGGGTCGACGCCGGCGGTGGACGAGGTTGTTGAATGCGAGGTTACAGGGCGGAGGTCTACGCGGCTGTGGTGGGTATTAGCATTCGTACTCTCTTGGATGTAAAGAAATGCATGGTGAGCTTACCAGAGCGGACATGTGCCGGATACGTTGAGGAGCCATGGATCGACGCAGTCGGGGTGGAACTTGTGGTTGCAAGGTAACACGCGAATATCTTGCCCTTGCTCAAAGTCTTCCGTGCAGATGGAGCATCCAAGACCCTCATCGGATGGGGCCGTGTGAGTAGCAGCTGTGCCCGCGACCACGGGTTGCGCAGCAGAGATGCCCGACGCCATACCCTCATGCTGTTCGCCAGCAGCATCGCGGGTCGTATCCGTCGCCGGCGTATCCCGAGTCTCCGCAGCTCCATCAGCATTCTGCGTGGTTGTCTCCGCACCTACACCCGGGCCCGCAGCATTCACATCTCTTGCTTCCGACGTCGATCCTAACTCAACATCCGCCGGCTTCGGCTGCTCTTCCGTCTGTCCAAACTTGACAATCGGCAGCGTATCCAGAATAGCTCTTCCCAAACCCCTCGCCCTACTCTGTCTCGGTCTTCCCAATACATCCCTCGGCCCATACCGATCCGGATGTCTATGTGCCCGAATCGCGCCCGTAATGATGATAACCAAGAACAGCGCCGTAATGATTCCGGTAATGCTGTACAAGATAATCATGGCCACGGCCGTCGATGGCGACGGGCCTAGCGGATTCGGATTCCCACCGGACGGATTCTGGGACGTCTGCCTGCCATCGGGGGTACTGTTGTTTTCTTCCACCGAGCGAACGACTTGCACAGAGAGCCGCGAAGACTGATTCTCGCTCACCCGCTTGTTGATGGTCGCCGAGTCGGATGTGCTGTTCATCGAGTAGATGGGGAAGTTTTGTAGTATGTCGGTAATGTTGCTGAATGCGCAATATAGGGCCGTCGTACTGTAGAAAATGGCGCCGTTGATATGGTCGGTATCATATGCGGACCTGAATATGTCGTCCGCTTGGAGATTACCGTTGTAATCATCGCAGCTAATGAAGGCGATATCGCCCTCAGTTATGCTGGTGTACGTCGTGTCGGTCGTGAGGTACAGATTACCCTCGAGCTGCGTGTACCTGTCAGTTCTAACTCGCACCATATAACGAGACACCCGCTGAGGCGCATGAAGGCACGAGGTACTCACGTTGCGATTCGTTGCCTCCCTCGACAGCGGTACCAGCTCTGTGAGGTTGTTCCCATCCGTGTCCTGCAGCATAAGCTGTCCAGCATAGTCGAACGCGTTTCCTGCCGACGAGTTTGAGGCTGCGATGTTGGCGTCGGCGTTCACCACTTGCGATGTAGCAAACAGCGCGAGCGTCAACTGCCACGGCAGTCTTTGTAACATCTGTGCCAGCATCTTTTATCCGCACCGCTTGTGTCGCCTGACGCTTCGTCGAGAATCGTAGTCGCTTCGCAATCGGCTTGTTCATGCGTCGTCGAGGTCGTCTTATCGTGAAAATCGCACCGAGCTACTCGCTGTCCATCGATTGCACGCGCGGGGCTCCGATTGCTGAGAATACGGTCCAAGCCACCACCTCTTACACAACCAAATACCTCTCCAATATACAGTGACGTCCAAATGCTTCCGCGCGGTTCCGGTAGGCTATCGCGATCCCATAGCCACACTTATCGTAGACGTCAGAAACAAAGTAAGAACAGAGGAGCGGCCGGGTAAGTTCAGACGCAGCGTAGGAAGTCGGCGGATGTCAAAAGTCATCACTCAGCCCCAGCGGGAGGCTCGGCGAGAACCTCGGGGACGGGTACGAGGGGTAGGATCCACCTGTAACGATCGACGGCGCGAAGACCGCGACGATGCGTGCAAGGGCGGGATTCATGCATGCCGGCCAAAATTCCCCCGTCGAGTCGAGTCCAGGCTGTCCACTGGAGACGTGGCTTGCTCTAGTCTAGTCCGCAACCGGGGCCTGCTCGGTAGCCTACCCTCTTCGCGATCGCACGCGTTTGAAGACTTCCCTCATTCTGCAATTGTCATGCTCACCTGCATCATTCAGTAGTACGCCTCTTGTTCCGAGACCCTGCTCTGCTCAACCACAATTCCATCTACGTACCGACTCATAATTGCCCTGCAACCAGCACACGGTATCTCAGACAGAATCTCTCCCGTCTCAAACACATGTCTCGGGTATACCACGCGCCGACACCCAGCATCCACCCTGTATGGTCGATTCGATGCGAGCGTCCCCTCGATGCCTTATCTGAAGAGGGAGCACCCACGTCGCAAGGTGGCGCTACGCGCGTCTCGTGCGCCACGATATGCAGTGTATTGAGTGAGCTCGTACGGGTTTGAGGCTCGCTGCTTTCATACATGAAGCCGGCCGATAGTGCTCACAACATCCGGTACAAGCTTATGACTGAAGCAATCCATATTGCCACACACAAGGTTGTTTACGGCGTGTTCTCACTACTCACCGCACACCGCAACCCGATATTCTTCCCCACGCCGAGACAAAACTCAGCCACCCACCAACTCCTAGTCTGTTTTCCTCGAGTCAAGGATGCATCCACATCCGCGATCAAGTGCTACCCTCCTCACACATTTCTTGACCGACACGTGGAATTTGACGTATGGATCTTGGAATCATATTGCTTTGCATTAATTTTTGCTTCCAATCGCTTGTTTGCTTCAGACAGCCCTGTACCGGAACACCTGCGCTATGCGCCCTCGAAATGCTGCCAGACTAACACAGAAAAAGAAACATTATCTATCAACCACGCGTGACCAAAGAGGTCAACCCATACTACCGACTGATATACACCCACGATGCATTGCCCTATCCTCCGCGGCGCCTTGTTGCTCAGTAAGCCTGACCACCACCCCTCCCCCGTCCAATCGTCTTGAAACTCATGGACTCGTAACGCTGCTCCACCAGCCCACCCATAGCGAGCGTGTCCGACATATCAACACCCATGCGAGTAAAGTCATTAAAGCTCGAAAAGTGGAAGCCGACAATGACAACAACGTAGGACAGGATGAGGATAGAGCCCTTGAAGTAGTTGCTCTTGCCCTCGCCGTACATGTACGAGAGGAGGAAGACGCAGAGAATAACCGTCACCATATCCCACTGAGGGAAGATGAGGGCTGTGCAACATGTTAGCGAAGATTGGAGATAGTATCGGCTGTATGTGTGCTTACTAAAAGATTGGTTGACAACTTCCGATGGGTCAATGTAGAGGTTGTGGATGGCACTGTAGAAGACGAGAGCCGGAATCTGGAGGAGCAAAACTTGCAAGGCGTATGCGGAACCAATCTCCATGGATAGGGCAATGTTGCCATTCATGGCGAATGAAATAGCGTTCTAGAAGTTCAGTTGTCAGTTCAACCATATAGCAAAGTACGTGGGACTCGGCTTACCAAGAACTCAGTGGTGTTGGGCACCAGCGCAAACAGCGTGATACCCAGAAACTTTTCGTCAATGTTAGAGCCCACCAAAATCGAATCCACGGTGTTGACCAGAATCTCAGCAATAACCGCATACGCAAGGGTTGCTGATAGTAGGATAGCGGAACTCTTTGCTCGACTCCAGTTCGGCGCGTCATGCCCACCACCGGCCTGCCCTTGGTCAGCCTCGCCATGGCCTTCAACAGTTGTAGTTCTCTGATGGTGTGGTCGTTCAGATTGTGCCTTGGCAGGAGTGGAAATCATCTGAGCCGTTCTGCGTGGTGCTCTGATGGCATCGCGGGTTGCAATGGCTGTGGTCGCAGCGGCAATTTCAGTCATGTGTCGCACCAAAGACTGGTTGTCTCTTTCCGACAGTCCGTCGAGATGAAAGCCGGGAGACAGAGGACGATCGTCTCCGTCTTTGGGCGGAACAACGTGTGGTGTTTGCCCATCAGATTTCGACGATGGTCGCGCTGGCTCGTTGTCTTCGCCATCTGCCCTATGCGCCACCTGATGCATGGCTTGCCCAACGATGCGCTTGTATAACTGGCTGCTGCGTACATCCCCACGCACAATGGAATTGTTCGTTGCCTGCCGGGTGAGTGTGTTAGGAAACTCAAAATGCCCGCTGCTGGTCATTTGACTTGCTGACATCTCCACTGGCTTCTTCTCGTCGGCTTCAGAGCTCCAAATTACTGCGGCATGCGTTCTTAGCGTGAACAAAAGACCAATGAGATATGACGTGAACAGAAGCGCAGCGCAAAGCCATATGTAAGGCTTGACCGCGTCTTTGAAGAAGGGGTCGTTGATTGCTGGCGTTTGGGAATAGAAGCATCGTCGGCAGTCCCTTGGCGATACGTGGCGATCGTGGACACACTCGGAGCACATGAGCTCATGACTTCCATAGATCTGGTAGAACAAAGTAGGCCCAAAGGCACCGATAACAGCGAAGAGCAGCATAGTTGAAGTAACTCCGGCTGACTTGACATTGAAGCGTTGCGTCTTCCTCTTGATGGCGCCAAAGCACATGGAAAGACCCGGAAGGAAGAGGATACCAGCGAAGATACTGCCGATAATGCTGCCCTCGACAAGAGCGGCTTTGCCCTCATTCAGTGCAACGCAATAGAGGTAGACCTCCACGACGGTAGAAAAGAAGGCATTGATAGTGGCACCAACTCCCATGGACGATTGAGCTGAGATGGATGCGACCGCTTGACCGATGAAGTAGGCCAGAGGTATGATGGAGCCCAGGGCGAGCGTGAAGATGAGGCCCTGGCTCGTCAGCGCGTTTCTGATGCCGAACCAGACGTTCAAGCCCCAGTAGTCGAAGATTGTAAACGCGACTAGACCGAGGAGGTTGAAGAAAAATATGTTAGTCCCGTCAATCGTGTACTTCCAATATTTGATGCCCACAGCACGGTACGTGCAGAGCAAGATGGATGACGACTCGCCTGGACGTCGGACGGTGCCACTATCCGTATGGAAGGAGAGAGCCAGCGGGTGTCGTCGGAGATGGTCGAATAGGAGAAGGGTAACCTTGCCCATAGGTATTGAGAAGATCATGAACCAGCACAGACCGGAGACGATGAGAAGAGCGGGAGTGAAGGTGCCCCAGAAAAAGACAAAGAAGAGGACTCGTCCGAAATTCCACTTGCCGCGGCCAAAGAGCCTCCTCTTGGGCGGGGCGGTATCTGAGTGCGTCAAATTCGCGCGCCCCTCTCTCCCGAGCAAACTGGTGGTCTCATTGCTGGAATCGACGCTGTTCCTCCGTCGCCCTATCAGGGATCCGGTGCCTTCATCGGGACCAAAGAACAGCCTCCCCTCCTCGATATCGCCACTCTGCCACTGTTCGTACTCGCTGATGCTGCGGCCCTCGCCCTCGTCCTCCTCTGCATACGCTTCGTCTTGCATGAGCTTGACATATTTGCCGAATGGAAAGAACAGGTAGCCGGAGAGATCAAACAAGAGCTTCGAGTACTCGCCGCAGCTGTCGGCGAACCAGAATAGGGCGCAAATCCCACCTCCTGCGGCTGCTAAGAGCGCAAGCCACCAGCCGAATAGCAGCGTCCAAGCAACATTGAACAACCACAGCCAGTTGTGGACAAGGAGACCAGGAGTCGAATGAATGTCTCCCTCTGCGTTCCGCTGCACCGACCGGTCTTTCTTGTACAAGGCGGGCTTCCAGATCCTGATACCGAATGGGTGCGTTACATTGATCGCGTCTTGACGGTCCTTGAGTGTGAAGCTTTCCGCGTCACTTAGGTCACCCTCGTCATCGTCGTCGTCGATGTGGCCGCTGCTGGTGTCCTCGTCGGCTTGCAGGGTCCCTTCACCGGAGGATGACGGCTGTACGTCAGGTTCGGTTGGTGCCCCCGCGCCTTCCGCTTCAACAGCTTCATCGTCATCGTCGAACGAGGTGACGGTGGGGAGGGTGGGCGGTTGTGCGGCGGTCCGCCGCCGGACGGTCGAGGGCTTCCTGCGCAGCGTCTGGCTGGACGTTGGGCTTGTCTTCTGAGACTTTTGCTTTTGCTGCTCCGTCAGCTCCTTGTCGATTTCGTCCTGGGCATCGTCGACCGAGAACTCCTGTCCCTTGTGTGGGAACTTTGCTGAGGCTGTGCGGCGCATCGAGGGCTTCTTCGTTTTCGGGGGTTCAAGCGTGGTCGTGTTTGGGTTCCGTCTATCGAGCGGTGAGGTTATGGACCCTGCACCCAGTTAGTGTCCATTAGTCTCGAGGTCAAAGCCTTTTGAATGTTGGTCGAAAACCAAGGCCTGGAGAACAAGGAGGTGGCTCACCATATCCGCCTGTCGTTGACGTAGACATCTGCGGTCGCCTACGCGGACCCTCGGAGCTCGTGGCGGTCGCATGGTGGCTGCTCGACGGCGAGTCGACGCCAGACGTGGACGGGCGGTCCTCTTCGGCCATGACGAGTGCCGCGTTACGCAGGATGCCGACGATGCGTGGAGCGGGCTTGGCCTGGAGCGGACGCGCTACTTCGTATGTTGACCCTGTGCTTGTTGTAGCTCACGCGGCAGCCATGGGGCGTTTGCAGCGGGAATATGAGCGGCCAGCAGTAGCATAGCACAGAGGTTGGCAACGTGCCTCGTGGTGTGGAGGGGCCTAGCGGCGTGACCGTTGTACGGATGCAGATGACACTGTTTGGTGCGGATCAGCATCCCATCACAGGAAAGACACAGCTGCAGCTCGGGGGTTTTTCCGAGCCGCCGAGCAGAGCCGCGATAAGACACCGAGCCGTTGCGCGTGACTGCTCAACACTGGAAACGGTCTACTTACCGTACAGCTTCTGCTTCTGCGCAAAAAGACGCCGAGTCTGGGGAAGGCTTTGAAGATGCTCGAGATGCAGAGCATGCACCTGTGGGGAACCACATGGGAAGGGACCCCTGCAATCGCGCGTTGCCCGTCCCGCTCTAGCACTCTCACCGCATCATCGTTTCGCCGACGCCGAGAAGCTTCCAGTGAAGCACGACGGGGACCTGGTCCGCCTGTACACATCTATACACCAACCGCTCCATCCCCACCTTGTACTGTACACCCGCACTCTCTGCGCTACACCTCCAGCGAGCATCATATCGCACTGCTAAATACGCCGACCGCCGAACAACCTACCCTCTCCACATTTGCTCCGCGCGGCCGCCACCACCATGGCGCTCGATACCTTCTACCACAACAAGATCGAGGGGATGAAGCTGGAGATAATACAGGGACAAGCTGTACTCCGCCGTCTAGAAGCTCAGCGAAATGACTACAACTCGAGGGTGCGATTACTGCGTGAGGAGCTCGGCCTTCTCCAGCAGCCGGGGTCTTACGTTGGTGAGGTCGTGAAGGTCATGGGTACAAAGAAGGTGCTCGTCAAGGTGCACCCCGAGGGCAAATATGGTATGACACATGCTTTGTCAATGTATACCGTGTTCCGCCGAAGCTAACAAGACCAGTTGTTGACATCTCCGACAACGTCGACATCACCAAACTCACCGTTGGAAAGCGCGTCACGCTGCTCAGCGACTCGTACAAGCTTGAGAAAGAACTACCATCGTCGGTGGACCCGCTCGTTGCGCTCATGATGGTGGAGAAGGTGCCCGACAGCACATACGACATGATTGGCGGTCTGGACCAGCAGATCAAGGAAATCAAGGAGGTCATCGAGCTTGGTCTACAACATCCCGAGCTCTTCGAGTCGCTCGGTATTGCACAACCAAAGGGTGTACTGCTGTACGGCCCTCCCGGAACAGGAAAGACGCTGCTTGCTCGTGCCGTGGCGCATCACGCCGACTGCAAGTTCATCCGGGTCTCCGGAAGCGAGCTGGTGCAGAAGTACATTGGTGAGGGCAGTCGTATGGTTCGAGAACTGTTCGTTATGGCGCGAGAGCATGCGCCTAGCATCATCTTCATGGACGAGATTGACAGTATCGGTTCAAGCCGAGTAGAGGGCAGCTCAGGCGGCGACTCCGAGGTGCAGCGAACCATGTTGGAGCTGCTAAACCAACTGGATGGTTTCGAGCCGACGAAGAATATCAAGATCATCATGGCGACGAATCGTCTCGATATCCTCGATCCCGCCCTGCTCCGACCCGGCCGCATCGACCGGAAGATCGAATTTCCTCCGCCATCGGTCGAGGCACGAGCTGATATCCTGCGGATTCACTCAAGGAGCATGAATCTAACGCGTGGAATCAATCTGAACAAGATTGCGGAGAAGATGAATGGGTGTTCAGGCGCCGAGCTGAAGGGTGTATGCACGGAGTCGGGCATGTTCGCGTTGAGGGAGCGGAGAGTGCACGTCACGCAAGAGGACTTTGACCTTGCGACAGCCAAGGTGCTCAACAAGCACGACGACAAGGCTACGAGTTTGAGCAAGCTGTGGAAGTGAGGCATGGATGCTCATTGTGGAGCTGTGGGCGCTATGCTATCCGGCGGCGCTACGGCATTGACTATGTACGAGTAAGCATAGCGACATAGACTGGAGACATCATCCACCAACATGCCCTTGAACGCCATGTGTATGAAAACCCGGCCACGTGACATTGCGTTATCGGGCTGACTGTTAGCGCCGCCGATCTCCCCACAACCTTTGTATCCTCTACTTCAAGTCCGCGAACGACGACCCCGAACTTGTCGCAAAGACCCTAGTATCCTCGATCTTACAGGCTCAAGTTCACCGATTCGTATCCAATGAAGTCGCGTTACATTCTTTCGTCAAATGGATCCCGGCGCCATGGCTCTTTCCATCACTTCCTGGCCTTGAACCGCGCAAGATGAGCTTCGGTACCGTCCCGTGTACCGGCTAATGGATGGTCACCGCGTTCCGAATACGTATGGCGCCAGTCCGAAGCCCGATTGCGTTATCTGGAGCTCTTCCTTCCTTACTGCGCTAAGCTTGTATTGGCAGCTCCAACAGCGTGGGCTTGAGTTTGGGAAATTTTGGCTGGTTCCGCTCCGTGGGCGCAACAGGCATGCAATGATATATGACGCGGGTTCATGTCGCGTTCTCAGCCCTGTCAACCCAAAGATTTGCTACCTGTCGCGCGACGTAGGGCCTTTTATTAATTGACTTTTCGCGTCTCGTTCTTGATTGATCATTGTGGTCACTAGAGTTTTGCAGATAAGTTACTCTTTGTAATACGACGAATACACGCAAAGACGACAAGGAAACAAAAGGCCGAGAACCGAGTCATGGCGGAATCGCAGAAGCTCGACGAAGTGGAGAAGGACGGTAATCGGGCGCCAGAGGTGCTGTCGCTGCAAGATGCTCCTGCTGCGGTGCTGAGCGAGGACTCGCTGGATCCCGTATATGCTGCGAAGGCGAAGGTGTTGAACAAGGCGATTCAAGATATTGGCATGGGACGGTATCAGTGGCAGGTAAGATTAATCACAACATCTCACCCCCGAATGCATGCGAGTACACCGTATCGGCGAAAGGCGGGTGGTTTTGGTCCGGCTGCATTGGCAAAGCTTGTTTAAACTTGGGTCGGAGAATTGTGTCCCATTGCACTGTGCAGAACTCATACGAATAACATTCTCTAACAACTCCCAGCTCTTCATCGTTGTCGGTTTCGGCTGGGCCTCCGACAACCTCTGGCCCATCGTAACCTCCTTGATCTTCGCCCCCGTCAAGTACGAATTCCAACCCACCCGCGCTCCCTTTCTCTCCCTCGCACAAAATATCGGCCTCCTCGCCGGCGCCATTTTCTGGGGCTTCGGCTGCGACATCTTCGGCCGACGATGGGCTTTCAACCTCACCCTCGGCATAACCGGCGTCTTTGGCATGATCGCTGCGGGATCGCCTAATTTTGCAGCTATTGGGACCTTCGCGGCGCTGTGGAGTATTGGTGTCGGAGGAAACTTGCCGGTGGACTCGGCGATCTTTCTAGAGTTCTTGCCGGGGAGCCATCAGTATTTGCTCACGGTGTTGAGTATTGATTGGGCGCTTGCGCAGGTCTTCGCTACGTTGGTTGCGTGGCCGTTGTTGGGGAACTTGACGTGTGGAGCTTTGGAGGAGAATTGCACGAAGAGTAAGAATATGGGATGGCGCTACTTCATGCTCGCCATGGGTGGTGTGGCACTTCTCATGTTTTTGGTTCGCTTTGTGTGTTTCACGATATACGAGAGTCCCAAATTTCTCATGGGGAAAGGCAGGGACGCCGAGGCCGTCAAAATTGTCCACGAAGTCGCCAGACGGAACGGCAAGACTTCTACCCTAACACTTGAGGAACTGGAACTCTGCAACGAGCTCGCACCCGCCGGTTCAATCTCACAGCCCCAATCTCACACCCAGGCCGCCCTAAAACGCAATCTCGAGAAAATCGACACTCGCCACATCAAAGCGCTCTTTGCAACAAGAAAGCTCGCCTTCAGCACCTCGCTCATTACACTGGTCTGGGCCTTCATCGGCCTCGGTTTCCCGCTCTACAACGCTTTCCTGCCGTACCTCCAAGAGACGCGTGGCGCGGTGTTTGGCGATGGCTCAACGTACCTTACCTACCGCAACAGTCTTATCATTGCTAGTTTGGGGGTGCCGGGGTGTCTGCTTGGTGGGCTTTTGGTGGAGACGCCGTATGTGGGGAGGAAGGGGACGCTCGCCCTGTCTACTGTTTTGACAGGCGTTTTCCTCTTTTGCTCCACGACGGCGTTGAATTCGGCGTCTTTGCTTGGGTGGTAAGTCCCTGATGTCCTTTCTCCTCACGCTCCCCCTTATTCCCCCACCATTCACCCATTCAAACTCTAAACCCCAAGCAGGAACTGTGCCTACAACTTCATGTCCAACATCATGTACGCGGTCCTCTACTCCTACACGCCGGAAATCTTCCCTACAAAGGACCGGGGCACGGGCAACGCCATTACGGCATCTGCAAACCGCGTCTTCGGCATTATGGCGCCTATTGTCGCCATGTTCGCTAATTTGGAGACGGCGGCGCCGGTTTATGTTAGCGGAGCGTTGTTTGTTGTTAGTGGGATTTTGGTGATTGCTTTGCCGTTTGAGTCGCGGGGGAAGGCTAGTATGTAGTGTAGTGGAGCGGGGGAAGGGGGGCTGGTGGGAGAGAAGGGATTTATGGAGAGTTGAAAGGGAGTGGGGACTAGGAGAGCTGGGTGGAGGGCGTATGTGAGGTTGCGTGGGAGTTGGAGATACATGCTTAGATACCACCTCTACTCCAAAGCAGTAGTCCTATTCATGCCATTAATCAAACATTGATCCGGTTCCACTTCGCACATACCAATAATCCAGTCTTCTCTGTTAGTAAACAATGCACGATACCTACGTTCGCAATGGGTAGAACTAGACAGGTATGCTTCAATGTCCTATACATGACCATCACGGGCAGTAGCAGCAACGGAGTTTTTGCACGTTTGCACGTCGGTGAAATTAGCGAACACAACGACCACTGCCGCTATATCTACAAATTACCCTGCACATTGCGCATATTGCATGTTGTCCAGAAGGCCACCTCACGTCATATCATCCGATGTCAGTCGCGAACTTGTTGCTTCCTTCGGATGTGGATCCCGATCCGTAGTGTCCAGAGGCACAGACAATGGTCTTAAGAACAGCCGCGATTGACACCACATGCAGTTAGACATGACAGTGGGCAATGTTGTGATTTGCATGTGAAGCTCAAGCGCCTTCGTGAAGCTTCCACATGTTTGTCGTGCGAGTTTTAGGTGACGTTTTCAGCCACCGCCTCAGCCACAAATACGTCACACCCCGCGTGCCTGCTTCGCCCCCTCATCGTGCCTCCCTCTCTCATTTTACGCGCTTATAACAACCCCTCTTCTCATTCTTTCTCTTTCACATTACACAAACAACTCTTCACACATTCTATCTTCTCAATTACCCCCACAACAATCACCTACACTCCTCTTCATCGAACCACTGTCGAACGCACCGCTCGCAAAGATGGCTACCACCGTACACGTCGAGAACATCTCCACCAAGACGTCTGAGGATGAGATCAAGTCTTTCTTCAGCTTCTGCGGCAAGATTCAAAACATCTCGGTAACACCCACCGACAACGACACGCAGTCTGCCTCTGTCACCTTCGAGAAAACCGCCGCCGCGAAGACCGCGCTCCTGCTGGATAACACCCAGCTCGGCTCCAACTCGGTCAAGGTCAGCTCCGCAAAGTCTATCGACGAGATCGCCGGCGACAAGTCTGCCTCGGCCGAAGAGGCCAAGGATGGGGACCACCACATCGAGCAGGAGGAGAAGCCTCGCGCTCGCATCATCGCCGAGTACCTTGCCCACGGCTACACCATCTCCGACACCGCTATTGAGAGGGCCCTTACGATCGACCAGCAGCACGGTATCAGTTCGAAGTTCACGAACGCCCTGAGCAACTTCGACCAGCGGTTCCAGGCCACGCAGAAAGCGCAGGCCGTGGATAACAAGCTCGGCCTGACGCAGAAGGGTACTGCTGTCTGGCAGGGTCTGTACTCGTACTACGACAAGGCCGCGAGCACCCCCACTGGCCAAAAGCTGAGGCAGTTCTACGAGACGGGCAACAAGACCGTCCTCGATGTCCACAACGAGGCCCGCCATCTTGCCGACCTCAAGAAGCAGGACGGTACGGGTGAGAAGTCTGCGACGGAGGGGTCTGCTGTTCCAGGATCCGAGAAGACTGAGGGCGTCGCCTCAACCTCTACCTAGATATCACGAGAAGTTGGAAAAATGGATTTGAAGCCTCCTTTTGAGAGCTATGACGGATACGATTTGATAGGTTTGGTCACAGATGAGCGCGCGCCCGATGGATATTCAGGCTGGTTTGTATAGTAGCAAGTACCCTCAATGCACTATCATATTTGTTCGAACAGCGTACCATTGCTGTTGTGATATGGCGTGACGTGCCACGACAGCTTACCAGCTAGAACATGCGTCCAGATCGCGACAATTTGTTCATTTCAATTAGACACGAGACAACTGAGCAGCAAACAACAAACAATAGAATGACGTCAAGTCTTCGAATTGAGTGGTGCAATTCCCGCAATCGCCTTAGGAGGCAAAACACGAAAGGTCTCCGCTAATAAGGCGCCGGGCGGCTCGTTTCCCCACATACACTAGAAGACTAGCGCCTCGTGCAGCTGCCTTCATTCGGTCAACTAGCTGGGATCCCCAGCTGGCTTCACGGTCCGCTTCTTTCAGTTGCAGGCCCCATGGAGCACTATCTTGACTACAATTCGAACTCATGCATGTTGGTCAAAGGTCAAGCCAAGATGTGTAGAAGTGACCGGAAGCGGAGGGCAGGAGCGGTCTGCGGAATGCCCTCGTGTGGTGCCGATAACGCGCGCACGGCCGATCGCCCGAGCCAGACCCAAACTTGCAGCGCTCGGCGGACCACTTTTCCACAGTCTTTTCTCCTTGCTCTTTGCCATCTTTTCTCCGCATTCCTCAACTGCACGTCCTACGACTTTCTTTCTGCTTTCAGTGCTGCCCTCATTCGCAAATCTTTGTCTACGCCTAGGGGTTCCCTGGACGCTGAACGCAAACAAAAGCGAGCTGCTCCATCTACTAAGTTCCGTCTCAAGCAGCTCGCCCTCGCCACGACCTTTGTTTGCGTGTTGGCGTAATCGTAAGATACAAGTCAGGCTTAGGGATATGGGACTCACCAAACGAAGAACAAGCCCCCGGACGCCAGACGAATTCCCTGCCGCGCAGCTCTTTCTTCTTGGTGAGTGTGCTCCACGTCCGCATTTGGCCGTCCTCACCACCAGTCGAAAAATGGGCAGCTAACAAGACATTCGCAGCACTCGTTCGAGTTGCAGAGCCAATTGCACTTACTTCAATCTTTCCTTATGCCATCAAGCTCGCCGACTACTATGGCACTCCTGAATCGCAAGCCCCGTTCTTTGCGGGCATCCTTATCTCTGCTTTCTCGCTTGCCGAGGCCTGCACAGGCATGTACTGGGGTGGATTGAGCGATCGAATTGGTCGTAAGCCAGTCCTCCTCTTGGGTTGTTTCGGAACCATCACTTCGCTACTAGTCGTCGGATTTGCCTCGAGCTTCTGGCTTGCCCTTGCCGGCCGTCTCATTGGCGGTGTGCTGAATGGCAATGTTGGTGTGATCCAGACCATGGTCGGCGAGCTGGTCAAGAATCCGGCACATGAGCGTGAGTATTCTGCTCGTTCGTTTAGGGCTCTGATTGACTTGTTTCCAGCCAAGGCATACGCTGTCATGCCGTTTGTGTGGAGTATTGGCACTATCATTGGACGTAAGCATTCTATCCCCGCCAGTACTTCTTAATGCGTTGCTGATCTCACAGCCTCAATCGGTGGCTATTTCGCAGAACCAGTGCACAACTTCCCTAATTTCTTCTCGTCGTCCGGCCTCTTCGCCAGGTTTCCGTATCTCCTTCCCAACCTCATCTGCACTGGCCTGTTGGTCATCGCCATGGCTGCAGGCTATGTATTGCTCGATGAGACACATCCGGATATGCAGCCTTGGAGCACTCAGGCAGACCTCGATGCCTCCACCGCCGAGACTCCACTTCTGCCGGCCCAAGGCGCCATGGCCAACGCACCTTCCAATTTGACGACGGAGTGCTATGGAACATTCGATGCTGTGGACGTCCAGCGCAACGAGATGTGGCATGTTAGGTCGGATGGCAAATGGATAGAAGACTCCCCGTCGAATGATAAGGTCATTACCGGGACCGTTCTTACATTCGTAGTGGCATTAGGCATTTTCACCTATCACTCGGTAAGAGAACGTCGTGACGAACGATAATGCCCAGCTGACCATGTGCAGATGACATACGATCACCTTCTCCCAATCTTTCTTCAAGATAAGCGAGCCGATGACATCTCCTCGTTCGCAACATCTCCTTCAACATCGCTTGGGGGTGGTCTAGGGATACCGCTCCAAGATGTTGGCGTCATCATGTCCATCAATGGACTAATCCAACTCTTCATTCAAGGAGCCGTGTTTCCATTCCTGGCCTCATGGTTCGGTGTCTGGAAGCTTTTGATCCTGGTCACTATTGGCCATCCGATTGCATACTTCATCGTACCCTTTCTTCCATTACTTCCTCAGAGCCTGCTCTATCCTGGAATCTACGCCTGCCTGACGGTGCGGAGCTTGACCTCAATCGTTGCGTACCCGCTCCTCCTCATCATGGTCAAAGAAGCTGCACCCGCACCGAGCCATCTCGGCAAGATCAACGGCCTTGCAGCCAGCACTGGCGCTGCGTGTCGAACCATGGCCAGTCCGATTGCGGGCCTACTGTACGGTCTTTCGATCGAGATGCACTTTACACCTCTCGCTTGGTGGGCATCTGCGCTTGTTGCCTTAATCGGCGCATTGCAGATTCCCTTTATGAGCCATGCAGCTAGTAGTTGCAGTGCCAGAGTCCGAACGGCGGCACGTTGCTGTTTGTTCAAGAAGAAATCGACGCTGCCTGAAGTCGTTCGCATCACGGTCGAAGACGAGGAGGAGGCGTAACGCGTCATACGAAGTCTACAACAACTGCCCGACAGCCGCGACGCGCACGTTTTTGCACGGTGGAGTCATGGCGGGGAATTAATTGGACGGCCTTACATTCATGTTCATTGTGGCACTGTGCGCGCCCGTAAGCTCAGCGCGCACGTATACTCGGGTATTATTTCCTAAGCTCACAGGCGGCATACGCACGGTCGGCCCCACAGCGGGAACCCTCGGCGTTGGAAAAGGTGGTCATTGTTCTTTACGAAGGATGGGAAAGCTCACGATTTGGTGCGCCTTTCTTTTTGTCTTGAAACGGGTACCGAGAGGGTCGGAGTTGGGGTTGGTTTTGGTCTTGGCGTTGGTGTTGATGTTTTGGCCCTTTCCATCATGGCATTCACTTTTGATTTTGGTTTCTCGTGCGAACAGATGGAGGATTATGCATTGTACATGTGCAATACCCATATATGCATAGCGATGGTTCTCAAATGACAAGTGCACATAATATTGAGTGTGTAGAATCATGGCATGTACTGTGCATACGCTCACACAGATACCGTCATTGTTATACGACTATCTCTTCTAGTTCAAACAAATCTGGCGTCTCGTCGTACGAGTATCATGCCGGCATAATGAGCTCAAAAGCCTACAGAGACTTATGCATCAGGAAAAGGAGGTTTCGCTGATAGTGAATCGGGCCTTTCATAACCAGGTCTATCCATCAGACAGGAGAGGGAGGAGTAAAAGATATTTTTGTGCACGATGTGGGGTGCGTTGTGGAGCCAGATCGCATGAACGCGATCGCCTTCATTGCGTCAAGTTGACAGAATTGGGAAGATTCAGCAGGGGATACCTGTTTAGACTGGCTGAAACTATTGATTTTGGTTCATGACATGGAGGTGGCTAGAGAGCGGCCGAGGTTAGGTGGTACGATTCAACACGATAGCTGGGAGACGGGCGCGTGCGTGTGAAACCGCGGGGACAGGGTTGTTAAGTACCAGGGTGGATGGTGTCTCGTGATTGACATGGTTGTGGATGTAGGGGACATGGGTAAACGGGATGGAGTGTTTTGGTTTGGGAATGGGTTGTCCGAAGGCGGAGATTTTCGATAAAAGATGAAGCATGAGAAGGGTTCGGTTCGAAAGAAGTGAGAGTCAGTAGGTCGTGATGTGTGTGACGTAGCCTGTGATGGAGGCAGCGATGCTGCACTGTGCTGCGCCGGTCACAGAGGGATTCCCGAGGCACTCATCCGGCAAAGCAAGACAGCAGTGCGGCCTCGCCATCTCTTACCCCGTGATCGAAGTGGCGACCAACATCGGCTTCGCCATACAACTGACTGCCTTCGGTATAGCGTACGCTGAAGGAAACATCACGTAGTACACCGATCCGGACATGGGAAGTTTACTTGGCGATGGCGACGACTGTCCGTCATCCCCGGTCTACAATCGCAAGCCAAGCGCGTACACTCGTGCGTTTCCAGCACTGTGGGACAATGCAAAAAAGGAGCGGTTCGCGATGGCCCATGGGCACCGTGATGCCGGAGCGTGCTGACACAACGTTTGGACTGACAGCGCTGACACAGCCACCTCCGTCGAGTCGCCTCTCCGCACCCTGTCCGTCTGGCGTTTAGGAAAATATTGACGGTTTGGCGTTTACATGACAGTGCGTCAATAGGTGGGTACCTGCATGCCAACGATGTGGCGGTGGTTGTGCCATCCATGCGCCGCATCCCGATCCAGCAATGTTGGATACCCGAACTGACCGCGAACTCCGATGAGACTTGCCGCTTTGGACCGCTGGCTATGTAAGATGTAGGGTTTCGCACGACTGCAGCAGATCCGGGGATGCAGTCTATACTGGGGTTGGACGGGGCGCGTTGGATGCTTTGTTGTATTTTGAGTGCCACTCGTACGTGTATGCAAGCGAGGGCATAGGAATAGCACATGACAGGGCGACAGCGACGGCTAGACGGGAGCAAGAGTCAATATCGACTCGACTGCATGCATGACCTCGAGCCCCAGCACAATCGAGTCGAGTAGCGGTTGCAGCTCGGTTCTAAACCTACTTCCGTACCGTGGACGAAGCCGAAATGTGTGATTCGCGCGCGTGTCGAGTCGTAAAACACTGGTTGTATCCCTGAAACGCGGCGAGGCCACCGTGCACTCCGCTTTGGGCGGACGAGGCTCCTGTCCCGCCGCGGAGGCAGTTTAGCGCGGCGGGAGAAAGCGGTAAGACGCGTGCGAGCCGGCCTGGCATCCTCGTCGGGACGAGATGCATTGCTTCTTTGGGATCGAGCTCAGGGCTACTGCAGGGGGCTCCGTGCCTCGGGCTTGCGGTGGAGACGTTGCATCGTGCTGGAATAGGGACGGGCGCGATTCCGGGGCTCTGATTCAGCCATGGGCTTCAGGTGAGGAGGGGCGAGGCTGGGTGAGAGAACGGGCGAGAGGGCGAGGGAGCGAGAGGGCGAGAGAGCGAATGCTGTCCTGCAGCGCTACTCCTCAGACCATCGATCTGTGTATTCGGCCAACGCATCGCTGGACGAGAGCCGCCGGCATCCAGTAGTCGCGGTTTGGCCTTTTTTCCATGGGCGACTGGCCTGTTCAGGGCCGTCGATTGGCCTCGTACCTGCGTCGCCGCTTGCGCCAAGTCTCTATTCTGGGCGTTTCAGAAGCGCTCGCTAACGCGGCGCCGTTCGACCTCTCACTCCACAACAACGCGCAGGCATGTCGCCCCCGGTGAGCGACTGCAACCCAACAGGGAGCCATGGGTGCTCCGAGAGCGCGCGACAATGCACATGGAGGCCTCGTCCAGAGCCCGTGGCTGGACCTGTCCCACGCTCGCCAATCAGACTCGGGCTTCTTTACTTTGTTTCAATGCCGCCGTTTCAAGTCCGTGCCTGAGGGGAGGCAAGCCGTGGGTATATCTATACCTCTCTGTTCCAGCATCAATTCTTCTTTTCCTCATCACAGCGCTTCGCTTCTTCCTCTCTTCTTCAATACTTTTCCAGGGTTGTGCTGGGGACAAAGCCATTCGCTATCTTTGTCTTTCTGTCTCAATCTCTCCTAGTTTTCCTCTTTACTACTATCGTTAAGCGGGTCTTCGACTTTCATCAACACAGGCTTGGTACTGTAGTCTTTCGTTCCCACGACATAGTTCGATCACAATCATCATGAAGGCATCCATTGCTCTTCTGGTCTCCGGGCTGGCTGTCCAACAGGTCGCAGCCACCTGGAACCGCAACGCCAACCACTACCAGACGCCGCAGTACAACAACAACGAGTGTACCGAGAAGCAAAAGGGCGGTTACACCTGGGACGACCTCAACGACGGCGACTCGCCCGGCAACAGCTACGACGGCAACTTTGACTTCAGCGGCGGCTGGAAGTGCAAGGGAGGCAACAACGGCAAGCGTGACCATCTCACCAAGCGCACTTTTGGCAGCAAGAGCATCAACAACAAGTGCGGCGAGAAGAAGCCCGCTGCCTTCTCGTGCAAGGGCAAGAAGGATGGTTTCTCCGCGACCGAGTTCCAGGTCTCGACCGAGTACGATGCCGACCTTGACTTCCACTACAAGATGCCTGACGGCTCTACTTGCAAGCAGCGTGCCTCTTGCAAGAAGGAGGGTACGACTGTGAAGAACACCCAGTGCGGTGGTGCTGAGTCTGTCGAGGTCTATCTCCCCCCAGGCGGTGGTAAGGGCAAGGGCGAGGACGGTCAGGACAAGGAGGACTGCGACATTGGCTTCCATCACATTGGCTTCGACTGCGAACCCGGTGTCCCCTACACCCCTCCCCCGAAGTACACTCCCCCGCCCAAGCCTGAGTGCGGTGAGGGCTATGGACAGAAGCCTTGCACCAGCGCCACACCCTCTCCGCCTCCGGGGACCACCACGCCGCCGCCGCCGGAGACCACTGAAGTCTCCCCGCCTCCTCCTAACACCACTGAGGCTCCCCCTCCACCAGCTGAGACTCCTTCCGACTCGCCTCCTGCGGCTTGCGGTGAT
>Ga0247733_1000259_pt1 | contig 45300 bp, 38 predicted proteins | sample UWRJL043104R2_FD_180932 | JGI IMG/M metagenome (GOLD analysis project Ga0247733, IMG submission 180932) | Plant litter microbial communities from Arlington Agricultural Research Station in Wisconsin, United States - UWRJ-L043-104R-2 | ecosystem: Environmental > Terrestrial > Plant litter >...
CGGATCGTGATGTTCCCAATTGCCCATGCGAAGGGCTGCCGCGACGGTGCTATCTGCTGCCAATCACGCGGCCGGGCGCTCTGCCAAAAGCAAAAGAGGCGTGGCGGGGTTCGTGCGCGGGCTGGCTGTGAAGCGCACGCCGAGTGACGACATGGGCAGCATTGTCCATCCACTGCCCGCCCGGCCTTCACTCGCTGCATGGCTGTCGGGCTGTATATATTGTGTTGCTGCGGCGGCGCGCGGACAGCGCGTGCTGGAACCATCTGCCCCCGAATATCGCGCAGCACGTGAAACGCGGATTCATCGGACGACGGGAAATCACAGCCGCCAGCTCTTGTTTTCGCTCCCGCGGGAACGTTTTGGCACCGAGGTAGCCAGCCCCGAGCGGACGGCAGCGCAGCCAATCACGGCCGCCCTGATCGCCATTAGTTATCGGCCAAGTTGCGGGCAGCTTCTGACGTTCTTTTCCTCCGCCGCTCCATCTCCTGTACTCTCCACTCCATCCTCCCCAACCCATCCACCATGCAGAAATTCTCCAGGCTCGGCCGCGTCGGCCAGAGCCTCCTCCAGCGGAGGCAATTGGCTACCGTCAGCGATGCTCCGCTGTCCAAGAAGGTCGAGATGAACAACCTCGAGAAGGGCAACTTCATCAACTACCAGAAGATGAGCGAGAACCTGGCCATCGTGCGCAAGCGCCTGAACCGCCCTCTCACCTTCGCCGAGAAGATCCTGTACTCGCATCTCGACGACCCGCACAACCAGGAGATCGAGCGCGGCTCCAGCTACCTCAAGCTCCGCCCCGACCGCGTAGCTTGCCAGGATGCCACCGCCCAGATGGCCCTTCTGCAGTTCATGTCGGCCGGTATGCCGAGGGTGCAGACGCCCACTACCGTGCACTGCGACCATCTTATCGAGGCCCAGGTCGGCGGCGCAAAGGATTTGGCACGTGCCAACGATATCAACAAGGAGGTTTACGACTTCCTCGCCACATCCTGCGCCAAGTACGACATTGGCTTCTGGAGGCCCGGATCTGGTATCATCCACCAGATTGTCCTCGAGAACTACGCTTTCCCAGGTGCTCTGCTCATCGGTACCGACTCTCACACGCCCAACGCCGGTGGCCTCGGCATGGCCGCCATTGGTGTTGGTGGTGCCGATGCCGTCGACGTCATGGCCGGTCTTCCTTGGGAATTGAAGGCTCCCAAGGTCATCGGTGTGAGACTCACTGGTGAACTCTCTGGCTGGACTGCTCCCAAAGGTACGTTTTCTTACCCGAGCTTCCGCTTGGCCGCTAGCTCCAAGCCTCGCGGCGCGACAGCGAGCTACCAATGAAGCCACAGCAAGCTAACACAAGCTCTAGATATCATCCTCAAGGTCGCTGGCGAGCTTACCGTCAAGGGTGGAACCGGTGCTATCGTTGAGTACCACGGACCCGGTACCCAGAACCTGTCATGCACAGGAATGGCTAGTAAGTAACCCCCAGCAACACACCTGTCTCTCGTCAAATCTTCTGTGTCGCAATTCGCGGATTGTGCAGCAGTCGGTTCGAGACAGGTGATCGCAACACACCCCTAGATGAGCTTTGCTGACCCCGAATGATAGCCATCTGCAACATGGGTGCCGAAATCGGTGCTACGACCTCTGTGTTCCCCTTCAACGACCGCATGTACGACTACCTCTCGGCTACCAAGCGACAACCGATCGGTGACCTCGCCCGCGAGTACGCGGCTGAGCTCCACGAGGATGAGGGCGCCGAGTACGACTCGCTTCTCGAGATCAACCTCTCGGAGCTTGAGCCGCACATCAACGGTCCCTTCACCCCCGATCTGGCTACGCCCATCAGCAAGTGGAAGGAGGCTGTCAAGACGAACAAGTGGCCCGATGAGCTCAAGGTCGGCCTTATCGGATCCTGCACCAACTCCTCGTACGAAGATATGTCGCGCGCTGCGTCGATCGCCGAGGACGCCATGGCTCACGGCATCAAGGCCAAGGCTCTCTTCACTGTCACTCCCGGCTCTGAGCAAATCAGGGCTACGATTGAGAGAGACGGCCAGCTGAAGACCTTCGAGGAATTCGGCGGCATGGTTCTGGCCAACGCCTGCGGTCCTTGCATTGGTACGTTTTAATCTTCTCCGGTTTTTGGATTCTTGCTAACTTTACCAGGTCAATGGGATCGTCGCGATGTCAAGAAGGGCGAGCCCAACTCCATCATCTCGTCCTACAACCGTAACTTCACTGGTCGCAACGACGCCAACCCCGCCACCCACTCCTTCGTCACTTCGCCTGATCTCGTCGTCGCCATGACCATTGCTGGTACCTTGAACTTTAATCCACTTGTGGATGAGCTCACCGACTCCAACGGCAAGAAGTTCAAGCTCAAGGAGCCCAGCGGCCAGGGTCTGCCCACCAACGGCTACGACCCAGGACAGGACACCTACCAGGCGCCTCCCAAAGACCGCTCCTCCGTCTCGGTTGCCGTCTCCCCCACCTCCGACCGTCTTCAGCTTCTACACCCCTTTGATGCCTGGAACGGCAAGGACGCCACGGACCTACCCATTCTTATCAAGGCCCAGGGCAAGACCACCACCGACCACATCTCCATGGCTGGTCCCTGGTTGAAGTACCGCGGTCACTTGGACAACATCTCCAACAACATGCTTATCGGTGCCATCAACGCGGAAAACGGCGAGGCCAACAAGATCAAGAACAACCTGACTGGCGGTTATGACGCGGTCCCGGCTGTCGCCCGTGACTACAAGAAGAACGGCATCAAGTGGGTCGTTGTCGGTGACTGGAACTACGGAGAGGGCAGCTCGCGTGAGCATGCCGCTCTAGAGCCCAGGCATCTTGGTGGTCTTGCCATCATTGTCCGATCGTTCGCCCGTATCGTAAGTTGTTCGGCTTCGCACAGACATGCCTAAGCTAATCCCATGTAGCACGAGACCAACTTGAAGAAGCAAGGTATGCTTCCTTTGACCTTCATCGAGCCCGCCGACTACGACAAGATCGGCCCCAACGACATCGTCGACCTCAAGATCACCGAACTCGCTGTTGGCCAACCGATGACTCTTGTTGTCAAGCCCGCCGATGGCGGAAAGCCTTTCGACATCAAGCTCGGACACACCTTCAACGAGGGCCAAATCGAGTGGTTCAAGAACGGCAGCGCGCTCAACACCATGGCCAAGAACGCGAAATAGAGGACTTCTTGTCGATGAGGAATCAATCAGGACGAGATATCATCGCCGGGAATGTAGATATAGAGGACAACAACACCCAGGCACACTACTGATGATGGATATGGACGAGGACACGGGATTTGGGGAGGAAATTGGATTCTGGGTCGCGACGAGTATGTTATGTACCAGGTGGCTGTGCTTTCCTTTGATATCATCCGGGCTCAATAGGTTGGGTCTGGCTTGTACTTTTGTATGGTGTTTAGCATGCAATGTCTTGATCGATTTTGTTATAATCTTTGCCCTTGGTGAACATGTTCTTGCCTTGCTGACTTGTGGGGTTGCGGTTTGGTTCTTGTCGGTACTTTGCTCAAACGGCTGACACGTGCGCACCGTTGCCCCGCAACCGACCAATCAACAAACATCCCGCCCGACCTTCAATGCCAACCTCCGACCTACACCATACATTCCTCCACCCCGCGCACGCGTCGTATATCACTAAAACCGTCGCAATGGCTCGTTTACGCAAGCCCAGCTCGGCCGAGCCGCCCATATTCATACCACCAGCAACCACGAGCAAGCCAACACGATCGAGTCCCCGCAAAACCGTGCGCGAATCGCCCTCTACCCGCGAGCTCCGATATACCTCGTCACAAGACCCCGAAGAATCGTTCCTCGTACCTAAGGCGACCGCGAGTACTTCGCCGGTCCGGAAGCAGCGCGTGCTAAGGCCGGTTGCGAGTAACAGCAGACTTTTGAGGAAGATTAGTGATGAGAGTTTGGCGGCGACGCCGGATCGGAAGGAGAGGAGGGAGAGGGGTATTGAGGGCAGAGGGCAGAGGGGGTTGTATTCTAAGACGCTTGCGAAGAGTGTTGCGAGGAAGCAGCAGGGATTGAGGAAGATTGAGGTGGGGGTTGAATCCGAGAGTGTGGCTGGTAGGGAAACTGTGGTTGAGGAAGAGGAGGAGCTTGAGAGGAGTGTCTTTTGTGGCGATGAGGAGGGTGAAAAAGACGAGGGTGATAAGGAGAATGCGGAAGACGTGGTAGAGGAAGAGGACTCCGAAGATGAAGATGACGAGCCGGTGATGGCTTCGCGACAGAGGCGACGTCAACCGCACGCTCGAAGAGTAGTCTCGGATTCTGAAGAGGATAGCGAGGAAGATGAGCCTATTACAAATCGACAGCGGATAGTTTTCTCCCAAGAGGCTGCTCTGCAGCCGGTTATGGCTATGCCACCACCTCTCTCGTCTGCGAGGCCTCCGCACCGAAAGGGCCACAGCACCATCTCGAACTGGGCACAGGAGGTCATCGATTTGACAAGCTCACCAGAGCCTCCGGCCTCGTTCGAGCCCCCACCACCGACACGGACTCGCACTGCTTCCTTTGCTGCATCATCTCGTCCTACGAGCTCAGCCTCGAACGATGCAGATGCCATGCTGCGCTTGTACGTTGTACCAAAGTTGAACTCGACAACAGACTGATCATCTGCCAGCTCTCCGACGCCAATCAAGTTTCGTTCTCCACGCAAGGCACCTCCCATCTCTCGACCATGCACCCCACCCGCACCCATCAGCCCTTCCAAGCTCGTCTCGCCCTCAAAAAAGAACCCGCGCATCCCGCACGCAGTCGAGTTGCGCCCCAGTATAGACGCTTTCTGGAACCCAGAAGTGGTGAATGATTGGAACGACAAACACTCGCCCTCAAAACCGCTCTTGTCCCCTCGAAAGCAGAAGCTTTTCAAACAGCTCGAGAGCCAGATGAACGCCATCACCATCAACGACAGCGAAGACGACGTCTCGTTCCCATCTCCAACGACATCACCGCGAAAGAAGAAGCCGCAGCAAAGCCCTTCCAAGAATAAAACAACGAACACTTCATCGCCATCCGTGGCGGAGCTCCGCGCCCAGCGCAAAGACTTCGCCGCTCGCAAACACGCTATCGCAGAAGCCTTCCTCGCTGAAGTCGACAACACTATCACCAACGGCCGCATAGCCGAACTCTCCGAATCGACAGGCGGCATAAAGCTCATATGGTCCAAGACCCTCAAGACGACCGCGGGTCGTGCGAATTGGCGGCGTGAAGCTATCCGTCTGCGTATGGGTCCCCTCCCCTCCGATATAAATACTACATATCGGCATCACTGTAGCATCGAGCTCGCCGAGAAAGTCATCGACGACGAAGAACGCCTCTACAACGTCCTTGCACACGAATACTGCCACCTCACCACCTTCATGATCAGCGAGATCCGGAACAATCCCCACGGCGCGGAGTTTAAATCCTGGGGCACGAAAGTTACGCGAGCGTTCGCGCAAAAGGGCGTGGAAGTCACCACAAAGCACAGCTACAAGATCGAGTACAAGTACATATGGGAATGTGTCACGTGCGGATATGAGTTCAAGCGCCACAGCAAATCCGTGGATCCGGGGAAGCATAGTTGCGGACGGTGTAAGGGGCTGTTGGTGCAGACGAAGCCGACGCCTAGGGTGGGGAAGGAAGGGGCGGCGGGGAAGAGCGAGTATCAGGTTTTTATAAAGAGTAATTTTGCGAGGGTGAAGACGGAGATGGGAGGGAGAGGGGAGGATGTGCAGATGGGGAGGGTTATGGAGGTTGTGGCTAGGGAGTATAGAGAGAAGAAGGCGGGTGGTGGGAAGGGCGTGGAGGTGAAAGTTCATGAGGTAGGAGTTGATGAGGTGGAGAGTGCGCTTGAGGGGTTGAAATTGTGAGGGTCGCCGGTGCTGGGACTGTGTAAGATGAGCTGTGATAGATTACTATTTGTTGCTGTCTAGCTGGTGCGGAGCTATGCGTTCCTCTTCGTTTCTGGTTTCTACGCCGTGAATAGAGTATCCCCCCACCAGAATACCGGTTGTTTTCCTCCAGCTGTGTTTCTCGCCTTTCCCAGTGATGCTCGACTACATCGTCCGCCTCCGACCTTTTGGTAACGGAAAGTGCGCGTCAACTCTGTATGTCCGCTGAATGTGCTTATGCTCTAGCTCGCACACATCACAGTGACAAGGTAGCCAGTCTGTTCCTCCAGCCTGTGGTTGGTGCGTATTGAACATCCATCTAGCTCGTCTTAAAGCCCTCTCGCTATTTCGCATAATGCTGCTTGGTGTCAGTATATCTTCTCATGGTTGGGAATTTCATGTTTAGTGGCGGAACTTACACGTAATGTAAATACGCCACATGTACATACTGAACGAAAGCGCTAACGATTCCGCACAGATGAACAAAGTCGTACCACGGACATCCTTGCGGCCAGAGTATATCGTAGATGAAAATCGCGGTGAAAATGCCATACTCGAGGTCGAGGAAGGGAGACGCGTCCTTGTATCCCTGTAAGAGTGACTACTCGATTAAAATACATTAGCCATGATTTACGACCCATAGCACAAAGATCAATGACGTCTTACCTCAACATTCCTCCCATAGTCATCAGGTAAGAAGTACGTCAACCGTCTCGAAACAAACGCCCAATAGACCACTTCCCATCGCCAGCCCTCAATCGCGGGCCCGACCCAAAGGATTTGCAGAATAGAAGGTCCCCAGCTTGGAAAGCTAGCTATCGACAACCCATACACGATGTCCCAGATAGCATCAACACTAACGGTCTCCCCGCTGAAGTAGACAGCACTGAATCCCGTGCAGCCAACGACGTAGACATGTCCGAATGCGGCTAGGACTGAGGAAGAGAGGTAGAGACGCGCGTATACGGGAATGATGAAGAACAGCGCAAGACGGAACGCGTCGCGGATGCTGAGGTGGGGAGGAGAGAGTGTTGTGTCGGGTAGGGGTACTGTTCTTGCAGCATTTTGGTTGGTGGATCTAGGGTTTTTGGTAGTTGTTCGGGCCATCTTTTGGGGTGATGATGGGGGACGTGGTAGGCTATATTAGTTGTGGGTTTCAAGGGCTGGTTGAGGAGTTGCCGGGATAACGTTGCCCCGGTGGTAACACAGAACGACGAGGCATTGCTCGCTGTTGAGTAAACAGGAGACTATCCGATCAGACCCCATCGTACAACTGAACCACGAAATGCCGGAGAAGGAAGTGTACAAGAAATGTGTAAAGAGAGCCTTCCGCTCAAAATCTTACCATAACACAAGAGGTACATGTGCCTATGAAAATATCCAAATTGAATTGTTCTGCTTCAAAGACACTGAGCCTATCCCAAGTGGCCCCATGGCCTTACAAGTTGTGCTCATCGTGGAGTGTAGGGCAGAAATGGTACGGTCGCTCCCATGGACGATCATAACACTCCAGCTTCTTATATTAGCCGATTCTAGTTGTCTTCAAGCTTGGCTTCGGATATGGGCTGGCAGATTCCAATACGACCGAGATCAGGGCCCCCTGTCTCTCTCCAGCATATGCACATACAGGTATGCTTTGTATGAGCATTCCTTCTGAGGAATACGCCGCAAATATCGTTCGTGGGCTCGAACATGGAGGCACTTGTGGAATTATGCTAGGAGGATAACGTGCGCTAAGAAGACCGGAGAAGCAAACGGGATTGATAAGAAGCATATTTCCCGGTCGCGGGTCATACGCATAGTCGCCTTCATAACCACATTGATCAAGAAGCGCTTCGCCAATACGGTCGATGCCGTCGTCGATGACTTCCTCAAACAAATGGAATTGATTTGCAATATGGACCATGGTGTTTGTACTCACCTCAATGAACCCGGAGTATGGGAATCTAAACGGCGAAAATAGACGTTGAAATAGATAGCGGCGACTCCTATGCCTCAATGAATAATGCATCGTTCGACTACTTATCAGTCTCTATGAGCTCGATGTCATAGTACTTCCAAAGCGCCTGATATCAAACATAACCCAGAGTGTATAGACCCACTAATTCCGACTACCGGTAGTGGTATTTCCTTGGGTTCTGACATTGGGGTTTGGGGAAATACTTTGAGACGAAGATAATGGTGTTCCGTATGCTTGGGAGGACGAAGAGCTGGCAAGAGTGATCCTTGGGTCACTCGGACTGTAGCGTATCCTAGCTCGTGATGGTGAAAGAGTTCTGTTGTCAAAGGACTCGTTGCTTCAATTGACAAGGTCTTCCAGAAGTTGTCGTACAGGTGACTGAAAGCCGTAAGCCAATCCAATCGGACTGGTCACACTTCGCAGCAATGGCACTCAGAAGGATCACGAAAGATCTTCAGCACTCGATGATATTCGGACAGCAAAGTCTGAAAATATCTTTTTAGTTTTAGTATTAACATGTGTTAATGCGCTTTAAAATTCAAGAAAAGACCTATCAATCTATTTAATCCTTTCAAAAGAATTAAGTTGTTGATGTTGAAGTATCGCTTTACAAAAGGCTGCTTTTTGCCGTTTTGAAGCGGAGATAAACCAAACGCGCGACCAAATTATCTCAGGCGGCTCTACCCCTTGATTGGCTAATACTCTCACTAGCCACACACCCCTCCCCTCGCATCATGTGCTCCGGGACGAAGGGACGATATTCATCCGTGACCCTCGGCGTGACGAAAGTGATCCTTTCCCTTCGACCCGCCTCTACTTGGTAATTGCCTCAGCGGCCCGCCCCTTACACCGCACTACGACAAAGCCAACCCCTCGTCTTAACAGCTTTGCTCTCAGTTACGATATGTGCGACAACACTTGCGGCCAGTTTGGAGTATGTGGACATTTAGCAGTCGTATACATCGCAAGATGTGTCGCCGCACAAGCAAATCAGATCACATGTCCCCCAGATCAACGCCAGGACACTCAATATTGGCAAGAGGACAAACACGACGAAAAATGTCCCGCTTGCAAAGGGGAAATCCCTCCTGAAAGCCCCTAAACCGATTGTATGTAATTTCACACGCTCTTATTGACGACTACGGAAAGAACGAATTCTAACTCAAAGCCTCTTTCGGCTCGGAAAGCTTTTTCTGCTCCAGTCTACCGCCCCACACGAAGGAAGAGCTTAACCGTTTTGCCTTTTCGACCCACCCATCCCTTTGAACGAAGACCCTCGGGCAGTTAGCAGGATATTATAGTGTATATGGCTTGAAATAACTACCAATCTTCGTCTTGTCTACTCGCGAGATAGACCTCATGTGGCAACGCTAAAGTCTGTTCTTTCGTTAAGGGCCCTTTCACGTTGAAGTCGTAGATAAACCATCGCTTCAACGGCTTATCAGAATCGAAGTCGCCAGGAATATGAGGATGGTCGTATCCCAATGAGCTCGGTTCATCTTGAATGTTTCTTTTGAACTGATACTGACTGAAATCATTGCCTAGGGTGTGAAAGCGCTTTTGTGTAGGACCAGGAATGTCGGTGACGCAGACGTGAAGCAACACACGACGTGCGTCGGCGGATGTACTCCGACAAAGAACCATCTTCGAGATCTGCTCTTTGACGTTGAGCTTAACACCGACCCGAATCTTCTGCGCTTCAGCCTGCCTGGTATGTGGTACTCTTTACCTGCGGCGAATCAGAGATTGGAGGACAGTTGTATAGTCGACGAAGGTGACGTAGTGCTTTGCGTAGGCGGCGATAACGACTTGATGTGGTACTATGAGACGGCGGCGGACGGCGGACTTGAGGATGGGGTGACAGTAGGGATGCAGGTAGAAAGGGCGTGGGAACGGTCTAGAGCATGATATGCACTGTGCAACGAACGCGTTCAGGTCTCGGGTTGGTGTCAGATAGAAGTGCAGTTGAGCAGCTGTTCTACAGCTGCGGCGATCGCTGTGTTCTTTGGTTGCGTTGACTTCCTATTGCCAGCGTGGACTTGCTTGCTGATGCGCCACATTGCGGGGTCGCACCCAAGGATAGAGTAAATACTGTCAGTTATGCTAGTCCCAACGCAGTACAGAGTGTGGCACCCTTCTAGCTCTGGCGAGATGTCGCCGGTGTTGCACCTCAAGTAGAACTTTCTTTTACACAAAAACATAGGCAAAAGTTAACGTTAGAAACAATCTTCGCCACCGAAAGCGAGAGTCACTACCTACCAAATCGCTCATCGCTCATATTACACATAATTTCTAAAATTAACAGAACGTCATTAAGTAGATCCAAGTCAAGCGACTTGACCCTAGGGGGCCTATACCAGGCAGTTGTCCTAGGCTGAATCCAAGCGGACTAAAGATTTACGGCGTGTGTCTACATGACGAAAGGTGAACTTAGATTAATATGTTTTATTCGCGGATCTAGAAGTTTATGTATCTTCTTGCTTCTTGCTACGAATTGCTTTTGAACAGGCACGGAATGCGGTCAGTCAGGCTTGCGACAAGATGTTTTAAATAGAGTGCAGCTGCTCTTCCTCAGCCTAAAGAACGTACAAATTTGATAAATGACACATGCCGTAATTCGTAACTGTGGTTCCAACCGTTGCGTTGGTTGTAACAGTATAATACCAACTGACTGAGAAACAATAATCCGAAATCGTGACAGTTGCAGCAATTCCATAGAGTGACTGAAAAATCCCCGTGAGGTATAAAAAGGGTCCTCCTTGGGCTTGAAAGTCTTCTCGGGCCGTTCATTTACTCTCAATGGGGCCAGGCCGTGGAAGTAGTCCATTTTGTATATACTGTCGAGAAAAGTATTGGGTAAGCTTTGCATAATTTCTATGTTGCTTGGACACTACGCGTCGACACGAAGGGTAAATTTGCATTGCGGAGGCCAAATGGAAACGGGCATAAGTCTTCCAGGTAGAGTCGAGAAGGAGTATATCCAGAGCGAGTTTTGACTATTTGGAATATCCCGAAAGATTCGCGAGATAAGTTCCAAAGATCCACGAGATCGGCTCCAGAGATCCGCGAGGTGGATTCCAAAGGTTCGCGAGAAAATCGAATGTGTCTCGCTCGAAGCCAGCGACGAAGCCGCCTAGGTTTCTAAAAGTTTGATTCCATCTCTTCCCAGAACCACGTCGTATCTTGGTTGATACTCTGACGAGACGTAGAACAACGTCCTATATTCCCTTCCTGAGCCATTTATTGGACGCCACCTTCTGTCAATGTATCCGTAGACGTCTTTCGTGGTTCGCAAGGCAGATCGCATCTCCTTGTCTAAGGGACGGATTTGGTCCGAGGCTGTGAGGATTTCGGTAACAAGTTGTCTTGAAATGAAGGCTTCGTCGGAGGAATCGTCGAACGAAGGTTTTGCTGCTCTCCAGACTCCTGCGTCGTCAGGGTCGGCTAAGATATCCACTCTTGACAGGCAGGATCTGGTATGCGGTTTGTACTGTGAGCATATATCAGCGGTTGACTTTGCGCTCTGAGCTCTACAAGTCCACAGTAGACAGATCATACCTGGTCCGAAGATCGAAAGAGATGCACTGGGCAGCAGGATGGCATTATGCGCAATGGGTGTGAGCCGAACAGCGCATTTCTTAGTCTGTTGTCGGTGAAGAACGAGGCGAATTCAGCTATGAGCGGGGACAGACGACAGGAAGAGTTGGGCGTCGCGGCAGAAATTCGGATCGGCTGTTACCTATGCAGGCGTGGGCGTTTACTCTCTGCCTTGGACGCACTTCACTCGAGAGGGGGGAAATGTCCCTCCGTGCAACATGTGATTGGCTCCGGGATGAGGCCGGGTATCGTCCAAAGCGGTGGCCTTTCCGATATTGGCGGGATGAGGGCTGCATACTTGCCCCGCGGCAGCCGCACCAGAGCGACGAGCCAAGGGACGGCATGTTACTTTGTCTCACGGTCGAGCGAAACCCGGGCTATTAAGTTCTGTTGATGTCCCTTAGATTGGCACTTTGTTTTATGTTTGGACGAATCGTGCCTGCCTGTCGTGCAAATAGAATTGTGCTGAAAATGACACCTCGGATGTGGAAAGGTGCGAAATGCGAAGGTTGCCCGCCTCGGACAAGACCGAAAGATGCAGATGCGAAATACGGGATGTGAAGATTGCCCACCTCTTCACCCGCGTTGACGAACATACTTGCATGACAGGGACCACTTGTACGAGAAGAACCAGAGGCGGTGAAGAATCGCACGGGCCACGTAGGCAATGTTGACCTCCAGCCACGTCTTTCTTTTACAAAAAACCATCAGCTTGCAACAGTGTCCATTCTAAACTACTAAAGGCTCGTAAAAGTTATGTATCGCTGCTCGGAATCCTGCGACCCTAATTTTCTTGATCACCCTGCTCACTAATAGGCTTTTTAGCTACTCAACTGATGTGCCGGAACAGACGAATTTGTAAAAGCATGACTTTGATTGCATTGACAATTATATCGTCCTTTACCGTCGGAGCGGCATTCAGGGCGTTGTTGGGACGGCCAGAGACCCCATTGACACGTACAAATGCAGCCTGATGTCGCCGCATGCCTTCACATACCAATAGCGACACAACTTCCATGGGCTCTACACCGGAAGGACATGCAGGCTGATCAGTGCGATGAGGTCCTTCAAGGTATTTTTGCTATATAATGACGTTACTCCATAGTTTTCGCCCATTCTTCTCAATAACGCCGCCTTCCACATGCTCCACGACGACGTAGAATCGATGGCAGCGGACATACCACTTGCGGAAAAAGTGAGGGGCTACCCAAAACTCGCGGGCCAGATGGGGCTTCGGCCAGAGGTAGCCATATTCCGGCGATTCGGTGCCCTGAACGCAGAGAACCTACTATATTTTCAGGCTGAGCTTGCATTGCTTGAGCGCGACCTGCAAGAGCAGCAGCGCGAGGATAGCCGCAGTAAGCATCCACGCAAGTGTAGATACGCGTTGAGTTGGTACGAGCTTAGCACTTCGGAGCATAATGGCGATCAGCGCCAGCTGCAATTGGTTTACAGAATTCGACAAACGTTGAAGCAGTACAGTAGGTTTGCCCCACGCGAAGTGGACAAGACTAACGGGCGCCACAGACGATGCCCTCATTCAGCAATCTCAAATCCTCGCGTACCCCGAGCCGGATGAATGGGACCTTACCTACATGCAGAACTTCTTGCAGAACGGAGTCGTCATGGGCATTCCGTTTAGCGGCCCAGACGGAAACGCATGGGGCACACCTTCCGCTCGAAAACAGCACAGTCCAGACCTCATCACGCTATGTCCCCGGGTGAAGGAAGATCCATTCTCAGCCTGGGTGGTGGAGAAGGCAATAACCAAACTGTTCTGCTGTCTACGTTTCAAAAAACCGTCGAGCAAACACGGCGTCATCGGCTACGAAGACGCTACAGTCCTGAAAATCACTTACTGTATCACGACTGTTCTGGCTTCGCTGATCCTTATTGCCTCCATCACGGTCTTATACTGCATTCACTCGATGCCTGCGAGGCTCGTTGTGATAAGTGCCTTCAATATCCTGTTATCTGTCTGCTTGATTGCGTTTACCAACGCAAAACGGGCAGAGGTCTTCGCTATCACAGCGGCGTCAGTTCCCACCTCCATCTCTCATATGTTTAGACTGACAACGGTGCAGTTTTGCGGCTGTTCAAGTCGTTTTTGTGAGCACAAACAGGGATTAATCGGCTCAGAGCGTCTTTGTGGCGGAAAGCCACGGAGTGAATACTGTTAGCAAGCTAAGGATGATTGTGGCGCATGCGAGTGGAACAGTGGAATGACGGTTGAAGCGACTTGAGGTGGTATCGTCGGTAGATTATGTCAGATGAATGCACTTGCAGATGCAAGTATGGTAGATCCGGACCATTTAAGTACTCAAAGGATTCCTCATGCTGTCCATTAGACTGTGGGCATTACTCTTTCGTTTCACGCCGATCGCAAAGTGCGATTGCTTAACTAGACCATTCGTCTTCTTTCAAACCAAGTGACAGAGAGTAACCAAACTCCTCTACCTTAATTAACTATACGCACCGATATAGAGCGCTCACTGATCCAAAATATTCCACTTTGAGGCTGTTACGTGCGTTAAGAACATCTTCACTGCCGTCTGATGAACTCTAAAATACAAGCTGGAAGTCCAACCCTTGCTTTTGATGACCTCCAGGACGTTTCCGGGAAAACGCGCTTCCTGTTATTGGTGAAGTCTCTGACTGGACCAACCACACGCCGGTATTGCGGGCGAATCACGGAGCGCAGCCGGCGACAACATCGAAGCGGTCTTCGACCCAATTCAGCCGCATAACACCACGAAGACCTTCCACATGAAAATGACGCAGGCAACGGACTCTTCGAGATAGAGTACCAGCTTTATCATATTTGATAGGTGTGGGCTACCCAGATACCATCGAGAACCCTGGTAATGTTAGGGTCGTCCGGCCGTCCCCAAGTGAGTAGATTGAAGTTCCTGTGACATTCGTCACATGCATGCTTCACGAAAAAGATGACCCAGGGAACGCAACCACGCGACCCCCCAAGAAATCCGAGCGTACAGAACCGTAAAAACCACCGAAACCCAACCTCTATGTGATTTGAGTAAACCATAACGTGTTTTATAAGCGAGCGGCCCATACAAGCGAGCGGCCCACCTACCAACTTTCCGCGACGCGTGAACTTCTACCTACTATGGCTCCCCCAATTCAAGCCTAACCAGCCTCTTCTGAGGCTAATATATATCTTACACTCTTAGCTATTTACTAAACCTAAATTTAGTCTATAAGACGCGCTGCGTAGACATTTGAAGTCCCCCGAACGACGCTCCGACGCCGACGCGCTGGCAAAGCTACTTAACGCGATTGCTAGCCCCACTCAAAGAAGCTTATAGAGCTAGAAGAGGAGGTAATTATTAGATATATACTTGACCTAGATTAACGTAGATTTTCGCCTACGTACGTAGCTATGCGTGAAATAGCTAATAATCTACTAGCTACGCGCGGCGTAGGCTAGGTCGGCGTCTACTAGCCGCATAACTTCGTTAAGCGCACCGATAGTCTTAAGATACGATTTAATTAAGCCTATAATAGGTAGAGAGCTCTATATGAGGATTCTATATTAATTAAAAGCTAATTCGAGCTTATAGAGTAGATAAAGGCTAAGTATAATATCTATAATAAAGACGTCTATAACTTTAATAAAGCTAGCTTTATAATAGGTAAGATTATAACCTAGCTTATTATAATAGAGTTAGAGAGAAGAGGCTAGCTAAAAGCTATTTAGCTAGATAGTCACGAGTAGGCGTTAATTATCTAAGGAATTAATACTACTAGCTAGGCTATTTTATTATTTATTATCTTTACTAGCTAGTATTACCTATCTATCTAGTATAAAGAAGATATTCTATATAACTAGGCTATTATAGTTAGTAATAACGGCTAGATAACTAATAAGATAGGAGCTAAGTAGCTAAAGCACTTTATTAAGTATATAGATAGTAAGATAGTAGAGACGTATTAGCTACTTATCTTTAACGGTTATATAAGCTACTACTCCTTTAAGTTTTAAAAGCTTTATAAAGAGAATAATATCTATACGCTCTATATACCGCCTTATTTATTCTACCTACTATAGTCTCTTAATATTAGCTACTTCTTGCTATTAAAGCGCGTGTATAGCCGTAAGATTAAGAGTCTAATTTATAACTATATTAACTATATTATAAAGCTTAAGTTTCTACTAGTCTTTAAGGCAGCCTTTATACGCTCGTTTATAGTAGCTAATATCTACTTAGCCTTTTAAGGCGTAGGCCTTATTCCTCTCTAGCTAGATATTATTCTCTTAAAGCTAGATATACAGCTCCGTATACCTACTCCTTCTACTATAGAAGCTATCTAGGAGGCTTAAACACTAAGTAACGTACGTAAGCTTAAGGCTTAATTAATATTAATACGTAATCGCGTACGGCGGTATAAGAGCTTATTACTAGCCTTAATTATTAAAGTAATTAGCTAGCTTAAGAAAGGGGTAGAAGTAATAATACTCTTAGCTAAGCTAATACGCAATTAAATTACTAGCCTTAAGAAAGCTAATAAGGTAGTAATAAAGCGCAAGCAGCGTAAAAAGAAGCGGATATAGAAGTAAGGGACGTTAATAAGAGGAGAAGGAGAGGATATACTCGCTTAAAAGGAGACTAATAAGTAGATTTAGCGTAAACAGCGTCAAAGTGGTGCATAATTAGGTGTTAGCCGATAGGCTCTAGCGCGCTATATAAGGTGCAGAGAGCCTAGCCATAACTCACATACGTATAAAAAAGATACTTTAGGTACTACTTAGTCTATTATATCAATATCTCTTTATTATATCATTATGGGGTTGAGGTGTGCACCTATAGAGGTGCACGAAAATGGTAGGTGGGCCGCTCGCTTGTATGGGCCGTCCGCTTATAAAACACGTTAATGAAACACGAATTCGTGCTAAATTGAAAGATAGCAGGCCTTCATACTGTCGAAGCTGGTCGCGGCTCCCGCTGGGCAAAGTCGCTTTTGTAATAGGCGTGACAATGACGATACACTCGGTCGTATTCCCGGTCGTATGCGTCTCTGTATGCACCAGGACCCAATCGAGCTTCTTCAGCATGGGCATAGGATAACGCTGCCTGTCGAGCGTGGTGGTTAGCGGAGCGGGAAGCGTATGCGTCACGCCGTTCCTGAGCGAAAGTTCGTTAGTAGATACGATTGAGTGATGAGTTGAATGGATAGAATTACCTCCCATAATCGATCCTGGCGCCTCGCCTCCGATTCCAACTGCTGGGCAGACGTGCTAGCTGCGGCATAGGCTGATGTATCGTAACCTTGTGTCCATTGTCAGCTACTATATCTAGAGGTTTGCTCTTTTTACGTACCGTTGATAGGGTGGGGCTGGCTACGAAAGCCTTGAGGCGCGGCCAAGGCAAATCTCCTGTTGAGGCCTAGCAGGTCATAATTCACGATGTCTGGCGCACCAATGATGACATCGTAGCCGCATGACCGCTCCATGATCAGGAACTTTGAGCTCAAATACCGGTTTTCGAACATCAACCAGGGAGCCGCAACAGTGGGGTTGTTTTCACAGTTCCATCGAGCGTTGACCTCCATGATAGCGTTGGCGGTTCCATCCCCAGGTCCTAGAGTCACAACGACCGGATATGGGTTGAGTGATCCGAGGTCGACAATCGATTTGACGTCGGCGAAGATTAGTTCGGCGAGTTCACGACTGATGAGATTGTATGGGCAGTGGAAGTCGACCATGGCTTTGGCGGCGCGGGTGTGGAATCGATGAAGTTTCTCGCAAGCTTCCCCACGGTCCACCTCGATTTGAATCGCCACTGCGAAATAGGCTTGGTACCTGCTGCGTAGAGTAACGGATCGCTGCGACGCCTGTTGAACGTCTACAGCTGGCAGCCGTGAGTGCCAAAAGCGCGACAGGCACCAAAAGGGATAGAAGAGCCAATACGGCCAGAAAGACCAAAAGCGTGCCGCGTGACGAGGCGAGGACTCGGATGTAGTATTCGTGTCGAGGAGATGGCTATCGGGATCGAGCGAGGGGACGGTGGTTGCCGTAACGAGCCGCAACGTGGAGGATGAGGGAGATGGGACGTGACGGGCGGGGTGGAGACGCTGGACGATCTCAACGTGTGCGTTCTCACAACTCTCAGCAGCGTCCGGCGGAAGTGCAGACACGATCCCATCGGGTGTATCTACAATCTGTTAGTCAACCAGTGCACCGCCGCGGCGGGGCTACAATTACACGTACCAATCTGGTCAAGGCCTGTATCAAGTCCGTGTCGGCGCCCTTTATCAAGGGCGTCGCGCGTCAAAGGTGCCATATTGGTCAATTCTTCAGAGGGTGTGGATAGCTTGAAGGGCGCGCCGAGAATACAGCAAATTGCCGAAGAGAAAGCAGTTCGCTGGCGGCAATGAAATTGGCATACGTCGCGGAGCAGCAGGAGAGCAAAAGGCGCACTTGGGTCTTTGTTGTGTAGGACGAGGAGGTGATGCAGGTAACATCTAGTGGGCGTGGCCGCTCGTGTAACTTCGCGGAAAGCTGGGAGCTGGCACGGCACTTTTAAAAAAAAGATGCATCAGGAGCCGGAGCCGGAGCCGGAGCTGGAGCTGGGACGTCTGCTTCGATGAAGGTGATTGCGGTAGTGGGTCCTATGAGTGACACAGTAGATGCTCGGTATGCACACAACTGAACGTGGCCTAAAGCCTAGGCGCTGGAGCTTTGAGACGATAGCTACGTGGATTCGAGCTGTCGGAGCGCGGCGGTGGCGCCGGGTGTCCCCGTTTCTTGGCGGATAGAGCCTTACACCTCGCTGCTCGCGTCTTGCAAAGTCCATTGCCCACTTCCATCGTCCCAAAGACGTCGCGCAGCTACCTCTTTGCCTCTCGCTCTCGAAACGTCTCAACACCTGACGAGACGGGAGGGCAAATCGAACGCTCTCTCGGCCGACTACGTCGCCAATCGGACCCCGAGGTTACATCGCTGTGATTCTTGGACCCTGAATCGACAGTCGTGGGCCACTTTTGCCCCGGACCTCTACGCGAGGGCCTGCCGTCGTGTGCGAGCCCACAATCCGCGGCTTCGACCTCGGGACGGTCATCATGCTCGCCGTGGTACCCTTTTGGATTTCAGCAGCACTCGAAGTCGGTATGTATGCGCCGTCTGGCCTCAAGCTCGTGTTCAGAACGCTCACTGTCAGAAGATACTGGTTGCAAGTCAGCTCGAGTCAAATCGTCGAAATCGAACATGTCGAAACCAAGCCGCGGCGAGACCCATCGAAACCACATCCCGAACAAACGCTTCACCCCATCGCGAATCGTTGATCTACCACCTGCGCTACCGTCTCTACACACTGCACGTCGTGCACACGATGTCGTGAGCTTAAGCGCAGTCTAAGCTACGGCTAGGGCCGGAGCGGGTTCGCTAAATAGCACGCTTGGCCTTGGGAAGAACCAAGCGGGGGCCCGCGACCCTAGCGGGAGGTCAATGCAGCGACCCGCGAGCTCCTGGAGGATACATCTACATCTTGGTAGACGTCGATACACGCGTGGCGTGACGAACGTGGCACAGTACCGGCATTCCACGCTGGCGCAACGTGTCGTGCAACCTGCCCCCTTCCGTGGCGGCGCATTGTCCCACAGCTGTGAACCAGGAATCGGCCTCTGCGCGACTGTGGCCGGAGGTCTATCCGAGTCCATTGGAGAACAGGGTGGAGCAGCTAAGAAGAAGACGAGTGAGCAAATCCTGGGTACCGGTCCCAACAAGTGGACCGACAACAGACCGCCAGCGCTACGGACTGCCGGAGCATAATCGCTAAGATATCGACGATGAAATCATTTGGGGGCTTCACCCTTTTAATTCTGCCGCTGTCCGTCCGGACCGTACATCCCCCGTCTCACACACCCCGCGTTCTTATCCATTGCGCCGCATAATCACTACTTACTAACACGAATGTATCTTCGGTTACAATCTGGCACCCACTGTGACTCCTTGTTTCGTAAAGACTTTCTCTTCGTTGCCTCAGTCATGTTTTTGTATGATCCGCAAGGGATGCAATGGCTAATATTACTCGTCCGTAAAGATCTTGAGCCCCTGTCCACATCCCGATGGATGGGGTGCTCGCTCAAAACCCAGACAACCATTAAGGCCAGGGCTCCTACCACTTATACTTGCGCCTGAAATGCTTGACCTTCGTTCGCGTCTCAAGCCCACACCTCTGCTCTCCACCAGCCTTCGAATACCACTTCAACACCCCAACCTTCCAACAAACATCTGCAAACAAGCGAGAGAATCTTCGAGAGAACACAGCTTCTCAAGAAGCTGAAGGCGGAGGATACAGCCTCGGCATAATGGGCGAGCATCCTTGCCGGAGCTTGCCTATCGGACCCGGGCCAGCATCGGGCATGAACCACGACGCACAGCCGGCGACACCATTGGAGAGGTCTTGTCTGACTCGCTTCCGCACAACACAACACAGCACAACGAGCGAAAGAAGTTACCAAGTATAGAAAGACCTCCATCCCACGTTCACAACGGATGTAAAAGCGACGGATGTAAAAGATCAAATGACGTCAAGTATCACAATGCTTCTTCTTGAACGAAAATCTACGATGCTATAATTACAATCCATCCCAGATACTACCTAGAGCGCTTCGCGACTTGCTAAACACTACATGCCAGCGCGATCATGGTCTAAATTTTCGTGACACTCTTGAATGGTATCAAGACACTGCAGCCAATCAGATAGCGCCAAAAGTGTCATGCCATATTCTCCAACGGTATACCATCGTCGTGTAGGAGGTACCACGAGTCACAAACGCAGTATGTAGCTAGATCGCCTAGTTCGGCCGCGGGTAATGCTGCTGGTACTCTTTCGCAAAGTAATCATAGTAACCAGCGTACGCTTGCTTGAATATCTGATACCATGCATCATCTCTGGTTCCGTCTCGACCCAGTCTCTGGGCTTCCTCATCCGCATAGACATGGGCGGCTTGATGAGCGCGGCGTGTAGCGTATTCGCGACATTGTTCCTAAAGCGATGACGTTAAAAAAGAGTAGAGAATGAATTGCTTGGACTTACCTTCCACGCTCTGTCCTGCTTTATCGTCTCCAATTCCGATTGCTGAGCAACAATGCGGGCTGCGTCAAAAGTTGCCGCATGAGCACCTATCAAACCTTGTCAGCTACTAGCAACAAAGCTTTATTTGGCTACTTACTGTCGACAGCATAGGGCTGGCTCCGGAAATTATGAGCCGCGGCCAAAGGAAGTTTCCTCAGGCCTAATAGGTCAAATTCCGCGATATCTCGGAGACCGATAATAACATCATATTGACAGTTTTTCTCCATAACATGGAACTTGGAACGCACCAGCTTAGGGTTCATTCTCGGCCACGGAAACATGACCCCGGGGCCGTTCTCGCAATACCATCGTGCGCTTGTCTGCATGATTGCGTTTGCCGGTCCTCCTAAAGTTTCGAGGACCGGGTATGGGGTGGCCGATTCAAGTTCGGTCGACTTTGCGTCGGCAAACAGCAGATCTGCGAATCCGCGGCTGATGAGGCTGTGTTCAGACTGGATATCGATCATGGCCATGCCGTAGCGCTTTTGATATCGCAGCTCTCTTCTACAGCCAATTCCGCAATCAACCTCAATTACGATTGACGGGGTGAAAGCGGCGTTGATCACGGCCCGTTTGCTTGCTGGTGACTGCGACGACTGTGGAGAGCTAAAACATCGCCTTAATACGTCCCACATGCGACGAAAGTACACCACCCGACGTGAGCGCCGCAGTGAGACTGGTACTCCGGAACGAGAGGTCTCAGCTTTAGCAGAGACCAGGAGGCGCTCGGTTTCGGGGTCTGGGTCTGGGCTCGGGGAGGCGGGCAATGAGTCGATAAGCGGGACAAAAGATTGGATGGAAGGAGCAAGCAACTCGCGCTCTTCACTAACGGTAGGACGAAGGACACATGTGATATTATCGAGTGTATCTAAAATACGTCAATCTCACAGTAAACCTCTCCCACTATTTGCGATATGGGCGGTCAACAACAACGCCTGTTGTACTCACTATATTGACCAGCGTTCTCAGAGAGAGCAGAGGCGAGCTCAGCACTGCTTTTGTTTGTTGTGGTCGTCATGTTGTCCGGTAGTTTGGATGGGTGCAGGCGGCTTTCCGGAGGGATGCGTCAAGTACAACGAGGTGTCGAGTACTGGATGATGGACAAGGACAAACAGCGGCTTGGTAGAAAGAGAGCAAAAGGCCCACACGTATGCGTGTTTGCATTTGCGCGTAACAGACGAGGATATCATTGGGAGACTTTGGGCAAGAATCTTCTTTATAGAGTGCGAGGTGCATCTGGCGTCGGGAGGCTTCACTGCAGGTTGGTGCAACGGGCGCGGGGTCTGGCGCCCGGAGGGCGTCGCGCGCGGGGTCTAGCGGCGGGAGGGCATCCCTGCAGGTTGGTACGAGGTAGGTTGGTGCTGCAAGGCGTCGGGAGGGCTGCGATGCGTCAACCCTGATGCGGCAAGCATGGCACCCCTGATGCGCTCGCAACGCCAGCATCTTCCGCGACGCGTGCACCGGTAATTAGATTTATCAGCCCCATAATGTGCCGGCAATGTGGGTAGTAAGACCAGCCGTGGATCGTGTAAGACCCCGAAAATAGTCGTGAGCGCACACAGTGAATCCTCCTGGTCCAGTCTAGTCAACGTAAGACGACGGATTTACACAGGAGTCATAATTCGCCCGGTCTACGTTTGTTACTGTAGGTAGTCATAAATCGCCCGGTCTACGTTCGTTACTGTAGGTAGTCATAAATCGCCCAGTCCATACTCACAGTACCGGCGCGCACTATTAGTTTATCTGAGCGGTGCATTGGGCCGCGCAGATTGGGTCTAGAACCACCGATGTAGAACTGGACTGCGGCATCGCAGCATCAAAGCAGAGTGCTGAAAACCCCTTCCACAACCAGCCTTCAGGGCCCAGATCAGCCACTCACCTCTGCCCAATGGCTGCGATGTGCCTCTCTACCAGAGGCACCGCTATCGCACCGCTCCAGTCAGTTTGGCGTCTTACGCCTAATTTGCGATGTCGTCTTTGCCGCAAGCGAACTGCATCGCTCACATCCGTCATTCCAAAGACACTCTTTTCCATTCTCCTTTTGCGACCCGAACCTCACGACACATGACTAGAAGCCGGACCCTTTATTGCTCGAGTGCACCGCCAAGTGTAACCAGGCCTTACATCGTCGGAGATGCGCATGGGCGGCCGCTGCTTGATCGCCGGCAGTCGTTTGCCTGCGTTCGCATGGTCTACATCGTAACGCTCATCGCGGTCGCAGTTGCCCCCAAAGCCATGTCAATAAATATTTTGTAGCTCCATATGGTCTGCCTTCTAGTACTACCCAAAATAGTACTGATGGGAAGTCGGCTCGGGAAAGTTCGAGGAATCGGTCCCTCTACCCAGCGGAATCGACTCGAACCAAACCCGCAAGCAACCGAGACACTGCGAGAAGCACCGCAGCTATAATCGAAGGACTCGTCGAACAATTTCAGACGGGGGTCGAAGCGGTGTATATACTCACTTGTATCGCTGTCAACACAATGAGGCCTCCGCTACATCGCTGGCACGACGTCGTCGTCGTTGTCGTGAGCTTGAAAATCGCCTAAGCAACGGCTAAGAATGGAAGTGAGTCCGCTAAAGCAGACCCGCTTGGTTGAGGAAAGACAAAGCCGGCGGTAAATCGCGATCTTAGCCGGAGGGCAATGCAGCCCCTCGTGGACTTCTGAAGGAAGAGACTTGACGTCGAAACAGGCGACGCGCGACGGACAACAACGTACGAAGGGCGTCGTTGTACAGCATTCCACGCTGGCGTAACGTGCCGTGCAACCTACCAGAGCGCGTTGCGGATTTTGCGCATTGGTCCACAAACGTATACCCGCAGAAGATTTCCGCGCCACGGCCGTATGTATTTGTGTATATTTGGATGCATCAGGGGCCGCAGCTTATACGGCTATATAGTTTACGATATAGTTAAGTTTTGAGTCCAGCGACACGCAATTAGGCCCATTCCATCCTGCTCGCCATTTATCTTGAGCAGCACGCCCAAGGGTGGTGGGACATCGTTTAAGGGGTGACGCAAGCTCGGACAACTTATCCCGGATTTGCTACTAATGTCACTGTTCTTCAGCATTACATCTTCTGTACCTTACCGTGCCTTAGTACTACTTTGACTCGTATGAAGGCTATCTATCTACTTGTAAGTTAAAAATCGTGGGTATTTGGTGATTGAAGGGTAAACCTTTGGCGCTTCGTTATTTCAATGGGGGCTGATCTGCTTCCCGATTCGGATTTATCCTTGGCGTACCAGACTTTTGGCCTAGTACTGTACACACTATAATGGAGTATATCAAGGCGGAGCAATACGTCTGTTTTTGCACGGAAAGTATAAAAAGGGAGACAAATTGGTGAGAAGGTAAATATAGTAGGTAGATGGTAGCGCAGCATGGTCTGACCAACTATGCAAAAAGAGCAGTAGATGGAAAGTATATCGAAAACATGTTGCAGCTTCGACATTGTTTACATGAGACTTGATTTTGAATGAAAAGGTCATCAGAAAATTGGAGCAGCGAATATGGACTTTAGATGATTTGTTGGTGAATTGATCGATATGCTACAGCGCCGAATTTTATATAAGGCGATGCGAGAAATGAATGCTACTATGCGCCGGCACATGCCGCTAAATGCAAACAACGAGCGCTAAAATGCAACATCAAATAGGGGTATATGCTGAAGAATGAGATAGATGCAAAACAAGACGAAGCAGATGCGTGGCGGACCACCTACTCCTCATCGCGCTCTCTCCTGCCCAAGGGAGTATAGTAGTACGGACGAGCCTGAATCCATTCATACACCTACCACTTATACTCCCGTCCAAACCCCTTCACATTTTTGCGGGTCTCAAGTCCGCGCTTCTCCGCCGCCGCCGCCGCACCAGCCTTCGAATACCATTTCAACCCCGCAACCTCCCAGTACGCATCCGCAAATGCCTCAGGGTTATTCTGCACATACTCCTCACAGGTCTTCACCCCCGTACTCGCCGCGCAAGAATCCTCCCAAATATTCCCCGCCCACTGCCCACAAAACGTCGTATCGAAAATGATCTTGAGATCCTTAAAGCGCTCGCTAAAGTCGCAGCCGGAGCCCTGGAATTTGGCCAGCGGGGTGCCGAAGGTGGAGGGGTCAAGGGTTTGCGTGGCGTTGGAGGTGAAGGCTGAGATACCGGTCGAGTTCCGCGGAAAGAACCACACGCTGATGAAAGACTCGGTCCACTCCATGGCGTATACGCCGCCGCCTGCCTTGTTGAATTCGGTGCCGTATGTCGCCACGCCTTTGGGTTGGTCCGGCTCTGGTGCTTTGATGGAACAGCCGATGTTCTTCTCCTGGTCCTCGGCAGCGACATCGCAATCATCCGACGACATAGTGCCCGAAAATGACATCGCGAGCTCCCCATCTGCGCCCATGACGGGAGATGTAGAATTGTCCACGGCGCACCCAGCCGTCGTATGCAACGTAACCGCATTGGCAGTCATGTCGTTCACACCCTCGAGGATATCAATTTCCCCCATGTCCGGCCACTTGATCTCCCCGTTCTCCGTGCCGATCATCCAGAATGCGGGCCAGGAGCCGCATGTGCTGTCGGGCATGTGGCGTAAATCGGCGACCAGGAGGCCGTGGCTGTAAGTAGTTTTGCTCTCGAGACGCACCGAGGCGCGGCCAGCGGGGTCTTTGGAGGTGTAATCCACGCCCATAAAAACAGACTGCGTATCCTCGAAGTAGCCGACGAGTTCGTTGGAGGTGGCGTTGTCGAGTGTCTGGTACTGGACGAAGCCCTCCGTGGGGTCGGGACCGGTGAAGAAGTCGAAGGCTTGGAAGAAGGACTTGTACGAGAGGTCGGATTGGAGGATGTAAGTGCCGCCGGTCGGGTCGGTGGAGTTAGCAGCCTGGGCCGTTGCGATGGAGAAGAGACTTGTGGCGGTAGCTAGCGCCGCGAGGGTGAGATGTGTGGTGAACATATTGGAAATGGTTGGAAATGGTTCGAAGTATGGTGTGTTCTGTTCTGACTGCTTGACCAGAAATAGAAGACCGAAATGTACTGATCAACAGTAGAATGCAGAAAGTAGGAAGAGTATCAAACTCGTGTGCGTGAGCTGTAATTGGTGTGGTGTGTTTGAACGACCGTAGGAAAGACCACACAAGTAGTATTAATACATGAAGCGGGCAACTGAACAATGCAAAAGACCAATACTGCGCAGTATATTCACACTGAAGAGAAGAATAGAATAAAGCGAAAGGATGAATAGCCATTGTGAGGTGTGGCGGGCACTTCTTTATTGTACTCGTGCGCGTACAATAGAAGAGCAATGAACAGGGATGTCATGGTGAAGACGCGGCGGTTACAGTGAAAGCGCGATATTCTACCTTCAACACGACTGAACGCAAGGCTACAAGATACCTCGGAGTCTGAAGTCACGTAGCGCAAGTGATGTTCAGTGGGCGTCGAGGCTCTCGCGATGTTTCGCTGTTTCAAGAAGTGGGCCGTGTTTCAAGAATGACTGGTCCACGTTAGCGCGCGACTCCACGAACCCCAGCGACCCACAACGTACCTGGTACCTGGCCCTCACCACTGCTCTCCGTTCTCACTCACGACAGATCCACATGCCACGTCGAACAAAATAAACATGTAAGAAACGCGGACTTCAAGCGACCAAAGTGCGGAACTCGAAATCTCATCATTATCGCATCCACCTCTAAAGGAATACATAGTTTCGGAATCGATAGTGCGCACAGAAACCTCATTCAACCAGGACAAAAGTATATATCGAAATCCTCCAACGCAATACAAATATGCAACATGAGCGCTCGCCCATACACAAATGCCGATCTCGTCGAGCATTTTTATAACAAGCCAGCCCAGAGGGGTATGAGGTGACATGCGAAGGCCAGCAGCTGTCAACATCGGGCGGTAAATCTATTGGCGTGTGATCGTTTCGCATCTTGAAGACAGTACCAGCGTAGACGCGTGACTAGCGCACGTCTATCTGATCTTTCCCGAGGCGTTGGCTTCCTTGACCTGCTCGAAAACCTGCGACACATTAGCGACTGGTAGGTGGAACGTCGATCCGCTACTCTTACCTTCAACATCTTCCTACGCGCGCCAAGAGCGTTCACTCCGCGCTTCTCCAAGCCATCGTCGTCAAGCTCGATAAGATCTTGCCATCTCAGGTCTTTGAGATTATCGGTATACTTGTGCAGACGAAGACTCCTAAGCCAGCTTGGGATGTCGCTCAGGAGGCCAGGATCAGTGGGATCCTCCGGAGGCTTGGAGCTACCGCGACGGCCTCGTGGAGACCTGCCACGGTTGATCTCTGAGTGATCGGAAAGGTAGCCATGCTGGCCGTCACCACCCATACCAATTCCAAACTGGCTGAGGTTCAATCCAGCCAGGTTGTTGACGAGGGGTGACGATCCGTAATCAGCAGTCAGGAATCCATTGTTTTGCGGCGAAGCAAAGCTGCCCATGGGGCCCATGCCTTGGCCCTGCATAGCAATACCGGGTGAGTTGGGACGGGAGCGCCGGCCTTGCATAGCAGCGAGCTGCTGGGCCTGCAGTGCAGCCGCCTGCTGCGGCGACAAGAGCTGACCCAGCTCATTCGTCATGGCATAGTTGCTGTTACCGACTCCAGGGAAACCAGGGGATAGCGGGGGGTTACCGGCTCCACCCTCGGAAGACCTAGCGCGGCGGTACTTGCGCACATCATCCAGTTGAATCCGATTGTTCACAGTGGATAGAGCAGCCAGCTTCATAGCGGTGGCATTGGCGACCATGTCTGCCTGGGTCTGATTCTGCTGGAAGTTGCCGACCATGGGAGTGCTCAGTTGGGAAGCCCAGCTTCCACCACCAGCATAAGCCGGGGATAGCATGGGCATGTTACCCGCATCTGTTGGAGCATTGAGCGTGGTGGTCTGCACGTTTGCTGTGTCGCCAGAGAGCGGGAGTCGAGGAGAGCGAAGCCCAGCGGAAGGAGGTGGCTGGGTGAATTGACCCATGGGCTGGTGCTGGCCAGAGGACTTAGGCCGCTCGCCCCACGGAGATGCTGGGACCGTGTTCTCCTTCTTGTCCTCTGGAGCAGAGATGGACGGCGCGACCATGGAGCTGCGATCGCCCACGGTGCTATTGCGGTTCGAAGCCGGTGCCATTCCGGTGATGTCGGTGAACTCGGCCTTCTGCTTCGCAATGGCTGCCGCGGCATCCGGGAACATGCGATTGATCAGGGTCGGATCGAGACCAGAGTTGCGCTTCGCACCCGGGGATGGAGGAGGACGGCCGAGACCGATCGAGTTGCGGTTCTCGCCGGTGCCGAGCTTGCTCATGGCGTCGCTCAACTTCTGCGTCATCGGATCTGCTAAGAGTTAGATGCTGCGAGCCCTGGCAGATGAATATTTACTCACCCTTCTCTCCGAAATTGGCAGGCGACAGCACGCCCGACATGGGCAGGTTCTTAGACATCTGCTGCAGGACCTGAATGAAGAAACGGATCTGCACCTGTGTCGTCTGCTGGAGCAGCGCATACAGGGCAGCTGTTCGCTCCGCCTCGCTCAGGACGCGGAACCACTGCTCGATGGCGCTCAGCTCGTCCTTGAAGTCCTGGTCGAGCGTGGCCGTAGCCATCTCCTCGAGCGTGTTCTCGTACTGGTCAATGTCGGCCAGCCACTGCTGGGCGGCACGCTCCATCTCGTCAGGGTTGCCCGAGTTCGTGTTGCGTCCTCCGAAGTACACCTCGGAGGCCGGACGCATGCCGCGGTTGGCGAGTGGGGACGAGAAGCCGCCCATGTCGGCGGATGCACGGAGGTGGTGGCCGGCGCCGATGGAGCGCGACCCGGGCGGACGCAGCGAGCTGGACCCTTCCGGGGTGCTGTTCCTGTTGGCGGCGATGTTGGACATGGTGACGGAAGCCGGTTTTGCGCTTTTGTCGGGTGTGTGGGCGGAATTTGGATTCTGTCAGGCAGGTTAGTGCTGTGGGCTGCAGGTGTCTCAGGAGATTCTGGGCGGCAGCGCGGGATACGTACAATGTACGGGTAGATGGCACAATGTTTCTGTGTATGCGTGTGATCGAGTGCTCCTGCAGTCCCGCTGGCCTCAAAGGAGTCTCGATTACGAGTAGTCGGGCAGGTGACTGGAGGGCGCAGACGGAGGGCGGATTTGCAGGCTAGATACAAGACTCGGCGGGGGCGCACGAGGTCGACACAGCAGTAAGAAGAGACGGGAAGATGGCAAAGTACACGAAGAAAAGAGAGAACGAGGACGCGGACGGGGAGAGCGAGTGCTCGCGGTGGAGGTGGTAAGAAAGAAGGCAGAGGAGTGGAGAGTCGGCACCAAGAGTCTCGACGCTCCGCCTGTGATTGGTCCGTTGCTCGGCACGCTATCGACATCCTGGTAAGGCTGAGCACCGCACCGCACTTCGCCGCACCACACATTCACCAGAGCCTAGCCACCATGTAGCCGCCCGTGTCTTCAGCTCGACTGTCACCAACGGGCCCAGAGTCTACTGCGGTAAGGGCCCGGCATTCAAGACGATTCGACAACGCCAAACGGGGCCGCCCGTAGAAAATGTCGCCGCGCCGCCGGCACCCTGCGCAGCCATCAGCCTTCAGACCCGCTGTGTTTCAGATCTCTCCACCGCCGCCCACCCACCGTCGGTCAGCGATTGATAGCGATCCTCCACACTCAACGCAGAATCAAAAGGCACGCTCCTACGGTCAAGCCTGAAATCCGTAAAGGTCAACGCTCAGCCTCAGGCATGTAGTTCCGACCAACTCCATGGGAACACGAGCTGTTTGCATGTATTCGACGTAGCGCATGAAGCATCTCCCACTTAATATTCGCTGCGTCTGTCCGCCGTTTGAGCTTGGCCTGCCATGCACACCTCGATGTTTTGAGCCTGCGTTTCTATTAAATGATGTGACATGTTGGCCTGAGGCCTATCCTTGAACGCGTGTTATCGCGTTTGCACACGCGGCTAAGGCATCCTCCTGTGCTTTTGGTTGCTTAGAGTGTTGAGACCAGGCATGGATATCCCACTCTCATCATCATCGTCTCAACGTATCTGACCCATAATCGCCCCAACCATAACTGCAGCCTCCCTCTCCCACCCTCCTACGGTAGCCACGCCCTTCCCCTGGATCGACGTGGATCCCGGCACCTGCGATCCCCGATTAACGCACTCCCGCACCGCATCCCTCACCCTGTCCTTGTTTGAGCGCAGGGTCCGCGCCGAGACCCCACCGCGCTGCATGATCTCCTGCACCCGCGATGGCAGATTTGATGCCAGCGAGCGCCAGAAGAAGGAAGGTAGCGATGACGTATCGAGGGCCTGGAGAAGTGGTTGGAGAAAATTTGGTAACGTGTTGGCATCTCCGGATGCGTCATCAGAGTTCAGGAGTAGATGTGACGGCGGTTTGATGCTCTGCAGTAGTGTTTCTAGCGCGACGATGTTCTGGCAGCGGGCCGAGACTTCGAGGAGAGTACGGTCCAGTGAGGGCAATGTCGAGAGTGCTCGCGCGAGCGATGCGACCGAGGATTTGAGTTGTGTCTGGAGATACTCCTGCAGTGCACTGAGCAGCAGAGCGGGCGAAAATGTCTGTATCGTCGAGCTCAACAACGTAGGCGAAAGTAGGTACAAGGTGAGCAAAGCCGATGTCGTTCTCGCCTTTATATCTTCCGTCTGTGCAAATGTCGATGCCGAAGACTGCCCTCCCGATGACGTTGTGAGCAGCGAGGACATGGAGAACTCCTTGACGACTTGCTGTGCGCGCGACACAATACTCCTCTCCCCTGGGTGTACCAACTCGTTCTTCAGCGTGTTAACCACATTGACTCTGTCCAGCCCCTCGCCTTCCTCGCCAGCCTTCGTGGCTCTGAAAATCTGCCGCAAGGAAAGGAGAGTATCTGCCGACCGCACCATCGCCCTGTGGTCTTCCTTCTTCGCGCCTCCTACCCCTCCAAGCTCGGACATGCGTACTTCAAGCTGTCGTCCCAGCATGAGACACCGCGCCACAGATCGACCAATCTTGACCGTCTGACACAGCCTCTCCGCCGTCAAGCGAACTTGCTCCGCAACCTCATAGCGCTCAATGACCTCCTTCTCCAACGTCTTGTACGACTCGGTCAAGCTCGCAACCTGCCCCTCCACCTCCTCTAGCAACCGCCCACTTGATTCGGCATGATCCTTTGTAAACTCAAGCAGCGGTAGTGCTGACTTGGTTGTAAGTGTGTCGATATGCGTGTCGATTTCCTGGACGTCGAAGAGCACGCGCGAGAGAGGTGTTGACAGGTCTAGCGGCGTGTCCGAAGGGTTGTTGGTCGCGAGGACGAGCGTGTTCGCGAACGACGTCGCCGAGAAGTCTGGATCCAGGAATGCTTCATAGTCGATATACGAAGGGTCGCCGTCCGACATGTTAGGCTAAGACAAGACCACCGTTGACTGTCGAAGTGCGGTCGGTAAAGGTAATCTTGGCCAGCAAGGGTCCAGCACCGCGCCTTATCGATATCTTAGCGCCTCGGCTAGTCGACTATCACAAGCTCAAGATCAAGCTCCCCGCTCACGCCTCATTCCACAACTCCCAACCGTCTTCCACACTCGCTCACACTTCTCCGACCAAGATGCCGCCCTCAATGCCATGTCCCTCGATCCGCATCCCCATTGAACTCCTCACACAATCCTCCTTCTCCCAATTCGGCACCGTAATCGAGAACCCCGCTCACTCCTCACTCCCGCCCTCTCAACGCGGGCCCCTTCCACGAACCGTCTCCGCAAACCAAGGCTCAGCCCTCAAGATCCTCGATGTGACGCACATGTCAAATCTATACTCACTGGCTCCAAGCCAGAAGCCGGCGAAAGCTGTAATGAACATGTTCGTCTGCGCACCCCGCGACCTCAGGCCCCATGAGCCCAGTGACAGTATACCGAGTAGCTGGGGTGATCTAGACCTCGACGAGGATGACTACGAGAATATGGAGAGGGAACTGCTGGATGTGCGGATACTCGAACGCCATCCATTTACCACGCAGACGTTCATTCCAATGGGCTTGTCCGGGGCAGAACGACACACACAATACCTTGTCATCGTGGCACCCACACTCCCCGCGTCTGCATCGCGTCGAAACACAGATCGTCCCCCACCATACCCAACACCCCATCGCAAACCTAAGAAACAATCCAAGGTCACCGAGATCTTCGCGCGAGCCCGACCGAGCCCTTTCACAAATGAAGCCGCACCACCACTGCCACAGTTCTCCCGACTTCATCCGTCTGCGAGACCGAAGGGGCCAGGCTTACCCGATTTGAAGAACCTGAGGGCGTTCGTCGCAACAGGTAATCAGGCGGTTACGTATGGGGCGGGGACATGGCATGCGCCCATGGTGGTGATTGGGGAAAGGCCGGTCGACTTCGTCGTGGTGCAGTTCGCGAATGACGTCGATATAGAAGACTGTCAAGAAGTGGTGTTGACACCGGGAAGGAATGCGGAAGAGGGTGTGGTGGTCATGGTGGATTCGGATTCATCAGGTAAGGTTGAGGTCAAAGCGGGTATTGGTTCCGTAAAAGCGCGGCTGTAGCACTGTTGCTTTGGGATCTGGAGCATGTTCTTGAGAACGTTCTTGTATGATCTCTATTGTAGCATACATGCTAACTAATCTCAACGTTTGTGTGTTTGAAGGTGCGACCCTTAGCAACATCGCAGCTCAATTGGCCTCGTGGCAAGATTAACCGTGTTCTCATATTGTATTCTCGTGTGACAGAACGCGCCGGGGACGCTTATCGTGCTGCCTCACAACACGTTCTGTTAATCAGAAACCACTAGACCTGCAACTTGAAAGAACTACCTACTTTAAACTTACGGAGCATTTGATATCTGTCATTCTGACAACAGACGGTGTAACGTTGGAATGGCATCGCTCCGCTCTCCCGGAAAAGCGAAACTACTGCTCTCTGTATGTCCACAGAGCGTTGATGTGAACTGGCATCTCTGAACCTTAATCTCTTATTCGAGATTGCCTCACCTTCTAAGAGTGTCTCGCAATTGTTTGCTGCGTTGAAACAGCTTGATCGATTTCATGACTTGCATAGCGACAACATAGCTCCCGCTATCCGTGGCGCGCTACTCGAGTTAATTGGCTCACAGGGTGGAAAAGAAGTACTTGCCGCTCGTCTGAAAAGATGGACTACGTGTCCGTTCAGTCGATCGACTTGCCCGATCGGGCAGTTCCGAAACAATGTTCAACCATCCATGCGTATTAATCACCCTTACCTGTATTAAGAATAGATAACATACAGCCCACGCTGAGCTGAAAAGCCAAGGGAGAGAACAAACAAGGGCTAATCATATGCGCTAACCCATCTATAGCTGTTAAGGTAAAGGAGGGGACGGGCTCACCCTGATGCTCATTAGCCGTCGATTAAGCCTCTTGAAAGGTAAAGGATAAGGGATTGTGAAGAACAGGTTTGAGTTAGGTGGGCGTAGTACGTATAGAGTATCCTCATGTGATTACCCCTCAATGGTACTATGGCTCTGATGGACAACTCAGCATTCGGCATATCGGCATTGAGGAATCGCTGTACCTGTCCAAATCATAGACATCTAGGTGAACTGGCTCCACATCTTGGATTAGATCCAGTAGCTGTACGAGCTGTAGTGGTTGTGGGTATCGTGCTGGAATCGGTGACATGTGGCATGACAAATCGTATCTAATTGGAGCCGCGGGGATTGGAGAAGAGGCTGAGCCCGACAAATCATGGAGCCCAAGACGTCCGCCGCTATATATAATGGACAACGTTCAATCGCCGCGATCCAACACCCTTACAGTTCGCGTCGCTGATAGCGCCTTGCCAATGCGCCCTTTGGGCTTATCTCCAGGCTTCGTCCGCTCGGCGTCTTGTCGGCTTCGCCCTCCACCAGCTCTTCAATGCGTCTGAATACACATGCGGTCGTGGCGCAGAAATCATCTGTGGGTAGGCGTTTGTGGGACCAAACCGTCGCATCGCGCTATTCCGGCCGCCGACACGCGAGCGTGGAATGCTGTGCTACGTGGCAATGTCTAGGCCTTCTCCATGTTCCTTGAAACTCGTCGCGCAACGCGTGCCGTCAGAAGCTCCTAAATAGCTCCATTGACCTCCAGGTAGGATCGCGGTCGTTCGCCGGCCTATTTCTTCCTGCTTAGCGAATCCCCTTTCAGCCTTAGCTGTAGCTTGGACGATGCTTAAGCTTACGACGGCCAGTGTTGTGGCAACGGTTTAGCACAAGCCTTGTTGGGTTTAGACGGTGCATGTGAGGTTGTGGGAAGGCATTGGATTATTCAGACACGGTTCCGCGAGCGTTCGTTAAGGTCTTCGATCATGGCTACGATGCCTCCCGTAGCGGTTCAGTCGCTTGCGCATTCGACTCGATTCTATTCTGGTGGGTGTCAGGAACTGATCCATCGAGCTGTCTCAAGCTGTCGCAAGCTGGCTGATCAACAAACAGTTAGCATTGATCGACGTGTGCTTGAGTAGACCACATGTTCATACTCACCTCTACACTGGACAGCGACCGCGACGATGGTCCCTAGGTCGACGGCGCGCAACGTGCAAGCGATGGCCCAGGAGAGAGCTGGCGTGCCAACTGCCAATCCAGGGTCCACTTGGTGGCCGACTCGACCAATGAAGGGTTCAGACCGTTCCAACGTCAACGTCAAGAACCGAGAGACTCAGGTCGCAAAAAGAGATGGCCGTGAAGAGTCTTTTGGGGATGATGGATTACAGCGATGGAGGCCTGCACAAGCTAATCAGCCACAACAATGGAGGTGCAAGGCGCCAAGACTCGGTGTCAGCGCGGCGATTGGTTCACTTGGCTGAAATGTAAAGTGTGGGCGGACTTTGTCACGGCCAGCAGCCAGCCGATGAGGGCTCGGAGAATGCTAGCCGGGCCGCATGTGTTCCCAGCCTCAACCGTCCCGGGAGGCGTCTGCACATCGATTGGTCATTCGGATCTTAGCAAGCTCATCCATACGCGTACTGCCCGTATCACTGACGCGCGAAATCATGCAGGCTCGAGTCAACCCTTTCTCGAGCCCGTGAAGGCTACAAGACACGCCGATGACTACTGGCGGCCTTTCAAGGTTCCCATCGTTGTGCTATGTGGCTATCAAACGATGTATGCCCTTGGGTTCCTCGCTTCACCTTGGGGACCCATCCGACGCGCTCCTAGCCTGTTCTCCTTCTCATCGTCCCTCCTTGACCGGTGGCCCCCCTCCCCCTCCCCCCTGCGTCTAGCCTTAGGACTGTCATTGGTCTCGCCACAACGTCGAGCAGCATTGATAGGTCCAGACCAACCGAGTGTCTGTCCCCTCTGCTTCGCCTAGATGTGCGTGGAATTTCGTGCAACCGCAGTGAATTGTATTTTTCATGAATCTAGCCGTTTGCAGGCAGCATGGCAGCATATGAGCAGCGGCGACAGAGAAACGCGCCCAGCTGGCTCCCGGCCGTGCCCTCCCCCGTCATTTTCCCATGCTCCCCGCACATCACCACCGACTGTCCCAAGCTCTCGGATGGTAGCAAATATCACGCCCCAAGCTCTCAGATTGCAACAAGTATCACGCCCGAAGCTTTCAGAGCGTTAGGAAGACTACGCCCGAAGCTATTCATGCTTCCCACCTTCATCCTTGGAGAACAATACCCCTGCATGTGGTACAGTTGATCTGCTATCGCGCAAGTCGTGATCCAGCGCGTCTGCTGCCCGTGATCACACCCGTCTTCCATCCATTTCCACCCATTCCTCGTTACATCTTCCACCCCGTCTTCGACAGGACCCGGCATTCGACGCGCCCTCGCCCCAATCCGCCTGTACACTTCGCAGCTGGCGCACAACATGGCGCCCCCGACAGATAACGTTCCCTCTACAATGAGCGGAAATGGGCTCGGCAACAACGCTGGCCAGTTTCGTAAGTACGGTCGTAGCATCACCGTAGCCGTCGTGGACTGCCAACCCCGCCGACGGACAGAACGCTTGATTAACGAGATGCAGGAACACCAGCAGACCCACTTACGGACGACGCGATACAGGAACTGGTGGAGATCCTAAAGCGAAAGCAGCTCCCCAACTCAATCATAAGGAATCTTATGGAAACACACATAGAACATCTTGAGGGTCTCATCACCGCCCGCCCCATAAGCTCTTCATCAGCGTCCATCGTCCCAGTTGTCGAAAATGGTCTAAACGCACACATTGAACACCTCAAGCGCCTACTCTCCGCCGACGCTGTCAACCCTTCTTCCAATCTCGCCCCGTCGTTCAGCTCTCCGTCCCACCCTACCGAGTCCACGCCCCTCCTCCCTTCCGCTTCGATCGAATCCCCCGTGCAGCAGCAGGCTCATTGGGCGGAAATCTTCTCGCGCTTTACCTACTTTCTGAGACAATGTCGTGGCGTTCGAAAAGCGTTGCAGCCGTCGGCGAATACATCAGCTACGTATAAAGCCATGTTCATACGGCACGTTCGGCTCGAGTTCACTCTCTTGAAAAACGAAGGAGGCAACCCGCAACAGCGGTTTGCCACGGCCTTGATAGACTTTCACAGTCCTTTCAATCTGATCAGCCGCCGTCTGGCAAATCGTGTGTTCGCTGAGGCCGGCAAGTCGGACATCCTCCAAAAGGCCACTCCAAAGCCCATCTTTGTAACACTAGGGCATTCCGGGGGAGTAGCCAACGCTGTTGGGGAGATCGACGCTCGATGGGGTTGCTTGAACGATCCCAGGAACTCCATTGCTCCGAACCCTTACCTGAATTTCGACCTCATCATGTTCGATTCAAAATTCCAGGTCATGGAAGAGGATGCGTGTCGATACGACGTCATCATTGGTGTCGAGGACATCATAGGGTATGACCTACTGGGTTTGACGGGGAGTCTTCCTCAAGCTGCGGTCCACTTTCGCCGCCAGGCCCCTGCTGTTGATCGTAGGTGCAAGAACATAAATGTCATGTGTTGTAGCTGACAGGAACCGATAGCTGTAGCAACGCCAATCTTTGACTCTGCAAGAACGGCTGCCACGCAGCGGGAAGCGGAGGCGAAAGAGCGGGATAGAGCGTGGGAGGTAAGTCAAACGGGTTGAGCCATAGCTCTCTGCTGACGAGTTTGCCTACAGAAGCAGCGTGACGATTACGCCTCCCAGCACGCTGCACAGGAAGCTCATGCTTACGCGGATGCAGAGGTTGCCAAGTTGGGACCCGACCAATACAGAGACAGCGCATGGCAAGCGCTCTACGATCGAGCTTATGACCTCTATTATCCCCGCTTCAAAATAGTATATCAGGAGCGTTATCCACGACCAAATTCGACGCGCTAACTACCTGTATGTACTATGCGTCAATACAGGCTCACGATTTATCACGTTCTGGCTCTTTGGCGCTGCGAAATGTTCTGGGAGTAGGGGTAGGAAGAAGTCGGTGGTGCGGTGCTCTACGCTCAGCGCTATTGGTACTGTTTTGGCTCTCGAGGTGGCTTCTTATGATCGTCTTGCATACTATCATCGTCAAGAATAGATTTATACGGTTTTCTCATGGAGGTATATGGTTTTCCAATGGAGGTATGTGGTTTTCCAATGGAGGTATGTGGTTTTCCAATGGAGGTAAATGGGATGGCTCCAAACGTATCCAGGTATATGAATTCGGGGTTCGGAAAAGCATTGAAGCATATTTAAGTCCAAAGTATCTAGGTTAATTTCGATCCGCGTTCGTTCGCTGGCGGAATAGAGGCTCCTCGACGATCTTTGATTTTTCACGTCCGTCATTGTGACCTGTGAATGCATTCGTACCTGCCTACGTCCGACAAGCTATGCGGGTTCAAAGTCTAAGAAGCCCTCTTTAATGTCAACACCCACCTTCGTGGCTCATGCATGATGTCGACCGCAGCAGAAAGGCCAGGGTCAATCAGCTCAGGGCACGCTCTTCATAGATGCCTGAAGTTACCTCAGGGGGCATGGAGGAGTCATATCCCTCACCGTCAAACACTAGTCCTCGACAGTAGCGAGGCAACAGCTTAGGGCGACGATGGTATCTTTTTTGAAAATGGGATTCTCGTCAAATGAGCCGGTCGCTAGCAGTGTAAGCCTCGTATGGGTGCGAAGCACGAACCCCTAAATCTAAGCTGGATCCCTGGGGTGTTTAAGAAGGCGAGTGGTTTGGTAAGATTCTCACAATCGCTAATCGATGTGGATTTCGAAAAGTGATACCTACGAATTCATTCACATCATGGATGGATCTTGCGAGTAGTAGTGCAGGCGGTTATAGCAAACCATCACCTGCGACTGCATCATTTGTACGGCAAACACGAAGTACACTAAAGGCAAGTCACGTGTTTCAGTCTGCAATTTCCTTTCTTCCTCCGAGCCCGATAATCCCGCCAATCTCCGAACACAGTTGACCTAGCGGACGTTCATAAGGATACTATGGAGCCGCACGGTCAGTTAGTCCCTATTTGTGCTCACAAAAACAACCTGAACAGCCGCGAAACTACACCCTTGTTAGTCTAAGCCTACGGAAAAGTGAGCCATTACTTACGCCGCCGTAATAGCGAAGACCTCTGTGCGTGTTGCGTTCGTGAATATGATCAAACAGAGAGACAGCAAGACGCTGAAAGCGCACATCGCACCAAGCCTTTCAGGCATAGAGTGAATGCAATACAACACCGTGATGGAAGCAATAGGGATCAACGAAGCCAGGATAGTCGTAATACCGTGAGTGATTCGAAAGACCGCGCTGTCTTCATAGCCGATGACGCCATGTCTTCTCGAAGGCTTTTTGAAGCCCAGGCAGCAGAGAGCATTCTCAACCACCCAGTTGGAGAATATATCTTCCTTCTGCCGAGGACAAAGCGTGATGAGATCGGGACTGTATGCTTTTCGCTCGGAAACTGAGCCCCACACATATCCATCTTTGCCGCTGATTGGGTCGCCCATGTTCTGCAAAAAGTTCTGCAAGTGGGTAAGGTCCCATCGATTCGGCTCGGGGTACGCAAGGATTCGGGACTGTTGAACCATGGCATCATCTGCGTTTATAATTAGAGTCATAATTTTCCTTTCCACTGGGGATAAGCCCTACTGTATTGTCTCAATGTTTCTCGAAGCTTGTAAATCAACTCCAGCTGGGTTTGATCACCATTGTTTCCCGACGTGCTCAGCTCGTACCAACTCCACGCGTATCTGCTTATCCTTGGATGACCACTGTTATTATCCTCCAGCTGCTGCCTTTGTAGGTCTTCCTCAAGCGACGTAAGCTCGGCCTGAAAGTACAGCAGATTGAGTGCGTTCAGGTACCCGAATCGCCGAAAGATCGCCAACTCAGGCTGAATTTCAATCTGACCCGCGAATTTAGGATACCCGTTCACCTTGTTCGCAAGCGGATCGTTTGATGCCATTGGATTCTGTCGTTTCGATGATCAGGAAAGGTTCTGTCTTTGAGAATATCGGGCTGAAGCCGTTGGCGGCGGCATTTATAAAACCCAAGGACATGAAGGACCTCATTCCGGTGGGCAGCCAACATTGTGTTCCGGTGTAAAGCTCCCTGGAGATGATCCGCTATTGGTATGCGATATGTGGAGATGTGCGACGTGCATCAGGCTGAAGTTTGTGCCATACACATTTAGGTACGTGCCGTGAAGTCTTTGCCTTCTTGATGACGCTCCGATCGCCTCACCGGTGGACGCAGAAGATGTCACCTACCTTGCCATACCTACTAAGCCGAGTCTCAACAACAATGGTCCTCATCGGGGCGACCGTAAAGCAGCTATGAAGGCATGCAGTCGGGTAAGCATAGCAAACTCATGCAGGTTCCAGAGATCTGAAATAATACAGCCCTGAGGAGTGATATTCTTACTAATATCCGGTAACCATAACAGTCAATAGAGGATGCAGCTGCAATGGCTGCAATGGGATGGTCGTGTGCGAGGGACATACGTGGCGATATGCAACATGCACACGGACCAGGCACCAATGCATCCAATTGAGCATCGGTTGCTGCCGCTCTGTGCACCATGACCTCGCCATTTTCGTGCCATCGCCTGCGTCATTGATGCCCAGCCAATAACAACACCGTATCACGTCCGTTCAAGGTCGCCCACTTTCGATGCAGATGGACACAGGTGCGAGACCAATCACATGCTAGAGCCCAGTGGGACGGCATTGACCCCTATGCAAGTCTTTGAATGGCAAGTCTGTGCAGGCAGCGACCAATCCCACCAGTTTGCCGCGCCACCAAGTGCGAGTTCCGGTCCGAGAACCTGCTGGGCCTCAGCTCCCGACAGACCCCCCTTCTCCACCCGTTTCCCAGACGACAGGATTTAGATGTGCTACTCAACCAACAACCACTTCGCACCATGTCCACTTGCTTCCCGCTGGAATATTTCCGACCTTCGAAAAAGGTACGGTTCCTCGTTTTTGAGCAGATGTATCTCAGAGGCCAAAGCCACGCGCTGATTTGTTGCGGCAGAACACATCGCAGAGCAGTTCCCTCCCGTCAAGCGTCAATATCTTGGCCCACCCCGAGCCCGCAGACATCTGGAGAGCAGCAATACCTACATTCGATTATACCACCGATGAAGCCATTATATCAAGACGGCTCGTCACCGAAACCCTTACAGCCTCGGACCAAATCCGTCCTTTGGACAAGGAGACGCGATCCGCTTTGCAAACTACGAAAGATGTCGATGGATACATTGAAAAAAGGTGGCGTCCGATAAATGGCTCAGAAAGGGAATACAAGACGTTATTCTACGTCTCCTCGGAATACCAACCCAGATACGACGTGATCTTTGGAAGAAATAGCATCAGACTTTTGGAATGCTAGAAGTCTTCGAAGCCGGCACCTTGGACTTCCTCGCGGAACTTTTAAAGGCTGCCAAACAGATTAAGATTGCTCTGGATACGCTACTCTTTCTTTCGCAACGAAGGATTACACATCGTTTCAGTGCGCAGCATTGGACTTTAATACAAAGGGAAAACAGAAATTGGTACAACGCTTAACTGGTGTGGGTGTTTCCACGCGACAAAAAGTAAAACGAGGCTTGGCGTCATTTTGAGTACATAGACGGTACTTGAAGGAATTTTTCTTCTACAGTACAAATTATTGTCTAAGTTATATAAATTACGTTGTGAAAAGATACTTGCATCTATCGCGGTATCTGAGTTTGTGTTTTACCCAGTTCATGTTAAACGCTGCTAACAAATCGACTAGGGCCACAATTCGCGCAGACTAACTAACCATACTACGTGCCTGTTCAAAACATGCGCAACAAAAAGCAAAAAGAGCTCTAAACCTGTCTTCCATACCATGAATCAAACCATGAACCTCGTGATGTAGAGCAAAAACTTAATTGTTCTAGACTTCGAAAGCACGTCGCCAATGAGTCAGCGGTGACCGATACATCGAAGCATCAGGTTTCGAGGCCCCTCTGGACGGGCGTCGCCGAACTCATAGACTAACCTCCTATAAAATTGGTAAAGCTTATCCCGAATAGTCGCAGTGTCTAACGTGTTGTAACCGCGACGCAATTTGTGCCCTCAAGCTACTCTTCACCGGCGTGGCCGAAACTCTCGCGATCCTCCTCCAAAGTGAGCATGTGTTGTCTCGCACGACATGCTAACAACGTCCCCTCTTTTCGGCACACTTCGGACCCCAGCCCTAAGAATTAATGCACTTCAGTCACTCCTTGCTGAAATACTCCTCTCCCTCGTGTAGCAGCTTATTAGCATTCGCATCTGGCAATACACCAGCCGTGCAACCCACCTCAAAAGCAGTTTCTCGTGCGTCTTCCCTCGGAATCGCACCCTAAAATGCTCAAATAGCTCGCGGCATTTGGACTCGCTTCTTCGGGTAGCTTGTCGCCTTCGCGGTGGCGCACGTCTCGATACCCCATTTTGTCGTTGGCCGTGTTGTTGCAAATCGTACTCGGGGGCAAAATTAAGAAAACGTCCCTTTGCGATTTGTAAGTTTACTATCGACGTTGTCGTAGAACTTGCCCTCAAAATCTCATACCACTTGAGAAACTTACGTTACTCAGATTCCAATTTTAAATTTAGTATCACCATGTGCGTGGTGTGCAATAGCGTACTATAGCACGTGCGTCAGTTTCAAAGCACTTGCCGCTCGAACCAAAAAGATAACGTGAACCTCTAAACCTCCGACTCGAACCACGAACCTCGTGAGGTAGAGAAAAAAAACCACTTTTCGTCCTATACGACGAGGACTTCACGCCCTAAACCTTTAGTCCGCTTGGATCCAGCCTAGGACAAGGACTCCTGCCTGGCACAGGCCCCCTGCAGAATAGTAGCTTGATTTGGATCTACTTTATGACATTTCGATGATTTAATAATTATATGTGCTACACAACGAACGACACTTTGATTTAGAAGGTGGAGGACGCACACAACTCTACAAAGTGAATTAAATATGGTATTTGAATTGACTGTTCTGCCCACCCTTCAAGCGGGGCGAGATAAGCATTGAGTGACTGCTAACACACACGGTTCTGTAGAGTGAATGAGGTAGCATATGTGATTCCATATTGATCGAGCGGGGTTGCTGAGTCCCGTGTGCCAGCGCTAATCCCAGACACGACTCTGTGGAAACGCTTTCCACACTGAAAGAATGGATGCCTGGCTTAAAATAAAGCGGCCTTTTGGTTGCTTGCTAGATGACACTTCCGGTATTGAACAATAGCGACCGGCATCCATAATTAAGAATGAGCTTCGCTGACTTCGAAACATCTCCGCTTTAAAAGGCCCAAGAAAGAGCGACATCCAAGGCGGACCAGCACTGTGTATTGCAGCATGCGTCAGATATGTTGAGGTCAATAGTGTGCATGGCCAGGGCTGATAGGTAATATGTTACACTGCATCTTCTAGTCCATTGCTACGACTGATTCTTCGTGGGTAGACGTGTAGTCTGTTCAACATTCGGAAGATGTTGGGGTAGTGCATCTAGGAAAGTACAATTGTCGATCCAGAAGCTCTCGAACGTCCTTGAAGCTAGTTCTACATGATAGAGCCCAATCGACTCGAATCCGCAGCGGAAAAGCAACGGCATGGCTTTCGCACAGGAACACCATAGACCTATTTCGATACAAAAAACCCCCCGAAGATTCCGCATCGCCCTGCATCACTTCAATACTTCCTCTTTTGTGGTGTGAGGAACCGACCATTAATACGATACCACGCATTCTTCTTCTCACGCCCATCCATATTGTCCCACCAGTTCCTAGGCCCTGTCTCCAGCCTGAAAGGCGCTTCCGGCATCTTGTACTCGCATACGATGCCCACATCTCTCTCGCACATTCCGCACTTTTCGCTGTCACGCGGATTCCAAATATTGCATTGTCCGCAGAACCAATCTCCAGGTAACCTGCCATCACGCCTCGTGTCATGCATACCATCGTCCGCCTGCACAGCCTTGACGTTCTGATCGAGCTTCTCCAGTTTGCACGGAACACCTTTTCGCACCCTGCCTCTACAGAACTTGTGGAACATATTGTTCCAGAATCCGCAACCATTACATCTCCAGTCTCCCACCTTTGGATTATACGATGGTTTCTTCGTTTGTGTGGTCGTTCCCGTATTGACTGAAGGTGGCAGAGATATTCGTGTTGCGGCCGCGAGAGAAGTGTGGGACATCTGAGCAGCATTTGCGGATGTCATGTCAATGTTGGCGGATGCCTTCTCAATGCTAGAGGATGTCTTGCCAACGTTGGCGGATGTCTTGCTAACGTTGGCAGATGTCTTGCTAACGTTGGCGGATGTCTTGTCGATGCTGACGTCGGGCTTCTTGAGGCTGACAACTGCCTTGCCTATGTTGACGGCTGACTTGGAGGTCTCATAGTGAATGTTTCCAGTCGAAATCGCGGGAATACTCGGTGCAGCGGGAAGGTCAGGCGGCGATGCGGCGGGTTGAAGCTCTAAGAGTATTTTAGTTTGGAAAGCACTATAGCTTTGCATTCAATGCACTTACGTCGCTGTTTTCTGGCATGCTCCTCCCTCTCTTTCAACAGCTTATCTGCATCCGCCTCCGGCAAATACACCAGCCGCGCAACCCACCTCAAAAGCGGTTCCTCGTGCGTCTTCCCTCGGAACCGCACCCTAAACTGCTCGAACAGTTCACGGCATTCGGGGATCAGCTCGTCGGGCAGTCTTTCGCCGTCGCATCGGAGCACGTCTTGAAATTCTGCTTTGCCATCGACCATGTTGCAATTTGAGCTATAGCGCGCGATTGGAGCAACTGCAAATGTGGGAGATTTTGCAGATTGTGGAGTTTCGGCCCGAAGGCTTCGGAGCCTTGAGAGTGAAAGGACATCAAAGCCATAGCAACAGTAGGCGAGCGTGCTGCAGAAGATTTTAGAGCCTTTAGAGTGAAAGGGCGTGAAGTCATAGCAGTGAGCGTACTGTAGCGGCGCTGTCGATGTTGCCTGGGAAACTTGAGTGATAGCTCCTAGGCCGCTAGGGAAACCCTGCGATACTCAGGCTCAGGTTTGACCTTAGTATCGAGAAATGCGACAAGCGCTATTACGAAGTTGAGTAGAGCCCATCACTCGACAAACAATAGGAACCGTAAATAAAAGCAGAAGAAACGTAAGGATCAAGCGTGGTAGCTCGACGCTACCGGGCAACAGCTTTTACTTGTACTTTGGCTCCAGGTCCACTTTCAATGTATCCCAAAGACCACGCCAACGGATGCGGGTGGGTTTTCTCTGCACTCTGCTGGCACATGAAGCAGTAGTCAAACTCGGGGCAAACAGTACAGTGATACACCGGACCAGGAATTCGGTCCCACTAGATCAAAATTAGTGACCCGGGCGGCAGAGCGGTCCTTGAGCCCAAACTTACCCAACCATGTAGACATCCATCACAATAAAAATTTCGTGTGCTGAACTTGGGAGGGGTATCACTTCTCAACGGAGTTCGAGTTAGGAGGTGGTGCTTAGCCACCCCGTTCGCAGAAATGAGATTGCGATTCTCGTGCGTAAATGCGATGTCGTAGAGGTCCCATTCCCGTGGCGGATCTAAGGTAACGAGAGAGTAGGGTCTAAAGCCGGCTGTAAAGAGGAGATCCAGAGCTTGAGGTTGATTTCGGCGACAAGCCAGGTGTAACGGGGAACAACCCTCAGACTGATCAAGTGTGTCCGGGCTCATCGACGAAAGGAGTACCTCCAAAGCCGCAGGCGTAGCTGATGATGCAGCATAGTGGATTGCAGACCAGCCTTTTGTGTCCGTATTGTTGGCGTCAAGTCCGAGTTGAATGAGGTATTTGATGGCCTTGATGTCCCCGTTGCAAGCTGCTATATGCAGTACTGATCTTCCTTCGCCATCGATCAAAGTATGATCAGCATCTTGCTCCTCGGCCAGGTATCTGAGTGGAAGCAATCCACCTATAGCCGCCGCGGCGAGAGGGCTTCCGAAAGGGCCGCCCACAAAGTCGACTTTAGCCCCGGCGGCAATCAACATTTCAACGGCCTTCATAGATGTGCGCGAGAGAGCATGTTGTAAAGCCACGCCCTCGTTCTCGTCTGGCTCAACGCCATGATCCAGTAGCAGTGTGGCAACGGATGTGTCATCAAGTGCAGAGGCGATTGAAAGAGGTGTGTTGTGGGCTCCACCGGGGCTGGGATCTGCTCCTGAGCCAAGAAGGAAACGGACCAGCTTGTCTGCGCCGGACCGGGCTTGAACCTAGACGGTGTGATTCGACGTTAGCAAAGCTCATCGGGGTGGTGGGGG
>Ga0247733_1000260_pt1 | contig 45263 bp, 46 predicted proteins | sample UWRJL043104R2_FD_180932 | JGI IMG/M metagenome (GOLD analysis project Ga0247733, IMG submission 180932) | Plant litter microbial communities from Arlington Agricultural Research Station in Wisconsin, United States - UWRJ-L043-104R-2 | ecosystem: Environmental > Terrestrial > Plant litter >...
AAGCAGGAGTCCCAATGGCCCGAGATGCACAAGCGCTCGCGGCAGTGGTTCACCTACCCGCAGGCGAGGCAGGCGCTTGCTGAGCGTCCGGAGCTGCTCGACGCCCTGGACCGGTGCACCATGAAACGCTAGACGCACGACGGCGAGGGCGTCACGTACGGCCCGTCGAGCACATAGACATACCCATTCGGACGACCTTTTCTTTCCCCGGTAATGCATACGTCAAGGCCATAAAAAGTTGGGTGGGCATAGACGTTGGTCTGTTTCTTTTTTCTGCGCTGGCGTCGGTGGCTGTCTCCGACGAATAGAGAGGCATATGCGGTTCTCCACACGTGCGAGCCTACTGAATGCAAGCTGGCCGATGCCAAGGATTTTATCTGCATAGAGTATTGCGCCCGAGTACGTGAAGTATTGAGGTCCTGGAGATATCCATTCCTTAGGCCCACCTCTGCCGCGTGACTGCACACAGGTCATGTTCTCCAATGGCATTGCAGAACGGTACACGACACTCGATTGAGGCTCAACCCTGAGTTCCTCGCGCATTTGAATCCATTATCCCTCCTCTCATTGCACCTCAGGCGTTCGGCCCTTGCCTACTTAATCACTCTCTTCCCTCTAGCTCTTCTGAGTACTGTAAAACCATTTTACCTATTACAAACTACGCGATGCCTGGTAAGTGATTAGCTACCAGTTGAGGTATTAAAGGCCCGTTGAAGATACTCTCTTTTTACTTCTCCATCACTTTCATGCGCCTAAAAACTAATCAGCATTGGCTTTTCAATTAAAGAGTAGGATCTAGATAACAAATACAGCCTGCAGAAACTACGACTACACTCTTGCGTAATGAGCGACTCAGGCCTCAGCCGTTCCCCTCTACGTGTGAAGAAGCGAGAACATCCGAGCGACGTTTTCCAATACAGCGACGACGTGCGATGAAGCCTCAGAGCATGTCAATCACCACTGCCCGCTTGTGAATCGGGCTGATCAATTTTGAACGGCATGATGATTTGCTGTCCAACGATCGTGCCAGACTACGAATGAAAAAGCTTGCTGACGTGCGGGCTGTCAAGAGTGGCGCCGCGGTGATGGCAGCAAGGTATTTGTCAGCCAGCTTTATGTGGGCTATGTTGGAGGTTTAACTTCACGCATTGTACGACTCAGTGATGCACCGAGGAGGGGATAGACCAAGAAAATGCGGAAGTGTTTGATAAGCAAGGTACTATCATAGAAGGATTGCTTAAACAGTAGAGTTAGGGAGTAATATTTTAGAAAGTTGAAAATAGCATTTTAGATGGATGAACGGTGTGTAGCTGGAAAGACGGCGGTCATTGGAATACTTTATTCACGGCTGGGCTATGGCTTTCTGTACGTAGCTTTATCAGGTTGTTCAAGCTTGTCTAGTTTCGTATGCAGAAAAACTGCAGTTCCATATTGAAACAAGATTTATAACAGCGTTGCATCCGACCCTTCCAGTCTGTCAAAGTTGACCCGGAAAAGTCACCGTGTTGTGTGGTGGTCGGCATCTCGGTGAAGCCACTACCGCCTTTCCTGATCGAGCCTAGCGCGCGCACCAGACCCCTCCGAAGGCGGCGAGACCGCATCATCATCTGAACAAATTATCCGTGTAAAGACTCACACCTCACCTACCTTCCGCTTCCCCTCTACGTGGTCAGAAGTGACTCACTTTAGCCTCGGTTGTTATATAAGAGACAATTCGCTCTCTTGAACCCCTTCATCACTCACCCATCTTTCATCTCACCTCCAAAACAACACAATGGACGCAATCAAGAAGACCTTCGCGCAATGCAAGAAGGAGGGCAGGGTGCGTTCAATGCTACCAATTGCACAATATGATACTGACAGCTTGTAGTCGGCCCTCATCACATATGTGACGGCGGGGTACCCCACCTCCCAGGAAACGCCCGACATCTTGCTGGCAATGGAGGCCGGTGGCGCCGGTATGACCGTGTGCTTCGAATAACCCGACCCATCAATTGACAGTTGTAGACATTCTCGAGCTTGGAATGCCCTTCACCGACCCAATTGCGGACGGCCCGACCATCCAGAAATCCAACACGGTACGCTGCGTCATTCGCCACCCCTCACCGAACACTTCTGACTCTGGACGGATATAGCAAGCCCTTAAGAACGGCGTCACAACCGATGGATGCCTCCAGATGGTCCGCGATGCAAGGAAGCGCGGCCTCAAGGCCCCAGTCCTGCTGATGGGCTACTACAACCCGCTCTTGAGCTACGGCGAGGAGCGCATGCTGCAGGACGCCAAGGAGGCGGGAGCCAATGGCTTCATTATGGTTGATCTGCCTCCGGAGGAAGCATTGCGCTTCAGGAACTTTTGCGCCAGCTACGGGTAAGTCCGCTTCTGCTTTTGGTGGATTGATACTAACTCCAAATCTAGGCTCTCCTACGTTCCACTCATCGCTCCAGCCACCTCCGAGCACCGTATGCGCGTCCTCTGCAAGATTGCTGATTCCTTCATCTACGTCGTCTCGCGCATGGGCGTCACCGGCGCCTCCGGGACAATGAACGCCGCCCTCCCACAGTTGCTCGAACGCGTGCACAAGTACTCTGGCAATATCCCAGCCGCGGTTGGATTTGGAGTCAGCACTCGAGACCACTTCGTCAGCGTGGGAAAGATTGCTGAGGGCGTCGTCATTGGAAGCCAAATCGTCAATGTTCTGGCCGAGGCCGCTCCCGGCGAGGGTGCCAAGGGCGTGGAGAAGTACTGCGACATGATCTGCGGAAAGAGCTCCCGCATGAGCAGTGTCACCCGTGAGGTTGGTATCATTGAGACTATGGATGCTGCAAAAGAGCCAAACGGCGTCCATGTGGATAAGATCATCACCGATGCCGATGTTCCCGACGGCCCGGGCCTCGCAGATCAGATCGAAGCATTGAACACGGACAGTTATGAAGAGGAACATGCGCTACCACCCCGTTTCGGCGAATTCGGAGGGCAGTACGTGCCCGAGTCGCTCATGGACTGTCTTGCCGAGCTGGAAAGGGGCTTCAACCAAGCCAATGACGACCCCAAGTTCTGGGAGGAATTCCGGTCTTACTACGATTACATGGGACGGCCGGGGCATATGCATCTTGCGGAACGCCTCACCGAGCACGCGGGTGGAGCGAACATCTGGTTGAAGCGAGAAGATCTGAACCACACCGGCAGCCACAAGATCAACAACGCACTTGGCCAGATACTCATTGCTCGCAGACTCGGCAAAACCGAGATTATTGCCGAGACTGGAGCTGGCCAGCACGGTGTCGCGACTGCTACGGTCTGTGCCAAGTTCGGCATGAAATGCACCGTCTACATGGGTGCGGAAGACGTTAGGCGCCAAGCTCTGAATGTGTTCCGTATCAAGCTTCTCGGAGCCACGGTCATTGCCGTGGAAGCGGGCTCGCAAACCCTGCGCGACGCAGTCAACGAGGCACTGCGAGCTTGGGTAGTCAACCTTTCTACTACGCACTACATCATTGGGTCTGCTATTGGTCCGCATCCCTTCCCGACTATTGTCCGCACGTTCCAGTCTGTTATCGGCAATGAGACGAAACAACAGATGATGGAGAAGCGCGGCAAGCTTCCAGACGCTGTCGTCGCCTGCGTCGGTGGTGGTAGCAATGCCGCGGGCATGTTCTACCCTTTCAGCAAGGACCTGTCCGTCAAGCTTCTCGGTGTAGAAGCTGGAGGCGATGGTATCGATACCGCCCGTCACAGCGCCACGTTGACCGGTGGCACCAAGGGCGTTCTCCACGGAGTGCGTACCTACATCCTCCAGGACAAGAATGGCCAGATTAGTGACACCCACTCGGTGTCTGCGGGTCTTGACTACCCCGGTGTTGGCCCCGAGCTCGCCTCTTGGAAGGACAACGACCGCGCCAAGTTCATCGCTTGCACGGATGCGGATGCGTTCAAGGGCTTCCGTCTTGCGTCTCAGCTCGAGGGTATCATCCCCGCTCTGGAGACGGCCCATGCTTTCTGGGGAGCTATTGAGCTAGCCAAGACGATGAATAAGGACCAGGACATTGTTATCTGCGTGTCTGGTCGCGGTGACAAGGACGTCCAGAGCGTCGCCGAGGAGCTGCCAAAGCTGGGTCCGAAGATTGGATGGGACCTGCGCTGTGAGTTCAACCATTTCCATTCTTGGAAGCAACCGCTAATACAACACAGTTTAAACATGTAGCCATCTGCACTGGCAGAGTCAATACTCGACGCAATCTGTGGCCTGTGCCACTTCTATCTAGTAATATTTGAGATGGACGAATAGATCATGCTGTTCTCTCAAACCATGCTTCTCCAACAACGTACAGTTAAAGCGTGACAACTGCAAGTTCCATTTATCTATTTGTTGTGGTATATTGGATATGTCTAGTGCCATGTTTGGGTGGTTTAATGTTGGGATCCATCGGCAGCCTCGCCTGGGCATCTAGCCCTTGTCATGTGGCTTGCTACATGCTTGGCTCTCATGCCGCGGCAGCCTTCGGCCGTCTCTCTATACGAGGCAACCCATAACTTTTGCGCAAGTTGAGGTGTCGCGGGAGGTGTCGCGTGAACAGTAGTCGTGTGGGCGCATCTAGGCTAGCCCGAATTAAAAACACGTGGGACAGGGAAGCCAGAGCCAACGGATTGGGCATGTGCCGATCTTCGTGGCCCAGCATCGGCCCGGAGCGCTGGCACTCGGAAAAAGAATCATCATACCGTCAGGACGCGCCAGACCCGCCCACTCTCTAGAGTCTAGCCTCCATTTTCAAGCCAATGTGATCGCCTGACCACGCCCTCTTCCGCGCCCCCACCGCTTTCACTGTGCCTGCCCCTCCGCCTGCAACACCCCCCCGACATCCACGGTGGCCGGCATCACGCCATACCGTGACAGTACCCCGACACAGACATTCGAGCTCCAGGAGCTCCCGCACCACACACGAACTGCCAGCAGAGAGCGACGGGACACCAAGCGGGCGCGCAAGAGACGGGCGAAGCTCGAGCAGCTTCGCGAGGCAGACGAGATGAAGTTCTCGCACAGCCTGCAGTTCAATGCGGTGCCGGACTGGAGCAACCACTACATTGCCTACAGCAACCTCAAGAAGCAGATCTACAGCCTCGAGACGCGCGCGAACCAGCACAGCACGCACGTCGACGCCGAATCCTCCCCGCTGCTCAATGGCGCCACCGAAGATCCCGACAAGGCGTTTATGCACACGCTGGACTCGGAGCTGGAGAAAGTGTGCTCCTTCTACCAGATCAAGGAGCTGGAGATATATGGCGAGGCGGACCATGTGTTGAAGGACGAGGAGTCGTATGAGGAGGAGCAGGAGGTGTACGAGCAGGAGCGTGAGAACGCACCGCCGGGGAAGAAGACACGGAGCGGCAGCATATTTAAGCACATCGGGTTCCACCGTCCGCGGCGGGCGAGTACGGCGAGCCGAAAGTCTACAATTGAAGAGGGGCACGAGCCAGATGACTCGGACGACGATGATGCCGACGAGACATCGCGGCTACGGAGGAAGAGTTTGGACGGGAAGGGGCGCCGGCCGCCGACCTTCGATGGCCCTTCGCCTGGGGCTCACGACGACGACATGTCATACTCGGCCGATTTTGCATCGTCCAAGCGGCGGACAAGCATGGCCTTTGACGACTACAACGACATGGCCTTCTCGGCACTATACGACGAGGGCGTGTCGCTTAAGAAGCGGACCGTGAGCGTATACGTTTCCCTGTGCGAGCTGCGGTCGTTTCTGCAGCTGAACAAGACTGGCTTCGAGAAGGTGCTGAAGAAGTACGACAAGATCATGGACCGGAAACTCAAGCGTTCCTACCTCGACAATTACGTCTACCCATCCTATCCGTTCCTGAAAAGTACCATGAACAAGCTTTCGCAATACCTCAGACAAGTCGAAGTCTCGTATGCGCGCATATGTACAAAAGGCGACGTGGAAGAGGCAAAGCGCGAGCTCAGACTGCATCTGCGGGAGCATGTTGTGTGGGAGCGCAACACCGTCTGGCGAGAGATGATTGGTATCGAGCGGAAAGCGCAGGCTGCGAATATCGGTTTAACGCAGACGTTGCTGGGCGGGGATAGGGATCCCAACAAGGTCCGACGGCAAGGAGACGAGGTTGATACCGGCATGAAGGAGGTTTCTACGCCGGTGGGCAAGTACAATTGTCCGGGGTGGCTGGTCAGTGTCAACTTCTGGCTCTTTGTGGGTATCTTGGCCGTCTTTCTTGTGCTGCTGCTCGTGCCCATCATGGAAAAGCCAGAGCAGCAAAACTGTCTAGCTATGGTCATCTTCGTGAGCATGTTGTGGGCGTGTGAGGTACGTTCACTTATTCATCCATAAGTGCTACCGCTAATCTCGACAGGCTATTCCGCTCTTCGTTACATCCCTGCTTGTCCCCTTCTTAGTCGTAACCCTCCGTGTCGTCCGCAGCGACGACAACGGCCATCGGCTCGAAACGAAAGCGGCGGCGACCTACATTTTCTCCGCCATGTGGACACCCGTCATCATGCTGCTCCTGGGAGGCTTCACCATCGCCGCAGCCCTCTCCAAATACAACATCGCCAAGATCATGGCTACGTTTGTACTCAGCAAAGCGGGAACGAAGCCGAGGACCGTCCTGCTCACGAACATGTTTGTTGCCATGTTCGCTAGCATGTGGATCAGCAATGTTGCGGCGCCCGTGCTCTGCTTTTCCATCATCCAGCCTATCCTCCGCAACCTCTCCGCCGACTCGGACATGACCAAAGCCCTCCTCCTCGGCATCGCCCTCTCCTCCAACATCGGTGGCGCCGCCTCGCCCATCGCCTCGCCCCAGAACCTCATCGCGCTGCAGAACATGGACCCCGAGCCCTCATGGGGAGTATGGTTCTTCGTCGCCCTCCCCGTGTGCATCATCTCCATCCTGCTCATTTGGTTGCTCCTGCTTGCCACCTTCAAGCCCGGCCGCAACTGTACCATCGTACCGATCCGCCCGCTCAAGGAGAAGTTCACCGGGACACAGTGGTTCATCAGCATCGTCACTATCGGCACTATCGTACTGTGGTGTGTAAGCCACCAACTTGAACCCATCTTCGGCGACATGGGCGTCATCGCCATCCTCCCCATCGTCCTCTTCTTCGGAACCGGCATCCTTAACAAAGAAGACTTCAATAATTTCCTGTGGACCATCATCATTCTAGCTGCTGGCGGCCTTTCCCTCGGCAAAGCCGTCAATTCCTCTGGTCTCCTGCACACCATCGCGGGCCACATCACCAGCAGTGTCGAAGGCATGAGTCTGTACGGCGTGCTAGTTGTATTTGCGGGCTTGATTCTGGTGGTGGCCACGTTCATCAGTCACACTGTCGCGGCGCTGATTGTATTGCCGCTCGTCAGGGAGGTAGGACAGAGTATGGAACAGCCGCATCCGAATCTCCTGGTCATGGGCAGCGTGCTTATGGCCAGTGCGGCGATGGGTTTGCCGACGTCTGGGTTCCCTAACATGAGTAAGTCGCTCCTCCGTTCCTCCTCCGTTCATCGTTCACACGAGATGCTAACATGTTGTCGCAGCGGCTATCATGATGGAAGACCAGCGCACAGGGCAACGGTACCTCGACGTCAAGCACTTCCTTACCCGGGGCGTGCCGGCGAGTTTAATCACGTTTGTTGTTGTTATTACGGTCGGGTATGGGTTGATGCTTGCTGTTGGGTTTTAGGCAAGTTTGCGGTTTTAGCATAAAGGCATACATTTCGTATTTTGCATGGATTGCTGCAGCTGGTGGTATTCGCGAGCGTGTTTAACAGGATGTGGCGTGCGTAGCTGCTTTGAACTTACTTATTTCTTTCGAGCTCAATGAATGACATTTAGATAGTTAAATGGCTGTCTAGCTTCATCTAAGAGTTTCAACTCATACACACTCCAACTTTCAGGTCAGGCCTAGATCACGACGTCGCACTCATCGTATTACACGTTCCTATGGTAGGTAATATTAAATTTGTTAGGGAAACAGACCGGATGGTTGGAGGATGTGCAATAGTGCAAAGGGTGTAGCGTAACGTTCAACCAATAGACATTCTCCGCGCTCACGTATACTTGTCAATGTGAAAGATCAAAGTCGGAGGTTGGGCACGCCCTAGGTTGGAAGTACAGCCGATTGTGGGAGCCGCAGAATCTGCGGTACTTCGTCATGATAACAATTGATAACATTATAGGGAAGAGAGCGGCGACAGACGGTGGTCGTGAGCATTGATCAGCAGCTCTTGGCGGTACCCATTGCGGCCTTAGCCTAGGTCAACATCTAACTTCAACAAGCTCCTAGTCACGACGCGCCTCACCGGCCGTAGTCCAGTTTTGATTTAAACCCGCTTTTATGGACCATGGGGATACGCCGAACTTCCTCTAAGTACACCTGCTGCTGGAATGTATCTAGCAGGAGAACAATGGCCAACAATGCTCGCCCTCGCCCTCTTGCGCCGGCGTTGCTCCCAGGTAGATTCTCCGGACCTAGAAGCTTGTCGCATTACTCATCTGCTCAGATCTGAAGTATGGCGATGAGCTTTTTAATTACACGCGAGGTCGCTTCGTATGTAACGAAAGACATGAGATGTTGCAGCGCCACGTCCGGTTCGATGTCAACGAGCTAGCCCGTCGCGCCGCCGAAGCCATTGGAGCAGAATCATGCGTTAAAGTCGAGAAGTATCCTGAGGGAATGTACAACAAGAGCATGCTTCTCACTATGAACAATGGCTCTCAGGTCGTCGCCAAAGTACCAAACCCAAATGCTGGCGTGCCCCATTTTACAACTGCAAGCGAAGTTGCGACTATGGATTTTGTATATATCTCTCCACTGGTGTCGCAATGTCCCACTGACGAATAATAGGCACGAGACATCCTTAAAACCCCTGTTCCTCGGGTCCTGTCTTGGAGTTCGAAGGTGGAAGGGAATGCCGTTGGCGCAGAATACATCATTATGGAGAAAGTTTCCGGCATCGAACTGGAGCAAGTTTGGCCGAGTATGAATATCAAAGCCAGATTTGCTGTTGTCAAAGCCATTGCTGGCTTTCAGAAAGCCTGGACCTCGGTTTCTTTTAACAAGTATGGGAGTTTATATTACTCAAGCGATCTCGAAGGAAAATTGAATAGCGAGCCGCTGTATGTCGACGAAAACGGCTTCGCTATTACAGATGAGAGGTTCGCTATTGGCCCATCCACAGGACGCGAATCAAATGACAACGGACGAGCGACAATAGATTTCGATAGAGGACCATGTAAGAATCTCATCTGCTCTGCCTCTCAATGACTGACAAGTAAAAGGGGAATCCTCGGAGGATTACCACGCTGCGATTGGTTATCGAGAGATCGCCTGCGTCGAACAGCTTCTCAACCTGCCCAAATCTCCAATAACACTTTGCGGACCAGGAACCTACCAGCCAACGAGGGAAAGAAAGCTCAAGGCTCTGCACTGCTATTTGAACTTGATTAAGTTTCTCCTCCCTTCAGATCGAATGGTTTCATCAGCACACCTATGGCATAGCGACCTACACGTCGCTAACATCTTTGTCGACCCTTCTGAGCCTACAAAGGTCGTGGGCCTTATAGATTGGCAGTCTACAGAGGTATCTCCACTCTACTTCCATGCCCGGCAACCTCATATCATTGATTACGAAGGTCCGCCTGTGTATGGTTTAGATCGGCCGCAGCCGCCAAAAGATTTGGCGAAGCTCAACGGGAATGCAAAGAAGCAGGCCGAGAGTTTGTACTTACAGCAGTCACTCTGCTCTCTATACAACACTCTAACTTACCATCAAAATCCACACCTCCACGCTGCGCTACAGTTTCAGAAAACCACGACCTACCTACTTCTACTTCTAGCCCGAAACCTTCTCGTCGATGGGGAGGCAACCTACCTTTCACAAGTGGCTGAGCTAGAGTCAACGTGGGACGCTCTTCCTGGCGCCAAAGGCTCCATCTATCCATTTTCTTTCTCAGCAAAGGAGCGCGAAGAGATTGAGGCTGAGGTTGAAGGAGTAGAACGCGGCATGGAAGCGATGCGTTCCATCAGAGAAACCTTGGGTGAGCTGTTCCCTGAGCAAGGAATAGTGAGGCACGACCAATACGAAGAGAGCCTCGACGCATTGGCGCAGATAAAAGAGCAGGTCGTTGAGAAGTTTGCGAAGACAGAGCATGAGCGAGAAGGCTGGCGGAAGGCGTGGCCTTTTGGGGAATAAAGTACAATGTACAGAGCGATACTACGAGATGGCAACTTTTTACGAGTTTATCTTATCGAACGAATATTTCCCCTTTCACATACATCTTGCTCATGTTAGCTGTTCAGATGCCACGAATGAAACCCTGGCTTCTAACTTTGCCATTTCCTGGCCCCTGGTTTAAACTCTCCACTCCGGTGCGCATGCACCAAATTTTATGGCCAGTGGAGTAGCCGTACCGTAATGGTGCACATTCAATGCCCGTTGCCGGATCCGGTCCTGCATTACTTATTTTTACGTTATTGGAATCGATTTCGGAATGAACAGGACGTCGCGTACGTAGCTGCCTTGAACAATGCCTTTTGCGATGCGATGGTCCTTTTTTTTATTTTCCCTTATTTTTACTTAAGTTCCGTGCCCTTCTGGTCTCCTTTTTGATCTGATTTTGCGGCTATGATAGGATGGTGGGTCGTAGGGTCTGGAAAGAAACTCATGGTGCCGGTAAGCTGTCGGGTTGGGAAATGGTACGAGTGGACACCTTAGTAGGATGCGTGTGTCTGGAATTACGAAGTTGAGCCGAAGTACAGAACCTTTCCATCGAGCCGATTGAGGTTCCCATCGAAGATCAACATCGCAGATTCCGCTCTACCGTCTTGTTGAGCCGTTGATTTCCTGCTAACACGGGTTGGGAGGGACCGTGCCATATGAGACGCTAGACGAAATTACCACATTTGGTTAGTCTCGTAATCTTCCACCCGCAACTCCTGCCGGTCAATTATTCAGCAGTACATACGACGATTCCTCTTACAAGCCTCGCGCTCAGCCCACTCCGTCTAGGATTTCGATGGAGCGGGGACACTTGGGCCAATGGCGCAGCATTCGTCGCTGTATGCGCTAGAGGATATTACTACATCTGGTTGGTGTGTGCGTGTGCAAGACGATACGAAAAAGCCGCTGGAGGATTCAAGACTCCTTGAGCATGGACGGACGGTCGTGAGTTGAGCTTGGCTCGGGACAATGTGTGATTGCTAAGCTGTTGCTTTGGCAAGAGGTATGCGTGGAAATCCTTGCGAGATTCATTTCACGGAGGCTGAAAGAGTCGGATGGAGGTGAAGGCGAAAGGTATAAGAGCGAGAGGTTGAAGTTGAGACGAGAAGACATCAGCTCACAGCTTCGATCATCAGCTCTCATCCTTGCCATTCATACACTTGCCTACATACTTTCAAACCAGTCGTCAATATGCTCCCCATCAAACCCCTCGCCATCCTCCAATCCTTCCTCTTCACATCCAACGCTACTGCACTCACATCTTCCCCCCGTATAGTCTACCAGTTCCCCAACCCAACCTGGCTCGAGAGCATCGCCGCAACGCGAAACGGGAGCCTCCTAACTGGCGTTCTCGGCAGCACCAGCAGCGGCGCAGCTTTGCACCTTGTCGACCCTTTCAGCACTGCCAACGCCTCCGCACCCGCGAATACACTTCTCTACACGTTCCCAGACGCCAATTCAGTCTTTGGCATCTCCGAACTTGAACCCGATGTCTATGCCGTAGCAACGGGAATATACAGCACCACGACTGGCGCAACAGAGGGGAGTTCGAGTCTCTGGACCATCGATCTAAACACCATCTGCGCCTCCGGCACACCCTCAGTGCGCAAAGTCGCCGACCTCAAAGATACGAAAGTAATCAACGGCATCGCGGTCTTGAACAAAGACACCGTCCTCGTAGCCGACTCCTTTGGCGGCTCGATCATCAGCGTGGATGTGCTCACCGGATCATACAAAATCCTCCACAATGACATTACTTTGGCCGAAAACATGACGGCCGCGATCCCCATCGGCGTGAATGGTCTCAAATACCTCGCACCAAACCTGTACTACACTAACACGCAACTCGGCGTTTTCCGCGTGCGCGTCGATCCCTCCACGGGCGCCGCAACCTCCCCATACACCAAACTCGCTTCTCTCGACGCACCTGATGACATCGCGGTAACGGATGACGGGACGGTCTTTGTTGCGCGGCCGTTGGGAGATGCGGTGGAGAGGGTTGGGCGGGACGGGAGCACCGCGGTTGTGGCTGAGAAGGAGAGTGTAAGGGGTGTTACGGGAGTCACGCTGGGGAGGACGTGGAGGGATCGAAGTGTGGTTTATGCGTGTACCTTCGGTGGGTATGCGGAGAATGGAGAGGGGTTTGCTGAGGGCGGGAAGATTGTTGCTATTCAGATGGACTAGAGTGGTGGGAGGGGGCGAGGGACGGTGGAGGATAAGATAGTTTGGTCATGAAGCCCCTGCCTAGCTTGGACTCAAAGCGACCTACAGTCGCAAAATCAGCGGTCCAGACACCAGATCTCGTTATGTATTGTCTAGAGCCTAAATTCCCACTACTGATGCATTGCTCACCTCCAAAGTATGAAGCAGAAAATCGAAGGCTCGAAGCTGCCAAAGTCACCGCTGTGAAGCCCTTGCCCTTCCCATATAATACACCCTAGCAATTGCGTCGAATGTCCAAAGACGCCAATCAGAGAATCCCCATCAGAATCCTCTAGGAACCCTCAAATGCCCACCTCCAGCCTCCTACCTCATTGATCCAAACCATTAAACCCTGCCATATGCTCCAACTTCAAATTCGAGTCCACCCCCAGAGCTCTTGGCGGACTCGAAATATGCGCCTGTACCTCACTCGACTGCTTCTCCCCCTCAATCGACGGCGACGTCGGTGCACCCTTGAGAACCATCCACCCGCCCTTTTCAAGACTGATTTGGCGCTGGCCAAGCTTCAGTCTGCCCATTGCGTTTGCCAAGTCTTCTTCGGTTTCTTCTTTGATTGCGGAGAGTCGGCGATGCGAGCGCAGGGAAGTGGAGAACAAGGCTTCGTCGTTGGCGTAGGTGGAGGGTTGGTCGTCTCTGCAGGAGGTGGGCGATTGATCGGCTGGGTTCATGTATTGTGCGTCGTGGTTGGAGAGGTAAGCTGAGGCGGAGCAAGTCATTTGTTGCGCAAGGAGTGAGGATGTGAATGTTGTGGAGGCAAGAAAGAATCCGTGACCGGCCATGTTTGAGGCGCAAGATGCGGAGGCGAGGGACTGATTAGCCAAGGAGGAAATAGTAGTATTCTAGAAGTTCTAGATTTTCGATAGAGGTGGTGGGAGTGAGTGGGTGTCTGGGTAACGCTGTGTGGAGTTTGGTTTGATGAGAAAACAGCTTGACGTGGTGAAGGTCGACTAGCTTTTATTGTCGCCGAAGTTCGTTGAAATCCAGCTCCTCTTTTCGCAATAGCATGCGACAATACGTAGATTAACGCTAACGATACCCAATGAATAGCTGATCAAGAAGCGGTGAAGGTGCTGGTGCTTGTGCGCAACCTGACGCACGGTGAGAGGTGCCAGTACAATGTCTGCAAAGTTCTCTTACCAAGCGATTGTTACTAGAGTCCGAAACCTGTGGCGATTCTTAACCCTGATTGTGTTGATTTGTACTCTCAATGGGTGCGTAAGAACATTTTTTTAATGGGCTGTATGCGTTTCTATCTCGTTCTTCAGCAGTAATGAGTCGCCTGTATTTCCATCAGACGTAATCATTTGTCCTACAAACGTAGATGATATAGTTGCTTAGAGGCGCCTTTAGCAAACCGTCTTGGACGCACTTGTACTTCTAGTGCTTCAACTCGCTAGAAGAGAACGATGCGGCCGTCTGGAGCGAGCGAAGATGATGAACCAAGCAAAGGGTCTAGAAATCCCACGAGCCATTCCTTTTTTCATTTTTGCGAGTTTTTTTTTATCTTATCTATGAAACACTGAACTTCATCTATCGTAATAGACGGACATACGTATCATGACCTATCCACTAACCTGAATGCTACCCGCGAATAAATGTCTTCTCCATTCAACCCCGAAAGAAAGTTTTCACTGTTCCAAAAACTCCAGTACCTGTTCTTGCTTCGGCATGTTGTCCACGTCGAAATACCATTTCAGCGACTTGCGCGTACTCGTCGTCTTCGCTGACGCTATGATCGCTTAGCCACCACTTCCCGAAGCACCACCACGTGCGCGGTGATAACCAAGGTACCACAAGTATGGAAGCGCGGCTATGCAATGAGAAGCGATCGAACGGTAGTATTGTTTCCGCATCTTCTGACGGACCTATTGCATATGAACGCATACCAGATGGTTCTTCGCAAAAGCCATCCGCTTCTAGCGAAGGGAAAGACGAAGGTGATGGACGGCTAGACTCTATAAGTGTGCCTTTCCATTCGTTGAAAGAGGCGGCATCCACTGGGAGATATGAGTGCTGTTGCGTAGTCATTTCGGCGAGAAGAGAGCTCTCTAAGTATTGATTGATCATCTTGAGAAACTGATATGTTGATTATTGGGGACGTGATGGGTTGGAAGTAAATTAACTTATAGGGAACTCTATAAGTATTTAACTGTACACTTGCTTCCCACATCGTAGATTAACATGTTCTATTAAACTGCTTAGTGTTTTTCTCCACTGTGCAAGAAATATGTGCATGACGGGCGAGGTGAAAGGATTGGTTTTAGCCTGGCAATATACGTACCGTATTGTGCAGCTACAACGACGTATCATGTCTATGCTATGGGTCATGCACGGGTGGCTTGCGTACCAGAATGCTTATCATAGGGATTTCAGTCTAAACAAGTTACTATTTGATCTTCAAAGGTTGGGAATAACAAGTACACATCGAATTTGTCTCTAGACACACCTTTGGATCTCAACATAAAACCACCTAGGCGCGTGAAACGGGATTCACTCGCCATTCTCTCAGATGGCTGTTCTTTAGAAGTAACTATTGATCGTAAGCTACTTCCGAATTTTCTCCTTCATCATCTTCTTTACTTTGGCGGCCCCTTTCGCATACCACCTGACCTTCTTCACATGTGTGATCGCGTAGTCTGCATCCGGAGTATATCTGAAAATCTGGCTGGCCGTTCGCTCATGAGCGGCTTCTTCAGACTCACAAATAGTCACAACATATGAAACCATTGAATCCATGTTCCGCGGTCGCGGAAAGCGCTCGATCGGCCCGAGTGACTCAAAGCGTCCTGATCGGGCAGAGACTGGCATGTATGTATAGGCCATGGGTCCATCGGAAAGCGGTCTTGGGGTCATTAGTGGAAGAGATCGGGCCCGAGTGGTGCGGGGCGGAACCCGAGAGGAAGTTGGTGTGGATGCTCGGGCTGGTGGAACTGGTATCGGAGGATACAGTACTTCCTCAAATTGCTCATCAAGTACGGATGTACTCATTAATGGCATGGTCGTAGGTCTATCTTCATCCAGAAGCATTGAAACGATTTGTTGTGGCCTCACCGCCATCGGATCTATCTCGGTGACATCGGTTCGCGCGTGGGGACAATGCCGTTCACGACTATCCGCCGCATCAGCCAGTCTACCAGCTTGGAGGACGATAGTACCTAAGGGCTCCTGGTTAGTGTTGACCATATGTGTTAGAGTTGTCACGTTCATGGTGCTGATCTGTGAAGACAGCGTAATGACCTTGTAACCTTCGTATCTCGCAAACCGGGCGAGTTCAAAAGGAGTGTGGCGATTTTGAGAGTAGACTGAGAGGCTTATAGTTGTATCGAACAATGCGCAAAAAAGGACTTGGCACAATGCTGCGGCGTCGTCCACTGAGCAGGACAGAATTGTGTATGCACCTTTGTATTGCAAGAGCCATGAACACATTGTTGAACGAATCACCATGACCCTTTTCTAGTGTGTCTTCCAGGATTTCGGGAGAAGTTTCTTTACTGTATGACATAGTCTTAGTCAACAGACGAGTGTAATCTGGATGACATGAATCGATCTTGCTGTGCGTTTCGTAGGAGTATTAGTTTGTGAAGTTGATGTAGCCAATACGATTTGATAGCGATGTAGACTGACCATAATTCGGAAATGAATTTTTATCATTCAGTCTGGAAATGTATATGCGCTACACCGCTGCCCACATTGCCGATGCATATGAAATATAGGATCTTGCAATTTTCTAGCATGGTACAGGGCTATGTAACGTGGGCTCTTTGGGACACAGGGCGCCATGCGGACGACTGGACATATGCTTTTGTGCTTTATGACTACCTGGCCACGAAAGTGTACTCCATCGATATGTAATGCTTTGGGTGTATTGCCACCAGTATTATGTTCCGAGTATTGCTATGCACTATGAAAGGTGGCAAATGCGCAGGGCTATCTGTCGGAACTGCGACAACATGTTCGAGATGTATGCCTAGAGAATTTACATAAATTTCTCAGCTGAATTATCCCCACGGCGAACGAAATGGTCTATCAATACCAAGGTTTCTTGGTGAAATGTATGATTAGTCGCATTTTGGGGTTTACGGTTTACTTTAGACGGGATATTTCACTTAAAGAAGTCAGGGGTAGCTAGCTAGCTACATTGAGGCTTCATATCACTTCAAGACAAGGTCAATCCGTTCCTGTCTGAATTCATCGTCTCAAGCTATCAAATCTTCTCTAATGCTCGCCGCTGTTCTTCGTTAACTTAGTCTTCTCTTGATCTAGTGTTTCGTACTCCTTCACCTTCCTTTCCTCTATACGGAACATTCATGTAGCCGACCACCGCATAGCGTCGTTTGAAGCACGCTCAGGCGGGTCTTCACAGTTACACGTATCGATGGATGTGGGATGACATGTGTCTCGGGCTTGTTCGCTGTGGATTCCACGTGTGCTGATGACTCTAGGCCGATTATTCTATCCTTAGCCTTGACGAAGATAAAACTTAGTACAGGTGTTACTATGGTAAAGTGGCATTTGTTCGCAGTTGATCGTACTTATAACTTGTTCAACTGATGTCTGCTACGGCTTGTTGTCTATGATCGTTTGGATAGAATTTAACTTCTAGGTTGCTGCAGGTTATGCAAAATTACATGGATAAGAGACGTTCAGGAGTTCACTTTGCTAGGATTATGTTCATAAAAACCGTAATGAAAACGACCAGTGGAAGACATCATTCTGAAACAACATACACCACACGCACTCCTTGCATTGTTTCGCACAGAAATTGCGGGCTTCGAAAGCTGCGTTTGATCCTAAGAAAAGCTAAATCGTAACAATTAAGAGAGGTTCGTCACGAAGTAAGTCGAGATGGTTTGAACCACCAGGCTACCCAGCCAAAAATTATGCTTTTACAGCGACTAGGCCTTACGAGCCATCCTCCTTTATCTACCGAACTTTTCGAACTTTTTTCCACCGCTTTTCCGAGGTCAATCGCTTTCCTCCTCAAATCATCCACCGATATTGAGCGACCATTTGCACGGTGCGTCTCAAGCTGGTTTGAGGTCGAATGAAGACCGGGCGAAACTAAGTTTGAAAAATCACTGTTAGCTCTTGGCTTCAAGGGACGAGAATGGCCAGATGAGCTCCACGGGCGTACATTGGTAGTGGTTGATGGATGTAAACGTGAAGCGGGAACGCGCTTAGGAACCGGGTTACGAGGAAGCAATTGTGGCGCAAGACCGCGTCTAGTTTCAACGCCGCTCATGTATCCACGTGCAAACCTCTTCGCATTGTTCGCCAAAGCGCCATAAGGACACAAAGGTTTATTCTTGGGCTCAACTGTTACCGTCGTGTACTCACCGTAGTCCATAGACTGATTCAGTCGATACGAGTTGCGCATGCTTGCCTTCTCCATGGCTTCAGCTTTCGCACGTGATTCTTCGACAAGTCGGCGATTTTTCCGAGACTCGGAATCGATAGGCACAGTTAGTGTTTCTTGAGAGTTCTCCCATGTACCCATTCCAACTGGGATGTAGGACACCTCCGGTGGTCCGGACGCGAACATGATTGACTTCATGCTTTGTTTCTGAGAACGAAGCATGATAGTAGAAGCGTTATCCTTGCACGTAGGTAGCGCGATGTTATATCAGTAAGAAATTTCGTCACTGTGTAGCTAGTCGTGAAGCTCTCAGTGTTTGGCTTCATTTGTCTTGAAATTACGGATGTCTATCTATACGCGGATCAATACGACAACGTATATGAACAATACAACTTCGCAATAACTAGGTTTCTTCACTAAAGTTGATATACAATGCGTGCAATCCGCCCTGATAACTAATTGATCATGAGTCGCAATGTGTGTCGATTTGCACTTGCCGTCTTCACTTGCAGCCACTTCCTATGGAGCTGAATCTCAGCAAGCTATGTTTCCGAAGGTTTGGTCACAAACGCTTTCTTTGTTGTATCATATCTACTTTACCCACCAGACAAAGTCATAACCCGTGTCCTTTAAAAGAAACTGATAAAATTGAGACAATGTAGCTTCCGTTCTAGTTACAATCACTGTGGTTATCTTCTGCTCGTACTCAATATCTCATGCCTGATTACCTACCCCCAGTGAACGCCCTAAATGTTGAGTTCTACCAACTAGTCAAAACTCATCCGCCCCCATCGCTAACCACTTTAAAGTCAACACAGCTTCACCAAGTTCTACGCTACTTCTTCGAAGCTGAAGTGAAGTCTTCTTAGACTGGCTACGATCTTTTCTGCCAACGCCTTCGCCTTCGTCTTCGCTCTATAGATACGCTTAGTCTCTTTTCTAGCTTGCTTCTGGCGTTCCAACTCTTCTATGGTCGTGATCTGGTTGCTGTCTAACGAAAGTTCCACGCCGCGGCGCGCGACCTCGGGTTGACGCACAGGGTTGAAGCGGGGGAGTGCCGAAGTTGAAGAGGTCTGCGGCATAGTCCACATGGATGTGCATTGGGTCATTTTGGTGAGATATGAAGATGACGAGAGGTTGAATGGGTGAAAAGTGTAGGGGCAGTTGTGCTGTCTGTAGCGGGTGCTGTTACGATTGTGACTACGGTGGTATGAGAATCAAGCATCATGAGGGTAGAAGTTATATATGCGTTCGTTCTAATGGAAGGGAGAAGAGAAGTGTCCGTTGTACGCGTACAATAGCTTTGGCGTCCTGAACACACGATGCAGTGTTAACATACCATCTAGACATAGGCATGAACCATTCCACCTATAAGCTACGAGCCCTATCTTAGAGTAATTTCACCACAGATGACCCGAATCATTACGTCTACGACTAATTTGCTTGGTTTGCGCTATGAGAGAAACATCAAAACGATGCGAAGGGATACACCAGACACTTGTCTCACTAAGAGGAAAGGATGCAGCGGGCACAGTACGAGTCAATCGGGTGAACTGGGTTGAAAAATGTACCTCAGCAGTCTCAAGTTTGTTTCCTACCCAACGGCACCCGTTCATATTACCAACCTTAAATACTTCACCATCCCAAGCACTAAACACCGAATCTCAGTGCTCGACTCTTTCCACCCAAATTCGTCTTTTCCCTACCAGCAGCAGTGGTAGCAGTAGGTTTGACGGACTTCTTCTTATCAAATCCGGACTCCAACTTCAAATACTCACTACGCGTATACCGACGCGCATGAGCATGCGTAACAACCCCCACCGAATCCGGAGCAAAGTGAATTCGTGATGGAGACTCTAAATTGGAGCCCGGCATGTGGGTAGTGCTAGTAGACATGGCGTGAGCCAGGGAATGCTAAGACCAAGCTGTGGTGTTGTGAAAGTGTAGACGTTGAACGGAACATTGAAAGCGACGGGAAGATTTTACTTCGATCACATGGCGCACAATGTTGGGAAATATAAGTAATGCAAACCGATATGAGCGCACGAAACTTTCGTTTCACGACGTGACCCCACAATGGTTGCACCTTGACTGGACTCGTAGGTTGCATCACGACGGCGTACAGCCTGTTACATTCCTCGTACTGCCACCCCAGCCCAAGCCATCTCAGTAGGACCGTTTGACAGGCGCCACACTCCTACACTCCGCCTCGTCTAACGTCCCCATCTGCACAGCTCTACTTCCCCACTTCACCTCGTCCCCCACATTTTTCTGCCACGTCAGACTATGCACCATCCACTCCTTATCATCCCTCTCCCCGAAGTCATCCCTTGCATGTGCGCCCCGACTTTCCTTTCTCTCCACCGCCGCTGTACTCGTCTGCACCGCGTTTGTCAACAAATTCCGCAGTTCGAGTGTTTCGATCAAGTCGCTGTTCCATATGAGCGACTGGTCGGTGACGAGTAGGTCTTTAGCGAATCGCTCCTCGACGGCGCGGAGTTGCTCGTTACCGGTCTCTAGGGAGGATGCGGTGCGGAAGACGGCTGTGGTATTTTGCATTGTTTGTTGCATTGTGGATCGAAGCGTGGAGGTTGGGGACGCGCCTGATGAGGAGAGGATGGTGGGGATTTCTGAAATAGAACAAAGCCCGGTGGTTGGGGGTGAGGGGTGGTGCGGCGCGGATGGGGAGTGATTTTCTGCTATGTGCAGGGCAGTTGCTCGGCCCTAGTACTGATCGTTAGCGATATGTACGATTGAGTACTCGGATACAGGATAGACTAACAAATACAACAATGTCGAGTAGCGAGTTGGCGCCTAACCTATTCGCGCCGTGCACACTCACGCACGCCGCTTCTCCAGCAGCGTACAATCCATCGACCACGACATCCTTTCCATCTTGCACGTCCATCACCTGGCCCCTGTAATTAGTCGGTATGCCGCCCATACAATAATGGACGGTGGGCAGCACAGGTATTGGCTCCCGCGTAATATCGATGCCCGCAAAGATGGCCGCCGTTTCCGCGATGCCGGGCAGTCGCTCCATGATAACATCGCTCGGTAGGTGTGAGAGCTGAAGATATATATGATCCGCACTGGGTCCACAGCCTCGACCCTCGAGAATCTCCAGGTTCATAGAGCGCGATACAACGTCCCGCGAGGCGAGATCTTTGGCGGTAGGGGCGTAGCGCTCCATGAAGCGTTCGCCGCGACCGTTGAGGAGGTAGCCGCCTTCGCCACGAGCGCCTTCCGTGATGAGAACCTGGGGTGCTGTTAGTTCTAGATGTTAGAAGATTATGCTTGCACTAACGTACCCCTGCGCCATAGATACCGGAAGGATGGAACTGCACAAATTCCATGTCTTGTAGTGGCAGTCCCGCTCTGGCGACCATGGCACTTCCATCTCCGGTACTCGTATGTGCGCTGGTAGCACTAAAGTACGCTCGTCCATAGCCTGTCTGTGTCAGCACTGCGCACGCTTTCGAACAAAAATTGCAATCTGTGAACTCACCGCCCGTAGCCAAAACCGTATTTCGCGCAAACATGCGATGAAATGTTCCATCCTCCATGTTCATGGCAGTGATACCCAAACACTCTCCGTGGTCCCCCATCATCAAATCCAGCGCAAACCACTCGACGAAGAATTCCACGCCGGCCTTCAGGCTCGCCCCATACAGTGTATGCAACATGGCATGCCCCGTCCGATCCGCCGCACATGCCGTTCGATACGCCTGTCCGCCTCGTCCATACTCCAAACTTTGGCCGCCCAGCGCGCGCTGGTAGATCTTTCCCTCGGAAGTCCGCGAGAAGGGCATCCCGTAATGTTCTAGCTCGACTACCGCGGGCACGGCTTCTCGCGTCATGTAGTGGATTGCATCTTGGTCGCCCAACCAGTCCGAACCTTTGACTGTGTCATACATATGCCAGCGCCAGTCGTCGGTCGTCATGTTGGCTAGGGCTGCATTGATACCGCCTTGAGCTGCGACAGTGTGCGAGCGTGTTGGGAACAGTTTGGTGACGCATGCAGTTTTAAGACCGGCTTCTGTGAGGCCAACGGCAGCGCGAAGACCAGCTCCGCCTGCCCCGACGACAAGGGCACTGTGAATGTGGGTATGAGCGCAGGGTGCAAGGAACAACAGAGAGAAGGGAGCATACTCGTAGTGGTGATCAACAACTGTTATTCCCTTGAGATCTAAGCTAGATGTTGATGCATTCCGTCTCGGATGTTGAATGTGCCTTAGAAATGAGCTACGAGCGCCAAACCGCTGGCGCTGGATTGCGCGCGCAAACACATTCATCGTGGAGAGAGCAAGAAGGAACGATTGTCTCGAGCAATGTAGGACGACATGATCTCCAAGACCCAGGAAATAAGAGTAGCCAGCCGCGCTAGTTTAGCTACCCGTCGGATCTACCCCTCTAGACGTGAGAGCTCCTCGGCTTCTTGAGTTCGGAGGCTTCTTGAAGGTAATGGCTCCAAAAAAGTTAGCATGGAAGAATGTGCATTCAAGAAGCGAGTGAGGACAGTGTCTGGCTCGTTATTCGGGGGCGCCAGTGCACAGCAAGAAGGCAATATGGTTCCTGCATCGTGGTTTGCGGCTGGTGGCGGGGTTAGAGCTCGCGACGTCAGATGGCATGACTCGCGGACAAGCGAAGACCTTTGGGGTGTCAGCCAATTGGAGACGAGGCATTTGAGAGAGCATATAGCCAGCCACGTAGCCGAGCATGGAAGTCGGCTAAAACCTCGATGGATTCCAAGCAAGTGAGCGCCTGTGTTCGTAATATCGTCATCCCTCGAGTTCCTACGTTCTGCCATTTCCAGACAGAAGTGCCGTATATCTACCCGTCAATGAATACATCAACTAGCACTATCTGTAGGAGCTCCGAGCTCAGAGAGATTAGCACTATTACCCTGAAGCTGAGCGACAGGTTGTCCCTCCGACTGCAATTCGCTCCGTCCACGAGCATTATTCTCCTGCTGCGTGTCTACTCCGAGCTCTCCACGAGGGCCGCTCTGGCCCTCATCACCTTCGGCACGCTCCTCGCGGTCCCTGTAGGGTAGGTGATCGATGGCTCGGCGCCTACCACTACCGTGCTCTTCGTCATGCTTCGCACTACCGTGCTCTTCGTCGTGCTTCGTGGGAATGGCGATGATGGCAAGCTGGAAACAGTATTAGCACAAGGGGTAGCTATGGCGGACGTAGGAGCGCTCACCCGCCAAATGAACACCATCCCAACCATGCCTATCAGCAAGCCGGCCATCCGCCGCTCCTCGTCCTTCCAGGCTCCCAAGCAGCCATTCTTATGTCCAAGCGCCTTCTCGCAAGAAAGTGCATCGTGCGTTTTATCGGGGAACGGCCAGGCCATATCCCTCGAGTACTTGAATCCACAGCAGCTGAAAGCCCGCTGAATCGCCTATATCGCCACATCGTCCTTGTGGCTGAACATGCTCATCCATCGCTCGTGCAGGCCACAGTCGAGCGCAGACGGCGGAAAGGCATGGGTGCCGAGCAGCGTGATGACAACGGTCGAGTAGATGAGGATGAGCGTGTTGGCGACGATGACGATCGGCGGGCGAGTCTTGTCTCTGCGGGTCAGACGCTTGCCGCCTTCGAGAAGTACGCCCGCGACAACGGGCAGGAGCGTCGCGGCGCAGGCGAGGATGTTGGAGATGGGAATGGAGAAGCGGCATATGCGGGAGAAGGCATAGCTCGACACTGCCGTGACGGCAAGGAGCCACTAAACTAGTTAGACAGGCTGCTAGAGGTAAGTTGACGTGTGTCCACTCACGAGGATACTGATAAACGTGACGACCTGCTTCCTGGTGTACTTCATGGTTGTTATGCAGTGAAAAAGCGTTGGCAGTGGGAACAGTGGAGTGGAAGGGAAAGATGTGGAAGGGGCAGTGAGGGCTGAGCATAGCTATCCCCGCACTTCCAGCGGACTGCTGTAAGGAGACGTCCTTCGTGTACCTACGAGCTGAGCATGATAACAATGCGGCGGGGAACTGTGCAGGTCGCTAGGCTTTCGTGGGGGTGATGGAACGTAATTGGTCACGGGGAAGAGCGCAGGAGAGCTCCATTATCGCCCTGCAGCCATGTCGACGGATACAAAGCGACCTGGTCACACAAAAGATGACAACTGCATGTCAACAGACGTGCAAGCACCCAGGGTGGAGGTGCACGGTTGGCTGAGATGGCCCGAGCGGCACTGTACGTCACACCCAAGTGGGCCGTGCCCGACCGCTACCTCATCGCTCGCGTCTCTTCCCCCTGGACCCACAGCAGACAAATTCGGACGCGCTTCTGGCTACGAATTGCCAGCCATGGCAACTTGAGCGAGGCGCCTATCACATGGACCTCTTACATGGACCTCTCGATTCGCGCTTTAGAACGTTTCCATTCCTCGCGTCGCGATGTCTCTTCAATGTCTTCGCGGTGTGCTTTCGGGTGACCTGCAGCTTTCATGATGGCCCAAAAGAGCCCATTCCGATGCATGGCAACGGGAGATTGGACGACACTTGAGAGCTGATGCTATGAAGGATCACGCAGATCACGGACGCTCGGCTTCTTCTCGTTCTCACTCCCGTTCTTACACGTCTGTCGGCAGTAGCCTCTCCGAAGCCAGCACGTTGGCTTGCTCGCCCTTCTCCTGTCTGATCATGACGCCGAAATTTCTACCTTGCTAACGCAACAAGTGCACGAAGTAAAACATCCCGCCGTCGCGTTTAGCCCTTTACCAGCTCCACCTAGACAGAAACACCAACGCGTCCGAAGAATAAAAGGCGTCAAAACAACCCACCAAGTGGAGTGCTTGTCCCGACAACTGCTCACCACGTGGCCCCTGCATCTCCATTGAATCTACTAGATCTCGGTGGAGTCGGCAATCTGTCGATCAGCCATAAGATCTGCACCGATTCGTGATGGCCCGCAGGGACGGATGGCGCCCAGTGCCGCGATGACAAGTTAGTGTTTCGCATCTACGCTGGTTTATTCTGAGTGGCGGTGCCATGTACTTCGATACGTCTCCAAAGAGGCCAATTTGCTAGCGTTATGCTCGGACGCATCACGGTCCCTTACGATTCATTTGCAGCATGTCGAACGCATCGAAGCGAATATAGCACAGAGCTTATCGGGGCCTTTTATTTATCTTAATGCGCACCCTGGATCTACCACAAGTTTCTTCGGCCTTGAACCCTCCATCAAGCGTCCCAGTATTTGCCTTTGTTAGGTTTCAACTGGCTGAGACTTGACTGCCACTTATCAATCTCCGCTTCCACCATGAAAGGTCTCTCTCCTGTTTGTGTACTCGCCTTGTTTTTGGCTCTGGTGGCACCATGCCGTGCTCAAGATGGCGGGCTGAGCCAGGCGCCAGATTGCGCTGTGAGTAAAAGTACACCTACAAAGACCACGCACTAACGTGACTCCCAGAAAGAGTGCTTGAACAGCATCTTTGCAAGCTCGGCTTGCGATCCCCTCTCCCTCTCCGATGCATCCTGCATGTGTAGAGATGCCGTCGTTCTTGATAAGGCCAAACTTTGCTTTGCCTCGTCGTGCAGTACCATGGACAAGTTGACGGCACTCAACAAAACCTCCATCACCTGCAACGAACCAATACTCGACAAGTCGATGAAATTCCGAATGGTGAACATCGTACTCTTCGTTTTGGCGGTCCTCTCTGTCATTCTGCGATGGTCTGCCTACGCTGCGGTTGGCCGTATGCATTGGCTTGACGAGGCAAATATGGCCATTGTTTTAGTGGGTACTCGTGACTTTGCGTGCGACTATTTCTCACCATCACTAGATGTTGGACGTTGTGCTGTTTGCAGTATGCTTGAGGATGTGTAAGTTATCTCAACTCTTTTCACATCCTTCTACTCACGACCACAGCATATACCGGGCTAGGTCACGACATTTGGAAAGTTTCGTTTCCAGGTATAACAACAACCCTCCTCGTATGTCCCTCGTCTTCCCAATCTTTTCAACAGCCAGTGTGCTCACATCCGCCCAGTACTTCTGGGTCAGCGAATTCATCTACTTCACTCTCCTCGGCTTCATCAAGATCCAATTTCTCCTCTTCTACCTGCAGATCTTCCCCGAAAGGCGCTTCCGACGCCTGGTATGGATCCTCATCGTCGCCATAGTTGCCGCCATGATAGCCTTCGGCTTTGCTGCTGTGTTCGTCTGCACCCCTGTGAGCTACGCGTGGTTGCAATGGGACGGCGAGCACACTGGACGGTGTGTTAACAACAACTCACTCGCGTTCGCGCATGCGGGCTTCAACGTTCTCCTTGACTTCATTACCTTAGCGCTCCCAGTGCAACAAATCTGGGGGTTACAACTTTCTACGAAGAAGAAGCTTGGTGTGTTGACAATGTTTGGCGTCGGTACTTTGTGAGTCGCAAACCACGTGTTGCAGTTGATCAAAAGCGTTGCTAATCGAGCCTCCACAGCGTAACCGTTGTTTCCATCATCCGTCTTCGCGCCCTCGTCAACTTCGCTAACACAACTAATATGACAGGGGATTACCTCGAAACTTCCCTCTGGTCCGTCATCGAGGCGGACGTAGGCATAATCTGCGTTTGCATGCCCTCCATCCGTCTCGGTCTCGCACGCCTCTTCCCAAAGATCATGGGCAGCAGCGCGCACGCGTCCAAGCCGACGTACGGTGCGACGGGAGCAGGAGGTCGCAGCGAGGGCAACACGCTGGGGGTATTGAGCGCAAATGGGATAAATGTACAGACTACGTACCGAGTTACTCATGCGAGGAAACCACAGACGAATGACGATGAGCGGAGTTTTGTGCAGTTGGTGGAAATTGACGGGGATGCGAAGAGCGCGGCAGGGTCGTCTCGGTCATAATATGCTCGGTCTGGTATGAATGACCTGCTCTGTAGAATAGGTTTAGGTTCTAGTTACAATCAATCAGTTTCACATCTATCGTATATACAATACAACAACCACTTAGCTTTTGTCTAGACTTGGTAACGCGCATCATTAAAGGCAACCTGCTTAACAACACGGCAACACTGGCTGTTACTAAAACCATTCTTGATGACTTTGATTCTAGATCTAAGAGCTTACTTCAATCAAATTCTATAGACTGTAAAAGCGTAGTAATGGTGCCGGAGAAAAGTGCTAAGAATAGCCTTTCCAACTTGCTTTTGTTCAAACTTAAGTTTTTAAGCTTAATGTAAGCCAACACTTCTCTAGCACTACTACGATATAAGACAGTTTGAAGAAATGTTTATTTCAAATCGTATGGCAATGTAGACTAATTTACCTACTACCGACAAGCCCAGTAAAAGTACTCCATAGGATGTTACGCGTTGCAAACTTTAGACAGAAGCCAAGACATCTGATAGCTTATGGAAAATGAATACGATTAACCGATCGCCACAGCTGGTAAAAGAGTGATTCTCAAACCGATCTTTCCTCACCACAACATAGCCTATGCGTCTAGAGAAGTTGCATCTTCTCTTCCTTCCAGCCATGTTCCGCGCTGATCTCAAGTACATAATCAAGATCTGTGTGCCCTATTCCAACTCTTGTGTACGTGGCCACGCCGTCCGTCACTATCCCTCGTTTCAAGATCAAAAAGAACTGCGTCGATTCCAAGTCCCCAGAAACTGGCTTGCGGGATGTATTGTATTCGGAGATGAACAAAATGACGTGTTCGTCACTTTCCCAAGCCTGCTCGTCGTCCAAGATATCCAATTCACCAACGCCATACGCTTGTTCCAATTGTTCTTCGTCCCAATGTTTCTCCTCGATCCCCGAAATGTCTAGCTCTGCTAACTCGGGAACCGGATTAAGGTATTGACCGTCGTCAGGAAGCTTCCAGTCGTCCACATCGTTCTTCGCGAATCTGCCACCTCGTCGGCTGGTGTGGAAAGGTGCGAAGGTAGCTTTGCCAATGTAGTCATGATACCAGCCCACAAAGTCGATAATTCCCTCTTCCACCTTCCCAAAGGGCGATTGCACTGAGCTAAGCTTGATAGAAACCTCGAGAATCTGAGGATCGTACGGCTTGGCTATCCGAAATTCCCTTGCCAATCAGGAAAGCGGATATTACCCCGGATGGATGACCATGACCAGGAAGGCGAACCATTTTCCGCACGTATTGGAGAATTGTGGCGTTTGTTCGTCTGCCAAAGCAGATCGTAGTAAAATGTATCGTCAACGCCCTTCCAAAGCCCCGCGCAGTACGATAGTTGTGTGTAGAAATTGACTTGCTCAGCTATTGCGCTTAGAGCGGGCAGAATGTCGCTAGTGTACGTAATGGATCTGGAGGTGTACTTCTCGATTATGTCGTACCATCCAATCTTGGTAAGGCTAAACCGAGACAGTTTCGGGTTCATTTTGTCATTGTAGGCCGGTTCGTGCTTTCGCGCTTTCTCCAAAGGCGTCTCGGGTAGCTCATTGTCGAAGATGCTGTATTGGTTATCCTCAGAAGCTAGGCATGTGGTGCACTGCCAGATGATTTGTTCTTGGGTGAAGTGTATGATGCATGGCGCCATGGTGTATTCTTGTAACGTCCAAGCTCGTTTGCTCAAGGGCTGAATCGCTATGTTTTCTCTGGCAGACCAGGAGTGCTGCAGATAGGGCGTAACGCTAACAGCGCTCTCAAGTAACCGTCTCACGCCCAATGGCTGTTCATCCCCGACAACGGTTGCCAATGGGCCATGATCACGCGTATGAAGCATTCGGTCCCCCGCTGAACTGGATAACAAGGCCGATATCATGATCTGAGCCCCTTCGTAGTACTCGGCCATGCGCGATGACTCCGCATGCCAATCATCCGGGGAATCTTGTATGATGCACATCGCATTAATCGAAACGTACTGGAGGGCGAGGCCTCGAGTGATGGTGATGGCGTCCTGGAAAGAGGGACAGAGCGTCGCCTCGTCAATCTTTCGCTGCATATCTTGCATGTTTGCCGACGTCAGCGTGCTTATCAGACTGCGGTCGGGGCCCCAGCTGTGTCTTAAGATAGCCCACCTGATGTCGGAATGTAGTATCTCGTTAACCATTATGTCGAGGCTGTCCACGACTTGGACGACAGGCCTACCATCCCTGGATAAAACTCGGACGAGTCGGGTTGGCGCGACGGAATACCGACGTTCACATCGCTCGTGATGTTGCAGGCAGGTCGAAAGCCAACTCTTGACAAGGGGAAAGGCCGACTTGGGGTTGTTTGCGACGCAAAGACTTCGCAAAGGTCACAACCATTAGCTGCCGAAGCTAAAAGTTCGTCGAACGTCGAGTGGTGTTTCACCAAACACCAGTGTTCATGCTCGTCACTTGCGATATTGTGCAATGAACCTCGATGTAGAGGCTGGATCTTCTGACAATGTCGACAAAGCATGACTCCAGTAAAGGTGATGATGACCCGTTGTTGGCACGTAGAGTATGACGAATCAAGCGCGAATGCAACATATCCAGTTATAGCCGAAGACTTCTCAGCAAGGGGCTTGTCAAAACGACGCGATACAAGGAGATTTCTAGCTTTGCCACTACACGAGAAAACTACACGAGGTAATTACAGGAAATACCGAAATCGCCTCATATCGAAAGCTAAGGCTTAACTTTATAGCGGCATACGTTTCATGGGAGGTTTTACGAGGGAAGCCCAGCATAATGACGTCATAGGCGCTGTGGCTTCAAGGCTGAAGTCAGCCACGGATTGCCAGCCGTGCGCCCATTACCTTATGGTGCGGACGAGGTATGGCCGGAGAGTTTGCAATTCGATCTTTGGAGCACTGTCGCAGCTTGTCGAGTAGTAGACTCATAATTTCATGGGTCCTTCGCAGAAAGTGGAGGGGACATGCAGCTCGCAGCGGAGTTACGTTTGTATTTAGGATTCGTGTTGCTAGTAGCGGTGAATCACTTCCCTGGATTGTAGAATCCTTCAAGACTCCCGTCTGCAGATGCCGCTATATAACGCCGATCGTGTCACCGCAGCCTGGCGTTTAGAGATACATCCTACTCGTAATTTCACTGATGCTGGAGTTGGGGTAGGTAGAGATGTTCTTTGTTTACTTGTTGTAGAGGCTGATTGGCGATTAACGCAAGTTCGAGAATGGCCCAGGCCGAAGGAGCTAGCTTCACCTGCTCTACCCGCAAGCCTCGTTTACGCCATTGTATCAACCATCGCTCATCACAGATCGACACGATCTGCGGCGTCCTTGTTTGGAAGTTAGTGCGCTTTCAAAGGTATGGTTAAATCCGACAGCGAAGAGCGTCATCAGCTTCCATCTGTTCTTCGAATGGGTGCCAGGAACACACCCCGCCACTAGACGCTGTGGGCCAACTATAAAAGGTTGGGAGAAAGATCCAGAAACCGCAATACCATGGAAGCACAGCCTTCAGGACGAATCCCTGCACTACTTGCGTGATCACACGCATGACTTGGAGAGAGTGGGGGAGATACTAGGATCAAGGATCTAACGCCACATCGGCAGTTTTACAACAATCAAGGCATGCGCGCGCCAGCCTTGAACCACCATGACACGACCATGTGCTTCGTCACTGAGTTTCGTAGTACGACGTTGCTGTTTTCAGAGAGGGAACGTACAGTGCTTGGTTGCTCTGTTTCTTCGATCGGTTGGAAACCACATTTTGTTGCACTTGTACGGGCGCGAGCGGGTACCGATCGGCGCGGGTAGATCAGATCGAGATAAAGCAGGTTAAAAATACGCTACACTAGTGTAGATGCCTACGCCAGTGCCACACTACCTTGGGATGACGTAGGTCTGTCTGCACCACATCATCTCTGACAACACAACGTCAATAATCGTTAACATCAGCAACACGATTATTCACCGAGATGCCCACGCAACGAACACAGCAAAAAGAGACTGAACACACAAACGCGAGCAACAAGAAGATGGCCAATAGCAGTCCTCAGGGACAGCCGATTCCGGAGCATGAGATCAAACAGAACTCGGGCGTCTCTGCTCAGATGGCGCTCCAGGCGGCACAAAAGGCATGGCAACTTCGACAAGCTGCAAATGCAGCAGGCGACCCAAAGGCACGCGAAGAGATACTTGCAAAAGCTATCAATAAAGAGATCGAAGCAGAGTCCTTTGGCAAAGCAGCAAAGTACACGCGCTCAGGTACTTTCCAGGGACTTGCGGCTGGAGCTGGGTTGGGTGTACAGCCAGGTGTAACACTGGGCAAGATCACTGGCGCAGTGGTAGGTGGGACCGTCGCAACAGTTACGGGGCTGCTTGGGGGTGGCATTGGCTCTGTCTACGGCTCGATAAGCGGGCCTTTCTGGGACCTCGGAGAGATGGCGAGTAAAGGAGTGTCAAGCATTGTTGGAGACTTTCCGAACTGGAAGTCGACACCAGCGCAGAAGAAGGCTCTGGAAAAAATGGTCATGCAGACCAAAGAAACGCAGGCGCCTACACAGGAAGAGTTGGAAGAGATGAAAAAAGATGCGCCAGATGATGCGCCAGAAACTTGGTCGCAGTCGACGAAGGACATGACGAGTTGGAGGCCTTCGATGCCAAGCATGCCAAACATGTCGTCAATGCCGTCAATGCCGTCAATGCCTCAGGGGGCGGCTTTGGGATTAGGAGGTTTGGGTGCTTCGATGGGCTTGGGAGGAGGCAAAGATGAGCAGTCCCAGCAACCTCCTCCAAAGAAGATTAGTCAAGCCCAGCAAGCGCCTCCAATTCAGCGCCCAAAGGCTAGCACTAGACAGTCGTCCAGACGAGAAGCACCGAAGCCCCGAGAACCACCAAAACCAAAAGAAGCTCCAACGCCTAAGGAGGCAACGAAAGTAATCAAGACTGCTCCACAAGAAACCCCCAAACCAAAGAGTTCCCCTAAAGCTCAGGCAAACTCCAAGCCGAAAGCACCTACGTCCAAACCCGCAACCGCGACACCCAAAGAAGCCCCGAAACCGCCACCAGCGAAGCCAAAAGTAGCCCCTTCCCAACCCAAAGCTACCTCATCCAAAAATAAAGCGGCCGCAGCGGAGAACGGAGAGCGGAAGAAGCCTCAAAAGCTAGGGACGAAGAGCAGCGATCCGCCGGCTAGTCAGACAACGGCTCCAAAGAAAGCACCGCGAAAGCTTGAGTCGCGGAAAGCCGCTGCTTAAGTCAGGATAGAGCGATTTGCCGTCTCGTTGACGGCCAAATCAAGATTTTGTTCCCGAAGAATGGTATCATATAATCCTTTTGAGCGTCTCGCACCACCTTGCGAGAAATAGCCGTCTAGTGTTTTTAGCGCATTTATTTTGAGGCTCGCTGTGATTGCAAATATTGTCATGCAACTCTGTTCTCACGTGTAACTTGGATCTATTTCTACTAAATTTATGACCACCCCACTGCACTCATGCATATACGAGGCAGTAGTACTGTACTTCCGGTCCTCGAGTATGCAGATATCGGGTGGGGTTTACCTGCGGTGCGAATGAGACACCTAGGCTAGTGGCTATATCAGTAGAGAAGCCTCTTGCCTTCTGAAGTGTATCTGTTCGCTAGGCAGCCAATATTTTAGTGCTCCGGGAGAGCGAACAATCTAGGACGTGAACAAGAAAAGGATCACGTCGTTAGGAGTAAGCTGACGGGTGGCCTTGGCTCTTCAGGTAGCCTTTGATGTCCTTGCTTAGCCTTCAACGATCCGGCCCTGCATTATTTTGGGGTCTAAATCGAGGATGTGAAACTAGTACGCTGTGTGAAGAAGCGAGTCGCCTAAGGCTTTGGGGTGGCGCAGGACGTTGTCCTCGCCATGGTAACTCATATTTCGGATACAACCTCATACGATGCATTCAATTGCACTACTCCTCCAGGCGCGGCTTGCGACCCAAGTTGCTGGCAACTCCATCGCTTCCTACACAGCCTGTATTGATGCGCAGAAAAAGCCTGTATTGATGCGCAGAAAAAGCCTGTATTGATGCGCAGAAAAATCGGACAAGAACGGATTACGACATGCTGGAATCAATGGGTTACTTCACAGATGTGATTTGCTAAATACCTGGACACCAAAAGATCCAAGAGCGGTACTTTCCCGACTACATTCCGGAAAAGAACAGCAATTTTATCTACAGTAAGCACTTCGGTTCTTTGCACTAGCTGGATCTGTGGTCTAAACTCTACGATAATAGTCTTGTTCCAATATTCCAAAATTTGGTTTCCAGGATGGTTCAACTAGCTCTGAGAGAAGACAGTTCAAGTCTCTTGTAAAGACTTGCCGAACGAGGGAAATCGTATTTGCAACAAGATAATAGCGTATGCTGTCAATCAGGATGGATCAAAGGTCGTATTCTGTGAGCCATACTTCACGTTGCGGGACTTACATACAATACTTCGGGACCTCAATGAAGGCTTACGAAAACATCTTCACGATCTGAACTGGATGAAAGGCCTCGGTATGGCATTTCTTATGAGATGGTACATCTTGCAGTTGTTGAGAGTCAGACTCCCTGTAAACTAATTTAAGGTTGGAGAGGATGACAAAATGTTAACGCGCTAAGAAGTCATAATCGATTTGAGAGTAGACTTAGTTCACAAAGTTAATCTACGTGTGTAATTGGACATACAGCAAGCACTATTGTAGACCATCGTTCCAAATCTGACCGTAATGACCTCTGGGATAACCTATACAACGTGACGGATTGATCTTCAGGACTCCCCAAGAAGATGCTATGAGATGGAGTTTAAATTTTTTTCTAGAAGCTATAATTGCATTACTATGCATATTCTCTTATCAGTTCAACCGCAGTCAAGCAACACTACCAACTACTTCACCGGCTTCCGTGTAAATTGCGCCTGTTAATCGGACGCAAGCCCGTTTCGCCGCAGCCATACTCCGTCATCGCCTGCATATGCATGTAAGACACGTACAATACGGCACAGTCCCATTCTCGGACCGAGAGCCTTGTATTTAATATGTAGAGTTTGACTGTGCCGATTGGCTAACATGGCTCTGCCAGACTCAGGGGTCCACCCACACAATATCTGCACTCCGATGCGGAATAGGAGATGCCTGTTGGTGTTACCGATGATCATCACACGTTATAAATGAGCACCTAGCTACAAGTTATCTAGCTCCTCGACGGTGCTGCGATCCATGAGACATCATGGAGCTTTTCACTTCTGCGACTTCATCGCTTACGAATATTCTCTACGATATCACCGCAACGGTACTTCTTACACTTGGCTTTGGAATCCTGCTCGCAGTGTCTTTCTACTTAAACCGGGCCTCGGTCAACGCTCCCTTCGTCGGATATCGGTCATGGTTTGAGCCGACCTTTCTGGTTAGGCTGCGGTTTCTGACGAATGCTAAAAGCATTCTAAGTAACGGATATGAGAAAGTCAGTTAAAAGACACCCATGAAATGTACATCGCCACCATCTGACTGCGAGAAGTACAAAGATAAAATGTACTACGTCCGCAGAACCGACGGCGATACTCTGATCCTGTCCAACAAATATCTCGAAGAGCTTCGCCTATTTCCTAACACGGTCTTGAGCAATGCCCATGCACAGTACCAAGTACGATAAAGCTGCCACCAATAACACTGTATCGTGCTCATAAATTGTGTAGAACATTCTAGGGAAATACACATACGCTTCGGTAGTGCTACACAGCACCCTTCACACGCGCGTTTTCCTACAGCAGCTCACCCCAAGGCTTAGCTTCTACACCCTTCGCTCGAAAGCCGCGTTCGACCACGCGTTGTATGATTTCATGCCCCGCTCCAAAGGTACAGAAAGCCAAATTTTCCTATGTATATTCAATACTAACGCATGGGCTAGAATGGGTGGAAGTGGATATCCAGTCCGTCGCGCGTGATATCGTTGCTCGAATGACAGGTGCTGTCTTCCTCGGTTCTGCAGCCTCTCGGAACGAAGAGTGGTTGAACATCAGTATCCAGTACCCGATAGACACCTTCCAGACCGCCTTTCAACTGCGCATGTTCCCTAATTTTATGCACCCGCTGCTGGCGAGACTCCTTCCCTCACGTTACAGGCTCCAGGATCATCGCAGAAGAGCTGAATGTATAATCAAATCGCTGATGACTGAGCACCAGAAGAAAGTGGAAGCTGGTGTCGAGACCGAAGAAACACTTCTGGGATGGATGATTGACAACGCGGTGGGTAATGAAGGAGACCTTGAAGAGATGAAGTGTAGGCAACTTGTCTTAACACTGGCTTCCATCCATACGACTGCACTTGCCCTCAGCCACGCCTTCTACGATCTCTGTGCCCATCCAGAATACGTCGAACCTTTGCGCGAGGAGATTGAAAGCGTCTCTAAAGTTTTCCAAGGCGCCGACTTCGTCCACCACGGTCTCCAGCGCCTTGAGAAGATGGATTCTTTTCTGGTGGAGTCTCAGCGCTTCCACCCCCCTGTCCTGAGCAAGTAACGCAATATGAAGAAATGCATCTAGAATATTCCGCTAATAGTGATCCAGTGTCACCTCAGCGGGTCGCCATGAAGCCTCTTGAGCTCCATGATGGCACACGCATTCCCCGCGGAACTCGAATTGCCTTCCCTTCCGCCGCCATTCTCATGGATGAAGCAGTGACGCCCGATCCCTCCGTCTTTGACGGCTTCCGCTCCTATCGTAAGCGCCAGCTCCCCGGCGAGAAGTACCATCATATGTGGGTGCAAACAAATAAAGAGAACCTCGCTTTTGGGCACGGCAAACAAGCATGCCCTGGCAGGCACTTCGCCGCGGCAGAGATCAAAGTTGTGCTTTCAAGGATTGTTAGCGAGTATGACCTCAGGTACTGGCGGGGGCAAGTGCGCCCCAAAACATTTTATTTGGACGAGAATGTGTTTCCAGATCCGACGGCGAAGCTCCATTATAAGCACAGGGGTTGAAGACTGTCACACGTAAGATATATAGGACGTGCATGCATCTTATGATTGTGCAATTTGATCTTCTGCGACATGGCTGTCAGTGATGTGCTTGAGTGCATACGGTCGGCAGAACACCCCGCCGTGATTGCGGCACGGTGCATCCCGCAGGCTGCAGCTTACTTCCCGGACCTTCTGGGCCACACCTAAGCTCGCGTTGGTCTCGGAGTAATTCGCTTTGCCGTACTAAGTGCTTCCCTGACATTGAGGTCACTATCGAGATGGCGAGTGCCCTGGCATGTTTCGATTGCCAACGCCCGAGTTGCTGATCGGGTTTCAGCGGTACAATAGCCTACCAAAGAAAAGGTTAAACTCTGCAAGGATGATCAGGCAGGAAGAAAGGGAGATTGGGTTGATTCGTGATTATCCTATCTTACCATCGCACGGCATCCTCTATCTGCAAGATTCGAGCCTACCTCATGTAGCTTCGCCGATTGGTCAATTCATCGCTGTCACACCCTCACGCCTCTTCAGGCGTACCTCGAACGGCTGTCTTTCCACAACCGTGAAGGTCCTCTGCTGATCCCACTGTAACCTTCCAGCCTCAGTGTCAGCTGGCAGTAAGTCAAATCTCCATACCAACCGAGCCAAGATAAGCCGCATCTCAGCCCATGCAAGCAGTCTTCCAATGCAGGATCGCGGACCGACCCCAAAAGGCTGAATAGCATTCTGCTGATCCATGCCGAACTCAGGACTCTTGTTCTCGAGCCATCGTTCCGGACGGAATGAATCAGGATCATACCACAGCTTTGAAGAACGTGACACTGTTAATGAATGCACGTTAACGAATACACCTTCCGGTAGTCGCTCTCCGGAGACCATGCCGCCTCCAGGTGGTACTATGCGTGGTGCTCCAACTGGCCTATTCTGATTTAGTCACATGAGAATAGCTATGTGAGGGTTGTACACCTTACGTTGGGTTGCACATGCGAAGACCTTCGTTGAGGACAGCTTTGAGATAAGGCAGGTCCTTCAGAGCGGAGAGATTGAAATCATCTTCACTGGTGAACGCGTTCCGAATCTCAGCAGCAAGCAATGCCATTTTGTCAGGATTTCGGACTAGGTGGTTCGTCGTGCCGCTTAGCACGGTGATACTAGTCTCGCTACCCGCGACGATGAGGACACTGGACGTAGCTAGCATTTCTGGATACGAAAGGCCGTCCACTCGTTCCTCGTCCCGTTTGATCATGGAGATTAGATCAGGTCTGTCTTTCTCGAGGTTCAAGCGGCGGTTTATCTTGTCTACCGACATATTCCAATGCTCAATCCCCTTCTGTATCACAGTCTTGGGTATGGCGAAGCTCATGAGCCAGTTCAGTGCTGGGTAGTATCTCAAGGTGACTCTGTACGTGGCTGCCCGAAGCGATGTAAAAATCATAGAGCACCATGGGTGGTGCTCGGAGCTTTCCAGGCATCCAAATGGCTCTCCGAACCCCAGGTCCCCAATTTCATCGAAGACGACAAAGCTGAGCCAACGCATAATGTCGAGGTTGGCTCCTTCGTTGCTTGACGAAGCCAGCTTGTCGAGCTTAGAAGTGAACAGCTGAACATGGGAAAGGATGATAGGTTCCTGCATGCGTAATGCCTTTTCAGTAAAGGCCGGGTCCATGGCCCTGCGAAAGCGCGAATGGACCTTGATATCTATTGCGTTCAAAACAGATTGTGGCTTTCCTTTGGCCGCGCCATGCCAAAGCGCGCTCTTGGGAAACGCTGGACGGCCAGGCACATTCGCATATATGTCCTGCCATGCTTCAGGTCGCGCAAATGAAATCTCATCGGGTGCGATGCGCACTATATCGCCGTAACGTGTATGTAGGTCCTGGACATCGGTGTGTAGCCATCCGGACCAGAGTGAGAGGATGTAGCTAAATCTCGTCGCAGCCCACCGCTTCGGTCCTGGGTATTTCGACAATGGGTGGAAGTATATATTATAGAGCGCATAGCTGAGGAGATACTGGGGTCATTCGTCAGTGCTGAGCCATACCGGTCCAGACTCTGCGTACCACTATGAATGCAGCCATCATTCCGAACAGTTTGACGGTAAAGTTTTGGAAGATGGCATTGAGAAGCGTCATGTTGAAAATTGCGGCTGCGGCCTTGTTGACCTGGAATTTTTGGAGAATGCTTTGGTGCTGAGGACAAGCCGAGGAACCGAACGTGAGAAGGTGGTGACAGCTGCCTAGCGGTTGCTGTTGGGGCGGGGGAAAGTGCGGCAACGACCCGTTTGCCCCTGCGCTCAACGCGGACCCCTGCACGACCCTCGGGTACTTGCCATGTTCGTGCGGCGCTGATTGATTGCCAGATGCACCTGCGTGGCACGACTATATCGAGTGACTCCCTGGATTAGGATGGTGAGACTTGGCAGGTCAATCGCCTGCAGTTTACCTTTCTTGGCTGAAGGTGACCCTTCAGCAGAGACCTGGTCGAATGCCTTATGCAGCACTATATTCTCGGTCTTCATACAGACCAGCCATGGATCCTGCAGCCACGCACTGGCTGCTACAGCAATCATTACCATTATCTATATTCTCTGTGACGTGTGATCAATCGATGAACAGACTTTTCGCTCTGTTTTCCCGACAGAACATGTTGTACACTAAACTGATTACCGCGGCCGCACTAACGAGCCCCACTGCATCTACGCTACTCTCGCGTGGCTTCCTCCCGCTCCCACCCGCCAGCCAGCAGGCATCATCCCTATCAAGCGAGCTAAATGCAACCGCATTGTCGCTCCATGCCTCAGCAGAAGCATCTTGGCAAGAGTTTCTAGCGTTTCAGGCTCGCCTCACTGAATCCATGAGGAGGATAGATTCGCTTCAGTCACTCATTCATGACGATTCAGAGGAGACCAATCGTGCTCAAGTCGCATGCCAGGTGGCCGTGCTTATCGTCTCAAAAGTAGTGGCTTCAAATGACTCCGACTACAAGATCGAAAAAGATGCCAATTGGTACGAAGTCTTCCACTTTCCCATTGCCCATTCTAACACACAATCGTACTTTGGCAGGTCCCAAACTTGTTGGCTCCCAGCTGCTTGTTTCATCAGACCGCAAAACTCGCTCGAGGTTGCCATGATACTAAAAATCATCGCGCAATTGCAGGCAAAGTTTGCGATCAGAAGCGGCGGACACAATGCCAATGCAGGGTTCAGTAGCATCGATGAGAATGGTTTGCTCATTGATGCTCAGGATCTTCAGGTACGCACCCTAAACGTGGATGGATCAATCACTGCTGGCTCTGGAAATCGCTGGCAGGATATGTACGACTTTTTGGACGGCCATAGCCTAGGCGCTGTTGGTGGGCGCCACGATGGTGTTGGAGTCGCGGGGTTTCTACTCGGAGGTAAGAATGCCCCTATTAGCTCAACTACTTCCCAAGTGTACAATGAATCCGGTCCGGATCAAGATGCTCATTCATGTAGGAGGCATGTCATTCTTCCCTAATTTATACGGCCTGGGCGCTGATAGTGTAGAAAACTTCAAGGTATGTCAAAGCCAGATTCTGGAGAATCATTAGGCGCGGTGCTACATAAGCTGACAATTGAAGGTTGTTCTATCAAACTCTACTGTTGTAAATGCGAATGCAAAAAGCAACATAGACCTTTTCCAGGCGCTCAAAGGAGGGGCTTCTAATTTTGGTACTGTTCGCATCTATTGCAGTTATATCAGCCCCAAACTCACTACTACTTTAAGGAATCGTGACTGAGTTTCGAATTCGACCTCGTCCTATTCAGCGCATATGGTATTCCTTGGACATCTACGACTCAGCGGATTACAAGGCGGTCCTTAATGCAACAGTAGAAACCCAGATCGCTATGGAAACAAACCCCAAACTGGGCCTTTTCGTTAATGTCGGCCCTCGATCAATGTTTGTGGGCAAATTCTACGCGCAATGGAGTTCAATTCCAAGCGCATTCAAAGCGTTCAGCCATCTCACACCCATTCAAACCTTCGTGCCACCGACGAACGGAACTCTCAAGAATTTAGTTGCTGCTATCAACACGCACATGGGAGAGGCTAAGTTAGTATTCTCTCTATACTAGGCCGTCTAATAGTTTTACTGATTCACCAATTAGAAGAGAGTCGCATGCGGTAAGCCATGGTATCGACCTTGAGCTCTATATTGAGATTCATGAACAATATCTTGCGCTGATGAATGCATCACAAGCATCTACAGCGACACACACATACACGCTCCAGCCAGTAGGAAAGTCCTGCGTCGAATTAGGTAGGCAACGTGGTGGAAACTCTCTCGGGCTCCAGCTCGCACCACAAACGTGTAAGTGACCTTCTAGATCCGCCGGTCCCATAAGGCTACAAATCAATGACATCAGATCAGGGCTCGCGCTCCTGGTGGAGTGGACATCGCAGGAAGACGATAGAGCTTCACACGAGCTAGTAACCGAGATGGGCGACAGAGTGAGGGCAATCTCGAGTGAAAAGAGTGCCTCCTTCGCCTATCAATTCATGAACGACGCCTCACAGGTGCAGAAGCCGCTACGGAGCTACGGATCACCATCTTTATCGAGCATGTTGGCCGTCAGTGCAGCTTACGATCCCAGCCAAATGTTTCAAAAGCTGCAGAACTCTGGTTTCCTTCTGTCACGCACGTAAGATGCACCAAACTATTGGATTTAGCGGTTCTGTCGTTGATTCGCCGTGTTTAAGGTGGTTGGTATGGGCGTTCGTATATACTCATGCACAAGTGCTGTGCCACAGCATCAGATTTGCCACTTTTCATCTAATTACTGCGAGTGATATACAAGACCCAATGCTTCGGGCCTCTTGAGAGAACATCAAGGCAAGATTGAACCAGACGACCCAGTGTACTGGATTCTTGACAAAAGGCGAAGGAGCTGTAATCTGCAAGGATCTTATCAGTTCCAGTCGCCCCCAGCCCCACACTCTTACCGACAAACCAGCACCCAATGCTGTGCAACTGAGTTGGCCATGCACTAAATAAGGGAAGTCCGTTGGGCGATCACCGATTGGCTGCAACCCCTTCGATACTTGCGGGTGCAGCGCCACGTTCCCGCGCGGGACCAGCGACCCGTCCCTTATTTTAACCCCACCAATTCTGTCCCATTCTATTTACCCCGTTCGTGCAAGGCAATCTTCCTCTCCCCGTGGCCAGTAACTCATTAGTGTTACTTTGAGCAAACGCAACTTGAGTCAAATCTCAGCGCACACTACGATACCTTTTCCCAGTTGTTGGCTGCACTGCACTGCACTATCATGGGATCTGCTGGTTCCGTACCGGCCGAATTTGAGAGCGAAGCGCGTGGCATCGCTGTGATGCTGATTGTGCTCACTACACTGGCAATCATCTCACGACTGATTTCACGGTCTTTTCAGCGAGCGAAAATTGGTATTGATGACTACCTTGTGGTCCTCGGCTATGTAAGTAAAATAAAACTTGGGAATCGAGACATGCTGAGAGAACATAGCTACTCAATTTAGGTTTCCTCATCACGATTTTGCTTGGTAAGTGACAAGACCAACTCTACAAGCTCCTTGACTCAACACTCATGGTGATCAAGTGGCTCATTATGGAGGTGTTTCTCTGCCCAGAATAGCAAAACTATCAAAGGCAGACGCACTCTCTTTAAAAAACGTACGCTATACTGCACATCACGCAAAGATGTGTCACTAACCCACAAAACAGACGATCACTGCGCTAGGCTTCCTCTACACGTTCGCCATCATCACCATCAAGCTATCTGTTCTTTTTCTGTATCGCCGCGTCTTCACTCTCAACGAAAAATGGTTCCGGATCAGTTGGTGGGCAAACTTGCTGCTGATTTTTCCATGCTACACCGTGGCCTCCGTTACTCTTACCGCCTGGCAGGTCGGTAATAGCCAGAAGTTCGGTGCAAACAACGTCAGTAAATACGCTGCATACGCACTTGGCTCAGTAAATGCGATTTCGGACGTGCTAGTTCTGGTTCTCCCCGTCATAATGGTGTGGCGCCTGATGCTTCCCGCCCGAGAAAAGGCTGCAGTGATAGGAGTCTTTCTGCTCGGTTTAGTGTGGGTATTGTTGAGGCGGCTCATGATCATGGTTGCTAACACCTGTTCTTAGGGCCACGTCAATTTCGATAATGCGCGTGGTTCGATTCCGCATCAAAAGAGAGCACCACTGGAACGCAGCATACGCCTTTTACAATGACTCCATGACATCTTCGACGGAAACGTCTTTGGCGCTTATTTGCGCGTGCCTCACGGTCGTCAAGCCGCTTTTGCGCAAGACGAGGGACATTGCGAGTGCGGGCGCCGCTTCGCTAATCAGTTTGATTTCCCAGGGCAGCGGGAGAAGATCAAATCGGTCGAAAACTAGTGGAGCGGACTCCGTACGAAGTGATCGTGGCAGCATACATTCCAGGAATCATAAAAATGCGGTTACGAAGATTGATCAGTATAATCTCGACGCACTTCCGAGGAAGCATTCGAGCAGCCATGACGAGATTGCGTTGGAATATTTGCGTCCGTAAGACGGCAAAAAGAAAATATGTATTGTGATGGAATGAGTATGACATAATATAGGACGTGATTTGGACTCAATTACATGGGTAATGATTGTTTTAAATATCTTTCCCCCCTGAACTACCATAAAACAACTATGCCACTTGAAACCTCTGAAGGTAGTCTGTTGACTTGTAAAAGCGGACGTACCACGCCGTGAGATACCGTAGTACCTGCTGAACTGCCTTTTTCGAGTAAACTACAGGATTGATAATTCATTGCGTTGTTAGCAATATGAAGATTGATGACGTGGCATAGAATTCCGCTCCTTTCCCCGCTATATGTCGTATCCAAGGAATGTCCATCTTCCTGTAACGGCACGGACTTCATTGTGGGCTTTTGTACCTTGCCCTTTTCAATCCCGCATTGATTAGGGTTTCGGTTCTGTGGTACCTATGCTGCACTCCGTTCGGGGACCGATAGAGGCAGTGCAATCAACGTAGCCGGAATAGGTTCCACGAATAAACCTTGAAAGTGACCACTTCCACTGCATCGGCTAATCTTCCTCCATTCCACACGTTTGATGTTGCGGCGTAGCTCACCGGACTGTGGCGAAGCTGTTGTTTATCCTTCTTGGCGAGGTGGTTTCTGGGGCTTTTGCCGAGTTTTGTCACTCGGAACTATAGTGATAACTGTATCCTGAAGTTTCTCTCTGCACTAACTGCCTTTCATAAGTTTCAACCTCACCTTTCCCTGTGCGGTAGCGTTTCTGAGCCCAACGAGCACATCTCCACCCTCTCCAACATCGATAATCTCAACACGTTTGCAGCACATCACATACATTATCACACCACCGAAAAGTCTGACGAACGAAAATGAGTCCTCCAGAATTAATCTTCGGTGGAGGAGGCTTAACTGAAGCTTGGAGAGAAGACAACATCGCGGAGTTGATCGAAGCACTGCAGCAGTCCGGTGTCAATCGAATTGACAGCGCTGCAGTCTACCCTTACAACGCGCCGGGCGGAGCTGATCGATTGTTGGGCATCAGCAAATTCCCCGATAAAGGCTTCGCCATCGACACTAAGGTCCTATACTTCGGCGATGGCAGCGGTACCATGACGGCAGACGCAATCCAGACATCTCTCTTCGGCAGTCTCAAGGGCTTGAGAGTTCAAAAAGTAAGTAGTTAGTCCGTTGGTTCGACTGTGCAAACAACCTCTGTAATAACTAACGAACTTAGCTCAACGTCTTCTACTGCCATGCGCCCGACAAGCAGACACCCGTCGCCAAGCAGGCTGAAGCCATGGATACAGAGTATCACAAAGGCTCCTTTGGCAAACTAGGCGTTAGCAACATGTCAGTCGAGATGCTGGCAGAATGGCTCCAGATCGCCGACGAGAAAGGATTTATCAAACCCACCGTCTACCAGGGGCAGTACAATCTGCTATGCCGCACCTACGAGGCTATGCTGTTTCCACTCCTTCGAAAGCACAATATTAGCTTTGTGGCATTCAGCCCACTGGCAGGAGGCTTCTTGACGGGAAAGTTGACGTTCTCGAAGATGCCCGAGGACCTCAATGGAACGAGATTCGAGGTCTCAGATACAAACTTCGGTGGTATGCGGTACAGAAGCTTCTACGATAAGCCGGCCATGCACGAGGCACTGCAGAAAGCGGCACCTATCTGCACCAGGCGTGGAGTTAGCTTGGTGGAAGCCGCGGTTCGCTGGCTCCTATATCACTCTCATCTGAAAGGTGATGGAGGCGACGGTGTGATCGTTGGCCCCAGAAATATCTCGCAACTTGATAATTACGTGAAGGCTAGAAGTGCTGGCCCTCTGCCTGAAGATCTTGCAAAGGAGTTAGCTGATCTTTGGAATGTTCAAGTTCAAGAAGCCGCAGTTTCCATCATCGAATATTAATAGGAGAAGAAGCTTAGGAATTACCATCTACGTAGCAAAGACAGAGTTTATTATGAATAATCTAGGCAGGGTTATGAAAAATTACGAGTCCACCTCATATTTTACCCATGGTTTTGGCCGCTCGTAAACATCATGATTAATGTCCCCCCTTGCGCTAAAAAATACTTTGCTCGCCTGGTAAGGCGGCGGCTGCACTGTATTGGCTATGGTATTTATGTTCCTTTTATACCACTAAAACAAGAAGAACCCAACAACGAGCCCCAAGATCAAAGCCAACGGAATGTTTACTTCAATCCCAATTTTAGCATCATCTATGCCGAGACCGCTCTTCGTCACGAAGAAATAGTAAAAGGAGGACAGAATGGGGGTGGCAACGAGATAACTGAAGCCCTTAGCTTGATTGTAGATGCACCTCCCGACGGTGTGGGTGATGATGATGGGGAAGCAGATTGTGGGTCAGCAGCTTTCCCCTTGATGAAGAATTAGTGGCTATTTTAGTTGAGCGAAGTATTGCCTTCCTAAAAAATGCTCAGGGTTAAAGATCTGATTCGTAGAGGTTCTTGCAGGACCCAACGAGCCTCGAGTACCGCGTAACATCTATCGCGCTTTCTATAGACGTGACCAGCTTCAACTTATCAAATCATGCTCGTAGGAACGGAACATAGGGATTTCTTACGCGTGAGATATTCGCCATCGCCACCATTCTATGAAATTGCCACCTATGTGATTCGTAGTGATAGGCCCAGAAGGAGATATACCAAATTGCGTTACAGACGAAGAGAAGTCAGTTTCTTTGTGGTGAGTTCGGATGACTCTTTGATATGTACATAAATCGTATAAGGAGAAGGGATTACGAGAAAAGCGGTGCGAGGCGGTGGGCGGGAACACCGTGTACCTATGATTCAGCGGTGCGAGGTGTGAGCGGGAACACCTGCACCTATGGTGCGGAGGCCGTCTTTGGAACTTTAGGGTTTTTGGTTTGGGATCAACACATGCTAAGAGATTATATATGGACTATAGGTGATATTTAGAGTGATGAGGAACTGAGTTGATCGTTGTAGCTACGTACACCAGCAAGCTCATGTATAGTCATGTGAGAAGGGGTGGTATCTATCTACCAGGGTACCTAGTAGATAACGTGATATGTAATCACTGTTTCAACCACTTCCTTAGACTCTGATATCGAC
>Ga0247733_1000261_pt1 | contig 44926 bp, 46 predicted proteins | sample UWRJL043104R2_FD_180932 | JGI IMG/M metagenome (GOLD analysis project Ga0247733, IMG submission 180932) | Plant litter microbial communities from Arlington Agricultural Research Station in Wisconsin, United States - UWRJ-L043-104R-2 | ecosystem: Environmental > Terrestrial > Plant litter >...
AGCCACGGCCTCCAGGCAGCTTCAGCTAAGGGCGATAAGTCAGTAGTGGAACTGCTGCTTGACAAGGGCGCCGACATCAACGCGCAGGGTGGAACCCACGGCAACGCACTGCAGGCAGCTTCAGCTAAGGGCGATAAGTCAGTAGTGGAACTGCTGCTTGACAAGGGCGCCAACGTCAATGCGCAGGGTGGATACTACGGCAACGCACTCTCGGCATCTTTATATAACAGACGTAAGGCAGTTAAAGAGCTGCTACTTGATAGGGGCGCTATTAAGCGTGACAACTAGGCGCTTGCGGAAATTCCGAAAATGATACCAATTATACACACATTCCCTGTTCTCTATGTTCTCTCTCATGATCATTCTAAACCAATGGTGTTAGACATTCATAGTGATCATCTACGGTTCACAAAAGCAACTGAGATCTTGCCGAAGCTGTCACCATTCACAGTTTCATCCAACCCTGGTTCAAATGTTGAAAATTGTCCGTACCCCGTACGGCAGCTGCATCAAGCATAAAGCATATCACGTGGTTTGGCCACGTGACGTCTGTGCGCACGATGCAGAGGCTTTCTATCCCATCCGTACGTAGATAGAACCTTAAGTAACAACTAGATTAGTTGCCCAAACCTCAGTTCTCTTCGTACGCTGTGTACACCGTACAAAACTCACTCTTACCCCATACGAACCTAAGTGCTCATATGCCGATTGTACAGTCCCGATATGGCAAACTCCACCACGTCCGACGCCGATTCGTCCGACGCCGATTCGACCGACACCGAAGATGAGGAGACTGCGTTTTTGATCCGATCTCCCATGCTCATCTGCGACCAACACAAGAGGAAGTCTGGAGACAGGACACCTGGGGAGATCTGGGCTTCATAAGAAAGACAGCCTCTAAGCTAGACTCAACATAGAAGAAGGCTCGGGAGTAGTGGAGTAGAATAGACCCAAAGTGGCTCGGAAGCAACGATCGCGATGTTTTCGATGCTGCCATCGAATTCGGGAAGATAATGATAATGACGGAGACGTCGGTGACAGAGATGGACTACGCAACCGTGTCCCGGGTCCATGACGCATGGGAGAATTCTGAACGCGGGCTAAATGGCAAGGGAATGTTAAATGACGGCGGTGGAGGTTTATTCGAATTCTGGAGCGCGTCGAACGCCACGCAGTTGTCTTAGCAGTTACTCAAGAACATGCGCCAACTGCTAAGCGCAAAAACGAGAGCGAGGACGAAGACTATCGCAAGGCTCCACGTCGGGCAAAAGTTCAACGTCGGTGAAATATACCTCCATGCGGACATTAACTTCGCAACGTAGTTGTAGTTTCAAATAAATCATCGCTGTTCTCTCCTAGCTGCTCAGTTACCTCCACTTCGTACGGCCAGTAGATGGCTTCGGCTAACTCCTTCGTCTACACCTGCGTACCCCACGTACTCCCAATCAATTGCAAATTACCTTAACATCCCCTCTCTCTAAGACTACGGAAGTGGCTTTCCACTCGCCGAGTACATGCTCTCCGGAAAGGCTACGTTGGAGGTTTCTAGATGATACACTCAAGAAGATATGTAGAGGCCATCAAATTCGGACTGGAAAAAGGCATCACGATGTGTCATCTACACTACGCCATACATGGAAGCAAATCCGATCTCCGCGATCAGCATGCATGAGCCCGTTCTCGACCCCGGGCATTAGTTCAGGTGAGCTAGCACCTGTGCCGCTTCACTGGTAGGCTCCTCAAGCACGGCAGGTACTCGATGTAGGTCCAACCAGTGTCATTTGAAGTGTCTTACATAGTGGCGCAGTTGATCCAATTGTAGTTGATGATATCCATCATGTTTCACGGAGTACCGAGCCGTGGGCGTGTCGGCGATCCACCAGAACGATGCGCCCAACGGGTCGCTTGAAACTCTAAGCTTTGAAGCATTTGAGAATGATTTTGTCTAACCTAGTAGCACGGGGGTGTGCTGTGCTTCTATCTTGTCCTTCTTTGTATGCGTAACTTACCAAATTCGCATGATAGCACGCCGGCCCAATGTCCAGTCCCGCCGGGAGCGCAAAAGGGGCTCGAGGCCCTTGAGGCCGAGTGGAACCCCAATCCGATGCTGTGATCACGTGTGCAAGCTTCTGTTGGCTGTAATAGCTTGAGACATGACTCTAGCGAAGCGGCCAGGCACGTCCTAGTCCTCCTTGGCCGTCTTAATGGCCGTCAAGATATTCTTGATGCCGACCCCTACCTCTGCGCTGCCTGTAATATTCTGAGTCTCTCCGATAGCAGACTGCTGATTGCGATCTGAAAATGCTCCCAAAACCCTGTAAGATGTGTGCGAGCTCGCCTTGCGAGTTGACGTTTGGCACTGCAATCTCTGCATCAAACCGGCTGAACATATCCGAAGTCCGAGCGCCTTCAGGCCCCAAGGTAGGTGCCAGCTTTTAGCTTACCTTGGGCGGCTGCTTCGCAAGCAGACCTTTGAGTGCTCCAATGGGCACCCAGTCGATGAGTAGTTCATTGTTGTCAATGACAACAATGCTGAAAGGGCTCTTGTTTGCACCTCGGAAAGTCTTGCCGAGCTGCTGTACCTTCTGCATCTCACTAAAGCCAACCCTGTCCTCAGCCGATATGAGACCAAGATGGCATTGTGCTACCACTAGCAGGGAGGATGGCCGACCCGCACAGGCCACAGGTTTGCAATATTACGCTTTTCGACGTTTAAAAATAGAGCAAGGAAAGAATGCGGGGAGCTGTAGTTGGCGGTCAGGAATATGGCGTTGTACTGCTAGCGTGGCGCAGTCACTTAATTAAAAGTATGACTAGGTAGTATGCAACTGGAACTGTCGGCACACTTACGGAATAGGCATATCCGCGTGGCTGGGGTTTGGATCGGAAGTGGAAGGGCGAATGTGTGTTCCACGCGACAAAGTGGGTCGCCGACGTTTCGAGGAACCCAGACGCAACCTCGCAGAGTTTCTGCTTTACTGGTTTTTGTTTGTCTCGAGATTAGCGCCGAAAGTGAAGAGGCGGATAATGGCCATGCCGTCCTTGTCGGTAGCGACTTTGCTGGCGCGCGAGGTGAGCCGAGCAAGAACGGCTTGTGAACATCGACCTTGCAGTCGTCCTCGACTAGGATGGGTGGACTGGAGTGGCTGACGACGGACGCAGGCGGGATTGCGGCTTTCATGTTTCGGACGGGAAGCTAGTTTGACGCCTACGTTGAATCGCGACGTTCTGGTCGAATCTTGACGTTAAGTTAGGCGTAAATGCGGCACAAAGATAGTCTTGGCACACAGTATCGGCACACCTCTCAAGCCGATTGTTCCCGACGTTCAGTCAGGACAAGCTCTTGACTGGTGCTTAGTTTACATGCTCTGAGGGGGCGCCCCACTCTGCGTAACCGAGCGAGCCATCATCTATACCGTAATGCTCCTACACTCTCATGTCACGTCCAGGCGCAGGCCAATGAGGCACTCCTGCGCGCGCAACCAAACAGCGTGACGCCGCCGCCAAAAACAAACTCCCACACATACCGGCGCACAGCTTCAAGAAGTACTCAAGGCACGCGCGGAGATCAATGACCCCTCAGGATGGCCAAGTATACCTCCGCATGAGGCTCTTCCGCTTTCTCCCAGCATATTCGCTAGGACGACTGGCGGTCGCTTGCAAAGCAACGCTGCATATTATCGTACTCGAGCATACCCCGTCGACCTCCTTATCCCACGCGTGTACAGCTCAGTGTACGACCGTACGTCTTCGGAATTCGTACGGGGAAGGCGTGGGTAAGCATTTGAGCGGCTGGGATATGAGCGAGACGGGCACGAGCTTCGGCACCTACACGCGGCAGGGAGCAGGGCGAGGACTGATGGGGCGACACAACGGCAAGCACATTCCGCTACGGAGGCTGATATCATGCAAGGCTGTGAGAAATATCGCTTCTTCTGTGGGCGCACCTGGACAACAAGAGCCTATGGCATGGACTATTGCCGCTGCAACGCAGAAGTCGGTCGAATTGCGGAGCACATATCTGCATGGCTCGGCATTCCCCGTCCTGCGGATCTCGAAGGCTTGTTGTCATTACGCCGATCGTCCGCATTCCTGTCCACCTGTGGGCATTGTAATCACGGAGCTTGTGCGGACTATTCCTGAAGTTGAATGCATCATACCACCCCGGATCAACTTCATAACTACGCCATTCCACACGGTACTGACTTCGAGGATCTGCTCCAACTCATATTCGTCGTCTTCATCCGCACTGCCGCGATCAAAAGCTACTTTTCACAAAGTCTAAACCTTATCGTATCCAACCTTTACCCTATTCTAACCTTATCTGACCCCACCTGACCCCAAACTCTATTCAAAGTGCTTGGAATATGTTGTGGACTGCTTATGGGGTGCGGGTTTACAACTCCCTGATTGGACACCTCCAGCTCGGTACCGGGGCTAACTAGCTGAAACAGTGGCCTATGACGCAGAAAGGTCTTGGCGTGTGCTTAGAAGCTAACATACGTTCAAAAGCCGCTCTACCTTGGTGCACGCTCCACAGACAACACGACGGAACAAGCCAAAGACCTCCGGAGAATAAAAAAAACATGGCGGTTAAAGATCCAATCGATGTACTTGGGAGTGCTTCTTGGATTGGAGCTGACGCATATGAGCTGAATAGTGAATACTCTAAGCGGGCCACGACGTTCCTCGCGGCGGTTAAGTGGGATGTTCTCGCGTCGATTTCTTCGGGCCTTCGCAATGGAATCCCCTGCGAATATGGCGAGAAATATTCCATCGGTCACTTCAACATGGTCCGCCGCATTGTATTTGCCGACGGGATCAGTTGGGTTGCAAGGCTCAGGCTCCCACAGCTCAAGGCGGGCGATCATGAAGTTCTCGATGTGGCCAGCATTCTCAAGGTGGAAATAGCTAGTATGAAGTTCTTGAAGTATGTCACGTCTAGTGTACATCTGGTAAGTTAAGCTGACCTGGAAAGGGCAAAAACCTCTATACCTGTTCCAGAAGTGCATTATTACAGTGCCGACTCAACAAATGACGTCGGAGCTCCGTATATCCTAATGGATTATATCAACGGAACTGTTGCCACGGAGCTGCGAAACATAAAAGAAAGTGTCGTAGGAATGTTTGGCACACCAGATCAAGATCGGAAGTTCAGGCAGCAATTGGCCGGCATTCAGGTCACCTTATCGTCGTTCACATTCGATCAGATTGGAAGCCTTTACCAGGATGAACATACATCAGATTTCTTCATCGGACCAGAGGTTGAGACCGGTAAGGGGCCTTGGATGTCTTCATTGGACTACTATGCAGACCTCGCGAGCCACGCCCTTCAAGTGTGCGTACGCAGTGCAGCACTTGATGTCCAGACAAGTTGTTCGTTTGCAATACCGGCTCTCTTCAAACATCTCATATCGATATACGGTCACACCAATTCCATGGGAGGTCCTTATAGCCTAGTAAATCGCGATTTTGGAGCCCACAACGTTCTTGTGGACGATGATTTCGACATTGTAGGTGCGATCGACTTCGACGGCGTCATGGCTGCACCAATTGAGATCGTCGCCCAGTATCCGGTCTTGACAGGGCTGGAAAGAGAGCCTCCAGAATATGTTGAGACCAGACCAGCCGCAATTGACCGTATCAGAAGGACAGGGCCAAGGCTCCAGGAATACAAAGTCATGATAGAAATCGCCGAAGCCGGGATAGGAATCAGCAACGAGAGGAACCCATCGATTGCGAGCCTGATGTTTTCAGAAGCCGCTAGCATAGTTCAGGGCCTTCTGCGATATAGCAGCCACCAAAAATCTGTAAACGACAAGTGGATGGAAGCATACTTGAAGCTTCTCCGCCGGTGCGCTGATAGATCGGGGTAGTTCTGGGCAGCTTCTTGGGCGTTGAAAAATGTTCAATATTGAGAAGTCTGATCATCTTGACCATTTCATACCACTCTGATGATGGGAATTGATGGCGCCTGTTCAATTTGCTGAACTAGTAGACTCCCTTCGCCCCATTAGCGACGACGCCGAGCCTCATCCAACCATCTCAGCGGACATGCAATCCTCAACAATCCAACGCGAATTACAAGTGACGGTGCAGCAGCCGCAAGTTCATTCACTGGTGTTGCAGCTGGCGGCTCATCCTCTTCGTTCGTATCCGACAGCACACCAGCTCTGATCCATAATACATTTTTAGATATTCAAGATGATCTTTGGGCAAGTTAACGGCCTGGTAGTAGGAATCAGAATAACACATACCTTTGGCCACCGAAGGCAGGGCTGCAAGAATCTCGTTAGACGACATGGTTCTCGCGTGGATTGGTACGGCGGAATTTGGCGAGCGACGAAGGGGTGAAGGACCTTAGCGAAAAACGTAGACTTTGAAGACGTGATCACGTCGCATAAGATGAAATAAAATAACCCAGATCTCACGCAAAGGCCAATTTTGGAGCTGATCTATTAACGCAACAGGCATTCAATAAAGGACCTGTTATCTTCCTTTAAGCTCCTGTACTTGGCAATGACCTCGGCATTGCTTTAGACAAGCAGATGGAGCCTTGTATCCTCGCTTCTATGCTTTGAGCATCAATCCTCTCATGTGAGTATACACGACACTGACAGATTCCAACTTATCAAACTTAGGAAGGATCTAGTTGAATTGACTATGACCTTGACCGCCGTCTCGCATGTGTCCCACCATTCGTGCTGCGTTGCCGTTTTCTTATCCGATTGCTGTTTGCTGGGGTAGTCGTGGCGCGTGGTGTTGACCGTGATCGTCCTTTGGACTCGCCGGTTGAGGATACTGCCGTCTTACGCTTGATTTCAACTGGGGTAGTCCGCTTCTGCGCAGCTATGCGCTTGCTTCTCCGGGGTTCCTTAGTTGCAATCGACTGATCCTCGACTGTAGGACGTCGCTGTCCGGTATGGTTGAGCGCCCCGGCAGACGGTAATTGTAAAGTGGCAATCTCCTTCGCATGGGCATTTAGCTGCCGTGGGTGTTCTATCTTGCTCTTCGGTATCGACATCCCTGGCCCCGCTGGGCCAAGAGAAGACCGTCTACTGGTACGAACAGGCCTTTTAGTAGAAGCTTGCTTGTTCCCAGGTGCCAAATTCGCATCGCCCCTTGGTGTGCGTGACGTACGGTGATCCTGTGTTCGAAAACGGGTATTTGGAACGGTAGACCTTGGTTCGCTCGGTTTCGTCACTTTCGATGAACGCACGCTCCGAAGGACTCGGCCCACCGACTCTTCCGCCGACCGCGGGCTCTCGTTAACGGTAGGCAACCGGGAAGTGCCCTTCGTCCTCTTCCTCTTGCCTCCCGCTCTAGCGATTGCTCCACTGGAGGCATCAGCCTCTTCGGGAGCCGTAAATGAGTTATTGCTGTTTGTACCATCGTAGACGCCAGACATTGGTTCCGAGTTGAGGGGCCCGGGGCTGGGAAGATGGGGTGTTTGTCCATCAATGCTGACTGCATCAGGCTGCGGTTTAGACGTTCGGCGTACTTCCTCTTCCTCATCCTCAAGGTCCTCGTGCATCCAGGTCGTTCCGGGCAGTTCGCCCCATTTAGGATTCCAAATCTCGTCTTCAATCCAGTTCTTCTTGGTGCTTTCGTAGGCCATGGCATTGATGTCAATCGTTCTAGTGGTCCGTTCGAACTGAAGCTCGTCTCTTATCCATTCGCGTTCCTTGGATACTTGGAAGAGAAACTGGTTGTATGGACGAGATGCCGAAGTATCGCGTTCAGGTGTAGCTGCTGGCGCCTCAGTGACATCTGGTACAGAAGCACGTGCTGATTCTTCCGTAGTAGTATCTGGTTTTTCTCGCCTAAACCCACTGAATAGATTCGGGAGGGGTTTGGCCTCCGGCACCGGCGCCGGCTCCGGTACCTTTGGCTCGGGCCTCTTTTCATGACCCCAGCGGCCGCAAGGGTGGGGTCCTCCTTTGTTTTTGCTCGAATAATGCCAACGGTTATCCCATGGTTGGGCTCCCTTCGACCAGGCTGGGCCCCATTCCTCCTTCCAGATGCCATGCTCTACCCAACGGCCCCGGACGTTATTCTGAGAGTTCGCTAGCAAGTCCGCCGTTTCATCGTATGGCAGCGTTTGCCTCCGCCCGTAGCGCTCTTTTCCCACCTGGTATACGATCCGTTCTCTTTCTCTATGCGCGTGGCTATCGAACTGTTCGTGCGGCGTCGATCGGAACATGGCCATACGGGCTTGAAGCGCCACATTGTTAGCAACGGGAGCTTCGGTAGGGCTCGCAGGTTGTGTCGTCTCGCCTGATGATGGGTAGGGCGGTGGAGGGTCGTTGTAACGCTGTTCTCTCTGAAGGCTAAGCTGCTCTGGATCTTCCTCCAACCGTTGGAGGGCGTCGATAACACCGATAAAGCCTTGGCGTTGGCGGTGGTCAAAGGAGAAGGCCATTGCTATGACGGTAAGAAGCGGGTAGGAAGGTGGAAGGATGCAGCGGCAGCAGAAGTGGCTAAAGAATAACATACAGGAAGATGGTAACGAAAGGCTTCTGCGTCACGTGTCACGTGAGAAACGGGCTAGCTCGATCAAGCAGCCCATCCTTGTCGGCACCTAGCCATGATAGTGATTTGTACTCCCAATACTCACGTAAAGGATATATCTTCCTCGAGGCTTTGCGTGATTCATCGTTTTTTCAATTGTAGTGCGGCTGGTTCATAGGCGTGATCCTTGGTTCTACGAACTGTAGATGCTCCAAATTTGTGTTTTAGTGACCCGAACAATGGTTCGTCAGTGACTCCAGTAGTCGATGAGTCGGAGTGTACCCATGGTAATTGAATGAGTCCAAAGAAAGCGATTACAAAAACCGCTACTCCATGCCTCCGTGACTTATCCATTACCCTACGACTCGGCAAGATTATCCGAACATGAACGTTCAGGCCAGCGTCCTCGACATTCCAGCCCTCGCCAACGCGCAAATCTCCTATCAGCGCGCAGAGCTACGAACGCCACCGGACAGGCATCTGGAAGACTCCTAGCCGCCGCCGCCGTGCTCTATTCGCAAAGACCATATTGCAGATATCCCGTCCCCCGGGGCTAGCAACTATAGCTATTCATAGTGGTAGTGATTGGTACTCGCGTAAAGGATGTATCTTCATCGAGGTATTGCGTGATTCCTCATTTTTCAATTGGAATGCGGCTTGTTCATAGGCGTGATCCGTAGTTCTACGAATTGTGGATGCCCCTCTTTCTCGCTCAATGACCGGGGATTGGGGGCCAAAAGCATGGTAATGTGTTGTGGGGGCTAGCCCACTTTTGGCCCCGGCCCTTCCGAGGCCCGGGCCCTTCGCAGGACAGGGTAAAAGTTGTGGTGATGCAGCCTATGCCTCATTGATATTCCGCCTCTTTCGTCCCCGGGGGAAATGGATAGGTCTGACGAAGGAGACTGGTCAACGCTAGTGGCTCGGCTAAACCCCCACCAGGATACGGATCAGCCCCATCTTCACGAGCGGCCTTGGGTTTGCAATAACCCCTAAGCATGAGGCTCTGATTCTGCCAACGCGCCATGACCCTTTGTACGGCCAACGTGCCCCTTCGAACTCATCTCAGACACCTCTGAAATGGGATAGCATCGTTTCAGTTCGTTCAGAGGATGACATGGGTGCGTGACGAGTTGGAGACCGCGTCAATCAAAACAAGTCACTGTCCTTCGTTTGCTCGTTGCGAATCATTATCTGGAGGCTGATCAGCTCTATCATTCGTGCCTTTCGGCGGTCAAGCAATTGGGCCAGAGTATCAGTCGCCCGCAATTTTGGTTGGATGGGTCACATGACAGAGCAGCCCATGACCACGACATCGCCCGCCAGCCAGCCGACCTTTCTCTCGGCCAGCGAGCACGGTAAAAAATCCCCCCTTCCTTCATACACTAGCGTCATGAATAGCGGAGTTTCCAAGGCGAAGACGGGTCGCCCTTATTTGAAACTCTCCAAGGCATTGGAAGAAAAGCTGCTAGAGGCCGTCGCAAGCCCCGGCGCAGGTATGCATGCGAGTTCCGGAAGAGTAGGAGGCTATGCTAATTCATTAGATATAGGACTATTGGAGAGCCCTCTAGTAAGTGGATATCTCGACCAAGACGCGCTGCCTGTGCAGTGCACGAAGAGGCAACTGGAGACGACAACTGGGAGCGATCCGTTGCCCGCGAAGAGAGCCCGATTGACGACCGGTGATCAACAGCCTAGTGTTGAGGACGGGAAAGCAGATCACGCGGACAAGGTATGACTACCTCCGCCCATTGTAGAGTCTGGGACTAATGCGCGAGCTTATGCAGACGACTCTTCGGCAACCAAAGCCAAACCCTCCCAACCATCCATACGCCTCGTTCCTCAAAGACTTTGTCGACCCCGTTCATCAAGATACCCGTCCTACATCTGTCCACACCTTCGTTTCCGAGTGGCTCGAGTCAAATGGATCGGATCGAGAGGAACGTTGCCGGTCGGATAGCCATCTCCACCATTCAGATGACGACCCCGTTTCGAGGAAGCTTACGAGATCAGCGCCGGAGATGAGCTTTACACAGGATGCTGACGGGTTTGCGGTGCCGCCCACGCCATCTTCTACCGGGTCGCGGCCCCGTCGACCCAGAACAGACAGTCGGTTCTCTGCTGCCGGCGCATCTGATACCTCTAGTTCTTCTAGCGTTCAAAATCGAATGTACCGCCAGAACAACTTGGAGCTCAACCACATTTATGTCCGGCGCCCTGATACCCAGCTGCCTACTGCTGTCTCTGATTATATCAACGACACGTTACGCGCCAAGCGGGACTCTCCCGAGCTCTCTGCCGAGGAGATGAAAGGGGCCATGTACCGGCTGAGTACTCTCGCAGAAGGATGCGATGAGGATGACGTGGCGGCCTTCCTTGGTGATACAATATTTCCCGATCCCAAAATCGACCCTGTTTATGGGCCTGCTGCGGGTTTAGTGGGCAGCTCTAACGCTCCCATGTCGCAGCACCTCATTCCCGCCAATCCTGCAAGTCCGTACAAGGTCAGTCAGCCCAAACCAGACAGGCTATATGGATACTCGGGGAACACAAACAGAGCATTTACGCAACCGCAACTCCTAGCTCAAACGACACTTCACCCACAGATCCTACACTATCCGGCGGCAACGTCACAAGGTCTTCGGTTTCCTTTCTTCGCCATTGAATTCAAAGCTGCCGGCGGCACTCGAGGTGATCTCTGGGTCGCTACAAATCAGTGTGCAGGTGCTTCATCACCGTGCCTCAACGCTATGGACCAACTGAACGCGTCGCTTCGAGAAACGCAGCGTATCGACAACGTATGCTGCTGCATCGCTGCGGACAATAATACCGCCCAATTATATATATCGTGGAAGGAAGATGACTTGAACTACTACCTCCAGCAGGTTGATGCGTTTCTGCTGTGGAGCCCAGAGCATTTCAGGAACTTTCGCAAACAGGTTCGAAACATTCTTGGTTGGGGAAAGGATACGCGCCTACAGCAGATTAGGGATGCGTTAGATATAATCCTTACGGAAAACAAGAAGGAAGCTTCCGAGTCCTCGAAGTCCCGCCCACCACCGTTTGATGGCTCTTCGACTAGCAGTGATAAGAGGCGTCAATCCTCATCGCGCGGAAACAGCAACAGATCCGACAGCGCGCAAGGACAAAGCATCGGAGCAAAGGAGCCAAATTAGGAATGTGATGGGACGATCAGGCGATATTTTCATGGGAATGCCGATGGAACTCTTACTTGGGCCGAGGGGGAACGTTAGCCATCATCGGTGGCATCAGCGAAGGAGTGATGGTCGAGGCTATGGGGTGTTGAGGCCGACGACACATTGCCGCGAATCAATAGGATCCACTGCGCGAAGACCAGAAGCAGACGCCCCTTACCTCGCTACGATTTGAGTATATATATCCCTACTGACTCGGAACTCCATAGCTCCCAATGAAATTCGTACGTATTCTATTTGGTAATTGCCCTCAGCGGCCCGCCCCTTACACTTAGCATAGACACGGTCAACGTTAACTGCGAAGTTAAGGAAGGAGAAACACCGCTATATATGGCGGTAGTAAAGCGACTCAACGCTGCTGTAAGGCGGCTGTTTGAGAAGGGAGCCGACGTCAGCATGTAGAGTAGATACTACTACAACGCACTCCAAGTAGCTTCAATGCTGCTTGACGAGGGCGCAAAGTCAACGCGCAATACAGATACTACGGCAATGCACCCCAGGCAGCTTCAATCAATAGCAATAATTCAGTAGTGGAACTGCTGCTTGACAAGGACGCCAACGTCAACGCGTAAGGTGGAGAATACGGCAACGCACTCCAGGCAACTTCATTGAAAGCAATGAGTCAGTAGTGGAACTGCTGCTTAACAAAGGTGCTATTTTGTATGAAAAAAAGGCGCAGAAGAGTTTTCGAAGATGATGCCAATTGTAAATACCATTCCCGATTCTCTCTCCTTGATCCTTTTAATCCAAGCGCATTAGGCGTTAATAATGGCTTTTTACGGGTTGAATGCAAGTGAAATCTGGGCGAACCTGTCCAAGTCAAAGTACCACTGTTCACAATTTCGTCCAACTCTGGTTCAAATATCGAAAATAACATTTTCTCGCAAAAGAGCATCTTCAACGGATATATAGGGAGCTCGGTGTGCCCCCGAAGGAAGATGTAACTACCAGTCTTTTCACAGTTTCCAAAAGGTATCTGTTTACCATTATAACTTGCAACGGCTGTCAGCGACCATGTCCGAATTCGCCACACTAGCTACGACGCACTTCGAAAGAGCTCACTCCGAGCTACCCAGCACAGGAATAACGTGCAAGCGCTCACTAATCGTAACGCTCCGCATCTCCCCGTCCGCTGGTAGGCAGCTCACTGAGTCGCCGCCACCTCGTACCCGCCCTGCCTCTGCTACCGCCCTATTTACTACTGCTTCTTCTACCACTGCGTTTCTTGCTGCTCTATATACTACTACTCCGCCCACCACCGGTCTTTCTACCACTGTTCCTCGTACTATTGCTTTTCCTCCTTTGCTCGTCTTCCCGCCTACCGTCCACCATCCTTATATTGCCGCCCCCACCCCTTCCTCCTCTACCACCGCGAGTCTCGACGACGTTCTCTGGGCCGTGGCACTCCGCAGCTACGCCCTCGGCGGAAGTGCTGTCGTGGGGCTCAAAGCGGCACTGCGTCAACGCCAATCCACTTCTGCAGAGGAAAGAGAGCAAAGGAGGAATTTTGAGAGCTGTTTGACGAGGTGGGTTCTTCCTATTTTGAGAAGGGATGAAGAGGTTGTGGCGCTTGCGAAGAGAGTTCTGCAGAGCGGGGTAAATGTGCGGGATAGGGAGTTGGAAGTTGATTTGGGGGTATTTGAATGGGAGGGGAAGGGGAGGAAGAGGAGAGGTCGTGGTGGGAGCGCTAGGGGGCGGTTGAATGAGAAAGTGAAGGACGGACAGTGGAATTCTTCGAATGTGAAGGGAAATTCTTCCGGGACGAAGATTCGGGAGCAAAATCCTCCAGACTCTTCTAAGGCGAAGGTTGAGACAGGTAAAGAGAAGTCTTCTCTAGACTTGACGGAAAATAGGGCTGGAGAGGAGAGCTCGACTTCAAATTCGGAAGGGAAGGGCAATTATCCACAAACATTTTGGGATGTCGCTATGAAGAGAATGGAGATGGATAAAGAGAGAGCAGGAGAAGAGCGTGCTCAGGAGAGCTCGGCTTCAAATTCGAAAGGGAAGAACAAGGCTCCACAAACGTTTTGGGACGTCGCTATGAAGAGAATGACTATGGAGAAGGAGAAAGCGGTAGAAGAGGGTGGTCCGGAGAGCGTTGAGATCAATGCAATGCCTCCACCACAAGCGAAGGGTAAAGGGAAGGCGGGAGAGGAGTCCGTGGAGAAGGCCAACCAACCGGTCAACAAGAAGCGCAAAGCCCCCCTCGTCGAGAAGATTTACGCATCTTCTATTTCAAAGAGACAGCGTCGCGGAACCTCGGATATCCGACCGCAAGCTCCACCGTCTCCTATCGCTTCTTCATCTACATCGACAATTCCGACGCCTTCACACTTTCAAGCTAGTCAAGCTCCAAAACCTACACCCGCTCCAAAACCTTCCATCCCACCCAAGACTCCCTCCCCACACCACGTCTTCTTCACCCCAGGCGTCCAAGTACGCTGCAGCACTGCCGTCGAAGAACGCACCCGCGTCGCCGGCTTCACACGCACTCAACAGGCTGTCCTTGCCACCTCCACGCCTAGTCTCAGCGTAACACCCGCGCACGGCAGCGGCCGCAAAGCAGTGAATACGCACACCTGGACAGTCACATATCCCGACGGCGATACTTCGACGTGGGAAGAACCGAAGCTGAAACCTGAGCCGCGGCCTGGGAAGTACCAAAACGGCATTGAAACTGGGTTGGGAATGCCGAGGGAGAAGGCTTTGATGGATTGGAAGACTATCTTGAATCCCCCGGTGGAGGACGAGCAAAGGGAGGTGGTGGCGGAGGGGGAAGGTCACGCGATTAGCCCGGAGGTTCCGGAGAGGCAGGGCACGAGGAGTGGGAAGTCGTATCTTTTGAGGCTTCGATAGATGTTACTATGGAGTTAGTAGAGCTTATTTAGAGGGATCTCAGTGCGTGTTGTTGAAAGTCTGAAGGCGCCTGCTCTTGTAGAACACGACAGACTCTGTACGTAGCAAATATCCAATTGTATGATCAGATGGCTTCATTACTATGGTGTGTGCGAGCTTTTGAGGGCGTAAGGGTAATCCGCTTCATCGGTCAGGCGTGGTCTATCGAAGCGTCATCTTCGGGGATTGGTGGCCTCTGTTCGGCGACGTCCTCACCGCATAGTAGAAGCGAGAAATATGCATCAATCGACCAACATCTCACAAACTTACCTGATCCAAACAACTGACTGGCAAATGGGAGTCCGCCACATGAACGAAACATCGATGCAAAAGCGACGAAGCGACAAAGCGCCGCCTCTTCTCACCCCCAACCAACCAACCCCACCCCCACCCCCCTCCCACCTTCCCCATCCGACGCACTCCCGCGGCGCAGGGCCCAAGCTCCTCCCCTGCACCACGTCACCACACTCTACTTCAAACCCCCCAGTCCCTTACTACCTCACACTAAGATTACTTTTTCACGATCCGACAAGCATGCCACCCCCACCAACGCCCAATCCAAACCCGCAAACGTTCTTCTCCACCGTGCTAAACCCCGCTGCGAACAACCCCCCTACCACAACCTCAACAACCACGCCACCGCGCCCCCATCCTCGACCTACAGCCTCAGGCGCGGCCACAACAACAGCACAACCACAACCCTTCACAGCTACCCAGCGCTCTCTCCAAGCTCGCGGAAAACCCTACGCCACCCCTGCAGCAGGCGAAGCCTACGAAACGCGGCAACAGCGCGAACAAGCCGCCAACATCCTCTCCTCCACAGAGCTCCTGCTATGGTATAGCGCAGCGAGGAACGAGGTAATTGTTTCCCCAACCACGATACAATTCCCTTTCAGAATCACCCAATTCCCCAACGCGCTTCCTCCCCCCATCCTCCATTATTACACCTCCAAATGCTAATCCACAACCAGAGCCTCTCCCAAACCCGGCACTACTTCCAAAACATCCTCCTCGGCCTGCCACCGCCCACCTCGCAATGGGTCGAAGAATACGACGTCCCGCCCGAACAGCGCGCTCGGACTAATGTTGGCGACGTTGCGATGAGTGGGAGTGGGAATAGTCCTGCGCGACCAGGCAAGGGGAAAGGGAAAGAGAGGGAGAGGGAACGGGAGAGGGGAAAGCGGAAGAGCTGATGGCTTGGCCATTGGAGTCCGGGTTTCTCTTGTATATGATGATGGCCTTCAGGGTCTTAGTATGATGTTACGACTTGATGAATTATGAGGGCGAGAAAAGTGCAAAAGTGGGTGCATGGCAGCATGGTGCGGCGTTTGGGTGGAAGTTCGATTCGAGATTGGAGCGTACGAGCATAGCAGCATGAACATGATACCCCCCACGTACTCTTTAGCACGCATTCACTTTGGTCGAGGCAATGAAGATTAAGTGGCTTTTTATCTTGATTCGAACATTGCGCTACATACTACTCTTTGCCATCACTTTTCAACGATACAAAAGCCATGCGTCTCATATACACATACTCGCAAACATCGAGCAGCAAATCAAAATTGAACCTCCAGGTTCAAGACCTCCCAACACGCCAAACAAGCGCAATACGTACAAGAAGAGTCGCCAAACAGACAACAAGTCAACTCTTCAACAGCTCCCGCTCAAAACAACATAACCACCTTACATCCCCTCCTCCATCCCAACATTGCGCCACCAAGGCTGCCCCGCCCCCTTCTCACTAAACATCTCCTCGGCATCACCGACCTGCCTGCGCTCACTGACCTCGAATCCGCCTGTACCAGCGCCGGTCTTAGCCTTCAATTTCAGCCTCATCGCTTTGAGCGCCAGCAGGGAATTCTTGTTCTTTCCATAGGCGCCGAATTTGTTATTGCCATCACTCGCCGGTCCTCGCGATGAGCGGATCATCTCGCTCGATGTCCACTCATCCCTCGTGACGGGTAATTGCTATTGCAGGGGCTCAGACGACGACGAGAGCCGGTTTAGGTGGAGGTAGACGTCGGTGCCGTAGCTGTGGATCATCAGTACACTCAATTAAGAAGTGGGGTTTGAGAGCACTCACCCTTCCATACTGATCAACTTTAGATCGCCGCCAAAGTACCGCGCGTAGAGCCGTGAGATGGGTAAGCCATAACCAAAGCCCGCCATAGGCGCTTTGAAATCGCTCTTGTTGAAATCCGGATCTAAACTTGGCGTCTGGTCTACCGTCGTGTACATGTACGTCCAGACGAGCGGGATCGAGCTTCGCGGTATGCCTCCTCCCTCGTCGCTAATTTTGATCGTAATGTCCTCTTTCCCTTCGGCGACAATGACCTTGGTGACGGGGAAATCCTCCTTGTCCTGGCCGCGGAACTCGACGACAGCGCGCAGCGAGTTCTTCAAAGTTTCGAATAGCATATGCGAAAGGTGGCCCGGGACGTACATGAACGATATGTCGTTGTTGCAGACGAGCTGCACCTTGGGAGCTTCGAAGAGGCCGTAGTGGTCTTCGCAGACGAAACGCGCATTTTCTATGGCTTCTTGTGCGAGCTCGCGGACGTTAGTCTTGGTGCAAATGATGCCGACGTAGTTGGGGTCCGAGTGTTTCCGCTGGTCGGTGAGGGCGATGTGCTGACCGATGAGCATGCGGATGCCGATGCGCGACATGTAGAAGCGGTCGAGGAAGGCCTGGATATTGTGATCAATTTGCATGCGTTGTTTCCTTCGCTTCCATTCTAGGATGCCCTGTGCGACGGTCGTGACGACGCTGTCGTGCCGCCTCTTGATCTTCTCCAGCGTTTCCGCGAACTTGGTGTTGTATGCACCGAGCTCTGGCGGCCAGTCGCCACCGTCGTCTGCCGCGGCGTAGTATCTCCGACTTGACGTTGAGCCCTTAATTTCTTTGCCGTGCCCACTCCCGTTGCCGTTCCCATTTAGGTCGGGCGCCGAGCGGTACTGGCCCTTAACGATGCTGGGGTTCTGTGTGGCCTTGCTCAGGGTACTCGGTGTCTTTGCAGGGCGTAGTAATCGGTCTTTAATGTCGGAGGGGAGTGTGGGTCGGGGTAGCTTCGTGAGCTCCTGTTGAGCATGAGTCAGAAGGCGTCGACAGTATGGGACGGGAGCGACGCGAGACTTACTTCGAAAGATTGTGCGTACCAGTCCCGCACGCGCTGGATCGAGGGCATCTCATTGAGGCCATCGGGGAGGTCATCGAGCTCCTGCACGCGGTGTGCTAACCGTATGGGCAGCTCTTCTGAGAGAAACTGTGACGCGCGGAAGAGGGTTCCAGTCGACGGCTTCTCGCCAAACTGCACCATCTGCCGTAGAGAAACACCTGCTCACGTGTCAGATAGAGCTCCTCCACATCTTCCACTTCATGCGTACCAGTCGCAGGAAATTTGCTATAGTGCTGCAGGCCCATTAGCACATGCTCACACCACACACGACGACAGCTCGCACCTTGATGGTATCCATCAGCTTCTCTGAGCGTTTCCACGACATGCTGCCAATTGAATCGGGCCACCCGGCCTCTGCGCTGCGACGACGCCAAAGTTTGTGTTATTGGGGGTATGCGGTTGCGAAATGCGTTGCGGAAGCGGTGTCGGTCCAGTCCGGTCGAGCTCCAGAAGCGGATTCCGTTCCCCGCTATGACGCTAGTCCAGAGCCCAGGCAAGCTAAACCGAGGTCCTGCACGCACGCGTCCGATGTCCCTTGAGAATGACAGACGTGAATGTAGAAATGGGTCTGAAGATGGAGCGGAGAGGCAGTGAAAGTGTGCGGTGTGCGGCGCCGTGTGTTATTGGCAGGCGCAGGGCAACTGGGCGTGGGGAGGACGGCGGAGGATGCTCCTTAGTCGAGTGACGAGATGATCATTCGTAGCCGGCCACTCCCCACACTTCATCAGCCTCTCCCGCCCCGTCTTCACGTGGAGTGCAGAAAAAGCCGCCCTGCTTGCGCAGAATCCGCGCAACTGACGCGACAATATTGTGTAATGCCCACGCTCGATAGCCTTTGCCATGTCACATGTTCCACCACATGCATCACGCCCGCTGTGTGACTGCGAAGCTTTCGAAGCTCCAGCCACAGACGAAGCCCATCCATGCATATGCTCGGCAAAGGAGCTGACCAAAGTTCCTAGTTTCCGCCGCGTCGTGCCTCGGAGCGCATCGGAAGCCTGGCTACTCTCCCCTGACAGCTTCCACAGCTCCGAGGTGCTCGCGTGAGTCGTCATCTTATTCACTCGACCTTGATTGGCTTAACCTTTGTCTTCGTAAATTTTGCCGTCCTAACATGTGGATTAGACTGTGGTGAATTTAGTCAAACAGCCGGCGCACATTTGCATACAGCAGGATCCGACCAAAAAAATGTAAGCCAATCCAACTGTGCGGAAGTTTTCTTAATTGTGCGGAAGTTTTCTTAACTGTGCGGAAATTTTGTTAGCTGTGCGGAAGTTTGCGAGTCTAATGCGTGGAATACTCGACCATTCCGACCCAGGTGCTCGAGGACGTTCTGACCACAAAAAAGCGTAGGATACCTAGCATATTCCCAGATGAGTTCGTTGACATTTTCGGGAAAATTCCAGGTCGGCTTTGTTTTACCTAATCATTCGTCTCTCGACCTAAAGGCGTGATGCAGTTCGCTGGATTGAACCCTTGCAAGCTGTGACGGGTACGAAAATACGAGTGACTGGACCGGAGACTCACTCAGCCCGCCCTTAGAAGCTGCAGACAGCCTCGGCGCTTTCATCACGCAGCCCATGCTGACCTTGGTCTACTGGGCGCGCTTCATATCCAATCGTTGCCCCGGATCTATTGAGTTGACAGGAGGCGGAAAGCGAAGCTGATTGGGAGAAGACTCCGCCTAGGAAGACCATATGCTAAGAAAAGGAAGACACGACTTTCCCGCTGTTGGGCTTTGAAGCTGCACGCCTCATAATGCCCAACGGTCATCTTTGAGAGGACAAGAACAGTCCAGGGAGGAAGAGCGGCCCAGGCTGCCAGTGAGATTCACGTTAGATGCTCTGCTGTCACACGTATCTCAACAGAAACGTTTGACTCTTTCTGGTCCTTGGGGCTAAACCCGTGTACAAGCTGGCCCAGGCGATTGCGGCACTACCAATCATTAACCTTATCTCCAGCCTCATTTTCCGGTGCAATGCCTCCCGTGTCCCGGATATCACCAGGCAAGGCAGACTTCCAAGGCAGTAGCCAAAATGCATGGCAAAGGAAAACTGCGCGGTATCGAAAATGCGCAAGTATGGCGAATATACAACCATATGTGTTGGGTTAGAAGTATAAATGGACGGGTTATTGTCTACCATTTTAGCTCTTCACGCAACTTCACACTTGTCTTATCCTCTACATGGCTACCTACGATCTAGGGCTCCTCCATGGTGGTATATGGAGGCAATGGGCAAATGCTGATGGTCAATCATACTTCCAGGACGTCTCCACTGGGAGTACGCAGTATGCGATACCCCAAGGATATGAGGCCCATTCCTCGGTATGGTCACCCTAGATCGCGCCAGGTCGGGCGACGCATCCTGTTATCAGCCTGTGCTAATTTACATCTTAGGATTCCTGGACATTAGATACCTCTAGCGGTTACAGCAAGTGGTAAGTTCCTCTCATCTTCTATCAATCTATCTTAGACATATACATATAGGACAAACACTCGAACTGGGCTTGTCACTCTTATAGACCCCGCACCAGCACCCGCCACATATCTAGACTTGGTGGACGTCAAAGCGCATCTCCACCTCGTTGAAACTGCTCCCGAATCTCACGAGGACTTGTACAGAAGGTTTATAATGGCAATCCTCCATTGGTTCTACACAAACACAGCCACGGAGCAGTATAGCATTACCCAGGAGGAGTCGCTAGGTGAAACATCACAAGGCGAATCAAGGGCAGATGCGATCGTGCTACGCATCTTTTGTCGTCCGGGAGGGAGCTTTTATGGGTACGAAATCCTCGTTGGCGAGAGCAAGAAGCTCGGCGAAGGATGGTTAGGAGCAGAAGATCAATTGAGTAGGCATTGCAGCGGTGTAAATATCGACTCGGGGCAAGTCTATGGCTTCGTCCATGTCGGATTGCATTTGCAGTTGTACAAAGCAGACAAGGGAGTACTCACACCACAGACTGGACGGTTGCACATGCGTAACGATGTCGCGGCAATCACCTCATGGTTTCAATGGATGAAGCAGAACCCACTCCCGACTCGTTAATTGAAAAGTCAGTGTATATTGAGAATGGAATAGTGTCGCTGAAACTATTGTTTGTTTCTTTTTCTGCTCGATATGAAAATAAAAATGTCGCTCGATTTTATTTTAGCAGAATACAATTGTTCTAGAGCTAGCTCATCTATTTTCGACCTTTATACACTATTCCGACATTTTTCTTATTAATCCAAAGTTGAGATTCGACAGGTGGCCCAGCGACGCGAAGTCTACACGTCTCCATCAAATAAATCTTCAGAGGACCATCCATCCAACGGAATGGTGATCCTACACCTAATAAGCAGCCAATTTGAGCGGCGAGTACTGTGCCTGCAGACGCATAGCTCAATATCATGTCCTGGACCTCGGTAGCCATCAATTGAAGGGGCGTTGAGATATAAGGAACGTAGGAGGCTGTAGCCCACAAAAGATAATCTAATGCCAAGGCCGATGGAGGTCCGACGCCGTGGTTTCCGTTGAAGAGCGGCTCTGGGGCAGTGTACTCTAATTTATCCGGACCTGTGGCACGACATAGCATAATGTGCCTAACCGACAAGACCATATAATGTCCCGGCTTTTGGAAAGAGCCTTCCGTTCGGGATTTTGTGTGTCCTCGGACCATTGATATTCCTTCCTGGATTGAGGAACAAACGACTACGTAGACATCTCCAACAAGGATGATATCGTCTTAAAATGGCTTCCACCATGGCAATTGGGTGATCCATACATAGCTATTACTCCCATGTCGCGACCCTGTCTCTTCGTGAACGTCAAATCTAAGTGTTGACAACCGGATAATGCCTCGTGCTAGTACCCGCAGAGTAATGTGGTTGTAGTCATTTCGAAGAATATACCTCCATTGGTGATTAAAATCACAGAAAATACGATGAGCAAATGCGCGGATTCTCGGCTCAACTTGAACTTGTGGTCTCCAGTAGGGTTTCGTCAAACCCGCCGTCGGGTCCAAAGGTGAAGGAACGGACGGCCCAAGGCACGTCATGTCAGCTAGAGTTACTGGACGGTTTCGAAGAAAGGCAAGTGATATCTGGTTGCGACGACAGCGATTGGTATGAAGTAGCGTGTCATTATCGATATCGAAGGTCCAAAGGCTTTTAAAGTCGATTTGTCGGGGATCTCCAAAGGGATTGACTGTATCATACACCTCTTTTTCGTTCCATTGGAATGGAAGGTCTTTGCGCAAGGCATCGAAGGTTGCATCTAGAAACGTTAACAGGAAGGCTATAGTGAGAGGTTAGCGGATCAGTTACCCTTTGTCAGATTGAGTAAGGTGCTAGAAAAGCGCTGCAGGTGCGCCTCATCATCGTCATGGGTCCTTCGGCCACCAAACAAAATCCGTGTTGTCTTGTAAGGGAGACCAGATTCTAGCGAAGAGGCTGGAGGTGCTAGAAGATAGGCTAGAACTTTGACTACCCCCTTGGCGAGGACTTAAGCTCTTGTTTGGCTGTAAGCGGATGATGGCCGGATATAAGAATTTCAAAATTTGTCCTGAAGCGCGAGACGGAAGTATCAGAATCCTTCCTTCCAGACACATACACCAGCCATGACCAGGCGCGCGAGGGCATTCTGTTCGGCCTATGATGAGGATGCTTCCGAGGCCACAGCCGTGACAGAAATCGTGCGTGTACGTGTGTGTCGTCCGAATTCGCTGCGCTTGGTCACGCTCGAGTGAGCGTATCGTGCTGAGGGCGCCCCGACTATCCTAGGAGGTAGTGCTAATGTGATCCGATGTACTTGCAAAGGACTGAAGCAGGCAGTACTATTAGCGGTGTGTGGAAACTGCAAGAGCATTCGGTAGTGTTGCAGCCCGTGCCGTCGCAGCCAGGCAAAAAAATGCAGGCATATAAGGCTGGTATCAGTAGCCGGTAGTAAAGCTAGAACGGGAAGTGCGCACTGGTGACAGAGCTGTGTACTATCCGCAGACAAGAACTAGAGTGAGTGGTCCTGAGTTGAGCGGAAGCGTTCACGGGCGATGCACAGTGATGAGCACCGAAAATGCCCAGCACGAAACAGCAGTGACAGCACCAACAGACGATGCCATTGAAGCGATCAACATATCAACAGATTGGGGCAAGCAGTGAGCTACTGCGCCTCATAGGCGCCAATTCACCGCAAGAAGTTCCATGAGAAAGAGGAGATTGTAAATTGTTCTTCTATGTGCCAACCAGTCCTAGACGAGTCCCATGCAGCAACAAGAATCGAAACAAACGCTCTAGCAAATTACACCAAACATATGTTACAAGGGATGCTCGGGCTGCGCAAAAAAAGCACGCACCCGCCGCCGTATTCATACGTCTATCATGACTGCTTGATGGTACACAAATCGAAAGGGAGGAGCAGTAGTTGTTCGAGGGTCGGGATAACGGATTGGAGGAATCGTCATGGCGGGACGAGGAGAGGGAGAGCGGATGCATTTACTTGGTCTCGTTCTGGAGGAAGGTGATGAGGTCGTTGCGGTCCTTGTTCTTTTTGAGGCCACCGAAGGCCATCTTGGTGCCGGGGATGTACTTCTTGGGGTTCTCTAGGTACTCGAACTGCGTGGAATTAGCATACTACGCGCAGCAATAAGCGGCATGACGTACCAATGATTCCTCGTTCCATGTAACGCCCTTCTGCTTGTTGGCATCGGTGTAGGAGAAGCCATCGACCTGGCCGGACTTGCGGCCAAAGAGACCGTGTAGCATGGGACCGATCTTGTTGCCCTCACCCTCCTTTAGGGTGTGGCACTGCGCGCATCGTGTCTGGGTGGTGTCAGAAAGGTTTCGGGGTTGGCCGCGGAGACCTCCGCGGAGGTCGGAAAAGCCGTTGGGCGCCCGGGGGAGGTCTGTCATACCTTAAAGAGGTTGGCACCCTTCTTAGCATCGCCTGTAATCATGTGTCAGCGTTGAGCTCAGGAAACCAAGAATTGTGAAGCCGGTGTTCCCGCCGAGCACACCTCGCCCAACCCCAAGCGCAAAGCCGCCACCGGGTGACAGTGGCCTCTGGAGCTGCCTGGAGACTGGTGGGATATCTACAGCCGTCTGCTGCTGCTCTAGAAACTCTCCGTCGACATGCGCAGGCTCAATGGGTGAGATAGGAGCGTGGCGACGTGAATGAGATCTGCGTGGCGTTCGCGGCTGAAGAAGAGAACGTACCCTTTTCGAAACCCATTGTGAGTGTGAGAAGAAGCTGGAGTGGCTGGATAAGAGGCGGGTAGTGATGGGGATGGAGTGATGGACTGGAAGTAGTGTTGTAGAGCGTGTAATGCAGAAGCAGGAAAAGTTGCGCAGGGAGAAGAAAAAGCCATCATCATTGCAGGTCACGTGTGGCCCGGGCGGGAATTAGCCACGCTTCGTGGCGCATGCGGCCAATCAGCGGGCGAAAGTTACAAAGAGCTTCGGGCAATCACGGAGCGACTAATAATCATGAACGCGCGCATATTTAATTAGCTGAGCTAGCCGTGCGTAAGTGGTTTTCCTTAGTGTAGTCTACCACGGTTTTTCCGGCACGGTAGTACTTGCAATCTTCGCAGCAACACGTGCAAGGTCGGCGTGATTGCCATAGACGAGCTACTTTGCCCTGCAGCCGCTTCGCCGATTGCATCATGCATCATGCTCCAACACCAAAATCCGGATCCTCCATCATTTGCCACTAACCTCACACGAGCTGCGGCTCTATCTGCATCCCTTCCTCGATTACCTAGCTGCTGCGAAGTCCTGTGGGAAGGTAACATTGAAGTAGCAGACATGTCTACCATTGTGGTCTGTCTATTGAGGGCCGTCTCGTTTCAGAAATCGTGCCCGGTATGTTCTCACCGTCAAGCTCCGGCTTCCAAGGTGCATGGAGGGCAACATGATATTGAATTACTTTACAAGGTCTAGCCATGGTCAAGTCATCTTTTCCCAAAGTCAGGTGACATGCCGACACGCGTAGTGTCGCCGTGGCGAAGCTAGTTCTGTTTCGCATAAGCGCTGGAGTCTGTGCACAATTAGGTACCCCGGCCCGGACTCGGACAACCGTGCCGCAGTCTTATACAGCAGCACATCGTGCGAACCTGTCAGTACCATGGACTCTCCACAAAATGAAATAAACGAAGACCTCGACGATGATCCCCCCAAACATGTTCACATTGTCACGAACGAAGACATGGTCGCCTTTCGGGAACATGAACGCCTGAACCCTGCCACCGGCCCAGATGTTTTCATCTCCCCACTAGGCGACGTGTCAGTTGATGGCTACCGAACCGACAGCACACCGCAAGAGAATGGCGTCAACGAGATTCGGGACGTCGTACAGATCCTTGAGAGCGCCGGTATACCGTGTTGTATGGTTGCCGAACCCGCATTGATATACTACGGAACTGGACGTATCATGATGGCAAGTCTAACGGTCCTTTCGGCGTATCAGGTGATTAACGTCCAGATATAGGAGTGGATTATGTGCGTCCCGACCGACCAAGTAGAAACTGCAGCTCAACTTTTCCGCGCGAAGCCCGAGAACTTCGAACCGTTCCGCCCCTCCGCACTCTCTAGGCCCCAAGGGATGGAGCATTTGTTTCCCCGTTTCAAATTCAGGGAGCTGCGATTGTTCTTCATCCTCATGTCCGCTCAAGCATGTCACATACCGTGCCGGCCAGAACACATTGAGTACAGCCAGATGGGCTTGCCATATCCCAAGCTCCCCGTCTACGTCCAAAGCCTTCTCGATACCAGAAATTTTGTGGATCTTGAAGATCTTATAGACGGCATGAACCTCACTCTCGATTGGGGCATTGAAAACTTGAATCTCGAAGGCAGCCTCGATGCAGATTGGGACGAGTGGAGGACCAAGCTTTTGACGGGCGGACTGGAGACAGAGGATCAGGTCTCTGCGTGGCGTGACAACCCCGAGAAACGGCTCGACGCTTGGATAAAGAGGGTGAGTGATGAAGCGAAGAAGATGCGACATGGTCATAAGTATTTGCCTCAGTATGAAACTAGGTTTTGGAGGCGGGGACAGAAGGACCCGAGGCAGAGGAAACGGGAGTACTGCTAGTTTTGCGAGCTTCCAGGAGTTCGCTGCTGAGTGCACTGCTCCTGTCACGAGCTACGCTTCTTAAATCATCTTTCCCAATACCGGCTTTGGTGCGTTTTACCTTATCTAATCCGCCATTTTGGGTGTCGACGTATCAGACGTAGACCTCAATAGATTTTTTCACAGACTTCACGCTAGGAAGTGCTAGCAAGTGGAACTTGCTTGCTCGCATCTGAACAAGGAATATGAACACATTATATACTTTCTTTTTCCAATGTGCACCCTGACTTTGCAAGGTTTTTGAACAACAAGGTCCCAGCTCTTGAGTCGATAATGGTACCTTTAGGAAAGCTAAGCCCGAAGTCTATAACGTATATTTGCAACCTCTGCATGTTGGAGCTTTACAAGCTCTAGCTGCGAAGAAGTGAGCTATAATGAGCCATCAACTGGTCCCCCAATCGCATGATGTAGCCTTGAGCCAGGAAATACTCAATATCGTCAAAATCCAGCTGACTTCGAATAGCCGCTACATCGCTGGCGAAATGATCAAGCAAGAACCTGATGTCTGCGAGGTCTCTTCCCAACATGCGAGAGGTGTAGTGCCTGAGCTTTGATTTCATCATGTAAAAGATGTCCAGACAATTAATGCTCCCAACTTGGCCGCTCACCACAACCTCGAGAGTGGCTATGTGTGGTGCTAAGGTCACTGGTGTTCCATTGGCGCCTTCTTGTTTTCAGCTGACTGCATCTCCATCTCACGGTGTCCACTTACCAGGCACCACAAGGTCGACTTCGATTGCTATGTCTTCGATACATCCATCATCTTGGAAGCTGGGTCCGGTGCGAACGAAGACTTTTATGACGCCATCAAGAAGCTTCGTATTGGGAATGACCAGCCTTCATTTACCTAATTAGCACCAGGAGCCCATTTTTGTTCGCACATTGTATCTTACCGTGGCTGTGGCTCAATCACACCCCACAGCTTCCTCATCGTGGCATCTGTCACCACGTCGATATCGCGTGTCGTGCGTCGGGACCCGCGACAGATCATCGCAAAGCCTCCGAAAGCTGCCCACGGAATGTCGTTGGTAGAGAAGAGTCGTTTGAGATAGGTGGCTGCCGCGAAGAGATGAATTGTGGGTGGTCCATTCGGGTCATTCTTGCGCTCTTCTTCGGAGTCGTAGTCGATCAAACTATACTTGGAAGCCATTTCGCTTGTCGGGGGATAATGAAGATCCCGGATGTTTTGAAGGAAGAGTAAGTACGGGGCTTCAATTTGATACAGTGAATGGTTGGAAGATATAGGAATCAACTTGGTGGTTTGTGGAGATGCTATTTGCTGCTAGCGGTGGGCGGGGCTCGTTCTTATAGTGCACAAGCCTTGCAGTAGTAATACGGAGCTACAAGATACACAGCCGCTCGAGAAACAATCAGTTCTTGCTTGAAATTGTTGCCTGATCCCCAACAGAGGCTGCAAGCGGGGAAACTACGGGATCTTACCAATGAACGGGAGGATGGGCAGTGACCAATAAACAGCCTCAACAATTGTCTTGGAACTTCTACTCTAGGCGCGCAGATAGCTCTGAGCTAGCCAGGTCGTCAGCTTTGCCGCAGCCACGTGCACCCTTCTGCACGGCGGTAATTGGGGTACAGTTTCAAAAATATGCAAAGTCCGATCGGATCAATAATGAATCTTGTTCGGTACTGTGCCTCTGACTATCTAACGTAAAAGCATTTCGAGCGCTAGGACTAAAACAACTTACCACCTTCAGCGTCTAAGCTGAACCGCTACTGGTAAACAGGGAATTTTTTGCATTTATTGCAAAAGGGAAGTCTCAATACGAACACAGGGCACCAATCAATTTGCATTCCTTCTTGATGCTTCTTTTGGATCCCGATTCATCTTAGAGCGGCACCCTCTAGCGCGAAGTACTAGAACCCGGCTGTTACGGGATACTACTTACTGGACCTGATCCCTGATCCGGGTGAGGGGAGGACATCTTGATGTAGGACGCCGAGGTAGTATTCAATTAGATCGAGCAAAGGAATCAACTGCCTTTGTATGGGTGTGATGTAAACCAATTCACAGAACCGGGTTCGGTGAATAACTAACGAGCCTGTGTAAACCAAAGGGTACAATTTGTATTGAAGTTTGACTACGAAGGGCCGTATGGGCTCCTTCGTTTGGCTATATACCCAAGAGTGATCAGCGTGATCAGCGTGATCAGCGTGATAAGTGTTGCTGAGCAGGACTGATCACTGAGCGCTCACCATGCTCAGTAACGCCAAGCCCTACCGAGCACTGGGCATGTCACGTGATTCTTTCTTAATCCTGCCGCGATACTGCAGTACTGTGCCACACAGTACTGTGTAGATATGAGATCGTAACACCGGCCGACAATTTTGTCCTCTGCTGACATAAGCGATGACTGTTCCATTTCAGCGGGATGCTCGAACGGCCGTACTTCGCCAGCGATCTATTCGCCAGTGAGGTGGACAAAAGAGGTCCAGCGAGTGCTGTCGTCGCGCACAAGCGGGTGTTTCAAGCGGAGTCACGTCCAGAGTGGCTCAATCCGGGTGGACCTTTTATTCTCGGCCATCCTTCAAGTTTAGATGTTGAGACTTTGAAAATAATTTCTAAGAGCAGTATTTAGCTAATAAAATTCGGTATTTTAGGGAAATAAAATATATGAGTACTTATTTAATAAGCCAAAGTTATTAGCTAGGCTTAGAAGCTCCATCTAGTTAGCCTTTAGCTCTTGCTCATTCGAGCGTAGCTTGCTTAGTTGATCGCAGTTTATGCGGTAACGTACCGGCGACCTCGGTTCATCCCATCCCACCAAAAGCAGCCCCGGCCTTGTCGCCGCCCGCCGCAGTACCGATGAATCAGATACCCGACATCCTGTACGCCGATCAGGACTGCACCACCTGGTTGATCGTTGGCGCGAGCAGAGGCATCGGCCTCGAGTTTGTGCGCCAGCTTCTTGCGAGACATGAGCGCATAATAGCCACGGCCCGCGAGCCCTTTGCTGCCCATGCGAGTGCTCTGTGGGGGCAGGCTGGCAGCGATCATGGGCGGTGTCAGATGTACATTGTTGATATATTGAGTGAGGAAAGCATTGTTGTATGTTTTTCGTCGTTGCTAACGTAGACGTCATTGTTGCTGCTGACTCGTGCGGGCAGAAATTCGTCGCCCAGTTGACCACAATACCGAACCTTAAGATTGACTATGTCGTCTTGAATGCTGGAGTGCTAAGGTATCCTAATGTAGGTTATAATCATTATAGCCATGGTCTAGCTGACTTTGGTAGAGAGCGACTGAGCTGTACGTTTGGCCAGCTCCCCGACACTTTGCTATGCGCTATGTGCTCTAGTACATATATGCAGCACAGGTGCATGAAAGCTGACCGTCGACCCAGTTCTTTTGACGAGTTTGCATTCCACCTCCACACCAACACCATCGGGCCCATCATCACAGCCCAGAAACTGCTCCAAACCAACATCCCCATCGGCACCATCGTCTTCATGTCCAGCGACTCAGGCTCCCAAGGCAACTTCCGTGAGATGGAAGATGGCTTCGCCGCGTACGCCGCGTCCAAGGCTGCCCTGAACATGGCGGTGCGGCACATGGCCGCGGAGCTTAAACGCAAGGACGACGACACAATACTCATCGCCATGCATCCGGGTGAGGTCCAAACGTAAGTCCCAGTCGTACGAAGAAGTTTCGGGCAGCGTATCTAACCAGAGGCAGTGACATGGCAAACATCAATGTGCCTTGGGACGTCCAGGGCATCATCACGCCCGAAGAGTCCGTCTCCAAAATGATGAATGTGATCCAAAGCAGAGGCATACAACACAGTGGCACATTTTGGACATGGGAAGGTAAACCATACGTATGGTGAACGGTCATGTGCATTGAGGAGTCTGGAGACAGTCAAGATGTTGCAGTGAGTAGAACGACGAGCTTGGTCCTATGCTATTCCGTACATCTGCCCTTGAATTATACCCCATTATCATCTTATACGCGTCTCCTTACTTGGCTTTGCAATCACTCGATCTCGCCGAATGCTCGGCGCAGGGCATCCGTATCCTGAATACTATTAGTCGAATCTTTACACCCAAGTCTGCACGGTGCACTTACCCAGTCTGCGCGATCCTTTCCCGAGGGCAACTCGTATGCAACCAGCACACCTTTCTTCCGTTTCCCTTGCTGAACTTCCGATGCGTCGAGCTTCAGGGACCCCTTCGAGAACCAGGCAGCATGTTGCAAGCCATGTTTCCCTACCAGGGAAATACGACTTACCCCGCGTCCCTCTCCGACACACCTCCCGCGAGCCTTCGCGCCGGCCTTCCGGTCTTTTTGCTGCGGCGCCATCGCATTGGGTCTATGCATTCTCGCATGCATCCTCTTTTCGCTGCGCGAATCATGCTCCCCACCTACGCCCAATTTGAACTTTGAGCCTACTGCCGTTGCAGTCACCATGGCTTCATCCACTTCACGAAATGGACAGAGTGATAGTGGACACTTCGGATCATGATCCCCAATATTAGGCGGCCGGCTAACCCACTGAACCCACGTGTTGAGCGAGTGCACGAATCGGCAAACGATACGCCTGTGGGTATGTCTGGACTGCCGGGGTCGGCAAATGCCCTTGTGGTACCAGTGGAAGCATATACCGAGAGTTTGTGGATTGGTACGTGGGTCGAGTGGCGGTTGGCGAGCTGGAGTGGGTTGGTGGATCACAACGGTTTGGTGGTTAGAGTCACGCTTTGCTTGCTGAGGTTGAGTTGGTTTTGGAGGGAGCGTGTATTTGGACACTTTTCCGGGCCTCTTCGTGGGCTGATTCAAGCGTAGGCGTTTGTTGGGTGGCATTTGGGAGGGGCGGGATTGTGTGTTGCGTCGTTTGCGGTTCACAATGGTGCCGGGGTGGCTGATGGAAGTTATGGGTTCCACTTCAACCTCATCTTCCTCGATCCCATCTTCGTTCTCAGAGGGTTCGTGTGGTACAAACGGAGATGAGGATGGCGCGAGAGTCGTCGAATCGGAAGACGATACCGACGAGGACCAAGAGGAAGAAGAGTCTGAGGAGATGGCGATGATTTCGATCGGCCCTTGCGTGAGGCTTTTGGCTTGGCTGGCGACATCTTCGGAGTTGCTGTCTGATGAGGAGTCTGAGAATGCTGAGTCTGAGTCGGAAGAGCTTCCAAGGGTGGAAGATGAGCTTTGCCAAGCAGCGTGAGTATCACCGCGTCGCTCAATCCTATGCACCCTGCCAATTCCTGCCCCATCGCTTATCCCCATATTCCCATACTTGCCCAATTCCACCTCCTCATCAACCTTGTTCATTACTCCTCTCTCCTCCTCTTTCTCCCTCTCTTTCTTCCTGGCCTCCGCCAACTCCACCAAATCTTTCCTTAACGGACACAACGGCAAACTACAATCCTGCCAATGCACAAATCCCGGCGGAATGCCAATCGGCCACGTGATACGCGTTTTATGTTGGCGGTCGCAGCGGGAGCCGAGCCGGCAGTCGCCGTGGTACCAGAAGAAGCAGGTTTCTTTGGGGGTGTTTGGGTTTGTGAGGGCGGCGGTGGAGGATGGTGGGCATGTGAGTGGGGACGGGGAGACAGAGGGGGAATGGGAATGGGAAGGGGTGAGGGTATGTGTGGTTGGAGTTAGTGTTTGGGGCTGAATTGTGGTGGCTATGTTCCTTGTGCGTGCTGTGAGGGTTGGGGTGACAGCGGAATGGTGTTGGTAGGGGTAAGAAACAGGTAGAGGTACGCCCTCTGCATCGCGCAACTGCTTGTGTACATGCGAGAAACTTGATGATGCGATAGCCTCGGGCTTGTGAGAGGTGAAGTTACCCCATAACTCGGGACAGCCGCAGACGCCGTCGTGGTGGGCTATGAGCAAGGCTGTGCGGAGGTCCATTCTCGGGTGTTGCTTGGTCGAAGTGCGATATGTGTTTAGTGGAGGTTTGTGGGTGGAGAAGTTATATGGTGGAGGCGAGAAGCGGAGGGGGGGGGGATTCGTTGTAAAAGAGCGAAGACAAGGGGTGCAATGATGGTGTTGGTAATGGTGGCAGCGAGGAGGGTGAGAGCGTAGTGATATTGGGTAAAAGCGATCGAATTCTCGAGACGCCGGTGTACGATTGATTCAGGGAGGCCTTGGTAGTGAGTGGAAGCGAGTCAGAAAAGTAGAGCACTTTGAACAAAGTGCGAAAGTGAGAAGGAAGAACATATATTAAATCTACCCACACAACAAGCTCCCCTACCACGTCCACAGCCGAGAAACTACACTTGAAGCAACCTTGAACGATACCCAAGAACCCACCCCCACAACCCCCAAAAATATACCCAAAGCCTTCAAATTCCTCATCTCAATGCTGTTACTCCTCAACTTAATCTCCTTCAGGTCGCCCATCTCAGTCACAGTCTCGTACTGAGGGACGTACTTGAAGTCGAAAGTTGTCTCTATACCCGCCAGCCCCCACTTCGCCTCCACAATAACCGCGTAAAAGATGCGTTTCAGTCGGTCGATGTGGCCACGGTCGAAATAAGGTACGGCACGGTAGAAATAGCATAGACCCATAAAGAAGATGCACTGTCCCACCATAAGTGCCGAGTAGTAGATAGAGACGCGGGGCAGTCCTAGTGCGTCGCCGAGATCGTTGCCGTTGAGCCAGCGGGCGGAGGCGATCAGCATGTCTGGGGAGACGTAGGTTGGTGGCTGGCCTTCAAGGCAGTGGATTATGTTGTTTGCGAGGACCTTGGACATGTCGGAAGGATGCACCTCGTTATGTAGCAGCGTTTCCATGATCGCTTTTGCCTTTGCGGTCGACTCAAAGTGCTCGGTTGGCGTGCCAAGAAGATATCCGATATATCGCCACAACGCAACGTAATCTTCCTTTTCCCGTTCGCGGAGGAAGATACCCTGACGTGGAAAGCTTACCCATATCAATGTTGCGCAGAAGGTGCCAATGGTAGCGATCTGGTCGAGATCGTTCACGGGAACGCCCCATTCGGCGACGTTGAAGTAGCTGGGTCGTTGTTCAGCGAGCTTCATTATGCGCTGGCGAACTGCGGCGTGAAGGAGGCGGACGCGCACCGAGGATGCGTGGCCGGCGCCACCGGGTTTTATGGATTCTAGAGACTTAGTGCACTGGAGTATGTGCTGTGTTGTCTCGAACAATCTCTTTCGTGCCACTTTGGTATTGAAACCACCTGTGCGGGCTAATGTCTCGACCACCCGCGCTGCACCCATGCCGCCTAGTAGAGATTGATATGTCAGACCGGTCAAGGCGGGTCCGCCGTAGCGGTAGAAAACATCTTGTCCTCGTTCAATTTGCGCCCAGTCCACCCATGATGGCACGGTGTTGACTTCTGTCCAGAGCTCATGGAGTTTCGGGTCCGAAGCTTGGTTGTCTCGGAGCAAGATGTATAAATCTCGTTGCGGTACAGGCAATTTTTCCTTCTTTTCAGTCTCTGTTTCTTTGAGTGGGGCTTGTTGGTCGGTGTTGTTTCGTGGCAAAGTTCCGGTGGCCGGTGGCGAAATGGCGTTGAGACGATTTAGACAGTCTTCGGCGAGAACGTCGTAGGAATGCTTGAGTGGCTCTGCTTGCTCGGTTGTAAGATGCTGGTCGGTCCATTCGAATTCGTAGCCCCAGCAGCTGTGGCTGTTAGTATCATCCTTTTCGGGGTTTCTATGCACGTACTATTTGGTATCGGCAGTACGTCGACGAAACGGATTGGGTATAGCCATGGTGTAATTCAACAACGGCCACAGATCCGGTGGTAAGGAAGAAAGGGCAAACCGGTCAGACAAAGAGAGTGTAACGGACTAAGGTCCTGCGTAGTTTCAGCAGTAGTCGTCACAAGATACCGAGGCGCTAGGCCCAGAGAATAGATCGGCTAGGACCTTGCCGGTGCAATGCAAGGCGATAAAGTCATGGTGTACATCTCTAAGCACCACGCAGAAAGATGGCTAAGGGTCCTTATCCGTGTGGGAATATCAGCGAGTTCTAACTCGTGAATGGTGATCGATGTTGCATCCAATGACGCAGCTGATTTGTAGCGCTTGTGGGGCGTGGCGCTAACGGCTGGGCCCGTGCGTGATATTTTCTATGTCGAAGATTGAACTCCCCTTTTCCGCGCGACAACCGCAGCCATGAAATGCAACGCCTGTTCACGGAATACGCTTAGTCTATTCATCCGTTCTTTCACCAAACTTGATACCCCAGCACTGTCCCGCCTCACGCCCGTCCGATCCTCGCAATCGTCGCGACTCTTCTCCGCCGCTCGCCGTCTACAAGTCGATCAGACGCGAGTAGAACCACCGAAGCCTTTCGCTACAAACAGCCCGCCACGAGATGCGCTCGATGACGAACTGCCAAAGGAACGGCCCTCGTGGCAGATCCACAAAGAGAAGATGAAGGAGAAACTCAACGGAGAAGCCTGGAACCCGCGCAAGAAGCTCTCCCCCGACACCATGGAAGGCATACGCCATCTCCACCAAACCCAGCCCGAGAAGTTCACGACCGCTCTTCTCGCCCAACACTTCAAAGTCTCCCCGGAGGCCATCCGCCGCATTTTGAAGAGTAAATGGCAGCCCTCCGATGCAGAGGCCGAGGACAGACTCCAGCGATGGGACAAGCGCGGCGAGAAAATATGGTCGAACTTGGTGGAGCTGGGGATCAAGCCGCCGAAGAAGTGGAGGGAGATGGGTGTTGGGCGGGCCACGGGTGGTGAGAAACCGAGGTGGAAGTCGAGCGTAGGGAGGAATATGGTGCCCGTGCACGACAGCGTCACTATTGACGAGAACGCTGAGGATCTTATCCCTACCGTTGATGGGACGGTGCATACGAAACGGCCCAGGTGGGAAGACAGACCGCTGTCGGATCGTTTGGGGGTGTGATTGGGCAGGCGACCAATTTGCGACAGTATATACCTTCACGGCGTGGAAGCCTTTGTGGAGCATCATGCGACAGCATTTTGTAAGGTTTCGAGGCACTTTCAGCCTAGTTTGAAGGCCGTCGTGACGAAGCTATAGCTAGGAATGGCTATCAACTCGGCAAAACGATAGGCAACCTCTTTCGCCGCGACCATACAATTGGCACGGTCGATCGCCATCTCAGCTCCCCTTGAGATACAGATTCTCAGTCGCACTAACAGCATGCGAAGACGATAGCATCAAAAGACGCGTCACCAAGCGAACCACATTCAAGGGGAAGCACACGAAGTGCTAATCATCTGGTACTGGTTGCTACAGGTTTAATTACCCATCCTTACTCCAATACTCCCCGAGTGAATTGGGACAAAAGCAATACAACAATATAACAGTGTATCTTAATCTTGGTATGTCATTCTTAATCCATCCTATTCATGTCTTAGATCACACCCACTCTCTACACGACAGCAACACCATAACCCATGGTATGCTTCCTATGATGCTTCTCGCGCTGGATGGTATCGAGTCTGTCTGTTGTATGCTTCTTCGTCCCATGCGGCTGGTGCGCCAAGTCATTTTGCTCCTCACCAGCCTTTGGTGCAACTTCACTCCGCCCAGTTTGCACACCCACACTGGCCCTAGACTCCGGAGACGTAGGCATAGCTCCTTCGGTCAGGGCGCCGTAGTAGCCCTCGAAGGACTCGTTGGCCGACTCGTGGTGGTCGTGCGCGAGTCTCTTGATAGTTTGCCAGCCCTTGTCGAGTGGGGAGGAGGGACGGTGTGGCGGTGGGACTGGGGAGTCGTCTTTTGGAACGCCAACGACTTCGATTGCGTGGTGCAAGTAAATGGGGTCTTCGTGGCGATGGTGGTGTTTCTTCTCGTACTGGGCTTCTTCGTTCTGTACGCTTTTCTCGAGTGGATGCACGAGCTTGTAAAGTAGGGTGTGGTGGTGCGATTCGGCAGGTGGTGTAGGGAGCTGTTGTGTTGTGGTTGGGGCAGTTGAGGCTTGATCGATTGAGGCCGATGGTGGCTTGGCTGACTCAACTGGAGGTTCCAGTGGAGCTGCGGAATCAACGGAGTCTCGTTGAGTTTCTTCGGGATAGGCTTTTACGTGGTAGTGCACGAGCTTGTCGAGGACCTTGGAGATGGTCATGGCGGGCTTTGACGAAGTGATCTTTGAAGGGAAGTTGTGGTGCTTGTTGGTATGTGATTTGGTGTGCTGTTGATGGTTTGCATCTCTTTTCCACGGAGCTGAGGCCATCTCTTTATACAGCGATTTCTTCCTCCTGAGTCTTTCCACAGCCATCATACCACCACTCTTGGCCACGCATACCAAGCTCTCGCAAGCCCTCACCAACGCATCTGACCGCTCCAGACTTTCCAGCGCGCGCTGCGAGCGATCGAATCAGACTCCGCCACCCTGCCTGACAGAAATCTCTCACGCCACACTGGAATAGAGATCTGCTGACTGGTTGCAGCCGAGGAAAGATGGTGATGGTGGTGGTGTGACAAGATCGTATAAAGCGCGCTAAGGCCGTTCTAGGTGTAAACGAAAGCTTATGGAAGATGATTGGCTGGGTGCGCGGATGAAGGAGGAAATAATATGTATATGGTGGTCAGGTCATGGATCACGCAACAGTCGGGGTAGGTGGCCGGACAATTTGTGTAGAAGTGTACTTCGCAGTAATCTGCTTCCCCGGTAAATCACTGTCAAGTGTAGCGTAATCCAGGGCCTACTACAGACGCTCTTCAGATACCATAAAATGAAGTGCAAGCCATACCCTGATCCACCCCTTCCTCTCGCATTCTGCCAATTGCGCAAAGGGAGTCTTGCCAAAAGCGTTCCGATCCTCCTCGCTCGGGTCGTCGAACAAGTCCGATACGTCGATACTCTCGGATTGCCTATTCCACCAATTCTCCCCAAGGGCCAGCACCTGAAAATGCACCTCACGACGCTTCAGTATCTTGATGGTGGGTGCAATCTCCCGATATTCAACGTGGGTCCAGCCGTACGACTTGGTGTTTGTTAGTCGAAGGGTGACGTGCTCAAGGTGTGGTACGTCGAGAAGGCCTGCGAGTTGGCCCTTTTCTCCTAGACCACTTTCTAATGGGGTCTTTTGGCGTTCCTGGTAGGGTTGTTTTACTTTCTTGGGTAGGGGACGGCCTTGCTCGAAGTCGAGGTATGTTGGACGGCAGAGATATCTGCCTGGGAAGGTGATGATCAAGTGGCGGAGAAAAGTTTGACTAGGCTTGATGGTGCTACCGAAGTGGTCGGTGTGTAAGAAATGCGAGAGGTAGTTATACCTCATCTGGGAAGGTTTATTGGTCAGGATTGTATTTCTTTATGTGCAGCACCTCGGAGGATGTTGGCGCACACTGGTACACTCACCTTTGTCCCGCTCTGCGCAATTATGTTGAACGTGTTCGCAAAATACAGCACTTGTGTCGCTTCGGTGGCGATAACTGGATCGACCACGGAGGCGTTCAGGTACATGTACGGATCTCGCGGGAACAAATCGCGGGCAATCTCGTCTCGCGCGTACATGAGATTCTCGACACCACGACGACTCGTGTACAGAAGGGCGTAAATCAGATCCCTGACTAGCCGCAAACATGGGTCAGTAGTTACTTCGGGGGCGGCATCCGCACTTCATGAAACACTTACGCTCTCGTGGTAATACAAAGAGCTTCCTCGATTCTTCTCTTAAGACTAGCGCGATTTTGGGCCATTTATTCCTCAGTAGCTGCAACAACTCGACGGCCTCTTGCCTGGTATCGACTGTGCTTTCCAACTCGAACCGTTGCCTCGTCCGAAGATAGCGGAGGCGTCTGTACTCGGACGAAAATGTGGTTGTGGGGTCTTTTCGAAACTGTTCGTCATATTTTGCGATATCAAACTCGAGTTTCGCGATGTTGTCGTAGTGGTACTTTGACAGCTCCATCCGGTGGGCGCGGAAGGTGTGGCGTATAGAAGCGTCTACACTGGCCATATTGGATCGGTTGGTGTTATAATCGAAGACTCGACTATACGTTTGATAAAAATAAATGGTTAAGATACCAGTGTAGTGTATGCGGAAGCCTTCAAGCCGTGTGTAGAGATTCCAGTCGAAAGATCCTAATAGAAAATCGGCAAAGTTCCTCGACATATGTAGTAGTATGTCAGGTCATGTTGAGTCATACATGGGGGCTGCACATCCCGAATGCTTCGCACCAGAAACCAGAAATCAGAAACGATGGCTGCCACTAAGTGATGAGCCCTAAAGGAGGGCGTATCGCCCTTTTGTGCGACGCTACATGTTGAGCCGAATCGCTTCCTTGTAGATGAATGAGCTCGCGGCTCGAGACGCCATTGCATGTGGGTCGATCTGTTGCCTTGGCCTCGTGGCTGACGCCGTTAAGCTACGCCACACTTGTTTGTCACTCCTTAGATAGCAAGAGTCTTGCAGTGCAGCCACTGCGAATGTTCAAGATATCGGGAAGAGCTCAAGGGACGTGATCACAGGCGTTTAGGCTGATTAGAGAAGCCTCGGTGATCAAATACGGTTAGCGTAGTCGACATTCATCCTTTGCTGACTGCCTCCCCGCAATCGTTGCCTTCATCACCACGTGTTTCATCCCGGGCAATAAATCCACAAAGCAAGCCAATCGCAACAACAAGTCGTCGTTAGCTTCGCATACTTGGTATCGATCCCCTTGTCAAACAACCTCGTTTCAGCAAAGCCCCAGACAGCCAACAGTGCTTCGAGTTTGAGCCGAGGCACCGCGTCTTTCTCACATCAGTGGCAGCCTACCATGCCCTTTTATCTCGACATACTTTGGTCTATCTCACTCTACGCTGATTTGCGTAATACGCGTCTTCATATAAACCATCATTCTTAAAAGCCCACAGCAGGGTCCAGCCATGGAGGTTACATCAGTCAACATCCTTTTCGTTTCCTTGTGCGAGTCTGCATTCGCCTTCTACCTAGTTCCTCAACTTTTTCCCCAAAGCTCTCTTGCTTCCTTCATCGCCAAATCTCTTCTACTCAATCTGAGCATCTATGGCTTGTACCACCTCGTCGTCTACCCTTTCTTTCGCAGTCCCCTCCGCCACTTGCCACATCCAAAATATGGCGGCTGGCCTATTGTTGACCATGGTATGGTCATGTTCGAGCGGCCTTCTGGCGCTGCACATCTGAGATTCACAAAGGAGATAGTCAATGACGGGCTCATACGCTGGCGCGGCTTCTTCCACATCGAGCGCTTGCTTGTGACTACTCCGGCCGCCATAGCAGACGTTCTCGTCCACAACAGCTACGATTTCGAGAAGCCAACATGGACTCGAAACTTCCTGCGAACTTTCCTCGGCGACGGACTGTTAGTAACCGAAGGCGACGAGCACAAGCATCAACGCAAACACATCATGCCCGCCTTTCACTTCCGCAACATCAAAAATCTATACCCGTTCTTCTGGCTAAAGTCCATGGAGTTATGCACATGCATCAAGATGGAGCTGCAGGGTAACTCCGATGGCGTTATCGACATCGGACACTTCTCTACTCAAGTCGCTATGGATATCATCGGCCTGGCTGGACTCGGTCGTGACATCGGATCACTTCGAAACGACGACGACGAGCTGATTAAGAACTACGAAGAGATCCTCCAGCCCACACTCGAAAGATTCGCATACTTTGTCCTGCATTTGCTGCTTCCCCCGCGGCTCATCAGAGCCCTACCCTGGACGGTTACTGAAAGCGTTGAGAGAACGACTTCGAATCTGAAAAGGATCTGTGCAGAATTTGTTACAGAGAAGAAGAGTAGGATGAAGTTTGAGAGCCAGGAGAGTGTGGATATCTTAAGCATCTTGCTGAGGTCCAATGACTTCTCGGATGACACCCTAGTGGATCAACTGTTAACGTTTTTAGCGGCCGGGTGAGTACCCCTTTTCTTTTGTGCACTTCCTTGATGGTATGTGCGGTGCATGAACGCTTTACTTCTCAACAATAGATGTGCATGAACAAGGTTGGATTGCTGACGCATCGCAGGCACGAAACAACTTCTTCCACGTTAACATGGGCAACACATCTCCTCGCCACTCATCCTGAGATACAGACTCGTCTACGAGCCGAGATATACGAGAACATACCCGACCCGAAACTACTCTCAGGCCCCTTGTTTGATATTCCCGGACTGCTCGAATCACTGCCGTACCTTAACGCCGTTTGCAAGGAAGTCTTGCGCCTCTACCCTACTATTCCTCTTTCCGCGCGCAACGCCATACGCGATACCACCGTCATAGGCCAATTTGTCCCGAAAGGCACTCTCGTCTTCGTCGTGCCGTGGGCCACGAACCGTGATCCGAAGCTTTGGGGTCCGGATGCGGAGGCGTTCCGTCCGGAACGCTGGCTCGATACTCCGAATGGAGGCGCAGACAGCAACTACGCCTTTCTCACATTCTTCCACGGGCCTAGAGGCTGCATAGGCCAGAACTTCGCGCGTGCTGAGTTGAGGGCCCTTGTAGCGGCTTTCGTGGGTGAGTTTGAAATGCGCATGGCGGACCCTAATGAGAAGATTCGTGTTGGCGGCACTATTACTAGTAAGCCGGTTGATGGAATGAGGTTGAGCTTGACGCCGGCGGTGCGAGGAAGCGAATCAGCTGTAGAGATGTAAGATTTGTCGGACCGTGGTAAGTGTGCGCATAGCGTTCATAGTCTGTGTTCTAATTGAGGAACAGCTCGATGGATTGATATTAATCGGTATCATCTCGCAGTCTGAATTTGCAATAATCTTCTTCGCAATATTGCCCTAGTGCCTATCGCCCTCAACGTAGACATTTGCAGAAGAAAAGTTTAGCTGTAATCGTGGCACTTTGCTTGACACGATCTGCAATTATCTTTTCTTGTGACCGCAACTTCGGTGTTCGCTACTAGCGATCGATTTTCAGCTTGTTTTTCGCTATGGACTGCGAACGTTTCGGACCAAGACTGCGGTCTAGGAACGATGAAATCCGGTTTCTTTTGCCGGCTAGGAACTTATCTTTCAAGACCTTGCACGGAGAGCGCTTGTCCGGGTATATGTGGTCACGCCGCCGGACGCTGGCGCGGGAAGCAACTACACCGCAAGCCATGCCCCCGTCCCTCAACTTTCCAAGATCGTGGAAGCCGACCCAGCATCGTATGAAAGTGTGCGCTGGTCACTGATAGCTAGGTTAAGGAACACATCGGAATTTATCCGTAAGGCTCGCTTACCGTTCCCCGTCACCGCAACATCTCCTGGCATACGAAAGGTATTCTGGCAGCGGTTCTGGTAGCGATTCTGGTAGCGACTCTGCGGGAGTCTCACTCAGTAGGACACCTGACGGAACGGAATCCATATGACGGACTTGATCATGCGGAGTAGCAGGCTAAAGTCAGTGCACACATTGACTGCAGGCAGCCAAAACCCCCTTACCTCTATCCTTCTTTGTATTTCATAAAATTTGTTGCGAACCTAAAACTTATCCTCCATCACTTACACATTTACTACCGCACTGCGCCTGCTATACCAATTTGTTCTGCCGCCATGCGTCTTTTATCCCCATTCGTCTTCAAGACGACAGCAGTCTACGGCTTGCTTGCCGTTACTTATGCCTTCCCGACATCTATCGGACCCAAGGATGCCAACTTCGCTCTGGAACGACGTAAACCTTGTTGCGGCGGCGGCCGCAAGAGTCCAACTTCCAACACAAACAATCCATCGGGAAACCCGTTAGATAATTCCCCAGCAACTCCCCTGAGTCCAATAAGTCAACAACCGGGACGCCAGCCTGGTATGACAACGGGCCAGCCTAGTAGATTGACCGGTGCTGGCAACACCGCGACCGGCTCGAAAGGTAGAAAAACGACTCCCAAAGAACGAGGCGAGCGTCGGATTCAAGCACTTAGCGACAAGATGAACGAGCGAGAACCCAGCTCGTCAACGTTCAAAGACTACGACTCTAAGATTGGAAAGTATTCAATGTTTCCGGCCAATCCGCCTGCAGAGATAAAGCCAGGGCAAAAAATTGAGATCTTCGGCAAACCAAACCACGACCCGACCAATCCTGAAATAAATCTGTTACCGGCATGGTCGGCTACAATTGACGGCCCAAATACAATGACACGTACTTCCGAATTTCGGACAGGCGGAGGAGGTCTCTTCAAGGCTGAAGATTATTATGATGGAATCCCGATCAAAGAGCGCGTCTTCACCTCAGACCACATTGCTAAGACGTGGGAGAACTACGGGGGCCAAAAACCCATGACAACAAACAAGGTGTCTGAGATCGCTAATGAAGATTTGAATATGAAACTCAACGAATGGGCGGGCACCAAAGGCACACCGACCGAGATGGCCATTGGCCCCCGGGATCCTGAGTGGCCCGAAGTCATGGGAAGCTCGGTAGGGTCGCCACTTGCCAAAGCGTTAACAGATCATCCGCAATTTTTCACAATCACGTACCTACTGGAGTGGAATTCACGAGGACAGGCAACGGGATGTGGAACGCAGCCTTTGACCTTGCACCACGCCCGCCACCTTCTCTGGCTAGTACTAGCGGCAAGTAGATAGATGCGAGATCATAAGGCTGTGCCGAGAAATGCGGTCAGTGAGTCGGGAGTATTGTTTTGAACGTTTTCTATGTGTCTGAGACTGGCGCTTGTCGATCTTAATTCTTAGTTTACGAAAGAGTTTGTAAACTAAACCACGGCTATTAACGATCTATCTATGGGATGATGGGTTGCCTAAATCCTAAAATGGACCCCGTTCAGTGCGGGGCACGACGCCCTGCTGTGCCGCCACACTCCGCCCACGATCAGACCAACCCGTAACCCGTAACGCTTCATCTACATCGCTTCACACGCAGACTCTCACCAAGCAAATACAAGAAAACCTTCAGTTGACTTCGAACTATCTGGCATGCAGCTCCTCGATCTACCGCTGGACTGCTTCCGGTACTTGATGGCGGTCATCGCTCGCGATTTCGACTACCACGAGAATGTTCACGAGTTTATACGCCTGCGCTTTGTCAACCGTATGTTCGCTCAATGATACCCCAGCTTCCAAAAAGTTAACAAATACGGCTAGGTGTCTTGGAAGCAGAGGTTCTACGGACACTAGCGACGCCGGCCTTCTACAAATGGAACTTATCTGTTCGCAGTCTGGATACGACCACGTTCTTTGAAAAAGGCAGGGGATCATTCCCTCTTTGTACCGAACAGTGCCCTGTCTCTTCTGGCTATCCGGATTTCGTCGCAGCTTATCTCTACTTGAAACCGCACATGAATTCACAAACACCCTGGAACGCGAACTTTTCAAGCGCGCTGAATCGCATTGTCGATGAGATCCTGATCGAGGACGATCTTGACGTCGACGACAAATCCCGACCAGACGTTATGAGGAGCCTATGCCGCCACAGATTCGAAATGAAAAGATGGAGGAAAGGGTCAGATTTCCTTTTCTGCCTCTTCCCAGAATCGCCGTCGCATTTTTTGAGCAGAGCAGAGACGTTGGAGTTCAACACCATGCTTGCCAATATACTTCTTGGGAGACGCACAACACTGAACGATCCACATACTAGCCATGAGATCTTGACGCGCACAAGCCCCATATTTGGTACGCCGTTGGAGGTCTGTATTAAGAGTGGTCAGGTCAAGCTGGCCGCTTCTCTTCTCGAAACAACCGGAATCGATTTGAACAACGAGTCTTTCCAGATCTTGGAGATCGCGATTGAGTGCGAAAATTTGGAAATGCTACGCCTGTTATTCACCCCGAAGTACAATCTTGCCTGTGGCCTAGAGGACTCTTCTCGAATGAATAATGCTATAGCCCAGGCTATCCAGAATGGCAGATCAGACGCCGCGCACTTTCTCATACACGCATGCAGTTCTCCGCCAACCTACCAGGAATATATTCCACATTGGATCGAAAACGGTACTAGGTATAACAACTTCGCTTTCGTCAGAACTCTAGTCGATGAGCTTGAAAACACGGGAGCAGGCCTAACCACATCAACGCTTGCAGAGGATAAGTGTATTGCTCGAATTGTTGCTTTTTACGGACACGTGGACATGCTACGCTTTCTGTCCAACTACGACACTACATGGAACCACTCACGTATGATGCTTGCGGCGGTATCTGGCGGACACATTCCTATGGTTCGTTATCTCCTGCATGATCGCGCAATTTGGGCCGATCTTTCAGCGGAGCGATGGCGCGACCTGTTACTCGTCGCCGTCGAACATGGCACACCCTATCACTTCAAGCTTGTGGAAGCCCTTTTTACGGATCCTACCATACTTAGAAATCACCAAGCCTCCACAAATATACTCTTTCAAAAACCAAGCATCTATGCCGAGCTCTTCCGACACGCTTGCGGCTATGGAAACGTTTTTCTCATAACGAAGATCGCAGAGGCGGGTGCAAATCTTGATCAATTAGTAGGATACGAAGATGTTCCACCTATTTTGGTAGCGCTGTTAGCTGGACAAGCTGCAGTTGCCAATGCACTGATAGAATTGGGGGCGAAACCGATCGATCCAATGCAAACGGTATTTCGAGAAGGCTTCGAGAAGGGCGATTACCCCAGGGCTTGGACAAGGAGAGCGTTCCATTGGCATAACTGTATGGAAGGGGAGATAAGACCTCACTGGCACTGGTCACGAACAGCACAGGTACTAAGATATCAATAAGAATGACTGTGAACTTGACACCTTCAGAACGACCCCCTTAACCAGCCGACGAGTCTGAAGTACAAGTTGAAAGGAGATTTATAAATTGTCGTGCGAGACACTCATGCCGACGGACGCTGAGGTGAGCAATAACTACGCGGCCGGACGATGGGGCGAGAAACAGCCACGCCCAGGACTTACCGCCGCCCGTCAATGGCCGAGAAAGTCCAATCCAGCATCTTGTCAAAGTGTGCACTGTCATGAGGAGAATTCTTTTTGGAAATAAGACCTGCTCAATGCCGCCCGTCACCCATCATCTTCGAGTTTACGAAGGTAATCCTGATTGTGATCCTGGAAGAAACTCACCGGGTAGATGTTTTGTATCTAGTTGACCTCTTGGTTCCATTCAAGCCCACCAGGTGCCGGATCGCGGTCTCGATCTTGGTCGTAGGATTCATGTACAACTCAG